>Ga0302319_10012084_pt1 | contig 16312 bp, 6 predicted proteins | sample Bog_T0_2_FD_203319 | JGI IMG/M metagenome (GOLD analysis project Ga0302319, IMG submission 203319) | Peat permafrost microbial communities from Stordalen Mire near Abisko, Sweden - Bog_T0_2 | ecosystem: Environmental > Terrestrial > Soil > Wetlands > Peat | place: Sweden: Abisko, Stordalen Mire...
CCCGGACCAACAATTTGTCAAGCTTCCCTCCAACTTGAAGGGTGCCATCGTATTGGTGGATCCAAAATGGGACTTTGTGGTGCTTAATGTGGGTGAAGAACAGGGAGCCGTTCAAGAGGGTGAAATGCTCGTCAGCCGCGATGGTAAACTGGTCGCCAAAGTAGTGATTCGCGCGGTGGAAAAAAATCGCTCCGTGGCCAACTTGGTGCCCGGCTGGAAACTGGGTGACGTGTTCGAGGGCGACGTCGTGACGCCCGCGCATCCCTCGTCTACCTAGCCTGTCTGGCGTGAAAATTAGCGCACCACACGTTTTATTGATCCTGGTTTTGGCGGCCATGGCGACCGTGATTTCTGGCTGCGCCACCGAACCGGACAATGCTTCGGTTCGTCCATGGAATTCCTCCGAAGGCTGGGAGGGCGGCGCCCTTAACGGGATGATGAACGATCAGCATCGCTGATTGTAACAGATTCTAATCAGTAGTTTTTATTTTTATTGGGTTAACGCCCCCACCGATCCCGGCCGCTCAGGATTTGCGGCGAACGCAACGTGTGGGGGTGAAGATGAAATTCACCGGGGCATCGTGGGGTTCGACCGGGATTTTTTCGAGCAATTGAAAATCATAAGCCACGCCGCATTTCACTCCGCTGGCGGCGGCCAGTATGCGGTCATAAAATCCCCGTCCGCGTCCCAGACGATTGCCACCTGGATCGAACGCCAACCCTGGAACCAGCACCAGATCGAACTGATCCAGGGGAATTGTTTCGCATTCGGGGCGAGGTTCGGAAATGCCGAACTTTCCGGTGGCGATGTCCGTTTCCAGATTCAGCACCCGGCGGGAGGAGTAGCTTTGCGCGGCGGGGTCGAAGGCGGGCAAGGCGCAGATTTTTTTGGCGGGTAATAATTTTTCCAGCAACGGCCAGACATCCAACTCATCCGGCCGCGGCGCGAAAAATAAAATCGCGTGGGCGCTTTGCAGTTGGGGCTCCAGCCGCGCGCAAAGTTCCAACGATTCCACGAGGCGCACGGCGAGGGAGATTTTCCCCAGCGCGGTGCGGATTTTTTGGCGTAGTTCCGCCTTGGTCTCAATCGGTGACATGGGTTGACTTGCGTTGCTGCTTGGCGCCGTCGGCCGGCCACTTCATTCTTTTGTCCTTAACTTTGGGCGCCTCTTTTTGCCGCAAACTCGGCGCGCCATTTTTCGACGCGTTCCTTGATTTTTTTTTCCACCCCCTGTTCGGTGGGCTCATAAAAGGTTTTGCCGGCGCCGAGATAATCCTGGGCCACAAAATGGTCCTTGCCCTCGTGCGCATACTGGTAGCCCTGACCATGCCCGAGCCGCTTCGCGCCCTGGTAATGGGCGTCGCGCAGGTGTTCCGGCACGGGCAGGGTGCGGCCGGAGCGCACCTCGGCGAGGGCGGCGCCAATGGCGGCGACGGCGCTGTTGCTCTTGTTCGCCGTGGCGAGGTAGATCGTGGCCTCGGCCAGGGGAATTTGCGCCTCGGGCCAGCCAACAAATTCGGCGGCCTGCAACGCCGAACAGGCCAGCACGAGGGCCATCGGATCCGCCAAACCCACGTCCTCGGCCGCGCAAATCACAATTCGCCGGGCGATGAAGCGCGGGTCTTCGCCCGCATGGATCATCTTGGCCAGCCAATAGAGGGCGGCGTCGGGGTCGCTGCCGCGCATGGATTTGATGAATGCCGAGATCGTGTCGTAGTGCGCGTCGCCATCGCCGTCATAAACGACCGCCTTTTTCTGGATGCTCTGCTCCGCCACCGGGAGGGTGACATGGATGAGTCCGGCGGGGTCGGGGCCGGTGGTGAGGGCGGCGATTTCCAGCGAGTTCAAGGCTTTGCGGGCGTCACCGTCCGCGATCTTGGCCAGATGCCGGAGCGCGTTTTCATCGGCGGCAATGTGCAGATAGCCCAGACCGCGCTCCGCATCGGCCAGGGCCCGCTGCAGGAGCGCCAGGAGATCGTCCTCGGTCAGCGGCCGCAGCTCAAAAATCTGGGAGCGGGAAACCAGTGGTGAATTGACGAAGAAAAACGGGTTGTGGGTGGTGGCGCCAATGAGCTTGATAACGCCGCTCTCGACATCCGGCAGGAGCACATCCTGCTGCGCCTTGTTGAAGCGGTGGATTTCGTCAATGAACAGGATGGTGGCAGCGCCGGTATTCTCCAGGCGGTTGGTGGCGGCGGCCAGGACGCGCCGCATGTCGGCGACATTGGATTCGACGCCGCTTAAACGCTCAAACTTGCTCTTGGTCTGGCGGGCAATGATCTGGGCGAGGGAGGTCTTGCCGGTGCCGGGCGGCCCGTAAAAAATCAGGGACTGGATGCGGTCGGCCTCGATGGCGCGGCGCAGGAGCTGGCCGGGGCCAAGGATATGGGATTGGCCGGCATATTCGTCCAGGTTGCGGGGGCGCATGCGGGCCGCCAGTGGACGGTTGGTGAAGGGAGCCGGGGGCGGCGCCGGGCTTTCCGCTGGCAGAGGTTCCGCCTGGGAAAACAAATCATCACGTGCCATGCCCTCAAAGTACCATTGCCGGATAGTCAGCCCAAAAGAAAAATCAAAGCTGGCGCAGACGGTAGAAAATAATCGGATTGGCGGCGTCGAGCGCCACCCTCTGGGCCGCGTTGGTTAGCTGGCACATGGTCAATGTGGTCCAGGTGACCGGGGCGGCGAGCGACGCGGTGGCTTGAAGTTCATAGCTGCCTGGGTTGGCGTACAATGACAGCGTGCGACCGCCGCCGGCAGTTGTCTGGGGACGAAGCAGGGGTTGAGCTCCCACCACCACGACCTCGCCCGCCTGTGCCTGGGTGTTGGCATAAGCGGTGCCGGCAGGCGCGTTGCCGGGGGCGGCAGCGGCAGGAATGCTTAAAATGACCGTCGTCGGCGCGGACAGGGTGCGGAAATTCACCTGGGCCACCTGGCCACTGCCGGTGAAAGGCTGACCGGGCGCAGTTTGCAGGGCGATGACCAGCTGGTTGTTTTGGCTCTGGAGCGAGCCGCTGATGAATGGGCTGGCGATGCCGAGGGTCGGATTTAGTAATGTGCCGGTCGGCCAGTTCAAGGTGACTTGCACATTGGTCACCGGGCTGCTGGCGGTCAGGGTCAGGGGCAGGCTGCCGGGTTGGCCGGCGGACACCGCCAGGGCACCGGCCTGCACGGCAAGGTAATCGCCGATGAGCACCTCCACCGTTTCGGAAATGCTGAAGGCCGGATTGGCGGGGTCAACGATGGCGACGTTGAGAAAGTTGGTGGTGGAAGCGTAAGCAATTCCCGGGGTCCAGGAAATGATGCCGTTCGTGGGATTGATGGTCGCACCCGGTGGGGCGCTGGCATCCAGGCTAAATTGGAATGGGTCGGTGCTGAGTCCCTGGGGCGCGGTTCGCAACTGCAGGGCGATCCCGACCCGGGCGGTAAAGCCGGCAAAGGCAGCCTCATTGGAAAAACCGCTTTCGCTGCCCATGCTGTTGCGCGCCTTCGCGCCGAAAAAGTAAACCGTGTTCTCAGCCAACCCCGGGATGGTGGCATTGGTCACGTCACCGACAATGAAATTGTTGGTGTATTGGTTATTGGCGCCTCCGTAATAAATGTCATACCCCGTGACCGTGGAATCCGTGCTGGCAACCCATGTCAGGTTGGCGCTGATCATGCCCATCGCGGAGGCTGGCAGGAGGATGGTGAGCCTGATCGCCAGCAACAAACCGAAGGTCATTCTTTCGACCTGGCCTAACCTTCTGATCCCAATGGCTTCCACGGCGTAATGTCTTCGCATGCCGCCTGCCAAGTCTCTTTTGGCTCGCAGCCGCAGGCGGCGAAACCGCGACGCCGGGGCGCACTTCATTGCGCAAAAGATAAATCCGCAATGGAATCAAGCATTTGGCCCGGCTGACAACCTGGAATTTCAGACCATCGCCTCACGCTGCCGGCGTTAATTTACGAGCGAAATAGTGGTGGTGAACCGCTTTGGGACAGGGACGGAGACAGCGTGTCCCAACTGAAAGCAAAAACAGCGCGGTCGCCAAGTCGTGTAAAGTCGTTCAGAATCAAAAAGTCGTCCTTGGGACTGGCGGAAGGTCATTGATGACCAATGGATTTAAATGGGTGACTGGGGTCGAAAGCGTGGAATAAACAAAAAACCCGTTGAAAAACACGCTGCCAAAGCGAATTTTCCAACGGGAAGGAAACTAGCCCCCACCATTGCCGTGTCGAACGTGATCCTTTGAACATGTATCGCTACATGTGGAACTTGTTTGTCTGCTTTCGGCTTCCAGTGAAGGCATGCCGGCCACAGGCGGAACTTGCTCCGTGATCGTTTTAATTACGGTTCAAGGACTGTTGCGAATCACGAACAGGGCAGGGAAATCTGGTCGATTCTGCCGTTATACAAAGAACAACTTTCGTTCAATAGATCGTCTTTTTGCGCGCGACACTCAAGGTTTTTTTTCAAAAAAATATTACCCGGTGCAACGGTTGTTTAATTGGCTGCGACTACCGAACCACAGCAGCTGGACTCTGCTTATATTCGCGCCTAAAGTCGACCTCATGGATTCAACTTGTTTGGCTCAGCCGGGTTTGATTTCCCGCGTCCAGTTCTCAATCTGAAAACAAGATAGCAGGATCATGGCCAAAAAAAGCAGTGAGCGGCAGAACCCGGCACGCCGAACTCCGCCGCCGTCCGGCGGCGATCAGTGGGTGACTTGAATGCGGTAAAAGCGCTGCGGCGAATTGACCAGGGCATTAGTGTCCAGGACCGTCAGGGTATTGCTTGCAGCGAGGATGGAACTGCCCAGATTGAGCCAGTTCGTCTGCGTCAGGTTCGTCTGATATTGAACCAGGTAGCTCACGTTCGCCAAAGTGCTCCAGGTAAAAGCCGGGCCGTTGCCCGACCGGGTGACACCGCCAAACGAAGGCGGCGGAATCACCGTGACGCTGACATCATCCAGCCCAAAGTAGTTGGGCGGATTGGCCGCGCCAAACTGAAGGGTGGTATTGGTGCTGGTGGCGGCGAGGACATAGTTGAAGTTGGTCCATGCAAACGCCACCCCGTTGTTCCAGAAATAAATGGTGTTGGTGGCGGAGGCGCCGTTGGTGTTCCAGTTGACGAGGAATTGCTGGTCCGCGCCGCCCTGGGGATTGTTTAGCCAGAAGGAGAGCAGATATTCCTGCCCGGGAACCGTGGACAGGGTCTGCGCCAGTATGGCCAGGGATGAATCCCCCAGAAAAGCGCCATAGGTCCCCGAATGCGCCACGTCGAAACTGTTATTCGGGTCATCGGGAGTTTCGACCGCATCGTAAATTTCAGCGCCGCCGCGCGGACCTATGACGATGGTATCCCCGTATAGGATCCAATCCGTAAAATAGCCGGTTTCAAATCCGCCATCCCGCACCAATTGCTGGTTGTTTACGGTGGTGGTGGCCGTCAGGGCCGCAATCAGGTTGGTGCCGGCTGGCGTGCCCAGACCGGTGCAAAGATCGTATCCGGGCACGGCAAAATATTGGGAGGGGCTGTTGCTGGAAGTGTTGTTACCCGTGGTGATGTCATTGAAACACGTGGTGTAATTCGTGGTGTTCGCCAGCGCGTAGATGGCCGGATTGATAAATCCGACCGGAGGCCCTCCGAGGATGGCCGCCTGCTCGTTAACCAGGGCCATGAAGCCCGCCCAAAGCGGAGCGGCGCAGCTGGTGCCCATGAAAGTGTCGCTGGAGCCGCCGTCGTAAGTCGCATAAACATTGTCCGCCGTCATGGCCACGTCGGGAATGTTGCGCATGGTGGTGGAACCCAGGTTGGCGGTCATGTTCAAGTTGGTTTGCCAGGCGGGGATCGAGTAATTGGCGCTCACGCCGCCCCCGCTGCCCCAATAGCCATTGCCGTTGGGGCCCCAGGCACTGGCCGCTCCGAGGTAGCCCGAATTCCAGACGGTTTCGGAAAGATAACCGCTTCCGGCACCGCTCATGGCGAGCGTCGTGCCGCCCGCGACCGTAATGTAAGGATTATCGCCGGGCTGCCAGATGGGGTTGGTCCAGGCGTCCCCATCGCCCGAGGCTTGAAAGAAGGATTGTCCTTCTGCCGCCATTTGTTGAAAAATCTGGTCCGTCGTCTGGCTGGGGCCGCCGCCGAAGCCCCAGGAGCAGCTGAACTGGTGGATCTGGTTGCTGGAAGCCATGGCGTTAAAAATGTCATTCAAGTTGGCGGCGCCGTTGGGCGCCTCAAACACCACCACGCTGGCCAGGTTGGTAGCCATGGCGATGGTCAATTCAATGTCCAGACAGACCTCGTCATTACCGCTATCCACCGCGCCGGTGGCACCGTCCAGCAAAATATTCTGCAGCGGCACGCTGGGGAGGCCGGCCTGGGTTTCATAGGCCGTGATGTCCGAAGTATTGTAGCCGCTTAATTCAAGCAAGCCCACCCTTTGTCCCGAGCCATCCAGCGTGGTGCCCGGCACATAGGCGTTGCGAAAGTCCCGGCCGATGAAGGCATTGCGGGGACCCGAACCGGCGGCCGGCTGTCCCCGTCCCGCTGCCGGCTGGTGATGAAGCATGGGCGTTGGTTTGGCATAATCACTCAATCCGCTGACATCCAATATTGGCAATCCGGTGGCCACGGTGGGTTCGGTGTCGGGGGCAAAGAAATTCCGGTTTTCCGTCGGGTGCCGGTAAGTTCGCAGGGTGATATGGAAGGTCTTTTCAATGTCGGAAGCGGCGCCGCTCACGTCCAACAGCACGCGATTGCCATGCGTGCGGGTGACGGTCAATCCGTTGGTCCTGGCGAAGTCCACGACCGTTTGATACTCCTGCTCGGTGGGCCCAAATTGCGCGGTGAATTGTTCCGGCGTGAGGTAGCGGTGATAATTTGTGGCGGCCGGGTCGTACAGTTCCCGAAGGAACGTGCTTAGCGCAGCCTGATTTCGCAAAGGCAGACCAATGGCGAGCTCAAGCCTGGTATTCGCGGCCAGCCGGCCGGTCGGCGGCAAATGAGCGATCTCCCGGGGTACGTGCCCGGGCAGGGTCGTCAGAGCGGCATGCGCGGCCGAACCCAGGGTGGTTACCAGGCTGAAGCAGCAGATTAAACGGCACCATTTCCTTAACATAAGTTCCAATTATTTTTTCGAGTTGCGCAACCATTTGCAAGCCATTCATCATCGCCAAGCCCGATGGCAGTAATTATTTACGGGGTCGTGATCAGCCGATAAAATCGTTGCGAGGTTGCCCGCAACGCGTTGGTATCGGTCGCCGTCAGCGTGTTGCTTCCGGCCCTGGTGGGGCCGCCCAAATTGATCCAACTGGTCTGGATCAAATTCGTCTTGTACTGCACCTGATACACAATCCCGGTGCTGGTGTTCCAGGTGAGTTGGAAATTGTTCGTCAGCCGAGCTGTCGATTTGAAGGCGACCGGCCCGACGGGCGTGACGCTAATGTCGTCGAGGGCCAAAAAATCCTGTTGGTCAATGATTCCGAATTGCAATGGCGTGACCGTGCCGGTGGCGGCGACCAGAATCTGGAAGTTGTTCCAGGCCGTGCTCGTGAGATTGGTTTGGGCGACCACCAGGGTGTTGTTCCATAGCGCCTGGAATTGATTGGGTGTGCCGCCGGAGGGATTGCTCAGCCAAAAGGACAGCAGAAAAGTTTGTCCCGGGTAGGTCGCCAGGTTTTGGCTCAAATAACCGGGTGTGCTCGGCGGTCCCAATATCGCGCTATAATTGCCGGAATGAACATAACTGGAGTCAGTGGTTATCTGGGTTTCGCTGGCATCCCCGGATTGGGTCCAGCCGGTGAAATCACCCGTCTCAAAGCCGCCGTTCTGGACGATCGACGCTGCCACCACCAACGCAAACGGCGCCGTCGCCACCAAGCCCGGCGTGTCCGTGAAAATCAGGCTCGCATTATATGTTCCCGCCGCGAATTGGTTCACCGCGGTCGCCAGGGCGGCCGTGATATTCGTGGCGCCGCCAGGCGCCAGCGATCCACCACTGGCGGATACTGTCAACCACGCTGAGGTATTGATGAGGCTCCATTTCAATAGGTTGCCGCTGGCATTGGTCAGGGCAAAAGCTTGCGCGACCGGAATGAATGGTCCCCCGACCGGACCGGCGGCGGTAAAACCCAGGCCGGGTGTGACTGACAAAGGCTGGTTAACTTGCAGGGTACTGGGGATGGTCTGCATCGTGTGCCCCGTTTTGTTGGTAAGCGTCAGGGTGGTGGAATATATCCCCACCGCCAGATTGCTGGCCGTTACCGTAAGACTCACCTGCACGTTCGTCGCCACTTCTGCCGCCAATATTCCGCTGGTGGCACTCGCCGTAAGCCACGCCGAGGTGCTGATCAGCGACCAGTTGATCGCCGTAGCCGACCGGTTGGTGAGCTGTAAGGTTCCGGAAGCCGGATTGAACGGCCCGCCGGGAAGCCCGCCGAACCCAATACCTGACCCGGGCGATACCCCTAGCGACCCAAGGCTTCCCACCAGCGAGGTGATTAGTGCCGCCCCATTCGGTGTGCCCAAACCGGTGCACAGGTCATAGCCGGTCTGCGCATAAAACAAACCAGTGCTTCCTGACCAGGTATTATTGCCGGTGGTGACATCATGAAAACAGGTTAAGTAATTGGAGCCGGCTGCAATTCCATAAATGGCCGGGTTGATGAAACCCACATTTGCCAGGCCGTTGGCCGCCGCCTGTTGGTTGACCAGGGCGATGAACCCCGCCCAAAGCGGCGCGGCGCAACTCGTGCCCCCATAGCCGTCGGTAGGGCTGCCGCCGCCGCCGTACACCACGTAGATGTTGTCCGCCGTCAACGCCACGTCCGGGATATTCCGGTAACTGGCCGAACCGCCTCTTCCGGCCAGATTGCTGATATTCGTCTGCCAGCTCGGGATAGCATAGTAGCTGCTGATGCCGCCGCTGCTGCCTATGCCGTCATATTGGGATCCGTACACCGGGCCCCAATTCCAGACCGTCTCTGACGCATAGGAACCTCCGCTGCCATTCATGGTCAAAGTCGTGCCTCCGACCTGGGTGATATAGGGCGAACTGGATGGCGCATTTTGCAGCGACGGGTTATCCACCCCATTGGCAGAACTGGAACCGGTGGTGAAGGCATCGGCATCCCCTGACGCGTTGACGAACGTCTGTCCGGCAGCCGCCATGTTCTTGAAAATGGTATCTGAAGTCGGGGCATTCGTTGGTACAAAATACCATCCCCATGAGCAGCTCAATTGCTTGACTGAACTGCTGTAGGAGAGCATGGAACTCAGGAGGTCGTTTGGATTTCCGTACTCGCCCGCTTCAAAAACCACGATTTTGGTCAGCCCGGGCGCCATCGCCATTGCCATCTCAATATCCAGTGACACTTCGTCATTGCCGTTGGTGGTGGGTACCCCATCGTAGCCGTCCAACAAAACCGTCTGGAGGTTTATATTCGTCCGTCCACTGCCCGCGGCCGCCGCATAGGTGGCGATGTCGTTGGCGTAAAATCCGTCAAATTCCAGCAGTCCCACATTCTGTCCCGCGCCGGTCAGCGCCGTGCCGGGTACATAGGCGTTGCGAAAATCGTTGCCAATATAGCTGCCCGATCCGTCCGGGGCCGAACCGTTCCGGCCGACCACGTTGGCGGCGTTCATTCGCTTTATCCGCGGCTGGGGCCGGGCATAATCGCTCAGGCCTTGAATGTCCGCCATCGGCAGTCCGGACGGCACCGTCGGTTCGGTGTCCGGGGCGAAAAACCGGCGCGGCTCGGTGGGATGTTGATAGGTGCGCAGGCTGATGTGCAACGCGTTTTCCACCGCCGCCGCCGGTCCGGCCACATCCAGCACCAGCCGGTTGTTGTACGTCGTGGTCACGGTCAGGCCATTGGTCTGGGCGAACTCCCTGACTGCCTGGTAATCCTGTTCCGTGGGGCCAAAGCGCGCCGCAAGTTCTTCCGGCGTAAGATAATGCCGGTAATCGGGGCTGGCGGGATCGTACAGCCGCGCCAGAAATGCATCGAGCCCGGCGGCATCGCGCAGTGGCAGCCCGATGGCCAAGCGGAGCTGGTTGGTGGCCGCCAGCCGACCCTTTGCCAACAAATGGGAAACGACGGGCGGCACATGGCCGGTCAAACTTCTTAATTCGGCCCCTTGAGCCACTGAATTTGTCAGCACGCACAACCACAGGAGCGCGCCCAAAACCGTGGGTAACCGGCCGGGAAATTTATTGGATGCCATGGTTTGATTGAATCAATTTTTCCCGCTGGATCAGCAATTTACGTTCCGTTACGTGGCGAGCCGGCTGGATCAGTTAGTAAAATATCGTGGTTCCACACAAAGTCAATTTTTACCCGGGCGCAGGTTCGCGGCGGGCGGAGGGTTTGACCTGGTTTGACCCGAACCCCGGCTGGCAGCCGAACCTCGGCCTGGCATCAGGCTGAACTGCGGCTGGGGCACCATTGGCCGCACCTTGCGTGGGCAACTCCTGGCCAGACAAGCTGGCGATTGCGGCGGGAGATGACGCGGTCGCTGTCGGCGGTCTTGACGCGGGTGCATCTGGGCAGTTCCGAGAGCGCCAATGCTCACCGGGAGCAATGGATGCGCGAGCCGGCCAAGACGCCGAAGGGCAATGCCCTACGCAAATGAAAAAGAACCATACCATGGGTTGGCGGCGGCGGCGGGCGAGCCATTATGGGGCAATCGTCAATGCCAATTGTTTTTCGCTGGGGAATTTTAATTGGCACCATCCACCGGAGCGCCAGGAAATTAGTAACGCCCGGGCGCAGCGGCTGGTGAAGGAAGGGTGGTTAGCTCTGGGGTGAACGGAAGCGGAATTGTCCGCGCGGGCCAAAGGCGATCCAGGCAAGGTGTCCTTGGCGCGGTGACTGCGGGCGGAAACGACGATGACGCTGGCTTGGATCGCGGACCGGACAAAAATAGGGAGTTGGACGTATGTATCCAACCTGCTGAATGAAAAGCCTAATTAATCAACCAGTGTCAATAGTGAGGCCTGACAACCTAAACGCGCCGTGAAACCAGCGGCGAAAAAATCCAAGCGCACATCCTGACAGCGGTTTCTTGCGCGTGGCCTGATTCGTCTGCTACGCTCTTGCAATGCCGCTCACGTTTGAAGATGCGTTTGCTCCAGTTCAATCGCTTGTAATGGATTTCGACGCGAGCAAACCAATTATTCAACTTCACTTGACTGGGCTGGGCAAAACGAAAAAGGAATTGCGATGCTGGTAAAGGGGATAGATTTGCCCGATAGTTTGCTCCTTGCACAAGCAACGGGAGAACTCGTCGTTTTCGCCGGGGCTGGTGTATCCATGCCTCCTCCGTCTTCGCTTCCCTCATTTGATATGCTGGCTGAGATGATTGGCAGCGGTTCGGGATTGAAACGAAGCGCCAATGAGCCAGCAGACCGTTACCTTGGGCGTTTGAAGCAAAAGGAAATCAATGTTCACGATGCCTCTGCCCGAATTCTAGTAAATGAAAATACAAAACCGCATGACCTCCATCGTCTGATTTTAGAACTTTTTCCCTCATTTCAGAAAATTCGTATTGTAACGACAAATTTTGACACCCACTTCTCAGTTGCAGCAAAAAATGCCTTTGGAGATAGCCCCGAAACTTTTTGCGCACCAGCTCTCCCGCTGGGAGATGACTTTAACGGACTTGTTTATTTGCATGGCTGTGCCGGCAAGGAGTCCAAACGTTGTGTTTTGACAGATGAAGATTTTGGCCGAGCTTATTTAACGCAATCTTGGGCAAGCAGGTTTCTCGCGGCCATGTTCTCGCGTTATGTTGTTCTTTTCATCGGTTATAGTCACAACGACATTGTGATGAATTACCTTGCCCGTGGACTGCCTCCTGTTGCTCAAAAGTCTCGTTTTGCCTTCACTACCGATGATGCCGATTCCCTATCCCAATGGAATTTTCTTGGCATAAAACCTCTCATTTATAAAAAATGTGAAGGTGAAAATCATCACAAAGCCATCACAGATACCACGAATGAATGGGTAAAAGAAATTCGTCGTGGATTGCTCGAAAAGGCGGAACGGATTCGGATAATAGCTGAGTCACAACCCCCGCTAGAGGGTGAAGATTCTGACTACATAAAACATTCGCTGTCTGAATTGGATACGGCTCGCATTTTCTTCAAACACGCCAAATCTTCTGAGTGGATTCATTGGTTAGATAAAGGTGGTTTTGTGCAACCGCTTTTTAAGCCACACACGGAATTGGGAGATTTCCATTGGGCGTTATCTGGTTGGCTGGTAGAAAATTTTCTGATTGAAAACCCCCAAGCATTGCTAGCTGCAATCGAGAGGCATGGTGGACAATTGCATTCTCGTTTTTGTTGGTGGGTCTGGCGTCGCCTCGCATCAAGAAATCAAAAACCTATTTCGGAAAAAGTTTTTTCACAATGGGTCATGCTATTACTGACTCAATCACATGATATTCTCGCGCATCAAGATTGGGCTGCGCTTCTGAATGAATGCCGATTCCCAAATGATAAAGCGATTTCAGTTTTGCTATTCGACCAAGTTACCAAGCCGCGCATCGTTTTGAAAAAGTCTTGGCGGATGCTTGATGAAAATCATGCTGAACAAGACGAAATTGATTTTGAATTAAACCACGAACGGCAAATTGAGGAGCATTGGGTAAGGGAGGCATGGCGCAATCTTTTTAGTCCACATTTGCAAGAATATGCTGACGACCTTGAGCAAGTTGTGTTTTCAAACCTTAGGGCTGCTCACACGTTAAAGAGTTTTTCTTACCCACCTAACCGGAATCTTGATGTTTTTATTTTCCATCGCCAGTCAATTCATCCAAACAGCCAAGACCGATTTCAAAACGTTGTTGACGTGTTAATTGACGCAGCGCGAGACATTCTAAATCTTTCAATTCAAGCAAAGCCGCAATATGCGGCAGGCCAAATAGAAAAATTATTTGCGTCAGATGTTCCTATTCTTCGGCGGCTGGCAATCTACGGACACACAAAGCGAAACGACATTTTGCCGGATGAAAAGATTCAATGGGTTGTGCAAAACAACCTCTTGTTTAACTTCAAGACTGATGTCTTTTGGTTGCTTGAAAATAATTATTCAAAGGCATCTGACGAAATGCGAAAGCAACTACTTGATAAAGCAATGTTGGGGCCAGATTGGGAAGGGTGTGAAAATGTTGATGAAAAAACCAAGAAGTATGAGGTTTTCAATTTGGTGGTTTGGCTTTCGCGTATCGCTCCGACCTGCATAATTACGCGCGAACGGTTAGCATTACTTAAGAAAAGGAACCCTGAATTTGGCGAAAGAGAATTTCCTGAATTTAGCCATTGGTCATCTGGCGGTGAATCACTCGATGACGCAGCGGGATTAAATGCTGCTGATTTCTTGCTGCGAACAACGGCAGATGTTTTAGAAGAACTCCTCGCATCGCAACCACGCACTCCATTTGAAAGAAATCGGTCTGGCTATTGCGGCACAATTTCGTCTGCGGTCAGCAAAAAGCCAGAATGGGGAATTGAGTGGCTTCAAACGCTAATTTCTCGAAAGTTGATGGATAAAGACTTGTGGTATTGCGTCTGCCAAGGCTGGAGAAACGCAAATCTTTCACCTGAACAATGGAAACTGGTTTTGGACGTTGCAGAATCAATTGATGCGCCTTCCGAATTTTTTTCTGCCTTTGCCGAAATTCTTGAAAATGGTTCCAGACGGGAGTCTCACTCCCTACCCGAAAACTTAATGGAGCAAGCTCAAAGAGTTGCCATGCGAATTTGGAATTTGGTTCTTAAAGATGAGCCAATAGTAAAAGAATCGTCGGATGATTGGCTGGGGGTTGCAATTAACCGCCCCGGAGGTAAGCTCGCTGAATTTTGGCTTCAGAGAGTGTCTTTGGCTCGCAAGATTGCAGGCGAAGAAAGCTGGCACGGACTCCCCAAAGAAATCAAAGACCCTATTACGGATATGCTGCACGGACTTTCTCAGGCAGCGGTTCATGCAAGAATTGTTTTTGCAAGTCAGTTTCATTATTTTTTTTCACTTGATGCCCAATTTGCAATCGTAGAACTTTTACCCTTATTTGATTGGCAAAGTGACCAAATGCGAGCGGAGCAATGTTGGCATGGTTTTATTTTCTGGGGGCGTTGGCTTACTAGTTTTTCGGAACAATTGTTGCCTTATTTTACTGAAACTATTGACCGCATCGGGCAATTCTCTGACCGAGTTCGCGAAGGTCTGATTTATCAAATCGCTGGCGTAATACTGTTTCGTATTGAAAATCCTTTAGCGCAAGACTGGTTGCCAAATGTTCTCCAAAAGATTCAAGACGATGACCGAGTTAAACTTGCTGCCACAATTGACCGGTATTTGAGCGAAATCCAAGTGCCGATTGCTGAAAAATTATGGGAGAGGTGGATTGAAGTTTACTGGAATATGCGATTGCTGGGTTCTCCCAAACCTTTGTTGGCAAAAGAGGCTAATGAAATGGCTTGTTGGGCGTTAAGTGTAGGTCGCTATTTTCCAGCGGCTATAAAACTTGCGATTTCAATGAAGTCAGTTCTAACATTTGAAAGCACACCAGCCTTCTATTTGATTGATAAAAAAACTGGGCTTGCCAGCAACTACCCGGACGCAGTGGCAGATTTGGTTTTGCTCTACCTAGGCGCACCCCTAAATTATTTTTACCACGATGAACACGTTAATAATGTTTGGGCGGACTTGTGCCAAGGCGGTGTTTCGTCCGAGAAATTAATGAAAATACGAGACGAGGTATTCCGGCGAGGCGGGCAAGACCTTGGAAAGCCTTAAGAACTTTCCGCCGCTTAGCAGCCTGTTGAAATAATCGGCAAGATTATGTAAAATTGTATTGCCTTATTATATATATAAGCTAGCATGCTTACATGTTTAAGTCGAAAGCCCTGCCACAGCCCGAGCTTTTTGTTCCCTCGGCCCAACTGGTTCAGCCCGCGACCTCATCCTTCTATACCAAACTAAACCAGACGCTGGCTTCTTTTCAGTTTTCCGAACAAGCCCGGCAAATTTGTGCCCCGGCCTATTCGGAGAGTAGCCGCGGCCGCCCGGGCGTGGATCCGGCCGTCTATTTTAAGATGCTCATGATTGGTTTCTTTGAAAATATTGCCAGCGAGCGGGGCATTGCCGAACGATGCAGTGATTCCATCTCCATCCGCTTTTTCCTGGGCTATGACCTGACGCAAGCCACGCCTGACCATTCCACCCTGTCGGTGATCCGGGGGCGGTTGGGCGAGGATACTTATCAGCAGGTTTTTCTCCTGATCCTTTCGGCGCTGCAGCAACACGGGCTGGTCAAAGGGCAGCAGGTCGGCATTGATACGTCTGTAATCGAAGCCAACGCGTCCCTTAAAACCTTGGTTAACCGCGATACGCAAGAAGCGTATTGGGAGTATGTCCGGCGGTTGGCCGCCGAAAATGGGGTGAACCCCAAAGACGCCGAAGCGGTACGGCAGTTTGACCGCAAGCGGCCCAAGAAGATGAGCAACGACGATTGGGAAAACCCGCATGATCCGGACGCCAAAATTGGGCCGACCAAGGCGGGCGCCATCGATATGATTTACAAGCCGGAACATACCGTGGATTTGGACACCGGCACGATTCTGCAAGCGGAAGTGCGCTTGGGCCATGAGCCGGATCAGAAAGATTTGGCGGCCCATGTGCTGCAAGCCCAAGTCAACATCAACCTGGTCCAGGAGCGGCCCGCCGATTCGCTGACCATTCAAAGCGTGGCGGCGGACAAGGGTTACCACGCGCCCGCCGAGTTGAGCCAGTTGCAGCAGGAAAGGATCCGAACCGTGATTTCGGATCCGGTCAAAAACCGCGATCTGACGAAGCTCGATCCGGCGGAAGTCAAGGCGGTGCGCGCCGCCGGACGGAGTGCCGGCAGCAAGTCCGGCAAGGCATTGCTGAAGCAACGAGGGCGACATCTGGAACGCAGCTTTGCCCATGTGCTGGATGCGGGCGGGGCGCGGCGGACGACGTTGCGAGGTATGGAAAACTTAAACAAACGCTTCAAAGTATCGGCGGCGATTTACAACCTCTCCCAGCTGATGCGGGCCATCTGGGGCGTTGGCACACCAAAACAATGGGCGGCGGGGGTAAAACCCCTTGTTTGGATTTTATTTCGCCCATTCATGGCTGGGTGGTTCACGTTCGTTATAGGAACCGAACGTGGTATAGCAGGTTTTAGCGGCCAATGGGAAAAGGCCCGGACGCAGTTAGCATGCTGGGTAATATATACGGTGGCCGTTTTCTCTCGTCCACGCGTCCTCGACTTTAGAAAATCGATTATATCAACAGGCTGTT
>Ga0302319_10012089_pt1 | contig 16308 bp, 12 predicted proteins | sample Bog_T0_2_FD_203319 | JGI IMG/M metagenome (GOLD analysis project Ga0302319, IMG submission 203319) | Peat permafrost microbial communities from Stordalen Mire near Abisko, Sweden - Bog_T0_2 | ecosystem: Environmental > Terrestrial > Soil > Wetlands > Peat | place: Sweden: Abisko, Stordalen Mire...
GAAAAACGTTATAGGCAATCAGCGCCTTCCGCGCCCCCACCACCGTCGCCCCCGCCGTCCGATGCAGCGCCGCCTCGCCAAAGTCCGGCATTCGCGCCGCATTCGTCCCAATCTCGTCCCGAATCCCTTCAAATTGTCCCTTGCGGATAGACTCCAGATTCGCCCGCTCCGGCCTCGTCGCCGCTGCCTCATACAGATACACCGGAACCCCAAACCGCTTCCAGATCTCCGCCCCCACATGCCTCGCCATCGCCACGCAATCCGCCAGCGTAACCCCGTCAATTGGGATAAACGGCACCACATCCGCCGCCCCCATCCGCGGATGCGCGCCCTGATGCACATTCAGGTCGATCAGCTCCGCCGCCCGCCCCACCCCACGAATCGCCGCCTCCTGAATCGCCTCCCGCTCGCCAACCAGGGTAATGACGCACCGGTTATGGTCCCCGTCCATCTCCTTATCCAGCAGATAGACCCCAGGACCCTTCATCGCCTCAACAATCGAATCGACCTTCTTAGCATCGCGCCCCTCAGAAAAATTAGGAACGCATTCCACCAGTGTGCTAGCCATAGCAAAAAGCATAGCCACCCCCCCATCCATCCGGCAAACGCATAGCATGTAATAGCGGAGGGAGCAGGGGCCGGGTACCCACAACGTCGGTCGAGGCCCCTGAAAGCAAGCACGAAATCAACATGGCTTTATCCACGGGCCTTCCCCACCACAACTCTGTCATCCTGAGGGAGCGCAGCGAGTCGAAGGACCTGCGGTTGCTTCTCGGGGCCAGCCCCATACTGCCCCGTGCCCCGTTCTTTCGTCTTTTTTCTGGCGAAAGGGCGGGAAACCTCGACGCTCAACCGAACCCTTCATCAGGCGGCACCGCATCGAGTCGAAGGACCTGTAGTTGCGTTTCGGGGGAAGCGCTATTTCCGGGCACGGTCTCCCAAGTGGCCGAAAAGCTCTAATGGAGCTACATAAGCTGCCTGTCGTCAGTAGCCGGGTCAAGCGGGCCGCGCTCTACGCTATCGAGTCGTAGTCCTTCTTTGGTCTTCTTAAAGTTAAACTCCCAAATCATGTAGTTGTGAGTCCATTTATCGCCATCAAACTCCCGATGCTTGTAAGTTACCCCATCCGGAACATGCGTAATCATTCCCGAGACATCGTTCACCTTCAAACTATCCTCGACTGTCTTGGGCATCTGTTCCGGGTCCAACCATTCCTCCGCGCCTAAAAGGAACTGGTACAAGTTGCCAAGCTCAAGCAGCAAGTTCTCATCCGGTTTGCGAGTTGCAGAACGCAACAGATCGTTAAAAGCTGCAATGTTGTGTGGATTCTCTTCGACGTGTGCGTAGAGGATCATTCCAAACTCAATTGGGATCACCCAAAGTCGCGAATCCTTTGAGCTTTGCAGAATACTGAATTCGCGGTAATCGTCCAACCCGATCGACTCGTGGACCCTCAGGATTTTCGCCGAGGGCAGCCACGGCACCGATGCCGCCACGCAAGTCAAAGGTGGCAATATCTGAAATCCATAATCCGCGACCAGTGAACGCACAGATTGCGCATCCAGAAACTGCCAGTCGCTATCCTGACAGGGATGGCTCTCTGTCTGCACCGGGATGTATGGCTGTTGAAGATCGAATGGAAGAGGGTTGGTAGGCTTGTCTTTATTTGGTGCCTGCGCGGAGGGCTGTCCCACTGCTAGCTGTCCGGACAACAAGAGTATCGAAGCGACCAGAACGAAGATGCCGCTTTTGCAGTTGATTCGGGATGTAAGGGGATCCATCATTGCCGCAGTTCAGATTTCTCCGAATTGTATCCTGCCAGTTGTGCGAATTCGCAGGAGTTTCGCAGCTCTCGCGTCTCAAACGTGGGACAAAATGAATCCAGCCCGCACTCGCTCCCAAGCAAGCCGACCCCGATCCGCATCCCATCTAATCAGCCTCAACCGACCCAGAAATCCGGTCGTACTCCGCCTTGGACACCCGATGCCGCTTCACCAACTCATCGGTACTCGCATAAGGCCGCCCCGCAATAATCCGATGCGCCTGCGCAGCATCAATCCCCGGCAAAGCCTCAAGCTGCTCGGTCGTAGCCTTGTTGATGTCCACCGCACCCTTGCTGTCCGTGCCACCCTTATTCTTGAGGCTGTCTTCCACGCCCTGCACCACCGCCTTCGCATCCTTCGCGACTTCGGTGGTAGCCTTGGCCGTGTCATGGCGAATCGCATCCGGGTCACGCTGCGCAGGAGTGCATCCGACGGTTGTGACCAGGGCAAAAGTTACGAGGCAAAACAATAAGCGCTTCATAACCGATTCGATGCCAAGTAGCACTCCCGAGCGGTCTGGCGATGCGGAAATTAAAAACCCCCTGGGTTGGGGTGAACCCTGGACTGGCCCCATGAAACTGTGAAATCACGGCAGTTCATACCTCAATAAACTGGCAAATAAAGATTTAACCTGCCTTCCTCGCCAAGTCAGCCACCAACTCGGTGAATTTCCCATTCCTTAAAATCTTCAAATCTCGCTCACCATACCTTGGCTGGACGTGTGCACCAATCACCGGCGACGGACAACCAGTCTTCAAAATTGTGGATTTGGTTTCCTGAACGGAACAGAGAAAGACAATCACTTCTCATCCTGCACTCGAACTACCGGCATTTTCTCCAATAAACGCGTTCAGAACGATTTGCCTCTCGTTCCATACCCGCAATTGGAGGAACAATGTCAGTCTCAAGGGAAGTCCTCGCTCTTCGCACCCACTCGAAAGGCCGCCAATGCGGTGCCGCTAAACAAACCAGACCCTTTCTCATCAGCCTCCTTGTTGCACTCCTGCTTTTCCCTTCGTGCTGGGCTCAAACTTCGCAATCAGCTCTGGACACCAAGAAGGTGCTCGCGAGTTATAGAAGGAAAGCCAGAAAAATTCCTGTCGCAGCAACCAAAGCTATCGTCCCCGTCGCAAAGATCGAAGATCCAAAGAATCCCATCTCGGACGGCGCTGCTGGCCCCGCCGCCCCTGTTTCTGCAACCTCATCAATGAGCGGCCTCGGCCATCCAGATTCGATGTTTGATGCCCTCGCTGGCCATCTCGGTCCAGTAGTCACGTCAATCGAAGTCCATGCCGCAGAACGCGAATTGGCGACCAGCGAACCTGAACCGTTCGAAGCTGGCGGTCAGGATGTCCTATCCACCTCCGGCACCTTTGGCGACGTTTCAAGATATCTTCAAACCCTTCCGGGCGTCGTAGCCACCAGTGACCTCAGCAATGAAGTATTGGTGCGTGGAGGGCATCCGATGGAGAACCTGTTTGTCGTAGACGGAATCCAGGTGCCGAACATCAATCACCTCGCAACCATGGGCACCACCGGAGGCTTCGGTCCCATGATCGACGCTGGCGTGATCCAAAGCGTAAAAATGTACACCGGGGGATACGGCGCACGATACCCTGAACGCCTTTCCTCCGTGACCGAAATTCAAACCCTGAACCCCGAGCATCTTACGACGCATATCGAGGCGGACCTTGGTATTCAGGGATTCGGCGGACTTGCCGAAAAAGCCATTCAAGGCGGCGACTTGCTCGTGTCCGCACACTACGGCCTTCTCGATATGGCGAACAGCAAAAGTATAAGCGGCTTGCCATCGTATTCAAATGAGCTTGCGCGCTACCGGCACACCGACACTTCCGGAAACCGTTTCACCATATTGCAAGTTGCGGGCTGGGATTCTATCCAGGTTGCGCCTTGCGAAGCAGACGCCATGGAGACCAGCAGCGTCGATTCCCAATATTCCGGTTGGCGCGAAACAACAGGAGCGGAGTGGCAGCACATCTATTCAACAAACTCGTTCGGCGTTGCCAGCGTAAGTGACTCCGAACAGGTTGAACACATTCACCAGCAGGAACAGATACTCATTCCTTCCAATGCGATTCTGGGTTCTGTCGCTTGTCCTGTTCCCGCGGCCCTCTTTCAGCCAACGCCGGTCTATATGGAAGACTCGAACGACGGCTTTAACTCCGCAAGCTATCGCTATGAAAAGAGTGCTTCCCGCTTTGAGGTCTCGGCTGGAAGCTCTTTCTGGCTGCAGCGGCCACATTTCCAGATCGATCAGCCATTAGGCGCTTACACGCCTTACTCTGTTGCGCCCGTCAGGGCCGATTCCACGTCCTTCGCTTCCGACTTTTCAACGGGCGAAACCGGAACCTTCGCACAGATTACCGCGCATCCTCTCAGGGCTCTTGCCTTCAGTGTTGGCGGGCGGCTTCAAACATTTGCGTTTGGAGATCACACCACGCTTACCCCGCGCTTGAGCGTGCGGTATAGTCTCACCGAACGCATCGGGATTCATGCAGCTTTCGCCAGCTATGCACAAACACCACCATTCGTGTACCTGTTGTCCTATCCGGTGAATCGATCGATGTTGCCGATGCGAGCCACTCACGAGGTCATTGGCATCGACCTCGGCTTCATTCCCTCCTCCCAGATTCGAATCGAGGCATACAACAAGGAATACAGAGACATTCCTTCCTCCACCGAATATCCGCAAGTAAACCTGCATGACATGGTGGACATGTTAGGGCAGCAGTTCGTCTGGCTCCCCATGAACAGCGACGGACGCGGTACTTCGTCCGGAATTGAACTATCCGATCTCACCCGCGTTCGCTCGAGCTTAGTGATTCGAGGGTCGATCGCTTACTCACGAGCCATGTTCGAGGGGCAGGATCATATTTTGCGGCCGAGCAACTTCGATCTTCCATGGGTAGCAAACCTGGCAGCACTCAAGCAATTCGATCATGGCTATGAGGTGTCATCCAGGTTTGGCTATGCTACGGGGCATCCTTACACACCTTACGATCTACCCGACTCGCTCGCTCAGAACCGGCCAATCTATGACGTAACGCGGATGAACTCCTTACGGGTACCTTTCTACGCCCGAATCGATGCGCAGGTGAAAAAGGACGCCATCGTTCTTCATCAACATTTCCAGATTTATGCTGGAGTGAACAACATCCTCGATCGTTCAAACTTTCTTGCCTATGTATGGCTGCCGAGATTCGATCTCGGGTCGGCGTCACGAAATCCAGTCGAAGAGATCGATCAGATGCCGATCTTTCCCAACTTCGGCCTTCGTTACATTTTTAGATAACAATTTCAGACGACGGTCTCAAGCTTCAGCTTTCTTCTTCACGGATCGAAATAGCCACAGATTCAGAAGCGTAAACAGCATGCCGCCAACAGTAAACTTCAACCAGACCGGCGCCTGCGACGGCGAGAAGAATCCCTCCAGGCATCCCGCAATTACAAGCAGTGGAATAATCCCCGATACCAGCCGCGTTGCTTCGAGGCCCCCCTGCGCAACGGAGTCCTTCCACCGCAGTGCCCCCGGAAACAGCATCGCGTACCCCAGCCGAAATCCCGCCGCGCCGGATAGAATAATCGACGGCAACTCCAGTGATCCATGCCCGGCAACGAAGCTCCAAAGCATCAGCGACATTCCATATTGATGGCAAGCCGCTCCCACCACGCCCAACATCATCCCATTCACGAAGAGCGAGTAGAAAGTAAATAACCCAAATGTGATTCCACCTGCGAAACTCGCGAAGCACACCGAAAGGTTGTTCGTCATAATATGGCTCGTCTCACGCGGAGCCACGCTCACAATCGACTCCGTCCACATCTGGTGCCGCTCCATCGTAGCAATCATGTCAGGCCCCACAAAGTGCCGCATGAACTCCGGCCGCGCGCTCGTCAACACCGCTCCAAGAATGCCGAATGCAACCGACACCGCCAGCGACGCCAGAACAAACCCCATCTGCTTTTGGAACACAGCCGGATACTCGTCGCGCAAAAACAGAAACAGCGTGCGCAGATTCGTCTTTCTGCCCGAATAGATGATATGGTGAGCCCGAGCCAGCAACTGATTCACGTGTACCGTATAGGTACGGGCAGTCGTGTCCTGTCGCAGTACAGACAGGTCTGCGGCTACCTGGCGGTAAAGCAGGGCCATCTCCTGCAACTCGGCGCGCGAAAGTTGTCCGAGACCGCTGGCGTCGGACTGAGACAAAAGGGAAGCCAATCGGTCCCAGTGGGGCCTGCGCTTCGCGATCCACTGGTTAGAGAGGATTTGTGCCATGGAGTTAAGTCGGGACCTGAGTTCTGACCAGCTTAGCATCGACACCCCGGAGTTGGTAGCTATTGAGATGCCACTCGCCGGCATCGGCAGCCGTTTCATCGCGCTGCTCGTCGATTACCTCATCTGGGGCGCCGGCCTGGTGGTACTGATTATTGTTGCCGTCGTGGTCTTGCCCGCCATGCACGCATTCAACGTGAAGTCGGCGCAATGGGCTGAAGCCATTGCCATCTTCATCGTCTTCCTGGTCAACTGGGGCTATTTCACCCTCTTCGAAGCCTTCTGGAACGGCCGCACTCCCGGCAAGCGTGTAGCCAGAATTCGCGTCATCCAGCGCTCCGGCCGCTCCATCGGCCTGCTTGAGTCCATGGCCCGCAACCTCGTACGCTATGTGGATCAGTTGCCCTTCTTCTACGCAGTGGGCGTAATCACCATGTTTGTCACTCGCCAGCACCAGCGCCTGGGCGATCTGGCCGCCGGAACCCTCGTGGTGCGCGACCGCGAACCCGAGACTCCGCTATGGGGCGATTCCGGATCACGCACCTTCACGGCGCAGATGTTCACAGCAAATCCTCCCATTCCCGAGCCGCATACCGCTCTCACCTTGCCGGCCATGGGTATTGCCAAGCTCACCTCCGCCGACCTCGAAGTACTCGAAGGCTTCTTTTCGCGTCGCCTCGATATGAGCATGGAAACCCGGCGCGCCCTCGCTCTCCGCATTGGAGCCGCGATCCAGGCAAAGTCCGGCTTGGAGGTGCCTGATGGCTCCAGCGTTGAGACTTTCCTTGAGGCAACCGCGCGCCAATTACGAGACCAGGCTCGAATGCAATAGGCCAATCGGTTCAATAGAAAACATCCAAGTCCCATTGATGCCGATGACAGCAAATCCGGAAATGGATTATTTTGAAATTTATCCCCGATGAGGTCCGTTTTCATCGCAAGGTCTAATCGACAGGAAAATTGAACCTCGTACGGTCGGAAAGCAAGCGAGGGTGTCAAGGCAGTACAGAGTCATTAACTGCAATTTAATCTTAGATTTATCGACCTTAGTCGAATAGCTTCCTGCCGCTCTCTGAATCCCCAGCCAAATCCCTCGAAAGTTGGACTTGACAACCGTTCCGTCGGAGGCATTAAATGTCTCCCGGCTCAGTGGTAGGTGTCTTGTGCTTGCTCTGCTTAAACGTTTAAGCATAGGGATTCCAAAAAATGGAGAATGGCAGTTTTCATCTTCCATACCATGGATAAAATGGGGTCTTTTACAAGTCTGTTCAGATTCACGGGCGGCCTGGCAAAGATCTGGAGCCGAAAGATTGCCGGAACTGTTGAGGAGCACTCCGGCAGGCAGTTGCACCAAAACCTAATCCCGCTATCCGGCACAAGAATGCCGGCAGCAAGCCCGGAAAGATCAATCCGGGAGCTGAAACAGACGGGTCGAGCGGATCGGGAGATTGTTTAGTAAATGGATTTTCTTCTTGACAATTCTCAATTCGCGCGCATTAAATGGCTCGGTCGCAATTCTGAGCCTACAGGTAAATCGGTGGATTTGAGCAAAGCTGTCCCAGAACGCTCTGAGCCTTCGCGGTCGTCCGTGAAAACGGAAGACACCGTGAAGGCATCGCTGCGTCTAGGCTGCTGCAGTCCGAAGGTATACAGACAAGACCGTCGGGCCAAGTGCAATGATCGCGGGTTTGTTCCTGGGCACGGTTCCATTGGGACGGCTTCATTCCGGAATGATGGAAAAGCGACTGAAGAACCAACCACCAGCAACAACTTTGAAAAGGAAGGTCACATGAGACAAGCGAGATACAGGTTCTTCCTGTTACCGTTGTTCCTCATCTTGGCGTGTGCAGGAGCATTTGCGCAGGCCAACTCTGAGGTCACCGGCATCGTTACAGACCAGACGGGAGCGGTCGTTGCGGGAGCAAAGATCACGCTCACCGACCCTGGTACTGGCGAAGTGAAATCGACCATCAGTGGCGGCACCGGGTTATACGATATCCCCGGCTTGAACCCCGCCAACTACAACATGAAGATCACCGCCAAGGGTTTTGAAGCCTACGCGCAGAACGGCATCGTCGTTAACGTGTCCCAAACTGCCCGCGTCGACGTCAAGCTCACAGTCGGTGCTGAAACCCAGACTGTAACCGTCGAGGCAGACGCCCTCGCGGTGCAAGCCGACTCTAACGTGGTCAGCACCCTGATCGATGCTCAACAGATCAGCGAAATCGCTACTGAGAATCGTAACTTTGCCTCTCTCGCTGCTTTGGGCCTGGGCGTAAGCTCCGCTCTGCCTGACAGCAACACGCCGACTTCAGTGGCGGCCAGCTTTACCATCAGCGTCAACGGCCTTCGTCAAAGCCACAATATCTGGCTCATCGACGGCGGCGAAGCGGATGACCGCGGCGGCGCCGGCGGCATGGACATCATGCCTTCTCAGGACGCAATTGCCGAGTTCACCATGCTGACCTCGAACTATCCTCCCGACTACGGTATCTCTTCCGGCGCCACCATGAGCCTTTCGCTCAAGAGCGGCACGCAGAAATACCACGGAGAAGTGTTCGAATTCAACCGCAATACTGACTACGACGCAAACCAGTTCTTCAACAAGCTGTCGACTCCGGCCACTGCGAGGACCTCCACCCATTACAACATCTTCGGTGGAAACTTTGGCGGCCCGCTGTTCATTCCTCACGTCTACAACACCAGCAAGCAGAAGACTTTCTTCTTCTGGAATGAAGAGTGGCGCAAGATTCTCTCCGGCGCAGGCACCAACTCGCAAAACACCATCGACGCGGCCGACATCCCGAAGGCCGGCCAGGACCTCACCTACGTGGCTCCTGGATTCGACTCGGGTAACTCGCTGGTAGTTCCGAACATTGCTACATCCACCACCTACTATCAGCAGAAACTGGCCCCGCTCGGCCTCGTTCCCAACAAGCCGTTTCCGAACAATACGATCCCTCATTCGCTGTTCGACAACAACGGTATCCTGTACCTGAATTCGGGAGTCTTACCGAAGTCGAACACCGGCTCGCAGGACAAGGCCATTTCGAACATTTCGAATCCAATCAATGTTCGTGACGACGTTGTCCGTATCGATCAGAAGATCAACGACAAATGGCAGATTCTGGGTCACTACATGCACGACTCCGTGGTCCAGGGGTATGCGCAACCGGAACTGGGCTGGCTGTGGGCGAGCTACAACACCATTACCTCGAACCTATCCAACCCCTCCAACAGCGCTGCCATCAAGATGAGCGGTACCATTACACCAAACCTGCTCCTCGAAGCCAGCATCAATTACGACGGCAACATCATCAACATCACCAATAGCGCCAACAGCAAACTCCCGTCCGGCTGGGCGGTGACCCCAGTGGCTTCCAGCTTTGCTATCACCCGGGATTCGCTTCCCGGCATGGGCTATTTCGGCCCCTACGGCACGGCAGAAGACACTGGTTCAGCTCCGTGGCATAACGCCGCTGAGGACTACGAGCCGAAGGTTGATATCTCGTACACCATGGGCAAGCACGCCATGAAGTATGGTTTCAGCTACAACCGCTACACCAAGAACCAGCAACTGTTCGGCGACGAGCAGGGCGATTACAGCCCCAGCAGCACGACGAATGACAGCTTGATGGATCTCTTGATTGGCCTTACGGGCGGCTATTCGCAGTTCCAGGCCGTGCCCATTCGCCACTATGTAAACCAGACTCCTTCGATTTACGCGATGGACAACTGGCACGTCACCCCCAAGCTGACCTTGCAGCTCGGACTCCGCTATGACGCCCTCCCGCATGCTTGGGAGCGTAGCAATCAAGTGGCCAACTTCGACCCAAGCGCCTATAACCAGGCAGCGACTCCGATCTGGACCTCAGCCGGCACCATCGACCCATCCAGCCCTGGAATCTCTTCGGTCAATGGCGTTCAGTACTACCTGAACGGCATGGGCTTGTCGGGGGTGCAAGAATTCCCGCGTGGCTTGGTGAAGAACGACTTCAACACCCTGCAGCCTCGCGTGGGCTTCTCTGAAGACCTCTTCGGCAACGGCAAAACCGTTCTCCGCGGCGGCTTTGGAACCTTCTATGAGCGCCTGCAAGGCAACGACATTTACAACGCTGCCACCAACCCACCCTTCGCCTACAACCTCAGCCTGGGTAACACCTACCTGAGCAACCCCGGAACCAACTGGCAGACAGGTGCAAACGCGGCTGCGCAGGGCTTCCCAGTCTTCGCAGCTAGCATGACGAGTCTGGCGAAAGACTATCGTGCTCCTGCCGTCGCGCAGTTCTCGCTCGGCGTACAACATGAAATTAAGCCTTCCATGATCTGGGTTATCCAGTATGTCGGGAACCTGGCATGGCATCAGAACATCGAGCGGAACATCAACACCCAGCCAGTTGCCCAACAGTCACAGTCAGTTGTCGTTGGCGAAACCACTGCCAACATCGCCTGCCTCGGTGGCGACAGTGGTTATCACTGGTTCCCGGGCGAACAAGCCAACCCGTACACACCCTACGACCCGAACAATCCGGACAACACCCAAGACAAGAACTGCAATCCTGGACTTGGCGGGTTCAACGGCGGCGGGAATGCGTTCCGTACCTTCCAGGGCTACGGCGGCATCAACCAACAGGAAAACACCACGAACGGCAACTACAACGGATTCCAGACCGGTCTCCGTCTCCAGAACAAGTGGGGACTTAGCGGCGAACTCGATTACACCTATTCACACGAAATCGATCTCACCACCTATGACCTCTCGACTGTAGACAACCCCTGGAATCTGAAGTATGACAAGGGGTCAGGCGCACTTGACCGTCGCCAGATCCTCAGCGCCAACTACGTCTATAAACTTCCGTTCTTCAACAAGGGCGCTGACCTGACCCACTCGATCCTGGGTGGATGGGAAATCGCCGGAACGTTCATCGACGAGTCGGGTGTCATTCCTGCGAATAACGGCGTAACCGGCGCCGGCGGCGTCCAACAGCAATACACGGACTCTACCGGCAAAATACAATGCGGCAACTGCGGCGGCTGGGATCCGGTTGGTTTGGGTGGCGGCTACACCGTCCGTCCAAACGTCACTGGCAAGATGCACTACAACCACAAACTGACCAACTGGTTCAACACCGCTCAGTTCTCGAACGTCACGCCAACATGGCTCGGCGGCCCGAACTTGGGCTTCGGCAATGCCGGCAAAGATGCAGTGGTCGGGCCCGGACGTGTGAACTTTACGACTTCGCTGTACAAGTCGTTCTCGGTCACCGAACGTGCCCACTTCGAACTGCGCTTTGAGTCGTTCAACACCTTCAACCACACCGAACCAAACGGCGTAAACGTGGGCTATGCGCCTCAAAACGGCCCAGTAAGCACCGTGCTGAACTCGGGCAATACTTTCGGCCAGGTCACCAGTGCGTGGGATGCCCGCGTACTCGAGCTCGGCGGCAAGTTCGTGTTCTAACCAACCCTCAACCGGGGCGCGGCAGGCAACCCCTGCCGCGCCCTTTTCCATTTATGCTGCACAATTGCCGTGCGTAGCCATTTCGGCTACACTCGACCTAGAGGTGTTCCATGCGCCAGATATCGCTGCGCGAATTCAGGACACGTGGAGCTAAAGCTCTGATCGATGTCCCCCAGGGAGAGACAACCCTTCTGGTGGGTCAAAATGGCCCCGCCTACTTCCTGGTCCCCGTATTTGGAGACGTGGCGAAGGAAGAGAAAGAGATCCGCCGTGCGATGGCAATTGCCAGCTTGCAGGAGAACTGGCGACTTGCGGAGCAAGTGGGCGGCATGAGCGATGAGGAGATTGACGCGGAAATCGCCGAGGTTCGCACCAGCCGGCAAACCAGGAATGCAGGGTGAGACTGGTTGTCTTGGACACGAATGTGATCGTTTCCGCGGGGATCACTCCCGAGGGAGCTCCGGCAAAGCTCCTTTTCGAATGGGTACTGAAGAGAGAGGTGCGGTTGGTGACCAGCCCACTCATCGTGGCGGAATATCGCGAGGTTGTCGAGCGTCCGAAGTTTCGCCGTTACGGCTTTCCTCCCCTTTGGTTGGAGTGGTTGATCGATGAGAGCCTGCGGCTCCAAGACCCAGAGCCGTGGCCACAGACGATGCCAGACCCTACAGACCTGCCGTTTCTAGCCCTCGCCCATGCATCCGGGGCGTGGCTTGTCACCGGAAATCTGAAGCATTTCCCAGAGAATGAACGCCATGGAGTCAGAGTGCTTTCACCCGCAGATTACCTGGCGAATCTGGTAGGTCATTGAGGCTCGACGCGTATCGATTTGCGACTTCAAGCTGGATTAGAGAAAGGATGCTCGTGAGACGGGCTGTACAACTAACCATAATTCTGGCGCTGGCTCTCTCGGCAATTGGATTAAGCCAGACCGCGCAAGCTCCTGATCCGCAGCGCCAAACCGCCCTTTCCCTCGAGCAGCAAGGCCGCAACGCTGAGGCCGAAACGGCCTGGCGCACCTACCTGAAGGCGCACCCGTCCAACCCCGAACCGTACGCACACCTCGGACTGCTTGAAGCCCGTCAGGAGCACTACAAAGAAGCCGTTCCCCTCTATCGCAAAGCGCTTGAAATAGGTCCGGATATTCCCAGCGTTCGCCTGAATCTGGGCCTCGCGCTCTTCAAAGCCGGCGATCTAAAAGAGTCGATTCCGGAGTTCACCGCGCTGCTAAAAAGTCAACCTGACAACCAGCAACTGCACACGCTGATCGGCATGGCGTACTATGGCATGGCTTCCTACGCCGATGCTGTTCCTCACTTGAAGCAGGCCGCCGCCCACGATTCACAGAGCCTTACCCTGAGGCTGGCCCTGGCCCATAGCTGCCTCTGGTCAAAGCAGTATCAGTGCGTCCTCGATGTATACAGAGAGATTCTCGATCTGAATCCCGACTCAGCCGAAGCAGACATGCTAGCCGGCGAAGCCCTGGACGAAATGAAGGACAACGAAGGCTCCACAAAGATGTTCCGCGCTGCGGTCAAGGCCAATCCAAAAGAGCCAAACGCCCACTTTGGTCTCGGATACCTGCTCTGGACCCAAAGAAAATACACTGAAGCGGTGAGCGAGTTTCAGGCCGAGTTAGCCAACGATCCTGACCACGTCCAGGCCCGCCTCTACCTGGCCGACGCCGATTTGCAGCTCAACCAACTCGATGACGCCCTGCCCCTTCTCGAAAAAGTCGAGCAGCAGAACGCATCCATCCCCCTCGTTCACCTCGACCTCGGCATTATCTACAACGATGCCGGCCGCAACGACGATGCCTTGCGGGAACTGCTCGCAGCGGAGAAGCTCACTCCAGATGACGTCAATATCCACTGGCGCCTGGGCCGCGTGTACCGCTCGATGGGCAAGGTCAATGAAGCTAAAGCGGAATTCGACAAGGCCGGCAAGCTCACCAAAACCGCAGACGACGACCTCTTCAAAAAAATCGCCAACGGCCACCCCCGCCCGCCAGAAGATCAACAGACCCAAACACCTGACCCGCCGCAATAGAGAAAACCTCACCTCGCAGCGCCAGGCCGATTCTATGCCCAAAATCAAAGGGATCGGTCGTTTGATGGCTGGGATCTGCTGAGCCCTAATTCACCAGGGGGTTGGCGCAGGCGCATTTTTCTTGTGCCAGCAACTCGGCCAGCGCCTTTTCCGGACATATATGCCTGCACTCAAGACGCTTCAGCTCCTCCTCCGACTCGATGCAAGAGGCGATGGTGAAAAAGCAGTCGAGACATCGACTGTTGTAGCTGCCGTTCTCGTTTTGGGTGCGGTTATACATCGCAGTGCGAAACTCCAATTGATCGTATGATCCTAGCCGTCATCGGAGTTTCTAAAGCGTGTTTTACATCACATATTGGTGTGACCGGAGTCCAATTCGGAAATCTCGCTGCCAGAAAACCCTCAAAGGGTCGTAGTCTGATTAGGATTGCGCCGAAGGCGCCAGCATGGACTCTGCCCCGCTTGGGGGAACAACGATATGGAGCAGGGAACATCCGCCGTCCCCACGTAGTCGTACTCAACCTTATTGCCCTTGAGCGGCACAGTCATGAATTTGCTCACCGTCACGGTTGAAGTAGGCGACCCGCGCAGCAGATAGATGGCCCAATCCCCAACGTAAGTCGCAATAAAGCCTGCAACCAGAACAATCACGACTCGCTGAATCCAGCGCTTAATCGCCAACTCAACCCTCTTTCAGTCTTCGAGCCTCATCTTTCAGACCCACGCCGGTCAACTGCCTGCGTCGCGCCTCAGTCAGATAGTAGCCCAATTGCGTGGCGGCCTGTGCATAGCTCAATCCTTCCGCGCGAATATTCGAAATGCAGTTCCGCTCAGCATCCGTGCGCCCAGGCCGCGGCTCCCATGTAATGTAAGCGCCCAATGAATCGGGAGAACTCAACCCCGGCCGCTCGCCGATCAGAACCACTGAAGCCTCTGCGCCAAGAGCCTGCCCAATCTCGTCGCCAATCGCCACGCGTCCCTGTTCAACCACGCATAATGCCGTCAGCATCCAGCCATCCAGCCTCGGAATCAGCTCAGCAAGCAGCGGACCTGCATGTCGTTCCGCAGCCAGAGCCGAAAGCCCATCCGCAACAATCAACGTCAACCGTCCTGGGGCCAACCTTCTTGTTCCGGATTCAGTGCTCCCTAAATCAACATCCGCGTTGCATTCGCCGAGCAGCCTTCGACTCGCATCATCAAGCCTCCGTCCCAGATCCGGCCGCTGCAGATAAGTCGCACGATCAGCCGCCGCGGAATGAAGGCGCAGCACCTCTGCTCCAGAAATCTCCGCCAGTTCCGCGGCCAGCGTTGCAGACTCCAGTCGACTATGGACAGCATCCCGAGCCTGCGCATGGCACCGTTGAAAATCAAGCAGCTCGCGAGTCTCCAGACTCACCCCAGTCCGCGCAAGTCCCACCCGCGCCGGCGTAAGCGATCGCAGGCGTGCAGACAACCCAAGAGCCAGGGCATCATCGGCAGGTCCGCTATCATTCATGCCGTAAGTAGCCTCTCAGGATAATGAGCCTCAAGCGTCAGCCGCGCAAAGCAGTCGCCGGCAAGCCACGCCTCAAATTCCGGAGCCGGCCTCAGACCAAGCACTCTGCGCAAATAAAGCGCATCGTGAAAGCTGGTGCTCTGATAGTTCAGCATCACATCGTCCGCCCCCGGCACGCCCATGATGTAATTCACCCCCGCGGCACCCAGCAGAGTCAGCAGCGTATCCATGTCATCCTGGTCTGCCTCAGCGTGGTTCGTGTAGCAGACATCGCATCCCATAGGCAGCCCCAACAGCTTGCCGCAGAAGTGGTCTTCCAGTCCAGCGCGTGCAATCTGCTTCCCGTCGTAGAGATACTCCGGCCCAATAAATCCCACCACCGTATTCACCAGCATGGGTCGAAAATGCCGCGCCACAGCGTACGCGCGCGCCTCCAGAGTCTGCTGATCCACACCATGATGCGCGTTAGCTGAGAGCGCCGAACCCTGCCCCGTCTCGAAGTACATGATGTTGTCGCCAATCAGTCCATCCTCGCAGACAGCCCCCCGCCGCAGCCCCTGTCCCGCCTCATGGGCCTCTGTCAGCAACGCCAGATCTACCCCAAAGCTGCGATTGGCGACCTCGGTCCCAGCAATGGATTGAAAAATCAAATCGACTGGTGCCCCCGCATTCAGCGCCTCCATCTGCGTCGTGACATGGGCAAGCACGCAACTTTGCACGGGAATCTGAAATCGCTCCCGCAGCGCATCAATCATGCGCAAGAGCCGTCCTGTCACCTCCACGTTATCGCCAGCAGGGTTAATGCCAATCACCGCATCGCCCGACCCAAGCAGCAACCCATCCAGAATCGAAGCAGCAATTCCCATCGGAGAATCCGTCGGATGATTCGGTTGCAAGCGCGCACTCAAACGGCCCGCGAGCCCAACAGTGGTGCGGAACCGCGTGACCACCCGAATCTTCCGTGCCACCGCAATCAAATCCTGCACGCGCATCAGCTTGCTCACAGCCGCAGCCATCTCCGGCGTTAGCCCAGGACCAAGTGCAGCAATTCGCTCTGCCGTAGCCTCGTCAGAAAGCAGCCAATCGCGGAGTTCACCCACAGTGAATGAACCAATCGCCGCAAAAGCCTCCGCATCGTGCGTGTCCACAATCAGTCGCGTGACTTCATCGTTCTCATATGCCACCA
>Ga0302319_10012090_pt1 | contig 16308 bp, 19 predicted proteins | sample Bog_T0_2_FD_203319 | JGI IMG/M metagenome (GOLD analysis project Ga0302319, IMG submission 203319) | Peat permafrost microbial communities from Stordalen Mire near Abisko, Sweden - Bog_T0_2 | ecosystem: Environmental > Terrestrial > Soil > Wetlands > Peat | place: Sweden: Abisko, Stordalen Mire...
CAAGCTATGTGTCTAGCGTGGCGTGGAGTCCGGATGGCAGGACGCTGGCTTCGGCGAGTGGGGACAAAACGATCCGGCTGTGGGATGCGGCCAGCGGGCAGGCGCTGCGCACGCTGAACGGCCACACATCCTATGTGGATAGCGTGGCGTGGAGTCCGGACGGCAAGACGCTGGCCTCGGCGGGTTGGGACAACACGATCAGGCTGTGGGATGCGGCCAGCGGGCAGGCGCTGCGCACGCTAAGCGGCCACACAAGCTATGTGTCTAGCGTGGCGTGGAGTCCGGATGGCAGGACGCTCGCTTCGGCGAGTGGGGACGACACGATCCGGCTGTGGCCCGGTACCGTGGAGGGCCTGTTGGAGCAGGCTCGTTACAGCATCCGCCTCTTCAGCTTGCCCGAGGCGGATTGCCAGCGCTATCTGCAGAAGAGCAGTTGCCCGCCGCTTCAATGAGATTCAGGTTAGCGATCGCTAGCGTCGAAGTAGCCGCTTGTGCGCGGATCGCCCCGCCAATAACTACTATTTCCTGCGCCTTACCCCAAACGCCAGACTCATCAATCCCAAACCCAATAAACCAAAGCCGCCCGGTTCAGGCACTCCCGTACTGCCGCTCTTGAGAAAATCGCCGATCTGCGTCCACGGTTCCGTCTCGTTAGCGGAACCAATCGGGTTGCCGTGCAGGATACTGTTCACATCAACCCCACTATAGGCAACGCCGTTAAGGTCGAATGAGACGGTTGAATCTAACAGGCCAATGTCGCTGCCATCGAAACCGTTCGTCGTGGTGCCCGATAAGATCACGCTCTTGCCAGGCAGAAGCGAAAAGCCGCCTGCGCCGATCAGACTGTCCCATAAAGTGTACGAATTGGCCCCCGATTTGACGGTGACACCCTGGTCCAAAGTAACCGCCACCGGGCCGGTGTTCGTGAAAAGAAGCGCCGCCTCGTCTGGTCGCCGGCAGTTGCCTCGCTGCTGCCTCCTAAGAAAGTCGTATTCGGGCTTCCAAACCATGGATTCGGAAGCGCACTCGTGTTTCCTCCGGCGGGCGGAGCCAAATCATAGTAGCCAACCGACAAAAGCACGTCGGCCCGCGCTACTCCTGTCGCTGGCAGTACCAACGCCGTTTAAAGGCAAGAAGCTCAACGCCAACGGCGAGCTGCCGGGGCAGGCGGCAGCCGAGATCACCAGCGATTTGAAGCAGCGGCAGGAAGGGGTGCGCATCAAGCATCGCTACAAGCACAACTCCGTTAAAATGTACGACAACGCCTACATCGGGCTCGGCAGTCTGCTGCGCACCGAATTGACGATGGAAGAGCCGGAGGACTTCAAGGTCTACCGCCACCCGGAGGGCCACCCAGAGAGCCCGTTGGCCTGGCTTCAGATGCGCGGGCATAGCGGATTTGCACCGCCGCGCGGAGGTCTCGCAAAAGGCCAACGAGCGATACCTCAACGCGTTGGCGAGCGTCGACGACACCACCACTTTGCGAGAACTGATCAGTGGCGTGGAAAAACCCGTCACCTGGAACGGTAAGCGGGTGCGGGCGCTCCACCCCTTCGCCCCCCGGACCGCCTCACGCTGGAGGTCATCAGCCGGGGCGAGTTCACTATCAATGGCCTGCGCAACAAAGACTTGCAGCCCCTCCTTTACACCACGCCGGCCAAATCCCTCAAGGAGCGGCGACGCCGTTCCGCCGCTCTGAGCCGACAGCTCCGGCTCAGGCGCGCTCACCACGTCCTTCATAAAGTTCCTCGTAGCCATCGCTATCACCTCACACCCCGAGGCCGCCAGATCGCCAGCGCCATCCTCGCTGCCTGCAACGCCACCGTCAATCTGTTCTTTCCCAAGACTGCCTGATCGATTCGTGGCGACAGAAAAAGAAATGGGACGTTAGCAATGCAGATAAAACAACAGATGCGGAACGAACTTGAAAATGGTTTTTTTTCAGATTCGGGTTGGGCGTAGGATGGTTTAGATTGACAAGCGTTAACGTTAAGCAGGCAGTGCCGTTTTTCGGCGTAACCAACATGGAAGCTTCGCTGCGATTCTATGTTGAGGGGCTTGGGTTCAACATGAAGAACTCGTGGATTCCTGAGCGGAATAACCCAGACGGAAGAATTCGCTGGTGCTGGCTGCAACTGGGCGATGCCGCCCTCATGCTGCAGGAGTTTCTGCCGCAAGATGTTCCGAAGGAACCACTTGGGACCGGAGCGTCGGTCTGCTTCACGTGCGAAGACGCGCTGGCGCTTTATCGCGAGTTGAAAGCACGCGGAATTCAGACGCGGCAACGCCCGTTTGTGGGAAATCGTTTGTGGGTGGTACCTCTGACCGATCCCGACGGCTACCGCATTGAGTTCGAGAGCCCAACGGATGCTCCGGAGGAGAGCGAACTGGAAGAATAGCTTCCGCCCGGCCGTGGCCAATTCGCCGTGATAATCTCTAGTGTTATGCGAGTGGAGGTTTCCGGTGGCAGGTTCGCATTTCCGCCTGAGTGTGCTTGCTGTTGCGGCTGGGCGGACGGGATTTTGACCGTCTCGGGCGCAGATATGAGGATGCGTTCGGGTTCCAACTCCTTTGACTTTCCATACTGCTCCGAATGTCTGTCCCATGTGCGCGCTATGGAGAGAGCGCACGAGGCGATAGAGAACGCGAATGGGTAGGGGAGGTGGCTCTTGTTTTTGGTGGCGCGGTAGCGATCGCCTTGGCGTTGGCAGGTCAGTCCGTTCTCACCCTTTGTTCGATTGTTGTTGGGATCTTATGCTACTGCCTGCTAGTGCGGGGGTAAACGATCTGGCGAAGAGGGCGAAAGAGATGTGCTCTGTGAGTTGCGCTTCCGTTTGGCGCGCCGTCGAGTTTGTGGAGTGGGACGGCGCTCGTTTCGTCTTTGAGCTCGCTTCCTCGGGTCAGGCGAGCAGTTTCATGGTAAGTAATCTCAAAAAGTTAGTAAACCTCTCGCCCGAGGCGTCTGAGTGGCTGCGTCAGAAGGGGCACTCTGGGTTGCTCCATCAGTCGCCCAGGCGTTAGCTGGATTAAACCGCCCATCGCCTGCACGCTTGGCCGGGGCGGCACCGGCCGACCTTCCAGCGGCGGCGGGTAGCTGGTTCACAGCGAGCGGCAAGCTGGGCGCCCGCTCAGGTGAGTTCGAGGCGGAGATGGCGACCGACAGCTGCTGCGGCGCGCTGCAGGGTGTGTAAGGTGACCCCGGTATTCTTTGGATCGAGCAGCCGGTCTAGAGCGCGGCGACTGCTTTGCATACGGGTGGCCATGGCCGCCTTGGTTAAGCGGTCTTTTTGCATTGCAGCTTTGATTTGATCGGCGAGAATTTGTTTAATGGCTTGTTCTTCGCATTCGTGAAGAATGCCCTGCTCCGACAGGAAGGCATCGAAGGACGAACCGACTTTTCCTTTTGCAGGCGATTTTTTCTTGAGAGTCATTTCAGCTCACCTCGTTCATGCGCCTCAGCGCGAGCTCTAGCTACGCCGGAACCGGCCAGCGACGACGATTTGGCGAGAAACGACGAGGAGTTCAGGCGGCGGTAGGAGTAGACTGTGGGTGATCTGCCATGAACAATCGACGAGATATGCTGCGGATTTTGGGGTCGGCGTCGGGCCTCATTCCGGCTCTTTCAGCGACGCAGGAAACGAAGGAACTGGGTGATCAGCCCGGGCACCTGCATACAGGGCCGGCGATTCACGTGCCGGTGCCGAGCGAGCCGACCTTCTTTCAGCCGAGCGAATTCAGCACCCTTGAGGAGTTGAGCGAGCGAATTATTCCACGGTCCGATACGCCCGGGGCGAAAGACGCTGGAGTGACGCTGCTGATTGATAAAGCCATCGTGGCGAACCCCGCGCGCGGGCCGGAGTACCGAGCGGGCATCGCCGATTTAAACCAACTGGCGGTTGCGACGTATGGGAAAGACTTCGCGGCGCTCAGCGCCGAGCAGCAGATTGCGCTGCTGACGCCGTTGAGCCTGGATGGCACGACGCCGCTGGGACGATTTTTTGCGATGGTCAAAGATATGACCATTGATGCTTACTACAAGACCGAAGCCGGGTTGAAGACGGAACTGGGCTGGCACGGGAATACGTTTCTGATGGAATTTCCGGGCTGCGATCATGCGGAGCACCATCAATCGTGAGCAGAGGCGGGCCGGGGCACAAAGCTAGGTCACTTACGCTCCCGGCTCCGATTCGGAGGGCGGGGTGGCTCGAAATTGCCGGCGAGGTGAAAAAGCACCGAGACGAGTCTCGGTGCGGCAAACGCGAGTGTTTGCGCCACAAGCGGGGAGCGGTTGCGTTTGAATATTTCACAGCTTCTTTCGCTCCCGGCTGCGATCATGCGGAGCACCATTACTAATATGCAAATTCAGAACAGTGCGGCGGTACAGGAAGTTATCATCATCGGCAGCGGGGCGGCGGGCGGAATGGCGGCGTGGAATTTGACGCGGCAAGGCGTGAACGTCACCATGCTGGATGCGGGGCGCAAGTTTAAGCGCAGCGAATTTTGGACGCATGTGAAGCCGTGGGAGTGGCAGCAGCGGCTGGACGCTGGGCAGAAGCCGCCCGAGATTGTGCTGGACCCGGCGGAACAGCCGTACATCACGCCGCTGGGACAAGACTTTCAATTGACGCGCGTGTGGGGACGCGGCGGCAAGACCAACATCTGGGGACGGGTGAGCCTACGCTACTCGGATCTTGATTTTGAGGGACCGGCGCGGGATGGGTGGGAGATTCCGTGGCCGATCCGCTATAAGGATATTGCGCCCTATTACGACCAGGTGGACCAACTGATTGGGGTGTGCGGCGGCGACGACGACCAGGATTCGCTGCCGGGCAGCCGCTATTTTCTGCCGCCTCCGCCGCTGCGCTGCGGCGAACACATCATGAAGAGAGCGGCGGCGGCGGTTGGAATTAATACGGTTGCGATCCGGCGCGCGGTGCTGACACAACCACACAATGGGCATGCCAAATGCCACTATTGCGGAGCATGCGGCAGCGGTTGCGATGTAGGAGCGTTTTTCAATTCATCGGATTATTTGATTGAGCCGGCGCTGGCGACGGGAAAACTAACGATCATCAGCGATGCGGTGGCGGCGCGGATTCTGGTGGACGATAAAGGGCTGGCGAGCGGCGTTCAATATTTCGACCGCTATACAAAAGACGAACACCGCGTGATGGGCAAGCGGGTGATTGTGGCGGCCTCGTGCGTGGATTCGACGCGGATTCTGCTGAACTCCACGTCGGCGGCATATCCGAACGGCATTGGGAATTCGTCGGATGTGATCGGGCGCTATCTTTCGGAACAGATTCGCATGACGATGCGCGGGTTTTCGCCGGAGTTGATGGGCGGCAAAGTTTATAACGACGATGGCATTGGCGGCGCACATATGTACATGCCGCGTTTTAATCACCGCGATGGACGGAAGCGGGATTATATTCGCGGCTTCGGCTGCCAGTTCTGGTACACGGGCGCGCAGACCGATGTATCCTGGGCCAAAACGCTGCCTGGATTTGGCCCGGAGTTCAAGCGCAGCGTGAAGCAGCGCTACCCGGCGATCCTGATGCTGCATCCGTTCGGCGAGGCGATACCGAAGGCGGAAAATCGCATCACGGTAAACGGTTCTCCATTGGACCGCTACGGCGTGCCGATGGCGCGAATCGCTTACACGACGGGCGAAAACGAGCGGCGCATGGCGGCGGATATGTACGCCACGATGGAGGAGATACTGCACGCCGCGAAGGCGGAAGTCATACCGTTTGAGCGCGGTAAGCTCGAACCGAACGGCAGCGCTATTCATGAACATGGCACGTGCCGGATGGGAAGCGATCCGAAGCGTTCGGCACTGAACCAGTTCAACCAGATGCACGATGTGAAAAATGTGTTTGTGGTGGATGGGTCGGCATTTACGACGGCGTCGGAAAAGAATCCGACGTTGACGATACTGGCGCTTTCATGGCGGGCGACGGATTATATGGCGGCGGAGATGAAGAGGGGGAATGTGTAGCAGGACGCCGAGATGAGTCTCGGCGCTGCAGACACGAGTCTCTGCGCCAGGTGTGCTCATTCATCCAGGCGACGAAGAGGACGGCAAGGGTGGTGAGATGGATGAGGCTGGCGGGGATCCACATGCTGAGGCCGCCGAGCTGCTGGTCTTCGAGCGGGGTGAGTCCCCAAGATTGGGTGGTGTGCGAATAGGCCGGATAGATGGGATGCGCGGCAAAGGTGAGGAGCGCGCCCAGCAAGCCCATTTGGATGCCAATGGTCACTACGAAGATAATCGTCATGCCGTAGTCGAGACGCCGTTTGGACAGCGGTTCTAAGACGAGCGACCAGAAAAGCAAGGATGTTGTGAAAAAGCAGATGTGTTCGAGTGCGTGTACGGGCTCACTGGCGAGCGACCAGGCGAAGGGTGCGGGCAAGTGCCAGAACCAGAGAGCCAGGCTGCAGAGTAGCCAGACGACGGCGGGCGGGGCGAGTTGAAGAAGGAAGTGGCGCCAGCCGGTTTTGACCCACATTCTCCCGATCCAGCGCCGGACCGGTAGCGGGAAGGCCCAGAGGCAAGCGAGCGCGGGTCTGCCAAAGACGAGCAATGGCGGCGCGACCATCATCAGAACCATGTGTTGAGCCATGTGCGCGGAGAACAACTCATCATCCAAGCCATCGAGCGGAGAGATGAGAACGAGGAACAAGGCGGCGATGCCGGCGACAAACGAGAGGCAGCGGGGAGCGCCAAAGAGTTTTGCGCGCACGGTGCGCGGGATGCGAGCGAGACCGGAGAGGTAGCAGGCGAGCGAGAGCGCGAGACTTGCGAGTATCCAAGGATCCCAGTTCCAACCGAGGGCGAGGAGCGGCTTCAACCACCACATGACGGCACCAGGAAGGATACGGCGAGTCCAAACGACAAGGCAATGAGAAATAACAAGCTAGTTAACATGCCAGCCGAAGCCATGAAGCGGGTGCGGCCTTCACCGAGCTCGAGCAGGTGATGGAACGAACCGGGGCGTTCGGCGCTGGTGGCGCGCCAGCTCTGCCAGGAGACGAATCCGGCGATGAGAGCGATGAGGATTCCGGCGAGGTCGACGGCAAAGATGATGGGGCGCGAACCGGGGAACAATGGGGCGGCTAGCGGGGCGGCATGGGGATAGCAGACGAAGCCCGAAAGGGCGGAGCTGATGAGCACCTGCAGGTTCCAGGCGAGGGGCGCGGCGGCGAGGCCGAACAGCAGGGCGAGCAGGCGGACGCGGCTACGATGAGGCGCGGGATGGCCGGTAGGTGAAGGGAATGGAGTGTTGGCGGCCATGTTGATTTAACCTAAGCGAGGCACGAGGTAGATGACGGAGAAAACAATGAGCCAGATGAAGGTGACGAAGTGCCAGTAGATCGCGCCGATGGAAGCGGCGGCGTGACGGCCGCCGCTGAAATAGCCGAGCGCGGTCCAGAGCAGCAAAACAGCCATCATCAACAGGCCAACGATAACGTGAATCATGTGGATGCCGGTGATGGTGAAGTAGAGAGAGCTATAGACGCCGCTATTTAACTTGAATGGTTCGCCGTGCCACTCGACGCCTTGCATGCCGAGGAAGACCAAGCCCAGCAAGATGGCGAGGACGAGGCCGACGATCATGCGGCGCGGGTGGCCGCGCGTGATGCCGCGTTCGCCCCACCAAACGGCGACGCTGGCCAGAAGGAGGATGACGGTGCCGGGAATGGCGATGCCTAAATGCGGCGGTCCCGAGGGCGGCCATTGCGATATGGAGTGCAGGGCCAGATAGAAATAACTGAAAAAGAGATAAGCGAAGAGCGCGCCTTCGGTGAAAATGAGGGCGAGCATGCCCCACCAGCCGGAAGCCAGATGGCCTTTGCTGCCGACGGGGAGGGCGTGATTAGGAACGATGGATTCAATCATGCTGTTCCTGCGTCTTGAGAGTCGGCATTTGGCCGAGTGCTTTTTGCGGCCACAGCCACCACACGCTGGCGATAAAAGTGCATAAGGCGGTAATGCCGACGCCCCAGGGGGAATGCAGCAAGGCACTGACAAAGATTGCCGTCAGGGCCAACGACAACAGAAACGGCAGATAAGAGTCGCCGGGCATTCTGAGAATGACGGCGGGCTCGGCGTCCAAGGCAGTGGTGCCGATGGTCTCGCGACCCTGATCGAGAAGCATGCCGGTTCCCACGGAGCTGCGTTCCGGCCCCTCATCCATCATGTCCTCCCATAACGGGTAGCGGCTGGCCACAATGGGAATGACAGCAAAGTTGTAGGGCGGCGGGGGTGATGAAGTGGACCACTCAAGCGAGGCCGCGCCCCAAGGATTGACGCCGGCCAGCGCGCCGTGACGGTAGCTGCGAAAGACATTCACGAGAAAGAGCAGCAGTCCGAGGGCAAAGAAGTAGGCACCGATGGAAATGACGAGATTGGCGGTGCTCCAGCCTAAGTGATCCGAGTAGGTATAGATGCGCCTTGGCATGCCGAGAATTCCGAGAATGTGCATGGGGAAGAAAGCTACATTGAAGCCGGAGAACATGATCCAGAAGCTCCACTTGGCGAGAGCTTCATTCATGAGACGCCCAGTGACTTTGGGGAACCAATATAAGATGCCTCCGAGGACGGGAAATACGTTGATGCCGATGAGGACGTAGTGGAGATGGGCGATGACGAAATAGGTGCGAGTCAGCTGCCAATCGAGCGGGACGGCGGCCGTCATGAATCCGGAGACGCCACCGATCACAAAGAGAAGAACGAAGCCGGCGAAAAAGAGAAAGGCAGCGGTGAAGACGGGGCGGCCGGTCCAGATGGTGGCGATCCAGGCGAAGACGGCCACGGCACTAGGAATGACGATGACGAAACTGGCGGCGCTGAAGAACGAGAGTGAGAGGACTGGGAGTCCGCTGGCGAACATGTGATGAACCCAAACTCCGAATCCGAGGACCATGGTGCTGACGGTAGAGAGTGCGACAGCCGTGTAGCCTACCAAGGGGCGGCGGCAGAAGACGGGCAGGGCGTCGGAGACGATTCCCATGGCGGGCAAGACGATGGCATAAACCCAGGGATGGCCGAACATCCAGAAGAGATGCTGCCAGAGGAGGGGTTGGCCGCCGGCGACGCTATCGAAGAAATGCGTGCCGGCCTGGCGGTCCATGAACAGCATGAGAAAGGCAAGGCTCACGGCGGGCACGGCGAGCAGGTTGCCGGCGGAAGCAGTTACCGTTCCCCAAACTAGAACCGGCACCCGATTGATGGACATACCGGGCGCGCGGGTGCGCGCTAGAGTGACGATGAAGTTGATGGAACCAACGGTGGTGGAGATGCCGAGCAAGACCATGCCGAGGGCATAGACGTCGATGTTCGGGCCAGGGTTGTAGGCGAGCGAGGCGTAGGGGACGTAGTTGAACCAGCCGCCATCGGGCGCTTTGCCGAGGGGGAAGCTGCAATAGAGAAACAGGCCGGCGAACAAGAAGACCCAGTAAGAAAGAGCATTGAGGCGCGGGAAGGCCATATCGCGCGAGCCCAACAGCAGCGGCCAAAGGTAATTACTGAAGCCGGAGAGCACGGGCAGCGCATAGAGGAAGATCATCGTCACGCCGTGCATGGTGAAGAGCTGGCTGTATTGCTCGGGAGTGAGCAGAGTTTGGTTGGGGCGGGCGAGCTGCGCGCGGATGAGCAGAGCTTCGACGCCGCCGATCAGCAAAAAGAGAAACGCGGTGAAAACGTAGCGCTTGCCGATTTCCTTGTGGTCGACGGTGGAGAGCCAGCCGAGGAGGCCGGGTTTGCCTTGCCAGATTTTCTGAAGCTTGTACGAGCTGGGCGAACCTTCGGCAGCGACGGCGATGACCGGAGTGCGAGTGCTTTCGATGGCAGCGATAAGGTTACCTCTCTAATCCAACGTGTTCAGGTACGATGTGACAGCTGCTAACTGCGCTCCGGACAAAATCTGCGCGGGCATGCGCGCGCCGGGTTTGAATGATTGTGGATTGGCAATCCAGGCGGCTAGGTTGCCAGGTTTATTGGGAAGCAAGGCGGCGGCAATGGTGCGGCGCGTCATCAGGTGCGAGAGATCGGGCCCCCTGATGCCGGCGGGAGTTACACCGCGGACGGTGTGGCAAGGGGCGCAGTGCGTCTCGAAAACGTGTTCGCCGAGAGTCGCGTTCCCGCTGGGGGGTGGGGCGGCCTCAGCAAGTTGGCGATCCTGCCAGGCGGCAAAAGCGGCGGCGGATTCGGCGACAACGAGCAGCGCCATATGAGCGTGTTGTGCGCCGCAAAAGGCCGCGCACTGACCGCGATAGCTGCCGGGTGAATCGGCTTCGAGCCAACTGACATTGGTCTGGCCGGGAATCACGTCCATCTTGCCGGCGAGTTGCGGGACCCAGAAGGAATGGATGACGTCGGCGCTGCTGAGTTCAACGCGCACGGGTTCGCCGACGGGGATATGGATTTCGTTGGCGGTGACGAAGGTGCGCGCGGTGGTTGCGCCCGGGTAGCGGACGCTCCACCAGAATTGCGAAGCGGTGACCTGAATGGTGAGCGCGGGTGTGCGCGGCGGGCGGGCGACGGCGGCGGTTACGAGCATGGTCCAGAGCATGCATCCCACGAGCACGACGGTGGAAATGGCGGTGCCAATGTAGATCCAACTGACGCCGCCGGAATCGCTGCGGACAGCCAAGCCTTGGGAGCTAGCAGCACGTTTGCGGAAGATGCCTATGAGAAGAAGCGCGGTGACAATGAGGACGACGAGCAGCGAGACAATGCCCAGACCCCAGCCGAGACTGGTGATGCGATCGACGGCGGGGCCGAAAGTGTGGTGATACGCCATCGACGATTGCGTATTCATGGCTTTGCTTGTTCGACTTCGGGCGCGACCTGTTCGCCCGGTTGATCGCCCTGGCGCGCATGTTCGTAATCTTTTGCGGAGACGGTTCCGCCGAAGGATTGAATGTAGGCGACCAGCTTCCAGATATCTTCCGGCGGCAAAGCCCTACCCCAGGAAGGCATGCCCTGCGGACGCCCTTGCTCGATGGATTGATAGATCTCGGCAGGGAGACCGCCATAACGCCAATAAGTGTCGGTAAGGTCGGGGCCCATGTTGCCTTGGCCGTTGTAGGCGTGACAGCCGGCGCAATTCATTTTGATGTAGAGCTGTTTGCCTTGTTCGATGGCTTGCGGATTGTTATCGAAGGGATTGGCGATGGAGAGGGCGCTGACGTTGCCGCGGTCACCGGCCACTTGACCCATTGGCGCGGACATCATGGCGTCAGCGGGAGGAAAACCGGCGGCGGGCGGAGTTGCCGCACTGCCGCCCTCGAAGCGGCGGCAAGCACTCGAGGCGAGCAGCAGTGCCAGCGCGCCGGCGACGGCAAGAGGAGTTGTGATGGCGGGCTTCATTAGCGGGTGCTCTGGGTGGAATCAGCGGTCATGGAATCGCCGCCGAGCGAAAAGATGTAGAGGGTGTTGCCGCCGGCCGGAAAGCCCGAAGGCTTGACGGCCGCGATATCGGCACGTACGGTAGCTGCGCCGCCGATGCCTGAGGGGATAGCGATGTACTGGCGGTGGTCGGGGCCGAGAAACGTAATTGGTTGTCCGACTGTTCCCGAGCCCAGCTTCTGCGACCACAAGACCTTGCCGCTGCGGGCATCCACGGCGCGAAACCAGCCATCGGCGGTGCCGTAGAAGACGAGGTCGCCGGCGGTGGCCAAGACGCCGCTCATCGTCATATAGGTCTCTTTGACGGACCAAACTTTCTGGCCGGTAGAGGGATTCCATGCCATGAACTCTCCCAGGTTGCCCCCGGGGGCGGCGTAGCGGTGGATATCCATGCCGTCATAGGGCGTGCTGGGGATGTAGCCAACTTTGTTGTCGGTGAGATCCATGCAGAGGTTAAAAATGGAGGCGTAGACGAGGCCGGTGCGCGGCGAGGCGGCGGCGGGTTCCCAATCCTTGCCGCCGAGATCGGGCGGGCAAACGTCGACCAGCTTCACATCGGGGTGCGGTTCTTTGTCCGGGTTGACGATGGGCCGCCCGGTCTTCATGTCGAAACCGCTGGACCAGTTTTGATAGGCGAACGGCGCGGCCCGCAATACTTCGCCGGTGGTGCGATCGATGGTATAGGCATAGGCATTGCGATCAAAGTGCACGAGCGCCTTGCGCATGGTGCCATCGATGGGCACGTCGAGCAGGATGTTTTCATTGACGCCGTCGTAATCCCAGCGGTCGTGGGGGGTGGTTTGATAGGCCCAGCGCGCCATGCCGGTGGTGGCGTCGCGCGCGAAGATGGTGCTGGTCCAGAGATTGTCGCCGGGGCGTTGATCGGGCACGCGCGGGCTTGGGTTGCTGGTGCCGTAATAGATGAGATTCAATTGCGGGTCGTAGGAGACCCAGGTCCAGACGGTGCCCGCGCCATGCCGCCACATGCCGGCGGGCCAGGTGGAGATGCCGAGATCTTTGCCTTTGAACTGTTCGTAGAAGGGTTTGAAATCGCTGCCGATGCGCACTTGCTGATCGGAGCCGGTGCTGTAGGCGCGCCAGAGTTCCTTGCCGGTATCGACATCGAGCGCGGCAATCCAGCCCCATGCGCCCATTTCGCCGCCGCTGTTGCCGACAAAGACTTTTTTGCCAACGACGAAGGGCGCCATGGTCATGGTTTCGCCGGATTCGACATTGCCCATTTTGGTGCGCCAAAGCTGCTTGCCGGTTTTGGCATCGACGGCGACGGTGTGATCGTCAAGCAGGTTGTAGATGAGTTTGCCATCTACATATGTGACGCCGCGGGTGACGGAATCGCAGCAGGCCTTGCCTTTTGCCATGGGGGAGGGGTTCGGCTTGAAGGTCCACTTGATGGGTTCGCCGATCTTGGTGAGATCCAAGGCGTAAAGGATATCTGGAAAGGGTGTGACGACATACATGGTGTTGTCGACGACCAATGGAGCGGCTTCGTGGCCGCCTTCGGTGCCATCGGAGAAAGTCCAGGCGATGCGGAGTTTACTGACGTTGGCGGTGTCGATCTGATCGAGCGTGCTGTAGCGAGTGTTGGCGTAATCGTGTGCCTGGCTGTGCCACTCGCCGGCAGGATTGTTAGGGGCGAAATTGAAGATTGCGCCGGTGAGGTTGGAGCTGCCGGTGGCAGCTTGCGTGGTGAGTTGCAGCGCCAGAGGCTTTTGCGGATTGCCGCAAGCGCCGAGCGCCCCGAATAGGAATGCGAGGAACAGGGATTGCTTTTTTAATTGCCGGGCTTTGCGCGGCAAAGATTGCGGCTGATCAACTTCCACGGCAAGCAGGAATTTCATTGGAGCCGTATTTTATGCACGTGGCGGCCCTTTTGGGGTCATTGCCTTTAATGCGTTTATTTTCAGGCAGATCGGCCAAAAAAGGCGGAGTGGGCGCGCAGCGGAGGTGTGACTTTTCTTCGTAGTCTGGCTAAATATGGTCACGGCTGAAGGCTGGTGGCTGCCGCGCGGGGTGGTCTCTTGCTAAACTACAGGTACCGTTAGCGTGAGTACTACTTCCGTATCCCCAGCCTTTGACGAATCCGCACTGGTGGTGCGCGCCAAGGCGGGCGACCAAAGCGCCTTTAGCGAGCTTGTGCAGCACTACGACCGGCGTGTGTTCCGGATGGCGAAGCAGATCACCGAGAACGACGACGACGCCGAAGACGTTTTGCAGGAGACCTTTTTAAAGGCTTATACGCACCTGGACGATTTTCAGGGGAACTCAAAGTTCTATACGTGGCTGGTGCGGATCGCCGTTAATGAAGCGCTAATGAAGCTGCGCAAGCGGCGGTCGGACAAAACGGTGCCGCTGGACGAGCCGATCGATACAGGCGAAGACGAGGTAGTTCGGGAAATAGCGGTTTGGGACCAGAATCCGGAGGACTTGTACTCGCAGGACGAACTGGCTAGTATTTTGGATCAGGCGGTAAAAAGTTTAAAGCCAGCTTATCGCACCGTTTTTGTGCTTAGAGACATCGAAGAAATGTCGATCGAAGAGACGGCAGAGACGCTTGGATTGTCTATCTCAGCGGTGAAGAGTCGCCTTCTTCGAGCCCGGCTTCAGCTTCGCGAGAAACTGACCCGGCAATTCAAGAAAAAGGGAGACGACGCGTTTGCTTACCTGTAAGCAGTTTTTACAGGAGCTCAATGGCTATATTGAGAAGACTCTTGATCCGCAAGAGTTAGCCGAGCTCCGACGGCACGTTAGCGAATGCCCCAACTGCTTTGTGGTGTGCGATACGACCGAGAAAACCCTGCGCGTGTTCAAAGGCATGGATTGCGAACCGGTGCCGAAGAGCATACAAGCCCGGCTGATGGCTGCCATTGAAAAGCGGATGAAAGAAAAAGGCGGTTGTGGCTGTGCGGGCGATGCGGCACCACATTCGCATTAATAAGGTTTCTAAGGCTGGGCGGCTTGCATGGGCTGTCCGAACAAGTCATTAAACTTCCGCTTTTGTTCGGCGTTGAGGCGGTCCAGAATGCGCTGGCGGCCGTGTTCGGCCACATCGCGGCGTTCGTCTTCGATGTTCTGATAGTACTTGCTGTAATCATCGAGTTCCTGGGTAACGAAGTGTTCCTGTTCGGAGGTGAGTTGCAGTTCGGTTTTCAGGCGGCCCAAGCCCATATGGCGGGCCGACTCGATGGAAAGCTCGTGGGGATCGCGTTGGATGCGGTGAAGATAGCTGCGCACCACGGCACCGCCAAAAGCAGCGCCGCAGAGAAAAATCAAAGCGAAGATGGTGAGGACCTTGGGGTTTGCCCACCCCGGTTCAGTTTCACGTTGCATGGGTGCCGATCCGCGGAAGGAACTATTCGTGAACCGCGAAATTCTGGAGCACAGCATCGCGCTGCTCAGCCTGATCGCCTACCACCGGCACGTCATAATGGACCTGCTGAACCGAAGATGGCTGCAGAAGGTGACCGTCGAGCTTTTCTTCGGCCACCACGTACGAGCTTAAAAGCACTGCCACCGAGAACGATGCCAAAGCCAGACGTTTGCCGAACGGCGAGTAGACGAACACCGCCCAGATGGACTCTTTGGCCCGCTCCTCAATGCGTTGCATGACGCGGGCGTAAAAGCCGGCAGCGGGTTCAACCTCTTCACCAACCCGCAAAGAACGGAGCAGATCCTTCTGATCTTCGAGAAGAGCCAATTCGTCCGCGCATTGAGGGCAGGACTGGAGATGCCGACGAACCCCGTTTGGGCCTGCCTTACCTTCCAACAGACTTTCTAAATCGTTGCGAATAGATCCGTGCATATTTCCCTCTGAAAAGTTTCCCCACAACCCAAGGCAGATCTTTGTCTGCTATACAATCTATCTAAATCTAAATCACGTCACCTAAACACATTACCGAACCCCAGCAAACAAGTTCAACCGGCAGCTGTATTCAGCGGCCCCTTCTCCAATCTCTGAGCCGCTTTCACCAGCTTTTGGCGGGCCCGGAACAACTTCACTTTAATGGTATTTTCGTTCATGCCTGTCATGCCGGCCAGTTCTTCCACCGAATGGCCTTCCACTTCCTTCAATAAAATCAGAGAACGGTCCTCTTCTGAAATTTTTGAAAGCAGCTTTACAATGAGATCGTGCTGGGCCAGGCGCTTATCGACCGGAGCGGCTTGATCGGTAGCCGGGTCGGAGGTTTCCATGCGCTGCGAATCCTCGGCCGAAAAATCGCTCTCGTAGACCAGCTTACGGACGCGCTTCTTGCGCAGGTAGTCGTAGCATTCGTTGACGGTGATCTTGTAAATCCAGGTGAGCAGCGAACTGCGGAAATCGAAATTCTTGATGGAGAAGTAGATTTTGGCGAAGACCTGCTGGGCGATATCTTCGGCGTCGTTGCGGTTACGCAGAATGCCGTAAATGATGGAAAAGACTTTGGCCTGATAGCGTTCGACCACTTCGCGAAATGCCATCTCATCCTGCGCCTGCACGCGCCGGACAAGAGCCGCTTCTTCAGTCGATCGGTGGTCCAATTTGCTCTTTGCCCGAGTCGCCTCGCCTGCTATTGATGGAAAGGGTATGGCTGCGCTGAAGCCGTTCATAACCCGTCCGACGTGTAAGATTCTGAAGGGGTTCCAAAAACCAAACGGGACCTAATTATTATGTCAAACCTTATGATGCAGACGCGAGAAACGGGATGGCTATTAATATGAAGGCACTATTAGCGGGCGTGATGGTGATGTTCAGCTTTACGGAACAAGGCTTTGGGCAGACTTACGCCGAGAAGCTAGGTTTCCCCAAATGGGCCAAGGTTGTCATTTTACATGTGGACGACGTGGGCATGTCGTATGACTCGAACATGGGCGCGATCAGGGCCACGGAGGACGGG
>Ga0302319_10012091_pt1 | contig 16307 bp, 16 predicted proteins | sample Bog_T0_2_FD_203319 | JGI IMG/M metagenome (GOLD analysis project Ga0302319, IMG submission 203319) | Peat permafrost microbial communities from Stordalen Mire near Abisko, Sweden - Bog_T0_2 | ecosystem: Environmental > Terrestrial > Soil > Wetlands > Peat | place: Sweden: Abisko, Stordalen Mire...
TACAACAAACCGGTGGCCTTTTGATCGGATTCAGCCTTGCCGGCACCGCAGTTTTGCCGCGGTTCCTCTCTGCCGCCGACACCGTGCCGGTTCCTTCCCCCGCCACGCTCGATGGCTGGCTCCGCATCGATCCCGATGGAATCGTCCGCGTATTCACCGGTAAGGTCGAAATCGGTATGGGTGTCCAGACTGCGTTCAGTCAGATCGTCGCGGAAGAACTCGATGTTCCCTGGCAGAAAGTGGTGCTGGTCATGGGCGATACCTCTACGACTCCCGATCAGGGTGGCGTAGGGGGAAGCACGTCCGTTGCGCAGGGTGGCCGCCCTATCCGCAATGCCGCCGCCACCGCGCGCGTGGTGCTTCTGGAACTGGCTTCGCATCAGTTAGGTGCGCCGGTAGATCAATTGGAAGTTCACGACGGTGTGGTCAGCGTGAAAGGCCAAAGTAGCAAAAGCGTCACTTACGCCTCACTCGCCGGCAGCGCCGAACTGCATGAAGCGCTCAAGGTTTCGGGCAATGGCTTCGCCCTCAACGTCGAAGGCCAGGGCAAGCCGAAAGATCCTTCGCAATACACCATCGTCGGCAAGTCCATCGCACGCGTCGATCTGCCGAAGAAGATTTTCGGCAAGGCCGAATACGTCACCGATATCCGCGTGCCGGGGATGCTGCACGGTCGCGTAATCAGACCCGCCACCGCGGGAGCAACCTTCGTCAGCGTGGACGATTCCGCGGCCAGGTCGATCCCTGGTTACCGGCAGACCGTCGTGAAAGGGAACTTCGTTGGTGTAGTCGCCCAAAATGAATGGGGCGCGGAAAAGGCTGTAAAAGCCGTGAAGGTAACCTGGAGCAACCCAACTCCCACCCTTCCCGCCGACCTCTACGCTCACATGCGTGCCGCCACCCCGAAAACCACTCGGCCCGGCATCAACAAGGGCGACACTGCTGCTGCCCTGAGCGCTGCTTCTAAGAAAGTGCAGGCGAGTTACGAGTGGCCCTTCCAGGCTCACGCGACCATGGGCCCAGGCTGCGGTGTAGCGGACGTCAAGCCGGATGGAGTTACGACCATCTGGAGTGGAGCCCAGAAACCGCATGCCTTGCAGAAGGGAATCGCTGAGTTGCTGAAGGTTCCCGCCAACCAGGTCCGCATCGTCTGGGTGGAAGATGCCGGCTCCTACGGTCGAGCCGGACACGAAGATGTTGCGGCCGACGCGGCTCTCCTGTCACAGGCCGTCGGCGTTCCGGTTCGCGTCCAATGGTCACGCGCCGACATGACTGCATGGGGCGGCAAAGGTCCTGCGACCATCGTCGACCTCACGGCCGCGTTCGACGGTGCCAACGAAGTCACGGCGCTCGACTATGCGTCGCGGGCATTCTCCGGCACGGAGATTGTTCCTCAGCCCAACACCGCAGGCAACTTCCTGGCAGGCCAATTAGCCGGCTTTGTGAACAAAGCGCCGGGCGAAGAATATGCCCAATGGGGCGACGTATCTTCCGCGTACGGATTTAAGAATGTCCGCTCGACGGGCAGCGTGGTGGCTCCGGCGTTTGATTCCGCGTCGCCTTTGCGCACCACCCACTTGCGCGATCCCGGCGGTCCCGCGGGCACCTTTGCCGGTGAATCGTTCATGGATGAGATGGCTGTGGCGGCCGGGATGGACCCTGTCGCTTTCCGCCTGAAATACATCGAAGAGCCTCGCGCAAAGGCCGTTCTCAGCGCCGCCGCCGAACACGCCAAATGGGATTCGCGGACTTCTCCCAAACGCAGCACTGGCGATGTGGTCACCGGCCGAGGCATCGCCCTGGCCCTGCGCGGCGGTACGCATGTCGCGACAGTCGCCGAAGTCGAAGTCGATCGGCGCACCGGAGCGATTCGCGTAAAGCGGTTTGTGTGCGCTCACGATTGCGGGCTGATCGTGAATCCCGATGCCCTGCGCGGAACCATTCAGGCCAACCTGGTTCAGTCGATGAGCCGCTGTCTCAAAGAGGAGGTCACTTTCGACCAGACCCGCGTCACCAGCGTCGATTGGAAGACTTATCCCATCGCGCGCTGGTCGGACATACCTGCGGTTGAGATCGTGCTGATCAATCGGACCGATTTGCCCCCGAGCGGAGCCGGTGAACCGTCGAGTCGTCCCACGGCCGCGGCGATTAACAACGCGATCTTCGATGCCACAGGTGTACGTTTGCGTCAAGCCCCGTTGACGGCAGCGAAGTTGAAGGCAGCGCTGCAGCGCGCGTGATGGTCACTGACTGGGTAGTAGTCGCGCAACAAATGCACCTCGATATCCCTCAGACTGATGTCGAGGCGATTGCGCCTCTGCTGGATAACTTGCTCGAAGCTTTTCGGCCACTGGTTGCCCAAATTGCTGACGATTACTGAGGCAGGCCGTCGGCTTCGTGCCCGAGAGGTTTCGGCGGTCGAACTTGCCCAGGAATCGCTCAGTCGGATTCGGGAGTCGCAGCCGCGCCTGAATGCCTTCATCACGATCACCGATGAACTTGCGCTGAGCGAAGCTCACCGCGCGGATGAAGAGCTCGCCCGCGGTATCGATCGCGGTTCTTTGCATGGCGTCCCCTATGCCATCAAAGACAACTTCCTGACGCGTGGAATCAGGACCACCGGTGGTTCGAAGCTCTTTGAGAATTACGTCCCGGACCATGACAGCGCGGTGGGCGAACGGTTGCGTGAAGCAGGCGCTGTATTGGTGGGAAAGACGGGATTGCACGAACTCGCCTACGGCGTGACTTCGAACAATCCCCACTTCGGGGCGGTGCACAACCCGCGTGATCCGGCACGCATTTCTGGAGGTTCAAGCGGAGGATCTGCCGCGGCAGTGGCGGCGAATCTGGTGCCCTTCGCGATCGGGACCGACACCGGCGGATCCATCCGGATTCCCGCGGCATACTGCGGGTGCGTCGGCCTGAAGCCGACATTCGACCTGGTCAGCCGCGCAGGGCTGATGCCGCTGAGCGAGTCGCTGGATCATGTCGGGATTCTGGCGAACACACCGGGCGATGTGGGGCTGGTTCTGGACGCGTTCATGACCGGTGTTGCAGTGAAGGAGAAGCCGGGGTCAAAGCGGCTGGGCATTCCCCAGAACTTCTTTTTTGACCGACTCAGCGCTTCAGTTGCCTCCGCGTGCGAAAACGCTTTCCGGAACGCGGAACGGGCAGGCGCTCGGTTAGTGCCGATCCGTGTTCCCGATCCGGCCGAGATCAATGTGGTCGGACGCGTGATTCAGCTCAGCGAGGTCTCAGCCGCGATGACGCCTTACCTGAGCCGGAGGGCGGAGTTCGGCGCGGACGTTCTGGCACTACTCGACCAGGGGCGTTTCATCGCAGCCACCGATTACGTCAACGCACTGCGTTTGCGGCGCATTTACCAGAAGCGCTGGGCGGAATTGTGGAAAGATGTCGATGCCATCCTGACTCCGGCGGTGCCCATTCAGGCGCCTTTGATCGGAGAGCGGATGGTGGAGGGTGAGGACGTGAGGATGGCGTCCACTCGTTTAGTCCGGCCCATCAACGTGCTGGGATTGCCGGCTATCTCGGTGCCGCTCCCGACCGACGGTTTACCGATAGGGCTGCAGATCATCGGTGAACCCTTTGCGGAAAAGCAGCTTCTGGAGCTGGCTGAGGGCTATCTGCCATCGTCGAGATCGTAAGGCAGATAAACAGGTTCCCAGATGTTGGACTCGATGGCGGCTTCGAAGCCGGCTACATCGCAGGGAGACAGCCCTTCCTTTATCGCTTGATGGCCGGCCGCTTTAGCTACCGTTCTGCTTACCGAACGGATGCTTTCGAGCGGTGGCAGAAGGCTGGCTTGCCTGTCTTTTATGGCAGGCGACAGATTGGCGAGTGCCAGGGCCGCAGCCTTGATCATGCCATCTGAAACTCGCGTTGCCTGGGAAGAGATCACACCCAGGGCGAGGCCTGGGAAAATGTAGGAATTGTTGGTCTGATCGATGGGTACGAGGTGCCCTTTCACGACGGCGGGTGGAAAGGGGCTGCCGGTTCCTACGAGAGCCCGGCCGTTGGTCCAGTCGAGCAGTTGCTGAGGCGTTGCTTCGCTTCGGGATGTCGGATTCGAGAGGGGGAAAATCGCGGGCCGCTCGGTAAACGCGGCCATGGCGCGAACCACTTCCTCGGTAAACGCCCCCGGCTCTCCCGATACCCCAACCATCGCAGTCGGCTTGACGTTTCGAACCACATCGGCCAGCCCGATTTCTCCCTGACTCGAAAGTTGCCAGGCCTGCAACTCCGCGGGCTTGCGGGCGAACGATTGCTGCTCGGGGCGAACACCCGGACCCTCTTCGATAAGCAGGCCGTGGCGACCGATCGCGTAGATACGCTGGTAAGCCTCTTGTTCGGTCAGGCCCTGATCCTGCATGACGGACACAAGCAGGTGTGCGATGCCAATGCCGGCGGAGCCGAAGCCGAAGAAGACAATTCTCTGATCTTTGATGGGGACTCCCGTTACGAATCCAGTCGCCAGCAAGGTTGCGGTGGCCACCGCGGCGGTGCCCTGAATATCGTCGTTGAAGGTGCAGAGCCGATCGCGATACCGGTTGAGCAGACGCTCTGCGTTAGAGCCGGCGAAGTCCTCCCATTGCAGCAGCACGTGCGGCCAGCGCTGTTTGACAGCTGACACAAACTCGTCGATGAAAGCATCGTACTCCGGCCCGCGAATTCGCTTGTGGCACCAGCCGATATAGAGGGGGCTTGCCAGCAAGGCTTCGTTGTCGGTCCCGACGTCCAGTAATATCGGCAGACAGTTCGCCGGATGTATTCCTCCGAGGGCCGTATATAGCGCCAGTTTGCCGATAGGGATTCCCATGCCTCCGGCGCCCTGATCGCCCAGTCCGAGAATGCGTTCACCATCGCTCACGACGATGCATTGGATGGAATCGTAGCGGGGATGAGAAAGAATCTGATCGATCCGGTGACGGTTCGGATAGCTCAGAAAGACGCCGCGCGGCTTATGCCAGATTTCGCTGAACCGCTGGCAACCCTCACCTACAGCAGGCGTGTAAACGATAGGCAGCGTTTCGCGAATATTGTGAATGATGAGTGAATAGAACAGAGTTTCATCGGCGTCCTGAAGATCGCGCATGAAACTGTACCGGTGAAAGGGGATTTTGTAGTCTTCGAGCGCCCGCCTGCGCCGCGCCTCCTGTTCCTCGATGGTGCCTACATGAGGCGGGAGCAAACCGTGAAGAGAAAAGCGATCCCTCTCGTCATCCGGAAACGCCGTTCCCTTGTTGAGCCCGGGGTGATTCAGAAGGTCGTATCCGGTGAGTCTGGTTCTGATCCTGCGTTCGTCCGCCATCCCTCCATCCTGACGCATCTTCAGTGGTGATTGAGGAAGTGAATGACTCAATCATTGTTTAGTGATTGTTTAGTTATTACTTCCTCATGAATTCACCGCTACGCTGATTCCTCAGGCATGGGAACGGGATACGCCACGGGTTTACCCAGAACAGTCGAATACCTCGTCGGAGCAATCGCGGCTTACGCCGTCACCTATGGAGCATTTCGCCTTCACCTGGCGCTGGCGGCAGTTTCGTCTTTGTACCTGTTGATGGTGATTCTGGCGGCTTTTCGATGGGGTGTCTGGGAAGCGACGGCGGTAACTATTGGGGCGTTTCTTTGCCTCGATTACTTCTTCACGGACCCCTTGTTCAGCCTTCGCATGACGAATTCCTCCCAGTGGATCGCGCTGGGCGTATTCGAATTTGTCGGGCTCCTGGTGGGCCGTCTGTCGGGCGAAGCCAGGCAACAGGCGCGGAATGCGAACGAAGAACGCAACAAGATAGCCCACCTTTATGAATTGAGCCGACTGGTGCTTCTGATCGATCACCACAAGCCACCCGGTCAACAAATTTCCGACTTCGTTCAAAACGCTATCGGAGTGGAATCCGTGGCTCTGTTCGATCCGGCTGCGAACGATTACGGCGAAGCGGGCGCGAACCGCCCAGAGGTCCGGGATCTGGCGCGGCGCGTCTGGGCACAGGACTCGGATTCCGATTCTGTAGCTAAATCAGAGCACACCTGGGCACGCGTATTGCGGGCCGGCGGAAGACGCATCGGCGCTATTGCCATGCGGAAACAAGGCTTAAATGCGCTTACCGTGGATGCGATCGCTTCGATTGCAGCGATAGCGCTGGAGCGTTCCAGGAGTCTGGAGAGCGAGGCCCGGGCCGAGGCTGCGCGTGAGAGCGACCAACTGCGGACGGCGGTTCTCGATGCGCTGGCTCACTCTTTTAAAACTCCTTTGACGGCAATCCGCGTGGCCAGTTCGGGACTGCTTGAAACCGGTGTTCTTCGCCCGCGCGAGTCAGCTCTGGTCGCGTTGATCGATAGTGAATCGGCACAGCTCAGCGAACTGGCGAATCGTCTGCTTCAAACTGCACGTCTGGATAAATCGGGAGTATCGGTGCAGCGTGAGGAGTGCCGGACAGCGGGCCTGATCGAGAGCATGCTTGAACGCCTTCCGCGGGATTTTGAAGGTCACTCAATCGAAATCGAAAACCCCGGCGAGGATCTGTGGATCAGGGGCAACGGCGAACTGGTTGTGGTTGCGCTGCTCCAGGTGGTGGATAACGCGTTGAAATATTCGGCTCCGGGTTCCGCTGTGAGTATTACCACCACACACGAAGCGGAGGAGGTGATTATCTCGGTGCATAATCAAGGCCCGGTGATCGGACCGGAAGACCGTCAGTGTATTTTCGAACGCTTCTACCGCGCACCGAGCACCAAGTATCTGACGCCCGGCACGGGTCTGGGCCTCTCCATCACACGGAGAGTGGCTGAGGCGCATGGGGGACATGTCTGGGTGCGCAGCGACGAGTCAAGCGGGACGACATTCTTCCTGGCGCTTCCCGTTTCGCCGGGAGCTGTTTATGAATCGATTTGAAGTATGTCTCTTTGACTTATCGATTTTTCTTATGCCCGTAATAAGCATTGCTGCCTGAGTTCATGTTCATGACATCTTAAGGTCCATCGTCCTATCCTTGCGCTGAGAGTTAGTTTCCGGATGTTGTTCTATGGATATTTCACTTATCGGCAATTCCGCTATGCGTGAGGCGATCCAACGTAACCTCGTCAGCTTTCCCTCGCAGTTGCCCGCGTTGATGAGGGAACGTCCGGGCTACCACACGCACGAACGCATTGCCTGTCTCTATTTTTCGCGGGGCTGGGCACTGCGCGATATCTGCAGCCGCTACGGTGTCAGCAAGGCCCTGGCCCACCGCATGCTTTCCGAATGGCGCATTCGTGCCGTGGCGGCCGGATACATCCAGGATATTCATCCTGAGGATCTGAAGAGTCTCAGCGATATGAAAGAGGAACCAGGGATGTCCTGGCTTGTACCGCAGCACGAAAGTCTGGCGGCTAATTCGCAGGAGGCGCTGTAAAGAGTTATGACAGTGATGTTACCTTCAGAAGCTGTCCCCGAGGAACAGCCAGAGGGCGCTGCGTCGGCTTCGGCGGGCAAGGTCCTCATCGTGGATGACGAAGCGTCGGTACGTCGTGCGCTGCACGCCACTCTGTTCGGAATGGGCTTCGATATCGGCGAAGCTTTCAACGGAGAAGAGGCCATCGCACTCTGCCGGGTCACTAAGTACGAAGCAGTTTTACTTGACATTCACATGCCGGGCAAAGGTGGCATTGAAACCTGCGTTGAGTTGCGTAAAATGCTGCCGCGCCTGGCCGTCCTTATGCTGAGTGTTAATGACGACCAGGAGTGGAAGATCCAGGCACTCGAAGCAGGGGCGGACGACTACATAACCAAGCCGTTCCACATTCGTGAATTGACTGCGCGAATTCGTGCAACGCTCCGGAGAGCAAGGGCTACGGGCGAAAGCGACGAGGTGATAGTTATCGGGGATATCCTGCTTCATCCCGCCCGGCGTCTCGTGCAGAAAGGTGGGTTCAAGTTACACCTGACACCCAAGGAATTCGATCTGCTGCATTACTTAATGGCGCATCCCGGCTTGCCGCTGATTCACGCGAAGCTACTGCACTCGGTGTGGGGTGCGCCCTACGTCGGCCAGGTGGAATATCTGAGGTCTTTCGTCCGGCAGTTGCGCAAGAAGCTGGGGGACGACGCCGCCAATCCGCGCTATATTCTTACGGACGCACACATCGGCTATCGTTTTGCCGATCCGGCGGAATGGCCGAAAGAAGAGCAGGTGTCGCCGGAGAGTGTTCGATGGTAGTTCCTCGAGAATTCTAAAGTTCGAGCTTTCCCTGAAACAGCAACTCCGCGGACTCGAAATACTGCATGATGCCGAGGCGGCCGATCCGCGCTTCGAAGCCGATGCGTCCATCGTTCTTTGAGATCTCCGCTGACAGGGGAAACACATAGACGACGACTACTCCCTGCTCGCGCTGGAAGACTTCGACGCGCGAAGGTTTCACATCCTTTTTCCCTTCGCGCTTCAGTACGGCTTCCTTGGCGAGGGGAGCGCCGAGAGAGGCGGGGTCTCCTTTGAAGTAACTGCCAGGGAGGCCATAAACCGCGAGCGCATATCCGGTGGCTTCGAGCGTAGGCGGCTCAACTTCGTGCGTTTTAAGTTCAGCCAGGCGGATGGGAAGAGCGCTTTCCCAGCGCAGCCTGCACATAATAATCTGGGTCGGCCGCGTATCAACTTCTTTTCCGAAGAGACTTGTGGGTATGCCGGTTTTTTTGTACTCAACTCCGTCAAAACCGAGACCCTTCGGTTGACCCAAGTCTCCGCCATCCCTGCGCTCAAACTCGGTCTGGGGGCGGCTGATGATAGCCTTAACTTCCTTGCTCCACGGGGAATCGGCCAGGATCTGGCGTGCGTCTTCCTCGGTCCAACTGGGAATGGGTTTATTCTGCCAGGTTAAATCGCCGGCGAGAAGCAGCGCTGCTGAAACCGGAAAGATCCAGATGTAAGCTGCCTGACGGCATAGGAACCAACGTAACGCTGATACGATTTTCTGCTGTTTCGGCATAAGCGTTCACCTCTGAGCTATCGAATTGATTTGTCCCGGCGCCCACGAGGTATTCTTCGGGGCGCTGGGTCGTGGTTAGAACTGAGGATCTTAAAACTTGACCATATTTTAAAACTTCACCATCAGATCTATGTCGAAAAGTACTTCAGCCTTGCGGAGATCCGGATACCAGACACCGCCATTGCCGGCGCAGATGCCTGGCACAATACTGGTTTGCCCCGAGGCGCTGCCATCGTTACAGGCGTACTGGGTCGGTTGACCGTTGTTAGTTCCGGGAGGTGGCGTAACTCCGCCATGTCCGGCCCAGTACGGCACGTTGGCGTGGCGGTAGTCGCCCTCGAAGCGGAAGGTGATCCACTGTTTGGGCATGTAGTCGAACGTGGCCGAAGTGTCCCACGCTTTGAACTGGTCGCCGGGATTGAACGTAAAGTAGGGGGAATTGAGTGCCGCAGTAGCAGCGGTCTCTCCATTGATTGGCGGAATCAGAACCAGGTAGCGTCCGGGATTGTTGATCTGGCCGCCGCCGAGGGTTAACCCGAAGGTGTCGTGGTGGAACCAATACCGGTCATAGATCATGTAGCCGATAAAGCTCTGCTTGGGATTGCCGTTACTGTTGTTGTGGCAACTTACACCTTCGCCGAATTCGCATCCCAGATCGCCGGTGAAGGAGAAGGCCATCTTGTCGAGGAGCTTATCGGGCTTATCGTAGTACTTAATTTCGATACTGTTGTCGGTGTGGAGGCGTCCCCGATTTGGCGTGTACAGGTCGTCATGGCCCAGCCCGTAATTATTGGAAACGAAGTTCAGCCAGGTGTACGGAGTCCATTTAATCTGACCGCCGAGACCTTTTCTTGAATTCGCGGAGGCATATGATTGCCATCCGTTGATGATCCACGGCTCGATCTTCAAATGGTGGGTGGGGAAAATCTGGATTCGTATTCCCTGGAAAAACCATGGAGTGTTAGAGGAGACGTACGACGGCTGATAAGCCCAGTTGTCGTAATTGTAATAGCTGAATAAGCCGATATACGACATGAAGATGCCAGCGTCAATGTTGATGCCATGCAGTGCATTGATGTGGTAACCGCCATACGCCTCGGAGAGGTAGCGATCTGCGTCGTTGAGATTCCATTGGCCTTTGGCGTAGCTGGGGTCATTGCGGATGGTGGCTTCCGAGTATTCACCAAACTGAGTCATGAAGCGCGCGCGCACGTTATCCCAGTGAAAGTCACCCCCGATGCCGAGTTGCTCGAGCTGGATTTCATTGGATCGAAAAAGCTCGCTCGATCCACCCATGGAGTTGTCGATGGGTTTATTGAAATCGTAGGTGTAGGTCAGGTCAGCCCGGATTTCCGGAGTGAAAAATTTGGTATCGAAGGCTGTGTCCTTGTTGCGCGGATTGCCGTTGAGCCAAGTCCAGTCCCAATCTGCAAACGGTGTCTGATTGTCTACAGAGGGTGGGGCGGTGGTGGCGGCTTCCGGAGCCTGAGGACCGGGAATCGCCGGAAGAGGCGAGTTCGGATCGGGCCTGTCAAAAGCAGCAATAGGCGGAGGGCCGAGTGAGGCGGTTGTCGCGGTTGCTCCGCGCTGCGGTTTGAGCAGACGAGCCCATACGCTTTGAGAGGCGTTGTCGCTCGGGGGCGCTGTAGCCTCGCCCGCACTATGCATTATGGGTCTGGCGGAAATCACGGCCGGCTGCTGACCAGGGGGCGTCGCAGTCATCACGATATCGCTCCTGGATGCGCGGCCGCCAGTAACCTGAAGAGCGGTGGCAAGAGACTCGGGGTAGCCGTCAGCCTGAGATGTTATTGAGTAGTCGCCAGGCGCCACGTTAGCGATGGAATATACGCCACCGATTCCCGTGATGGTAGTCCAGACACCTTTGCCGTCAGTTCGGGAGGCCGTCACCATGGCACCAACAAGCGGGATCTTTGCCGAGCTTCTGACGATGCCGGCAATGGCCCCAAACGTTACTTGATTCGGCATTTGATTCAGTGCCGGAGTGGGCCAGGCGGCCGCTGGCATGTCAGCGTTCTGAGCCTGCGCCCGCTCGGGACTCATAGCTGCGGTTAAAGCGCTAAGTATGCAGAGGACCGGGACGATGCGAGTGATTCTTCTCGGCGGAGAGCAGTTTGTCATGTTATGTCTAACCTCGTTATCAGAGTGAATAGCTACCACGGTCAGCCTTACTTATGCGGAGCCAGGGCATTGTAAGAGCTGAAAAGCGATTCGCGAATGTCTCTCGAGTTTAGGAACCAGCGGGTAAGAAATGCATAAGAGCAGCGTGCTTTAGATGCGTATCAGCGAGGATAATTTCGATCAGATCAATAAAAAACTTGATGGGACGTTCGGAGCGCAGCCCTGACATTATTACTCCATTCACGCCGTCAATATGTGCGAAGCATGTCATCGCAATGGTGAAAATATGCCGTCTACATGCAGGCATGAAAAGCCATGACTTCCGATCAGCTATCGGCGTGAAAGTTACTATCGCGATTCGTTATTGCGTGGGTAAACTCGTATCGTGATGGGTTATTCAAAAGCCATATTTGCTGTTTTCATGTGCGCCGCAGTTAGTCAGGGAGCAACTGTTGGTACGAGCTCCAGCCTTACTGCCGCGGCAACAAATGCTGATGCAGGTTACTGCTTCGCCCGGGTGCGCGGCCTCGACCCGGACCGGCAGCCTCAGGCCTATCTGGTGCTTCGGCTTCGAGTCAACGTGTCCTATCGGAATAACGGAACGCGTCCGCTGATTCTGACATTGGAACGTGAGCGAACTGTCTATACCGCCGTCAAACTGGGTGTGCCAATGAGCAAATTTCATGGTTTGTATAGCCTGCTTGAGCCTTCTTATACGGTGATGAAGGCTCTTCCGGCGGATGTGAGCCCGGAGAGTCCGATCGATCCCCGGAATGAAGTGTTTACGGTGATTCCGGCTGGTGGCGAGATGACGCCGCCGTTGAGCGAAGAAATCACGATTCCGGTAGACCGTCAATCTCTGTTCCGGCGCGACCCCGATTTACGGGGACGCAGACTCTACCTGCGATTGCAGTTTGCGCACCGGGAGCTATCGCCCGGACTCGAAGCAGATCTATCCGACCGATGGGCCCGGTTCGGCGTGCCGTGGACGGGGACACTGACGACCAACATGTTCGTGGTGGATGTTCCGGCCGCGCCACAAGCAGCCCCCTGTAAAGACCGCTACGATCCCGGTGGGGTTGAAGCGCCTGTTACGGGCAGGTGACCGCGCGCACGTTTCGGTTTCCGGCGGTCCAGCTGGTCTCCCAGTTCATTCGGGCGGACTAACTTCTATGCCGACGGTAAGGGAGACGCGTTTCTGCAACACCAGCGGCTCAATCGTGCCGCAGAGGTCCACATTATGTGGCGAGTGCGGAGCTGAACTCGGGGAGGCAATAAAGCCTATGGGCGGTGAGTGAAGATCCAGAACTTGGATCTCTGGGTGGCATACTCGGTACGCATTCAGTTGGGGGGGCATTGCGGACGGGCCGTCGCCGAGGCCGGAACTATCTACGGTATGTTGAATGTATGGCACGCCTGATCTCAACCACGGTACGTCTCGAAAAGGAGGATGTTCAGGCCCTGAAACGCGCCCGCGCGGACGGCCTTTCCGCCTCGGACCTGCTTCGCAAGGGTCTGCGCGTGGTCGCGTCTCGCTACTATTCGGGGCGGCGGCCGCCATCTACGCTTCTGTTCGAATCCACAAACGCCAAGCTTGGCGATGAGGCGGAACTTTTTCGCGACCTCGAAGTTCGATCCAGGCGATCGTTGCCGACACCGGTGGGCTGCTGCGCGCGCTTGCCAGGACACCGGAAGGCAAGGCCAGTTTCCCGGACTATCGGGAAATCCTGATCTCGGCGTCGGCAGTCATCGTTCCCGGCCTCGTTCTTGCGGAGGTGGATTACTTCCTTCGAGCCGAGAGGAGAGTGATGCGCAAATTGGTTGCGGAGATCTTCGATCCGGCAACCCGCTACGAATACGAACTGCCACTCCCCACCGATATCGCTCGCGCGCTTGAGCTTGACGCCAGATTCGGGGAACTCGATCCGGGACTCGTCGACGGGACGGTAGCAGCGGTCGCCGAGCGCCGCCAGATCTACCGCGTCCTGACAACTGACCGGCGCGATTTCAGTGCGATCCGCATTGGTCCTCGTCTCAATCGTGCGGTGGAGTTGCTGCCATGACCCTGGGCGAATTCGACCGGCGACTTCAGTGGCGGGATTTCGATTATGAGCGTGCAGGGCATTGGCTATGTAGTTCCTAACAAGGCACGAGTGGCACTCGAAAGAGCCTTACGAAACCTTCGGAAACCGGTAATGGGAGTTGATTGGGAGTTGGGATTGACCTTTGGGTTTTCTCCCCACGGAGTGGGAGTTGGCGGATATTGATCCCTCGCGATTTGCCCCATGCTGGCAGATCTCCTATCATGGAATCAGCGATGACAGCAGAGCAAAAGAGCGCGCTTGCGGGCGTGGTGACCATCGACAAGGAGGTCATGCACGGAACGCCCTGTTTTGCACATACCCGAGTGCCGGTGCAGACGCTCATCGACTTTCTGGAGACGGGCGAAACCATCGATGATTTTCTGGCCGTCTACCCCGCCATTCTCCGGCAGCACGTTTTCTCGTTTCTCGAACTGAGCCGCGATATCGCAATTGATCAACTGGCATGCGCGTCGTTATAGACGCCTCCATCGATCCACGGTTGGTCGAAGCGTTTCCGGACCATCACGTGCAGACCCTTTTTGATCTCGGCTGGCAACAACTGAAAGACCATGTGCTGGTGAAGCAACTGGAGTGCGATGTCTTGATCACCGCCGATCGGGGATTCGAGCATCAGCACGATCTCAAGGCATTGCCGTTCGGCATCGTCATTGTTCATGTGACCCGTAACAAAATCACTTTCTATCGACCGCTCTTCGCGCAACTGCTCAATGCGGTGGCGACGATCAGGGCCGGCGAAGTGGTTCATGTTTACGGTCTTCCAGCGGACTGACCGCAGGTCTCAGCCGGGCCGTCGCCGATGTGCAGGAACTCGCCCCGCGCAATCTGAAATTCTGAAATCAAATGTGGGCTCTCGGCCAGGCTTTGCACAAATTTCGTGGGGAACTAACGTCCGCATCCTCGATTTGGTCATGCACACTTTCGGGCATGTTGAATCCATGAACCTCGTCGCTGGGGCGTTTGTGCAAGAGGTGCTTGCACAATTCCGAGCCGCCAGGACAGCGCGGACGCTTGTGTTTCCGCTATACTTTTTTTGGGATCGTTATGAGCATCCAATTGGCTCCCGATATCGAAGCTGGGCTGCGCGCCGAAGCAGCCGCACGTGGAATGGACGTAGACGCGCTGATCGCCACTGCAGTTAAGGCGTATCTGCGCGAAACGCCGTCGCCGTCGGTCCCCACAACTCACCGAGTACCTGCTCGCGCTCGCTCAGCTGACGCCGGGCGTCAGACGGTCCTGAAGTGGCATTTAATTTCTGAATTCCCATACCTACTTGCAAGAGCACTTGCATCCGCGGCGCCATTTGGAAGACGGTTGACCGTGCCGGTGAAGCGAAGATGGTTACTCGATCAAAACTGCGCCTAACATCGAGATCGACGCGGAAACTGGCCAGCCTTCTTATCCTCGCCACAGCCGGAGTCCGGCTCGCCTACGGCCAAACGTACACGATATCGACTTTTGCGGGCGGCGGATCGACCAGTGGTAATAACATTTCGGCAACAGCTGCCGCCCTAAATACTCCGTTCGCCGCCGCGATAGGCCCGGACGGTAGTGTCTATACCGCAGATACGCTGCACGGACAGGTTCGAAAAATCTCACATGGTGTTATTACGACGGTCGCTGACAGTTTTACAACGCCAGGCGTCTCCGTCGCATTCCCTTATGGCATCGCAGTCGATTCCGCCGGTATCGTCTATTTCTCTGACTACGGCTATAACCGTGTCTACAAACTATCCAGCGGCGTCATAACAACGGTCGCGGGAAACGGCACCGCAGCTTTCGGCGGTGACCATGGCTTAGCGGTCAATGCCGCGCTGAACGAACCGTGGGGAATTGCCGTGGATGCCGCCGGGGACTTATTTATCGCCGACTACGGGAACAACCGTGTTCGGGAAGTTTCCAACGGAGTTATCACAACCGTCGCAGGAGACAGAGTAGCACGTTTCAGCGGCGACAACGGCTCCGCCGTCGCCGCGTCACTGAACCAGCCAGCAGGTCTCGCTGTCGATTCCTCAGGCGTTCTTTACATCGCCGACTCTTTTAACAGCCGCGTTCGCAAGGTCGAGGGCGGTGTTATTAGCACCGTTGCCGGTCCGTATCTTCCTGTTGAAGCGTGCCCCGCCGGCGCCATCAGCTGCTCCGGTGGCAACTGGCAGGCTGTGGCCGTCGATGCTGGGGCAATCTCGACATCGCAGTTTTGGGGTTCTATCACTATGTTTTGAGACTCTCCGGGGCAACGTTCGTCGTCATCGCAGGCAACGGTTCGGATGGTTTCAGCGGCGATGGTGGATCGGCTCTCGGCGCGGCGCTGAGCCAGCCGTACGGTCTCGCGGCGGATCCGTCCGGGACGATCTATGTAGCCGATACTACGAACAATCGCATCCGATTGCTGACGCCGCCGGCACTTATGATCACCGGTCCGCCGTCCTTGGTTTCCGGTTCGGTGGGCATCAATTACCCGGGGGCTACTTTTTCAGCGTTTGGCGGTACTGGTGTCTACTCGTGGTCGGCGAGCGGTTTGCCGACCCCTACGGAACCGACTGGATGATCGTGACCAGCGTCGTCCACGATCCGACCTATCTGGCTGTCGATTACATAGTCAGCACCAACTTCAAGCGCGAACCCGACGACTCAAAGTGGCGCCCGAAGCCGTGTAGCGTCCAGTAGAAGCAGTGGACGCATCATCATGCTATGATGCGATTGTGCGGACGACTATCGAACTGAGCCCGGAGGCTTACCACGTGGCGAAAGCGGTGGCGCGCGAGCGGAATCAGAGCCTGGGCAAAGTGGTCAGCGATTTCATCCTGAAACGCGCTGCCGCCCGGATTCCGGAATCGGCCGTTTCGCGGGCGGGTTTTCCCGTTTTCGCTTCCGGCCAGCGAGTCACCTCGGAAGACGTGCAGGCCCTGCTCGATGAGGATCTCGAAACTACCTGAAGCTACCTGAATAATGCGCTTCCTTCTGGATGCGAATGTCCTGATTGCGCTGACGGACACCGACCACACTTCTCACGAACGTGCGACCGCGTGGTTCGAGCAAAGCGGCGGCTATTTCGCCACGTGTCCCATTACGCAGGGTGCGCTC
>Ga0302319_10012097_pt1 | contig 16302 bp, 15 predicted proteins | sample Bog_T0_2_FD_203319 | JGI IMG/M metagenome (GOLD analysis project Ga0302319, IMG submission 203319) | Peat permafrost microbial communities from Stordalen Mire near Abisko, Sweden - Bog_T0_2 | ecosystem: Environmental > Terrestrial > Soil > Wetlands > Peat | place: Sweden: Abisko, Stordalen Mire...
CGATCGTGCCCGCCGCGGCCAGCACCAGCCCCGCGGCCAGGACAAAACGGATTGTGTTGCCAGGTTGCATACCCGGCCATTCTGCAACACTTTGGGGACGCGCGGTGGAACGGCTTCACTCGCCGCGCCGCGCGCGCAGCAGCCGCAGGCCGTTCAGCGTGACGATAAACGTCGCCCCCATGTCCGCCGCGACGGCCATCCACAGCGTCGCCACGCCCGCCATCGCCGCCACCAGGAACATGGCTTTCATGCCCATCGCGAAGCCGATATTCTCCTTCACCACGCGCATGGTCCGCCGCGCGTGCCGCCGCAAAAACGGCAGGTTTCGCAGGTCGCCCGACATCAGCACGACGTCGGAGATCTCCCGCGCCGCGTCCGCGCCGGAGAGTCCCAGGCTCACGCCCAGCGAGGCGCTGCTCAGCGCTTCGGCGTCGTTGACGCCGTCGCCGGCCATCGCCACGTGCGGCTGCTCCAACAGCAATTCGCGGATCCGCGCCGCCTTGTCTCCCGGCAACTGCTCGGTGCGCAACTCGTCCGCGCCGATGCGCCGGGCGACCGCTTCGCTGTTCTCCCGCGTGTCGCCGGTGAGAATCACGATGCGTTCGACGCCCGACTTGCGCAGCGCGCGCACCACCTCCTCCGACTCCTCGCGGATCGGGTCGGCGACGGTTACCAATGCCCACACCTCGTCGCCCATTCCGCACGCGAAGACCGCCTCGCCCGCCTCGCTCAGCCGGTCCACTTGCGTTTGCAATCCGTCCATCAGCCCGCGCTCGCGTAGCAGGCGCGCGCTGCCGGCCCAGAAGCCGTCCCCGCTTTCGACGCCGCGTCCCTCGACAATCCGGAAATCGGCCGCGGGCAGAGCGTGCACGCCGTTGCGCGTGGCGTAGTCGATCACCGCCCGCGCGATCGGATGCTCGCTCGATAGCTCCAGGCTCACCAGCCGTTCCAGCACCTGCTCCACCGTCCGGCCGCCCACGGCCACCACCTGCCGCACCTCCGGCCGCCCCTTGGTCAGCACGCCGGTCTTGTCGAACACGAACGTGCGCACCCGCGCTGCCTCTTCCAGATACGCGCCGCCCTTCACCAGCACGCCGCGCCGCGCCAGCGCCGTCAGCGCCGCGACGATGCTCACCGGCGTCGAAATCACCAGCGCGCACGGGCACGAGATCAACAGGATCACCATGCCCTCGTAAAACCATTGGGCCCACGCGCCATGCGCGAAGACCGGCGGCAGTACGGCCACGCTGAAGGCCAGCAGGAACACGATCGGCGTGTAGATGCGCGCGAAGCGCGCCACGAATTGTTCGGCCGGAGCGCGCCGCGCCTGCGATTGCTCCACCATCCGCACCATGCGCGCCAGCGTCGTGTCCGCATAGCGGTGCGTCGTGGTGATGTCGATGACGCCCGACTCGTTGATCGTTCCGGCGTACACGCTGTCGCCCGCCAGCTTCGCCACCGGCGTCGATTCGCCCGTCAGCAGCGCCTGGTTGACGAGCGACGAGCCGCGCACCACGTCGCCGTCGCACGGCACCGCCTCGCCCGGCCGGACTCTCACTTTGGCGCCCACCCCGACGTTGCTCGCCAGCACCCGGTGCTCGTGCTCGCCTGCGTCCGCCTGGCCGTGAATCGTGCCGCCATGCAGCACCGTCGCTTCGTGCGGCGCCATGTTCATCAACTGCCGGATCGCGTCCCGCGCGCGGCCCATGCTCCAGCGCTCCAGCCGTCCGGCCAGCGCGAACAGGAAGCTCAGCGTCGCCGCCTCGGTCCATTCGCCCAGCACGCACGCGCCGGTCAGCGACAGCACCATCAGCAGGTTCATGTCCGGCCGCAGTTGCCGGAACGCCCCCAGCGCCTTCGGCAGCGCCGGTATCGCGCCGGCCACGATGGCCACCACAAAGCAGATCAGCGCCCCGGTCGGGATCGGATGGTGGCCGTGCTCGTGCACCAGCAGGCTCCGCAGTACGTTGTCCGAGTGCGCCGCCTCCCACGCCATGCCCGCGGCCAGCGCCACGCCGCTCGTGAGCGTCAGCACCGATTCGCGCGTCCAGCCGCGCCGCTCCGCGTGGGCCGCCTCCTCGTCCCATTCCTCGCAATGCATGCCGGTCGACTCTACCGCCTGCTCGATGCGCTCCGTGGACAGGCGCCGCGTGTCGAACTCCACCGTCATGCGCGCCTGCACGACGTTGAAGGTCAGGCTGGCGAGGCCGTCCAGTTTGGCCAGCGCCCCGCGCAGCAGCGACACCTCTTCCGCGCAGTCCATTCCCTTTACGCGATATTCGATCGTGTGATGAATGATGGCTTCCCCAATCGCACCCTACCAGTTTAGGATGCGCCAGCCGGGTCACGTGCTTCCGCGTGTTTCCGCGTGTTTCAGAGCCGCATGTTTCAGAGCCGCATGTTTCAGAGCCGCATGTTTCAGAGCCGCATGTTTCTGAGCCGCGACCGTCAGGGAGCGGACGCGTTGCGCAACCGTACCACCTCACACGGATGGCCGACTAGGAAGCGGCGTCCGTTTTGCGCACTTCCGCCGCAAACTCCGCGCCCTCGCGGAACGCCTGTTCCAATGCCCCGGCCTTGAGCAATTCAAGCGTTTCGCCTAACTCGCCCTGGAACTCGCTCAGCGCCTCGCCGATGTAGTCGCCATTGGTCGCCAGGATGTCTTTCCAAATCGGCCATGCGCTCAGCGCCAGCCGCGTCATGCCCGCCAGGCCCGGACCCCCGGCGGCAACCACCGCTGCGCGATCCCGACGCCCACCCAGCCCGCGCGCCAGCGTCGTCGCCAGCATCTGCGGCAGGTGCGACGAGCGCGCCACGCGGCGGTCGTGATCCTCGGGCGAACAGACGATCGCGTGCGCGCCGATGCGCTCGATCCAGCTCAGGAACTCCCGTGCCCGCGCGCTTTCCAGGTCCTCCGCGACGCGCGGCGTCACCAGCCACGGCCGGCCTCGGAACAGCTCCGCCTCCGCCATCTCCACGCCCCGGCTCTCCTTGCCGGCCATCGGATGCCCGCCCAGGAAGCCGCCGCCCAATGCCTGCGCCCCGCACTCCATAATGCGCCGCTTGGTGCTGCCGGCGTCGGTCACCAGCGCGCCCGGCCGCAGTTTGCCCGCGAGCTTCGGCAGCGTTTCGAGAATCACTGAAATCGGCTGAGCCAGCAGCAGCAGGTCCGCCTCAACACAGGCCTGTTCCAGGCTCACGCCTGCGTCGATGGCGCCGCGCCGCACTGCTTGCGCGATCGTCGCCGGCGAACTCACGCCCACAATGCTTCCGCCAAATCCGGCCGCGCGCAGCGCCAATCCGAACGATCCGCCGATCAATCCCACCCCGGCGATGGCAACCGTCTTCATGCCGTCTCCACCGCTAGGCCTTCCGCCCCACCGCCTCCGCGATCATCCTCAACTGCGCCATCAATTCCTCGAACTGCGCCGGGTTGAGCGCGTGCGCACCCTCGCCCAGCACGCCATCGGGATCCTGATGCACGTCGATCAGCAGCCCGTCCGCGCCCGCCGCCACGGCCGCGCGCGCCATCGGCGCCACCTTGTCGCGCCGTCCCGTCCCTTGCGACGGATCCACCACGATCGGCAGATGCGACAGCTTCTTGACCGTTGGAATCGCGGTCAGATCGAGCGTGGTGTGGGCCGGCGGTTCGAAGCTCCGGATGCCGCGCTCGCACAGGATCACGCTGTAGTTTCCGCCCGTCAGAATGTACTCCGCCGAGGTGAGCCATTCCTCCACCGTGGCCGCGGGCCCGCGCTTCAGCAGCACCGGCCGCTGCCGCCGGCCCAGCGCGCTCAGCAGCGGATAGTTCTGCATGTTGCGCGAACCCACCAGCAGCAGGTCCACGTATTGCTCCATCATCGGCGCCTGCGCGGCATCGACGATTTCGCTTACCACCAGCAAACCGTTGCGCTCGGCCGCGTGGCGCAGCAGCTTGAGCGACTCTTCGCTTAAGCCTTGAAACACATACGGCGACATGCGCTGCTTGAACGCTCCGGCGCGCAGGAACGTCGCTCCGGCGCGGGCCAGCGCCTCCGCCGCCCGCTCGATCTGCGCCTCGCCCTCAACGTTGCTCGGGCCGGCCAGAACGGCCACGCGCGGACCGCCGATCTGCGCCCGGCCGAACTCGACCACTGTACCCTCGGGCCGGAAGGCGCGGCTGGCCAGCTTGTACGGCGCGATCACGCGGTGGCATTCCTTCACGCCTGGCAGCACTGCGAACTCCGCCGCGTCGAAATCCTCGTTCGGCCCCACCGCGCCCAGTACGGTGTGCACTGCGCCGGTCGAGCGGTGCACCGAGAAGCCGAGATCCACCAGTTTTTCGATGACGCCTTCCACCTGCTCCTCGGTGGAGCCCCGCTCCATGATGATGATCACGGCTTGTCTCCTTCGGTCTGCTGCGCGGCCTGGCTCTGCGCGCGGCGCATGCGTTCCCGCTGCAGGGTGCGCATCTCGTCGATGATGCGCTCGTAGAGCCGGCGCACGGCGTCGTCCGGCAGCGGCCCGCGGTTGTGGCCGGCCACGTTTGAGAACACCAGCTCCTCGCGCTTCGGCTCGTAGATCGGAATCGCGGCCTCGCGCTTGATGTCGCCGATCTCCTCCACTACCTTGGCGCGCTGGTTGAACAGCGCCAGCAATTGCAGGTCGAGTTCGTCGATGTCCGCGCGGAGCTTGTCGAGGGCCGCCTGGGCCTGGTCGGTGGTCATTGGCCGCGCTCCGGGTTCAATGCGCGTTCCTGCCTCAATGCGCTCCACGGCTTGCCCGCCATAGCCATGCGGAGGCGGGTCATTTCGCGCTCCTCGGCTCGCCCGCCGAGGCACCGCGGCGGCGGGTCAGTTCGGCGAGGAAGCTTTCCAGCCGCTCTTCGAGATCGTCGGCAGCGGACTCGGCATCGACGATGCGCATGATCGCGCTGCCCACCACGGCCCCGTCGGCGTAACTGCCCAGCGCATCCACATGCTCGCGCGTTGACACGCCAAAACCCACCGCCAGCGGCTTATCGGTCCACTGCCGCAGCCTCCGGCACAGCGGCTCGACGCCAGCGGCCAGCGACGCGCGCTCGCCCGTGACGCCGGTGCGCGAGACCACGTACACGAAGCCGCTCGAATACTCTGCCACCAGTTTCAACCGCCGCTCGGTGCTGGTCGGCGCGGCCAGGAAAATCGTGTCCAGGCCGTCGGCGCGCAGTTGCGCCACCGGTTGCCCGGCCTCTTCGACACTCACGTCGGTCAGCAGCACGCCGTCGACGCCGCTCATGCGGGCGTCGTGCGCCAGGCGCTCGAAGCCGTAGCTCAACAGTGGGTTCAGGTAGCTGAACAGCACCAGCGGGATCTGGCTTTCGCGGCGGATTTCGCGCGCGATTTCGAGCACCGCGGCGACATCCGTGCCGGCCTTGAGCGCGCGGTCCGAAGCCTGCTGGATCACCGGCCCATCGGCGATCGGATCGGAGAAAGGAACGCCCAACTCGAGCACGTCCGCGCCGCCGCGCTCCAGCGCCAGCGCCAGCGCGGGCGTGCGCTCAGGGTGCGGGTCGCCCGCCGTCAGATAGGCCACCAGCGCCGTCCGGTGCTCACTCTTCCGTTGCGCGAAGCGTTGCGCGATACGTCCACTCGATTCCATCGTTCTCCCCAAGTTAACATCTACGCCGCATGTCGTCCGAATCGGGGCGCTTTCTCCGCTTCAATCCCGCGACCTCAGTCAGGCGTCAGTCAGACGTCGCGGAGCCTCGGAAGCGCCGCGCAAAAACGATCCTCGACGAGGGGTGGCCGCTACAGCGTAGCGGCCACGTCTTGATAAGCCTCATGGAATCAATGTATTACAAAATGGAGGCCGCTATTAGTAGCGGCCTGACCCCTTTCGGCTGGCCGAAAGGCCAGTCTCAGCCGGTACGCCGCGCGGCGAAAATGCAGCCCGATCCGTCAACCCACGGAGCGCCACGATCCCGCTTCCACGAGCGCCCGCATCCCGGCCCGCCGCCCGTCTCTGACATCCGTCGGAATAGGAACTGCGCGGGGTTTGGGAAGAGGATCCTCAGGCAGGATGAGAGGCGCCGCGATTCACTTGTGAAGGAGGCCGGCAGGCGGGCAGTCTCCGAGATGGGCGTCATGCTGTCAAGTGACCAGTTTTCAAGCGCGCGGTTAATCGCTCCCAGGCAATTGCAAGAAGCGACAGTTACGGGTCGCAGTCGATGGGAGCAGTGACCTCTGCCGTTGCCGGGCGATGGCTCAAACTCCTTCCGGTGGTCAAGTGGGTCAGTGCAATCCCGCTTCAAACGGGACGCAGGCGAGCCGCTCGGTCCGTCAGGGATCGAACGCAGGTTGATAAATGGTACACTGCTGCCAGACGCCGATGCAGGAAGCGCGCGCAGCCATCGACCTAATTGAACGGGCTTTCGGCCTTGCCCGCCAGGCCGGCAAATCCAGTTGGTGGGCAATGACGATTCCCGTATTAAAGAATCGCTTGTTGCAGCTGACGAAGAATACGTTCAAGGAAGCCGATTTCGGAGCCATCTCCTTTCGCGACTTTCTCAGCAAGTTCCCAGACATCGTTAGAGTCGATGAAACTCCGCCGCCGGGGTTCGTCATTCTGAAATCAGCCGTCGAAGAGCGATCGGAGCGCCCCCCAGAAGACGTGTTTCGCGGCGGGCAAATTCGGGCCGATCTCTGGCGTGCCGTGCTCGACTATTCGAACGGTAACAGGTATGTGTGGGACACCTCGCAGGAGGCTGCTAGACCAGCCGGGCCGGACGAAGACAGCGTCCTGCTCCCTACAATTTCCGACGCAGATCTTGATGAGTGGCGAGCGGATTTCGTCGCATTGCACAGGCCGCAGACTGTAGAGGTCGCCGAACGTGTCGAAGAGTGGTGCAGGAACCGCCTTCCAACGGCAGCGTTGCCTGCACCGATGCGGCCCGCTTGGAACAAATATTTGAAAGGCAAGGTCGAGCAGCGGCTTCAACACTGGTTCAAGAGCAACTCGATAAAAGCTCCTGCGATTATGGAAGAAAGGCGAGAACCAGTTCCTTCCCGCCAACAAGTGGAAGCGCTCAGAGAGTTTATTATCGGCTGTGTAAAGACGATGCCAGAGAAAGAGTTGCTAGAACTTCGCATATCGCCCGTCACCGCAATGCGGACACTTCAAGCCCAGAAATCTAGCGTTGAGAATGAGCGTTGACGTCAACCTTTTCTTCCACCGTGAGGAGAAAGACGCAACCAGCGCGCTGCGTAGACACGTCGCTGCTGTGTGCGAAAGCCGCGGGTGGAATTTTCAACCCCGATCTGTGCCCATTAGACGTGCACCGGACGGACGACCGATACCCTTGGTTGCCAGAGACGTCGCAGTGGGAATTTATCCGCGTATTCATCGCTCGCAAGTGGCGACGTTGGTTGTCGGCAGAGATCCGCGAGTCCCCCTCCATCCACATGAAGATGGGGCACTCAGGTTCAGGCGACATGTTCCGCTGCGACAATTCGTCGAGTACAAGAGTTGTTGGATTCGCATCCCAAATGATGCGGCAAATGACTCTTGGATCGGGGTGTTCGTAAGCTGGTGTGGACGTATCGAGTGCGAGGGCGACCACGACCCGCGCTGTCTACCGTTCCATGTCTTCTCTGGCGATGGTACCGATCTCCAAAATGCTGTTCGCCGCCGAGCCTTTGAAGACCAATACGGTTCCGGTGCCGATCGACTGGATGAGAACAGGGCCCGGTGGATCCTTGAGCCGCGTGAGTATCATGGACAAGAGTCGCTATGCATCGCCGGGCATGCGCTTAGGGAGGGCTGCCACTGGGACGTAACGGCTGAGCAATGGAGGATTTGCACGCCGGTTGGTCTGTGGCGTGTTGACGGCCACGTGAATATATACCCAGATGCGCATATTCGCGCGCGAGGTTCAAGCGTACGGAAGCTGGCGTAAAAAAACCCCCACGCTTTCGCGCAGGGGCCTTTGTAATCTGACTGCGAGCCGATGTTGGCTAACGAGTGGTCCGGCTTTGGGACCTGTTCGGGCAGAGAAATTATCTAATTCCTGGCTCGCGAAAGCGCGAAGCAAGCACTCAAGACTACTCCACTCGCCGCTGAACTCCTTGGTAGCTAACCGAGGATGTTCCTGCAATGATCACCTGACCACTGCATCGTAATCAGTATACCTGATTTGGGTGGCGAACGCTACAGGTTCATCATAACCGATGATGGGTCAGTAACCTAGGCGGAGATCGGGACATCCCGCTGCGGCAGGACGTGTGGACGATTGGCACCACAGATTGTCCCCGCCGCCGATTCGCCGCGGATCGTCTGACCCTCGGAACCGGTCCACCCGGCTGTGTCGGCGGTGATCCATGGAACTGATCGACTGCGCGGAACCACTTCCGCAGGAAAGGAGGGAATGGAGCGAGTTTGGCCGTGCGCGAGCCATGTCTTTACCATGCGCGGACCATGATTTCACCGTGGATGCACCGTGTCCGCACCGTGCAAACACCGTTGCTTGCGTGCACGGTGCTTCACGGTAGGGACAGAAAGACAGAAAGAGTACAGGGACAGCCCGTTTCCACGTCCCCCGAGTCGTTGCTTACTGCGCAGGTGGAGGCTGAGGCAGGGGCTGGATGGGTCCCACTTGAGTCACGTCCTGGAACACGGTCACGCTGGCGATGTTGCCGCCCAGGCCGCCGCCGCCCAAGACCTGGTTGACGAACGGGATGATGGGTTGCGAGGCTCTGAAGACCAGGTTGGCGTTGGTCCCCTTGTCCTTAGGCAGGTTAGCCTCATTGGGAAAGAATGCCGAGCACTCATAGGCAGTGTTCTGGTACTGCTGACTCATGATTGGAATGGTTTCCTGGTCAATGACGTTGCCCGCCACGTCTTGCAGCGACACGGTGATGGTGGTGCCGGCGCCGGTCGGATCCATATTCACTACCGCGAAGGCGCAGTCTTTGAACCACCCCGGCTGGCCACCGCCGCCGACCACCACGGGCGCGTGCCAGGACGGATACGCCTGGTCAATCCAAACCGCGGGGTAGGTATCGTCCCAAGACACCGTGTTCGTTGCGCCGTTCCAGTACATGACATGCACCGACGGGGGCGTCAGCGAGAGTAAGCCGTTGGGAACTGGATTCCCGTATTGATCATTGGGGGAGGCATCTACTTGCGCCATCCCTTCAACGGCGAGATCCATTTCTGGCGGCGGAGGGCCGCCACTCGGACAATTGGTACTGGTGGGATCCTGATAGGCGCAGACGGGAGCCAGAAGATCCAGCGTGTCCGTACAGCCGTTGGCGGTGCATTGTTGTGCCAGAAATACAAGCCCCTCCGGGCTGGCGGTCCCACCGTTTTCGCTCACGCTGACGGATGATTGCCACTGCACCACCCCGTCCGGGGTGAGGTTATGCCATGTAAGCCACCAGGCCACAGCGGGGGTCGTGCCAGATTGATCGTTGGGCAGGTTATCCAAAAAGGTAACGCGAGCCGTGAATTGGTTCCCTACCGGGATCCACGGAAAGACGAACTCCCGCGAGCAACTTTGCCCGGCCACGCAGTTAGGGTAAACCTGTGCGTTCACGCCAGACTCCGCAATCAGCGTCAAAAGCAGGCCTAAGAGAGCAATCCTCAGCCGAACGTGGGAACAAACTTGCCGCCAGACAGTTTTGTGGTGCACAGCTCCTCCATGACCAATTTTGACGCTCTAGTGGCGTTTCCTGGGTACGTTTCCACCGTAGAGTATATCGCCGTTCGCGGGCAGCGGCGCGCGAGCCTGAACCGCCAGCGCGGAAGTCATGAGTTTGAGTATCACACAGAGCGGTTGGGCGCGGAGTTTGGTTGCACCGTGCTTTGCCGGCGCGGTGAAAACATGGCGTTTGGGAGGTGGCTTGCTGGTGATTTGATCGGCGGTCTGACGCGCCGCGTGTCAGGCCGGATGGTCAAGTTCGGGCAGATTCTCGCGATAGATATCGGTGTCTTTATCGCCGCGTCCGGAGAGGTTGATCAGGTAGATCCGGTCGCGCGCGGCGGGCGCGCGTTTCATGGCTTCGGCGACGGCATGGGCCGACTCCAGCGCCGGGATCAGGCCCTCGGTAAGGGCCAGAGTGCGGGCGGCGTCGAGGGCCTCGCGGTCGGTGACGGAGACGTACTCGGCGCGGCCCTGGTCGTGCAGCCAGGCGTGTTCCGGACCGACCAGAGCGTAGTCCAGGCCGGCCGAGACGGAGTGCGTCAGAGAGATCTGGCCGTGTTCATCCTGCAGGAGATAGCTGTAAGCGCCGTGGAGCACGCCGGGGCTGCCCCCGGCGAAACGGGCGGCGTGGTCGCCCAGGGCTGCGCCGCGGCCGCCGGCTTCGACGCCGACCAATTGCACGGCGGCGTCGGGCAGGAAGGCGGTGAAGATTCCGATCGAATTCGAACCGCCGCCGACACAGGCGAAGACCGCGTCCGGTAGGCGGCCGGCGCGATCTAGGATCTGGGCGCGGGCCTCGTCGCCGATGCAGCGCTGGAAGTCGCGCACGATCATGGGATAGGGGTGCGCGCCGAGCGCCGAGCCGAGGAGATAGTGGGTCGATTCGACGTTGGTCACCCAGTCGCGCATGGCCTCGCTGATGGCGTCCTTCAGGGTCCGGCTGCCGCTCGCGACGGCGGCGACTTTCGCGCCCAACAGGCGCATGCGGAAGACGTTGAGGCGCTGCCGCCGCATGTCCTCCTCGCCCATGTAGACCGTGCAATCCAGGCCGAACAGCGCGCAGACCGTGGCCGTGGCGACGCCGTGCTGGCCGGCGCCGGTTTCGGCGATGACGCGGCGTTTGCCCATGCGCCGCGCCAGCAGGACCTGGCCCAGGCAGTTGTTGATCTTGTGCGCGCCGGTGTGGAGCAAGTCCTCGCGTTTGAAAAAGATGCGGGCGCCGCCCAGGTTTTCGCTGAGACGTTTGGCTTCATACAGCGGGGTTGGGCGGCCGGCGTAGTTGTGCAGCAGGTCGTCGAGTTCGGCCTGAAAAGCGGGGTCCTGGCGGGCGGTGGAATAGGCCTGCTCCAACTCCTCCAACGGGGCCATGAGCGTCTCCGGGACGTAGCGCCCGCCGTAGGGACCGAAGTGGCCGCCAGCGTCGGGGGTGGGCGATTTGGTGCTCATGATTTCTATTCCTCCTGAAGTTCCGCTTGCCGGATGGCGTGGATGAAAGCGCGGACTTTGGCGGGGTCCTTGCGGCCGGGCGCGCTTTCGAGACGCGAGCAGGCGTCGACGCCCCACGGGCGGGCTTCGCGAATGGCCTGGGCAACGTTGTCGGGCGCGAGACCGCCGGCCAGAACGATCTTGCCGGGCAGGCCGAATACCACGCTCCAATCGAAGGCGCGGCCGGTTCCGCCGCGCTGGGCACCGGCGGGGGTGTCGATGAGAAATGCCTCGGCGCGACTCGCAGCGAGCGCGGCGCGCAGGTCGTCTTCGAGACCGGGAGCGGCCGAAAACGCCTGCCAGAAACGGAGCGTCAACGGAGGCACCGGACCGTGGATTTGAGCCAGATCCAGGCCCGCGGCGCGAACGGTTTCCGCGATTTCCACCGCGTTCGGATCCACGAAGACGCCGATTTTCACCGTGTTTGCGCCGAGTTTGGCCGTGATTGTTGCGGCGGCTTGCGGCGCGATGTGGCGCGGACTACCGGGCCAGAAATTGAAACCGAGCGCGTCGGCGCCCGCCGCGACGGCCATTTGGGCGTCCTCCAGGCTGGTGATGCCGCAGATCTTGACGAAAACACGGTTCATGCTGTGCCGGTCATCTTCCGGTGAGGGCTCGCACGGCTTCGGCAGGGTCGCTCGACTGCATCAAGTGCTCACCCACCAGGAAGGCCTGGAAACCGTGCGCGAGCAAGCGCTCGAGGTCGGCGCGCGAATGGATGCCGCTTTCGGCGACTTTCAGGACCGTGGCGGGAATGAGCGGCGCGAGCTGCTCCGCGGTTTCGAGGGACACCTTAAACGTGCGCAGGTCTCTGTTGTTGACGCCGACGATGCGGGCGCCGGCCGCGAGCGCGCGCTCGAGTTCCGGCTGGTCATGCACCTCGACCAGCGCATCCATTCCGTAGTAGTCCGCCAGGGATTGGAAGCGCTCGATACTGGCCTGCGTCAGGAGCGCGGCGATGAGCAGAATGGCATCAGCGCCGGAGGCGGCGGACTCGATCACGTCGACCTCGTCGATCATGAAATCCTTGCGCAGTACGGGCAGGGCGGCGCAGGCGCGGGCGGTTCTCAAGTCGCCCAGCGAGCCCTGGAAAAACTCCTTGTCGGTCAATACGCTGAGGGCGTTCGCGCGGCCCGCGAAGTATTCCATGGCGAGCCGGGCGGGATTGAAATCGTCGCACAGCAAACCCTTGCTGGGGCTAGCTTTCTTCATCTCGGCGATGATGGCCGGGGTGACGGCTTCGAGCGCCTGGCGGAACGGGCGGCGCTGGCTGCGCTGAAACTCCGCAATGCGCTCCAAGCCCTTGCGCAGCTTGAGTTTTGCAGCGACTTCCAGGCGCTTGACGGCGAGGATACGAGCCAGAATGTCGGGCAGGTCCGGCTGCATGGGGAGAATCCTACACCATAGCAGACGTGGGCAAGGGGTCAATTCGCCAGGCGGGCGCGGCGCGGTTCGATGATCCGAAGGGGCGGGGGGACTTGTTCGATTACGCCACTTCGACTGTGTATGCGAGCTTCCAGTCGGAGGATTTCATTCGCTATTCGCGAATCGCGAATGTAGAATGATGGTATGCAGCTCAAGCCCCAAGACGTCTTTGTGGTGCTCAAGATTGTGGCTGCCGGGTCGCGCCGGGCACCGTACTCTCTCCTTGCGATGGAGTTGGGAATGAGTCCGTCAGAGGTGCACGCGTGCGTCAAGCGAGCACAGTTTAGCCGACTCCTGCATGACGCGCAATTGCAGCAACGCCCGAATTTGCCGGCATTGGAGGAGTTTCTCCTGCACGGCTTGCAGTACGTGTTCCCAGCCGAGCGCGGCGGGCTTACAAGAGGCGTCCCGACCTCCTACGCCGCAGAACCACTCCGATCCAAGATCAAGCCAAGCAGCGATCCGATTCCGGTCTGGCCGTACGAGGAAGGCACCCAGCGGGGCGTCGCGTTCACTCCTCTATACAAGACTGCGCCGATGGCGGCGCTGCGCGATCCGTCCTTTCACGAGTATCTCGCCCTCGTGGATGCGCTCCGCGATGGCCGCGTCCGCGAGCGCACACTCGCCGCCGAAGAGTTGCATCGGAGGTTTAAGACAGCATATGCGTCATGCGAATCTTGAGCAACTGATCAGCACGGCAAAGCTTCTGCAGCCGTTGCTGGACGAACTCGTCTTCGTCGGTGGGTCGGTGACGGGCCTGCTGATCACGGACGAGGCGGCAGGCGAGCCGCGCACGACGTACGATGTGGATGCCATCGCGGAGATCGCGTCGTACGCCGAGTACGCAGAATTCGGGGAGCGGCTGCGCGCGCTCGGCTTCTCAGAAGACACGTCGGAAGGGGCACCGTTGTGCCGGTGGGTGCAAGGAGATTGCATCCTTGATGTCATGCCGCTGGACGAGAAGATCCTAGGCTTTGCAAATACTTGGTACCCAGCGGCACTACAATCGGCCGTGCCGCAACAACTCACTCCCGATCTCGTCATCCGCACGACGAGCGCGCCGCTCTTTCTGGCAACGAAACTCCAAGCGTTTGAGGGCGGCCAGCGCGGGGATGTCCGCACCAGCAAGGACCTCGAAGACATCGTCTCCGTTGTCGATGGACGCCCCACACTCATCGCCGAGATCGAAGCTAAAGGGGAAGAACTCCGCGCCTACATTCGAGCTGCAGTGGGAAAGCTCCTCGCAACAGACGCCTTTTCAGACGCGCTGCCAGGATACCTCCTGCCAGATGCCGCGAGTCAGGCGAGAATCGGCCTGATCCTCAAGCGGCTCCAAGCACTGGCTCGCCGCTAATCGTCAACGTCAGCGAGGCAGTCACGAGTACCCGCCTCGCCTCCATCCTTGACCTGCATCAGGACGCTGAGGGCGCCTGGCGGAACGGGCGGCGCTGGCTGCGCTGAAACTCCGCAATGCGCTCCAAGCCCTTGCGCAGCTTGAGTTTTTCAGCGACTTCCAGGCGCTTGACGGCGAGGATACGAGCCAGAATGTCGGGCAGGTCCGGCTGCATGAGGAGAATCCTACACCATAGCAGACGTGGGCCAGGGGTCAATCCGTCAGGCGGGTGCGGCGCGGTTCGATGAGCCGAAGGGGCGGCGTGATTGGTCCGACGACGCCACTAATCGGCCACTATGCTCGATCGGATAGCGAGTAGGTGTAAGGTCGAAACGATGAACAAACGGATGACAGGCATTTCGAACTGCGCCTGCCCCCTGGCCAGACGGAGACCGTTGGGCTTGCCGTCAGGCGCTTTGCTACGCTCAACATTTACCGCCGCTGTTTTCGAGGTGCCATGAATTTTGCAGAGGTTAGAAGGCTTACGATCATTGCGCTCTTCTCGGACGACCACCTTTTTGAACAGATAGTGCTCAAGGGCGGGAATGCTTTGAGCCTCATCTATGGCCTGAGTTCTCGAACCTCTCTAGACCTCGATTTTTCGATTGAGAAGGACTTCGCTGACCTGGACGACACCCGTGGGCGCATTTTTCGGACTGTCAAGGAACGATTCGCCGCAGCTGGCTTTGTCGTCTTCGATGAGAGTTTTGAGCCGAAGCCCCAGGTGCTCGGCCCGCACCAAGAGGCGTGGTGGGGCGGCTACGAATTCAAGTTCAAGCTTATCGAAGACGCCAAACACAGGTCCTTCGGCGGGAATCTTGAGGCCGCCCGCCGCAATGCCCTCGTAATAGGCCCCGAGCAGCAGCGCAAGTTCTCGGTCGAAATGAGCAAGTTCGAGTACTGCGAAGGCAAGGTTGAACGCGAGCTGGAATCGTACACGATTTATGTCTACAGCCCCGCGATGATCGTCGTCGAGAAGCTCCGGGCGATTTGCCAGCAAATGCCGGAGTACACTCTTCGGAGCAAGCCCAGCGCGAGGGCGCGCGATTTTTACGATATCTGGCGCGTCATGACGGCAGCGAGCATCAACTTGGCAACGGCAGAGAGCATCGAGCTCGCCAAGCACATCTTCGCCGCGAAAAAGGTCCCGCTGGCGCTGCTTGGGAAGGTTAGCGACCAACGCGAGATCCACCGACCAGACTGGCCGGCCGTGGTAGCAGGGGTCGCGGGGAGCCTGAACGACTTTGATTTCTACTTCGATTTCGTGATCGATCAGATTGCGGCCCTAAAAACCCTGTGGGTAGAATAGGCGCCACGCAGCATCGAACGAGGTCTGCCGCATGTCGTGTGCGAGGTAGAAATCGAACTCTAGCCCGAGCTTCTTCAGGCGGTCATACTGCCTCTCGTCATAGCCAGCACGCTGCATGTAGAAGCCGATGACCTGATGGTAGGGGTAGACGTAGTCGAGCTTCTTAAGCGTCGCAATCAGCGTGCCGACAGAAAGCCGGTCTTTGGCGCTACGGTAGGCTTCAAGCACCTGGTAGACGCCGCCGCCGTAGCTCGGGCGCACCGCAATGTCGATGAGCGTGCGCTCCAGTTTTGTCACCTCCAGGCTCTCGCCGTCTACGACCATCGGGCAAACTTCCAGGCGCTCCGTGTGCTTGCCGTTGATGAGCACGAACTTCGACTCCTCATATTGAATAAAGAAGTTCGACTGTCGCTGCTTTGCGGCAAACGCGCGCTTGATTCCCTCTTGGGTGAGGCTGCCACCACGAGGCTTCTCACTTTGCTCGGAGTTCACGTAGATGCTTTTCGGGAGTTGCTCAGTGAGCGAGTGCAGGAAGACCGCCGTTGCATGGCAGAGGTAGGCGTTTCGTTTGAGCGATAGCGCGACTGCATAGGGTGAGGCCTTGCCCCAGACGTAGCGCACGATCTCCTTAGCATCAGGGTAGTTCTCCGCTGAAAGTCGGACCTCCTTCAGATTGGTTTTTGTCAGGAGGTACTCAGAAAAGATGCGGGCGTTCGTCTCTTGCGTGAGCCGCCAATCGCTACGGTGCTGCGCTAAAATGCTTGCAAGCTCCCCCGGCCAATAGATCTTCTGCGCTGAATTCTCAAAGAGCTTTACGATGTCGGGCTTTGCGATGTCGATCCGAGATGGTCTTCTGCGTGCCATAGCGATCCTCTTCCCATTGAGTCCGATAAGGTATATATACCATATCGGATCAATGAATCAAAGAGCTGATTTTAACTCCAAGTGCCTGAGGGAACAGATGTTCGTCTGTCCGGTTCCTGCGTGATTAATCATGCTCTTGTTAGGTATATATACCTAACAAGAGCA
>Ga0302319_10012098_pt1 | contig 16302 bp, 13 predicted proteins | sample Bog_T0_2_FD_203319 | JGI IMG/M metagenome (GOLD analysis project Ga0302319, IMG submission 203319) | Peat permafrost microbial communities from Stordalen Mire near Abisko, Sweden - Bog_T0_2 | ecosystem: Environmental > Terrestrial > Soil > Wetlands > Peat | place: Sweden: Abisko, Stordalen Mire...
GGGGATGGCATTCAGCCAGGCGAGGAGTTCGGCGCCGTCCGGTTGGGCGGCGAGGCGCAGGTTGATTTGGGTGCGCAGCGGGAGCGGCAGAAGGGCGATTTTATCTTTACGTTGCATAATTTTTGGTGGGTGGCGGTTTTTTGATTGTCAGTGTGTGCTCAGTTTTGCATAACATTAACATAGATATTTATTTTGTCAACCGATTTAATTACTTTGTTTATCGCCGGGCCGGAGCGGGCCATTTTTGGGGAGGGTGGATGGCATCATGGTGCGTGGCTGGCAACCCCGCCGGGGTGCGGAGGAGGGGGATTTCGGTTCCGGTGGTGTCGCTGCGCTCAACCACCGGCTTATCGCTGGCATCCCTTCGGGATGACTTTGGGCGGAACTTGGCCGGCAGGGGGGGAGAGCGTTTCCATCAATGCGGTAGCGTCGCGCCGAGGCCTTATGGGGAGGGGTCTTTTTGACTTTTGGCCTCGTTTTGGCTCAGTCACTGGCGGGGCTCAGCCGGCTCCTTCGCCAAAGCCTTGCCAAAAGCCAAAAATCCTGTCCCCCGTGCTGCCACATCAGGGATGGAAACGATCCAACATCACCGGTTTGCCAAAGGGGCCGATGAAGCCATTGGCACCGCCGGTCACGGCGACTTTTTCAAACAGGGTGGAGTTGAGCACGCTGTTGTTGTGGGCGGTCAGGGCGAGGCCAGCCGACACATTTTTGTTCAATTCATTCGTCACGCTGCCGGCGGCGACCCAGTTGGTGCCGTCGGCGGAGGCATAGCCGCTGAACACATTGCCGCTGCGGGTGAGTTTGAGCCAGTGGGGCGGCTTGCCGTCCGGTCCATCGATGCTTGCGGTGCCGCCGTCGGTTAAGCTGCGCGATTGCAACACCGAGCCGCCCTGCCCTGTCGCTCCGAGAAAGACATATTTGGCGCCGGGCAAGCCATTTTCCCGGAACATCAAGCCAGCTTTGGACCACGGATCGGTGTACTGCATGGAAACGAGGCGCGCCACCAGGCTGGCATCGCCCGCCAGCGGCCGGCTGGCAAAATGAAACGCATCGGCGTTCTCCCAAATGTCGCCTCCCGAGGCGAGCAGGTTAAAGCGGCCGTTAAGAAAGTCGGCGCTGCCGCTTACACCTACCGCGCCGATGTCCTGGCTGCTCCAGCCGCGGGGGAGCATGGGCGGGGCGGCATGCAACGCCAGAATCCATTTCTCAAAGACGCTGACCGCGTTGGTGTCCACCAAATTGCGCCCCAGCGGCGGCATCTGGTTATCGCCCACGATGCTCAAGCGACGGTAGAGGATGGAACGCTTGAGGTCGTTGGGAAGGATGACTTTCGCGCCAGGGATGGCCAACTGGTTGGCGACGGGGCCATTAATGAGATTTTGCCGCCGGAGCGGGGTTTCGAACCGGGCGTCAAAAAAGGCGCCGGCCCCGCCCGGGCGATGGCACATCGAACAATTGGCGTCGAGATAGGAACGAACGCGCAGTTCCAGCGCCACGCTGGGGTTGGTGAGGTTGACGAGGCGCGGGTAATGGAAAATTTTCCAGTCCTCGAACGCCGGGTCAAAAATTCCGAGATGGCCGAGGGCATGCAACTGATTGACGGTGACGCCGTTGGGATATTTAAAATCGCCGTTGAGCTGGCGGGTTTTGAGGCCGAGCACACCACCGCAGACGGGGGTGTGGCAGGTCAGACAATCCTGCCGGCCTGGAAAAAACCAGCGTTGCGAGCGGGATCCGTCCGCCGTACGAATGACGATATCCTCGCTAAACCCGTTGGTCACGAGCTCGGCATCCGAGTTATCCAGGCGCCATTTGTAGGTGGCGCCATAAACGTAGCCGCTGGTATCGCGGACGAGCAGGCGGGTTTCGAGCCGGCGCAAAACCTTGGGGTTGGTGTCGTCCACGGGCAGCTCAAACAGTTTCACAAACACGCTGCCGGCGGGGAAAGTCCATTCACCGTTCACCGCAAAGCCGATGGCGGAATTGGTGGGAATGGTGAACCAGCGGGTTTTGATCGCGTTATCCGACCACAACGGCGCATTCACGCCATACGGAAGCAAAAAGCTTGCCGGCTGCAAATCGGAGAGGCTGGTGAAGAGGCCGGTTTGTGACAGCATTCTGGGCAGGGTTCTGGCGGGTGGCGGCGGGCCGCCACGACGGAGTTTGAAGATGCGGCCGCCAATGCTGCTCATCTGGCAGAAATAAATTTCGCCGGCGGCGTCCGTGCCAAACGAGGACAGCCCGGTGTAGTCGGTTCCGGCATTGGGCCCGGAACCCTTGGGCATGACGCACAGCAGAGTCTTCTTCATGGGGGTGGCGGATTCGTCAAGCGCCCAGACAGTGCGGAATACATTGTCGCCGAAAATATATTTGCCGCCGAGGTCCGGCGCGAACTCCCGGCCGCGGTACACATATCCGCCAATGATGGCGCGGCCGTCGGTATGCGGATAATCCAGGACCGGGCCGCGGCTGATCCCAATATACGGCGCCTCCATCCTGCCGAGGTTGCCCTCACAACGGTTCCACTGGAAATTCAGGCCGGATTCGCCCGGCTCGATGACGTCGATCTCCTCACGCGAACTTTCGCCGACGTCCCCGATGAAGATCCGGCCCGAGGGAGGATCGCAGGTCATGCGATGGGGACTGCGCAGTCCCAGGCAGAAGAATTCCTCCAGCACATTGGACTGGCCGACGAAGGGGTTGTCATTGGGGACAAAATAGTTGGCGGTGAATCCGCCGGTGGGCTGGCGTGGCGGCGGATGACTGACGGCGCCCCCGCGACAATCGACATCAATCCGGAAAACGCCGGAGTACAAGCTTTTGGTGATGATCTGGTCGTTATCGCCCACCGAATTATCGCCGTCGGTCCAGTACAGGAAACCATTGACGGGATGGAAGAACATGCCACCACCATGATGCCAGACGGTCTGGTTGGTGAGGTCGACGAAGATCTTTGCGGAAGCGGGCACGGCCAGTCCGGAATCGTCCAGCGTGTAGCGCTCGAGGCGGTCGTGGTAGGTGTCCGGCAGATTGGGCACGGGCCGCGTGGTGGGCGAGCCGGCGACGGTGCCGGGTTTGACCCAGGTGTAATAAACGAACAGGAGATGATTGGTGGCAAAGCCGGGAGGAAACGCGACCCCGAGCAGGCCGGAATCATCCCAACCCTGGCATTGGTTAGCGAGGTCGAGCACGAGTTTTTTTTCGGCCGCGCCCGGGGAGTTTTGAAACGTCCAGACGCGGCCCTCGCGTTCCCACACGCATAATTGGTCCGTGCCGGGCACGGCAGTGAGGCCGACCGCGTTGGTGAACAGCAGATTGGTGAAGGCCGCGACGGCGGACCAATTGCCGGAGATGCTCGGCGCCACCTCGGGCAGCGTGCCATTCAGAAACGGCCCGACGTCGGGCCGGGTGGCGAGGGCGATGGGTTTGGCGCCCGCAGCGAGGAGCAAACCGCCGAGCCAGGCCAGCGTGAGCCACGTCCGGCACCGGGTGTGAAATCGGAAAGACAAATTTCTCACGAACCGGGATAAGATTCTCCGGCGGTTGTGCGCTGTCAAACTTTAATGCCGCTGGCCCGACGATTTTCAGGGCGGCCGGGCCGGCCACGAACTCGACTTGCAGGCGCGGCGCAACTACGCCACTTTAGGCGGGTGATAGAGGCCAGTTTTGTGGATGCGGTGCTGGTGGTACTGGGCCATGGCACGGAGTTAAACGACCAGTCGTCGGCCCCGGTGTTCCAACACGCCGCCGAACTACGCCGCCGGGGATTGTTCCGCGCGGTGCGCGAAGCGTTTTGGAAACAGGCGCCGCAAGTCCAGACCGTACTCGGGGAAATTTCCGCGTCCCGCGTTTTCATCGCTCCGTTGTTCATCAGCGACGGCTACTTTGCCGGCCGGATCATCCCCGCGGCCCTGGGTTTTGAGGGGTCCCGGACCATCCGTGACGCCGCTGGCACGGCCTTTTACTGCCAGCCGGTGGGCACGCACGACCACATGACGGCCGTGATTCTCGCGCGGGCCGCGGGCGTCACGAAACAATTCCCCTTTCCGCGCGCCCCCAAACCGGCGGAGACCACGCTGTTCATTGCCGGGCATGGCACCGAAAGGCATTCCGGCTCACGCCGGGCCATTGAGCGGCAGGCGGACCTGATCCGCGCCCGGAACCGGTATGCGGAGGTGCAGGCCGTTTTCATGGAAGAGGCCCCGCGCATCAGTGAGAGTCATTTGCTGGCACGCACGAAGTACTGCGTGATGGTGCCCTTTTTCGTCAGCGATGGTCTGCACGTGGTCGAGGATATTCCGCGGCTGCTGGGCGAATCCGGGCCGGTGGTCAAGGCGCGGCTTGCCGCCGGCCAGCCAACGTGGCGCAATCCCACGGAATGGCATGGGAAACTATTCTGGTATTCGGCCTCGGTCGGGACCGAGCCGGGGCTGGCAGAGGTGATTTTGGAACGGGTGCGCGAGGTGGAACGGGATTCCCGCCCGCTGGCCTCCGCCGCGGGATAATCCGCCAATTTTATGAACCAACTGCGCATTGGATTCTTAAGCACCGCCAGCATCGGCGGCAAAAACTGGAAGGCCATCCGGAATTCTGGCAACTGCCGGGTGACCGCGGTGGCCAGCCGTGAGCTGGAGCGCAGCCGCCAGTTCGTTGCCGATTGCCAGCAGGCGCATCCCTTTGACGACCCGCCGGCGGCGCTTGGCAGCTACGAGGAATTGCTGGCCTCGCCGGCGGTGGACGCCGTTTATGTACCGGTGCCGACCGCGCTGCGCCCGGAACTGGTGCGGCGCGCCGCGCAGAACGGCAAACATGTGCTCTGCGAAAAACCCTGCGCGGCCAGCGTGGCGGAATTGGAGGTCATGCTGGCAGCGTGCCGGCAGCACGCGGTGCAGTTTCTGGACGGCGTGATGTTCATGCACAGTCCGCGCCTGGCCCGCGTTCGTGAAGCGCTCGACGACGGCCGGAGCGTGGGCCCGGTGCGCCGCATCGCGTCCGCCTTCACCTTTCATCCCGGCGGGGATTTTTTCCGCGCCAACATACGGGCTCACGGGGGATTGGAGCCGGCCGGCAGCCTGGGGGACCTGGGATGGTATAGCATCCGTTTTGCGCTGTGGACGATGCACTGGCAGCTGCCCGAACTGGTCAGCGGCAAAATCCTTTCGCAGTCGGAGCCGCGGGCGGATCGTCCGTCGGCGCCCACGGAATTTGCCGCCACCCTGTATTATCCCGACGGGGTGACGGTGGAGTTTTACGCGTCGTTCCGAGCGGCCAAACAACAATGGGTCCACGTCAGCGGTGAAAACGGCTGGGTGCGGCTGCCGGATTTTGTCCATCCATTCAACGGTTACGAACCCGCGTTTGAGGTCAATGACCAGTTTATCACGGTCCCGGATCATGCCCGGTGTCCACCGGGCGCCGATCCCGGCGAATCAGGCCACGCCACCGCGCAGGACACGCGCATGTGGCGGAACTTTGCGGGCCAGATTTTCTCTGGAAAACTCAATGAGGATTGGCCGATGTGGGCCCTCCAAACCCAGAAGGTACTGGATGCCTGCCACGAGTCGGCGCGCGGGAATGCTCCGTTGGCGCCGGGAAAATAAAGACCGGCCGCCGAAGCCGTGAAACTTGACTGGCCGGACCCGAGGTGGCAGGCTTTGGCTGGTGCCGGTTTAGCTCAGTTGGTAGAGCACGAAATTTGTAATTTCGGGGTCGTCAGTTCAAGCCTGACAACCGGCTCCATTTCATCAGCTTTTATTTTGCGCATGGTTAAAATGGCCCGACGCGGTCGGCACAACCGCGTCAGGGGATGGTTGGGAAGCCGCTGCATTTGCACGGGTTGTGCCGGACGTGCCAGCGGGGAGGCGAGAATGGGCCGAGGAGTGAGGCGCGGCGACCGATCGGGCGGCAAGCCGGCGGAGGCGCCATCGGAAGGCCGGGCGGGCGCGGTGAAGGGATTGGGATGGGTCGTTCATAAAGCATCCGAGTCAGGTTGCAAAGAGGCTAGAGGCAACGGTTTACGCCGGTTTTTCGGGGTGGCCGCCGCCAACCGCCGTGAGATTTTTTAAAATTCGGATTGATTTTTTCCGCCATCATGTCTTTAATTCACTATGTTGACCGCAGCATAACCAACTTAGTGAATTCTGTCAACAAAAATAATTCACTATGAACACATTGATCGAAAAACATATATGAGCCTAGTATCGACACCGGAACAAGTTGAGTTTTGCGACCTGTTGGATCGCCTGGAGAAATACGGGGTGAACCAGGCGGATGTGGCCCGGGAGTTAAAAATGACACCCTCCCAGGTATCCCAGATCCGCAAAGGCAAGCGTGGCACCAGCGAGTTGCGCGTGGACGCGCTCAAGCGCTTCTACAATCGCCTTTCCCGTCCCATGCCGCCCGGCATGACGGGGGATGAAAGCGATCTCGAAGTCTGGCGCACCCGTGCGGAGCTGGCCGAAAGGGATCTCGCGGATATTCGCATGGCATTGCTCAGCCTGGCCAACCCGCAGCCACCGACCCCGCAACCGCGCCGCCGGCTATCACCTCGCCTCAAGGCCAATGCATTAAGGGCCGCCGAAGCGGCCGCGGCCTTGACGGAGGCGCATCGGCCGGCGACCACTGCTCCATCACGATCGCGGAAATGATAATTAAACGCACGCGGCGCGGGAGCCCCGTGCGATTCGGGCGGTGTTTTCCGCACCGCCCAAAATGCGACCGCTAGAGAGCCGCAGCCGTGTCCGGCTGCGGGTTCCGGCACCGTTCCGGTGCCAGGAACTTTTATGCCTTGAAAAGCAACCGGCCAATAACCGGGCCAATAACCATTTGCGCAATCTGGCCGGTTGAGTTACTCTAAACGCGCCACGCATCAACTGGTAATTACCGCTCGGAAGTAAACGGGTTTGTCTTGGGCTGGCCAGTGGATGGAGCACCAATTGCAGTTGGCCTGAGCCGGTACCTGGTATCGGCTCAGGCCACTAACAAGTCGGCGGTGGGGTAACTTGTCTGCTTTGGATTGACGCACCCCCCTTGCAGATATTCAAAGCACCAAACTATGAAATCAAACTTCTCGTTAGCCATAATCCTTTTTGCCGCGGCCACGGTAAAAGCCGCGCCGGAGATTTTCTTTGGCCAGGATGTCAGCATTTATCCCGTGGGTGGACTCGATGCGGTGCCGCGGCCAACCAATATAACCAACACGCTGGTCGCGCAAGCGAGCTTTCTCGCCAACTTGAACGGGATTCAAACGGAAAGTTTTGAATCCTTCCCCACCGCCAGCAATCCAACGACGCTGGTCTTTGGCACGATGAGCGGAAATCGCACGGTATTAAGTGTGGCGAATTCGACCAACACTTCGAACGGCGCCTTTCCGCTGACCGGAACGAATTTTGTCGCGCTATCCGGCGGATCAGACCAGTCCTTTACGATCACCTTCAGCACACCGCAGACCGCCTTTGGCTTTTTCGGCGCGGACATCGAATTGAATGAGCTTCAATTGACGCTTACGTCCACCAACGGCACGCAGGAAATTCTGGTGGTTCCGGTCACGGTGCCACAGGGCAGCGGTGGGTGTTTTTATTACGGCTTGATCGACCAGGCAGCGCCTTTCGTCAGCGCCAAGCTCGAGAATGTCGGCGCCAATCAAGATGGTTTTGCCTTTGATGACATGTCGATTGGCACGCCGATTGCCACGTCGGATGGATTGACACCACCAACGCTCTACATCCAGACATTTTATCAGCTTCATTGGGATACGGTCTCGAACGAGGTTTACCAACTGCAGAATCGCCGTTCGCTCACCAATAACACCTGGCTGCCTTTTGGTTCGCCGGTCGTTGGCACGGGCGCCACTTACTACACCAATTACCCAGTGGTACCGCCGGCGGATTTTTTCCGACTGTTCGTCACCAATTCGCCATAAGCAATCCGCCGGCTACCTGGCTGGCCGGTAGTCGTGCCACAACCATTCCAACGCTTCGGGCAGCGTCTGTAATTTCACGGCGTGGTCGGTGTGTCCGGCGTTGCGGGCAAAGACGAATTGGTAATGATAGCCCTTGGCCGCAAGGACCTTCGCCAGGTTTTCATTGGCCACGACCCAATCATGCATGTTGTCGCGCAAGGCATTGGGATTCAACAGGTCCCGGTCGCCAACTTCCAGCCAGAGCCGCAATGGCTTAGCCGGGCTGTTGGGGATCAGGTGTTCATGAAATTCCCAAGCGCCGTGCGGGGTCTTGGGGTTGGCCGGCCACTGTTGATTTACATAGGTGCCGGAAAAGGTCAGCACCCGGTGGTACAGGTCCGGATGGTACCAAGCCATGATCAAAGCGCAGGCACCGCCGGAACTGTAGCCCATGGTGGCCCGTGCGTCGGGATCCTTGGTCAATCTCACTTGACAGCGTTTCTCCACCAGCGGCAGCACCTCCTGCTCCACAAACTCCGCGTACAAGCCGGACATTGTGTCGTATTCCAGGCCGCGCTCACTGCCTTGGCCGTCCCCGCTGCCGTTCCCGATCGAGATGGCAATCATGGCCGGCACCCGATGCTGGCGGATGAGATTGTCCAGGGCCGCGAAGAGCGCGGGATCGGGCCCGTCGGCGCCCACGATGAAAGGCGCGGGCGTCCCGGGGACGTAGTGCGGTGGAACATAGACCGCGACGTGGCGGGTGTAGGGTGCGGGGTGGCTCGTGGTGACGACCATTTTGGCGGGGTCGGCGGGATCCGGCGTCCCGTAGGTATTCGGCTCGCGGGCGATCCCGGGATAGATTTTGCTGTCCTCCGAACTCATGGTGAAGCGGTACACGGTCCCGGCTGGATTATTGGTGGTCATCTCCGGGGCCCGGTTATGGGTCGGGCCAATGATGAAATTGCCATCGGCATTCGCGGGGGGGATGGCGCCGTCGGGCAGTTCTGTGGCGGCGACAAATCCCGGGGTTTGGGGATCACGGGTGGGTGGGGTGACACGGGCCAGCGCGGAAGGCATGCCCGCCAGCAAATACAATAAAATGCAGAGCAACGCCACGTCGCAACTCAGTCTGCCAGTCTTCATTTTAAACTTTGTAAGGCTGGGGAACCGCGTTCCGGCCGCAAAAAACATAGCGATCCTCACAGTCATCGTCCAGTCCGCTTCGCCGCCGCCGGCGCGCGGGTTTGCAGGTTTGGGTTAACGGCAACCAATTAGCATGTTTCGCGATCCACGTCAGCATATAAATGATTTTTCATTTCGGCGAGGGTGATTTCTCCCGATTCCGGGGGATGCTTCCCATTTTCAGGCATTTCCCGCCAGGGCCCGTCGCGTCCCGTTTCCGCCGGCGCAACACCTTGCGGTTCACCCCTCAACCGCCTGAGGCGCAAACCCATGGCGACAACGCCAAATTACAAGTACGCGCAGGGTAGGAGGTCCGGTCGAACGTATTCCGCAACCCAATTTGCAGCAGGTTTTCTGCCAAAATCACTCAAAACTGTCGGGTTCGTGATCGCGAGGCCCTCAGCCGGGTTTAAACCGGATCCATGACAGACGGCTGCCCGCCTGAGCCTTATCCGGCATTAGAATCGAGGTCCGAAGGTGGGTGCCGGTCTGGCGGGAATAATCAAAACGACCGGCCGAATGAATGTTGATTTGCCGAAAGCGAAGGTTTAAGCCAGACTGCCATCATGATTGCACTGTGGAACTTACCGGACGAATTGCGCCATCCTTCAGGAGGTGATCGTGCGTGGCTTTGATCTTTCCGTCTTTATCGATTTGCGTTGCGGGGTGGACGGAAACCGGGGGCACGGTGGAACTCAAATTTAAAGGATAAATGCGCTCGCAAACAGTCCAGTCGCGGCCCGCCACCGAGAAAAACTTCCGCAAAGCCGCCGAATTGCGAGGTTTTTTCGTACGCCACGCACAGGCGCTTTGGTATGTGGTGACAATCATCCTACCGGTCATCCTAAAAACCGGGAAACGACCGGTGATTTTTTCCCGGTACACCGGCATGGGAGACATCATTTGCACCATTCCGGCGGTGCGCGAATTGATGAAACGGCATGAGGGCTTGACGTTCATCTACAACTGCCATCCTGATTTTGCCGAGGTTCCCCGGTTGGCCGCCATCGCCAGCCGGGTGACCTCGCTCAAATCGATCGGACTGGTTGGCCACTGGTATTCCCTGTTGCTGGCTGGTTTTTATCATTTTGCAAACAGCGATGATGTGCCCGATGCCGCCAGCCATGAATCCATGGTCATGGAATTCTGCCGCCAGTTCGACTTGCCGGTTGCGGAGGAGCACCCCCAATTGTGCACCGGGGCTGCCGCGCGCGAAAAGGCGGGCGTGATTCTAAAGGACCATGGACTATCCGGGGACTTGCTCATTTTAATCCATCCCGGGCCAAGCTGGCCGGTCCGCGAATGGCCAGGGGAAAATTGGACGCGGTTGGTGGCGGAATTGCGCCGACACGGTTACACCAACATTGGACAGCTGGGCGTCAGCCGTTACATGAATTTTGGCAAGGTGGAAGTCCCGGCAGTACCCGGGACCGTTTCGTTGATCAATGCGTTTTCAGTTGAAGAGTGCGTTGCGGCCATTGCGCAGGCGAAATTGTTCATAGGCATTGATTCCGGCCTGCTCCATATTGCCGCCGCCACCCGCACCAATTCGGTCGGTATTTTTGGCATGACGCTCCCGGAATACCGGTTTTCAAAAAAATTTCGGCGGCATTTTGTCACCAGCCGGGTTGAATGCGCCGGTTGCGAACATCGCAAACCGCGGATCCATTGGATCACCGGTTGTCCCCACGATATCAGATGCATGCAGGAACCCGGCGTGGACCAGGTGTTGTCGGCCTGTCTTGCTCTGTTGGCGGAGGACCGCTAGCCTTGCCCCCCAAAGCACATGCTTTCCGTTAAAACATGAACGTGAACATCGAACCTTCCACTAAAACCGCTCCCGCCTTTCCTCCGGCAGACTTCGGATTCTTCCTCGAACCCGGCTTCGACGGGTGTGAGGCGACGGCCAAGGTCATCGCCCAGTTCCTGGAAAAGTTTCCCGAGCGCAACCGCTGGTGTGTTGAATTTGGCGCCGGTGCGGACAGCCATGGCTCAACGACTCACCGGTTGATTGTTGGCGAGGGTTATTCGGCGGTGTTGATTGAAGGGGTCAAGGAAAAGTATCAGTATCTCTGCGACCTCTACAAAGCCAATCAGAAGGTGCTGGTATTGGAAAGATTCGTCAGTTTTCGCGCCGGGGACAAGGACTGTTTGGACCGGTTGCTCGCTTCCATGCCGGTGCCGGCTGATTTGGATTTCCTCTCCATCGACATCGATGGCAATGATTACCATGTATGGAATGCGATCACACAATACCGGCCCAAGCTGCTGATGATCGAATTCAATCCCACCATTCCGCCTGAAATCAAGCACGTGCAGCCGGCTGACCCCGGAATTAATTTTGGCAACAGTCTGGCGGCTTTGGTGGACCTGGGAAAATCCAAAGATTATGAGCTGGTCTGCGTGATCGGAGTCAATGCGCTTTTTGTGCGCCGCACGGATTATCATCTTTTTGGCATCCAGGATAATAGCGTGCAGGCGCTGTGGACGCGGCGGGATTGCGTGACGTACATTTTTTCCGGCTATGATGGGAGCATCGTTCTGGGCGGCTGCAAAAAACTTCCCTGGCTCTTTGATATCCAGCTTCAGGAGGCCAGAATGCAGGTCATCCCGAGGTTTTTGCAGGAGTATCCCTTCACCCGCCGTAATTACCGACTCTTTCAATTGCTCAAGACGCCCCGCGCTCTGGCGCGCAAAATCATAAAGCGGCTTTTCAAAAGCTAATTCCTGCCTCACCTGGATCGCACCCGTCCGACATGAAGCCGAAACGCGCGCTCATCGCCACCCTTTATAATGAGGCGGACAATGTTTCGCGCTGGTGGGATTGCCTGATGCGGCAGACGGTCATGCCCGATGAAATTGTGCTGGTGGACGGGGGCTCAAGCGACGGAACCTGGGAGCAGCTGCAAAGGCTGGCCAAACCATGTCCGGTGCCGATCAAGCTGGAGCAGCGACGCTGCAACATCGCCGCCGGCCGCAACCGGGCCATCCACTTGAGCGACGCGGAAATAATCGCTTCCAACGACGCCGGCAGCTTTCCGGAACCCGATTGGTTTGGCGAGCTCACCCGCCGGCTGATCGAGGAACCGGGACTGGATATTGTGGGCGGCAAGTCAATTGTTTCGGTGGAAAATGAATTTCAAAGACTGATGACCTCATTTGAACCGCCGGACCAGGATCCGCGGCCAGGGACGCCCTTTGGTTCCTCCCGCAATATTGCCTATCGCCGCCAGGCCTGGTCGGACGTGGGCGGTTATCCCGAATGGCTGACGCTGACCTCCGAAGACGCCCTGTTCAATTTTCAACTGCACAAGATTGGGAAGGTTTTTGGCTACAATCCCCGGGCCATCGTCCGCTGGGCCGGCCGGGAGAGCGAGGCGGAATACCTCAAGATGTTGTATAGCTATGGCTATGGATCGGGCGAATCGAGGCTTTATGCCAGGAGTTATTGGGTCCATTTTGCCGTCACGGTTTTTCCCTTGTTGCTGCTGTTTTCCAAGCGCCGGCTGGCCAACCTGCGCTTTCGTTATCTCCGGAATGCCTTGTGCATCGGAGGCTGGTTCGCGGGCAGGCTACGGGGTCACACCGCGCCGCCCGGCTGGCGACGGGTAGATGGGGTTTATCTAAGCCCGGAGGCGCTTCGATTCCTGTCCAAGTAGCTTCGCTGGATTTCCAATTATTTGGTCGCATCCAGTCAAAGGTTGCGGCCCGAAGGTCCATCCCCGGCCGGCTCCGGGGCCCGCCGTGTGGCTTGGGGTAGACGCGCCAGGGCGAGCTCCTTTTCCCGGCGAAATTTCTGCACACAGGCGCGACACACACAGGCGCGGTTACGGAAGTTCTCCGGCACCCGTGCGAGCAGTTCATCCGGGATTTCCTCCTGCGCGCACCAGCACTGGCCCTTGAAGGCGACCGCCGAACCGAGCAGGCACCGGTTCGGGGCGCCGCACAACGGACATTGGGCCGGATTGAAAAATCGCGGGGCACTCATGTGGTTGGGCGTCATAAATTAATTCGGGTTCCCGCCGTAAAGGGAATTGTCGTTGGAGAGAAAACCGGTGCCGGGCGCGACCATGGCCGCACCGTCGGCGTTGTTCGTGCAGCTGGTGGACAGGGATGCCACATGGCTGTCGCAAAACGCGGCGTTGCAGCGGCCTTCGTGGCGGAAGCCCTGGGTGCCGGCATAACGCCCGCCGAAAAAATTCGCGTCGCCCGGGTTGGGAAAGGGCGCGCGCATGAATTTGTCCGCCCCGCCTGAATATTGCCCGTCGCCAAACATCGCTGTATTGCACGGTTGGTGGATGGCGGCGGTCCGGGCCGGCAAGGGAGCCGCCTGGCCGGTCGGATCAGTCTGGCTTTCCCCCTGGCCATGGCCGATATAGCTGGTGTTGTAATTGTATCCGGTGAACGGATCCCCGCTCCAGTTCGCACTGCCGCTGAACGACGGGCATTGCTGGATTTGCGGGTTCGTCTGCCCCTGCCATAATACGCCCGGCACCACCCGTCCGGTGCTTTCATCCGTCGTGAAATCCCAGCAGTAAAGCCGGGCATTCGCAAGGTCAAAATAATAAGCGAACGGGAAAAGGTCCGCGTTGTCTCCACTGTAGATTTGCGCCGCCACGCCCATCTGCCGCAGGTTGCCGGCACATTGGCTGCGCCGGGCGCGCGCCTTCGCCCCGGCCAGCGCCGGCAGCAGCATGGCCGCAAGAATCGAGATAATAGCCACGACCACGAGCAGCTCGATCAAGGTGAAACCAGGACACCACGAAACCCGCGCGCCCGCCGCGCGCGTGCCTTTCGGTTGATGCGATGGGTTATCCAGGCGCATGTCACGGAATGTCCAGGCGCAACCGATAAAACGCCCGGCCCGTCGGCGTATTGGTGTCCTGCAAAAGGATCGGGGCCGCGCTACCCGGGGCATTGGTAGCCACCGGCGTCCAGGTGGCCAGGTCCGTCGAGCGTTCCAAAATGTTCAAGCCATTGGGAATCGGTGCAAATTGGAAGGTGAAGCCGTTGGTCAGCGGCTGAATGCTCAAGCTTGGCGGCACGATCTGGGAAACCACGAACGCCGAGAAATTCGTCAGGCCGGAAATAAACACCTCATGGTTGGTGACATTATACCCGAACGGGAGTGACGTCCAGTTTGTACCGTTCCATTGATACAAACGCAGGTCGGTTCCATCGCCAGTGTAGGCATTGCCGACGCGCAGGTCCAGGTCCGCCTGGAACGTCACCGCATTGGTTCCAGCCACCGGTCGGGCCTGGATTTGATAAGCGCTGGACACTGTGCCGGTCACGGGAGCGAAGGCGGAGAACTCATGCATGCTGATGGCGACCACCCTGGCCACCCCGCTAAGCGAGGCAAAGTTGATGCCAATCTGGTTCTGGCTGGCGTCCGCCGGATTTTGAAAGGCGAGCCGGGTGATGCCCGACCCCAGATTGTCCGGGGCAATGGTTAAGGCATCGCCGACCACCGCCGGATTCACGGCCGCAATGGCGTCGATCACTGTGTACGCGCCGGCGCCGGGTTGGATTTGAACATATTGAATCCAGGGCAGCCCCGAGGCTTTTAGCGAATAGCCCGTGCCACCCGCCGCACCCGCAAACTGGTCCAGTACTCCGGCAATCGTTTGGCCGGGGCAGGCATTCGTGTACAGGTACGGATTAAGTGGCTTGGTCGGATTCATGGCCTCATCCGTCCAGGCATCGTTGGCGTCATCCCAGCGATCGGCGTTGTCCGGAAACAAATCCGGCGCCGCGGGAAAAGCATACCAGTTGGTGCCATCCTGGCTGACGGAAACCACGGTGGCATGGCCGAAGATGGCGCTGCTGGTCAGCGTCGCCACATTCAAATCCGTGCTGTCACTGATGGTTCCCATCGTGCCGGCCACGCCGCTGAAAAAAGAGCCGCCGTAAACGATCAGATCAATGCCATACGGATTATCGGGGTCATCATAAACCTTGCGGCCGAGCTGGACAGTGATTTGTCCGCCGTTGGTGACCTCCGCGACCACGGCACCGCCTGCGGGGGTGACGTTGTAAGGCGGATCAATGATGGAAACCCGATCGGTGACATCACCATCGTAGGGATCGAGAAATTGGCGCGTGGGCCCGTTCAACACGGCCGTGGGATCGTTGTAGGGACTGGAGGCGGCGAGATTGCTGCTGGTGATCACTTGCACGGCGAAATCGTTGGTGTTGTTCACGTAGGCCACATAGGTACCGTCGGGCGTGGGCGGCGCCTGTTCATCGTTGTTGAAAGCCGCGTAAGCCGGATCGTTCGGGTTGCCATCGTAGCCGGCCGCGGCCACGGAAAAACCGATCCACGAACCGTTGGTCAGCGCCAATTCATCGAGGCCGTCATTGGCATATTCCCACTGACCCTGAATGCCCGTGAGGGTGTCCCAATAGCGGCTGTTCCCCCGGTCGGGCGAAGCCGCAAAGCCACCCGCGTCGCCCAATTCCGTCCACACCTGCCAGTTGGGGCCGAAGTAACCGCTCCAAAATAAATCACCCAGGTTAACCGGGCCCGCGGCGTCCGGATCCACCGTGGCGTTGGTGAAAAATCCGTTGGTTAAAACGTTAGTCGCCGTGCCATCGCTGATCCCGATGACGCCGTTGCCCTCCAGATTGTACCCGATACTTTCAACGAAGGTGCCATAGGTGGCATCGGCCACTACATAGAGCTTGGGATCCGCCGCCAGCACCGCCTGCAACATCTGGGTTCCGGTGGCCGGGCCATTGAAATGGTAGCCCCAGACCATGGTCTTGTTCGCCACCGGAGCGGCGACGGAGGAGTTGTTAAAGAGTTCCGGTGAATTCCACTGGATGACCAGCGCGGCGCGGTTGGTGCCGGAGCCGGTCCAGAGCGGGATGTCGTCCAAAGCAATGGCTTGGACCCGGGGTACGAACCAGGACAGGGACAGGAGTAAGGCACTGGCAAACGCCAGCGCGAAACGGACTGCTTTCATGCTGCTGATCTTTCACTTTCTGTCCGCGCCGACAATACATGGGCGGACGGGTTTTAGTTGAGAGACCAGGGTGGAAGGAAGGAGTTGGAGCGATTGGAATCAACCGCGAGAAAACCTTCAGTCCACAAAACGGAGAATGAAGGCATTCGACGAGTCCCGCCAAAAGACGATTTGGCGGACTGGCCTCATCCTTCTCTTTGCGGAGAAGCGCCCCGAGACGTTCGGGACTGACGAGCGCAATCAAAC
>Ga0302319_10012099_pt1 | contig 16300 bp, 14 predicted proteins | sample Bog_T0_2_FD_203319 | JGI IMG/M metagenome (GOLD analysis project Ga0302319, IMG submission 203319) | Peat permafrost microbial communities from Stordalen Mire near Abisko, Sweden - Bog_T0_2 | ecosystem: Environmental > Terrestrial > Soil > Wetlands > Peat | place: Sweden: Abisko, Stordalen Mire...
TGCATGATCATGCTGGACGACGCGGTGCGGGCCAACGCCAAGGAGGACGACGTCCGGGTCCTCGACCTCTCCCAGCTGTTGGAGGAATCGATGGGCGAACCGGTGGCGGTCGGCGCCACCTCCGCTGCCACCTCCGGTGCCATCGTGGCGGAGGACGGGGCCGACGAGGCCTCCGCTCCCGGCGACACCACCGGCGGGTAGCCCCGGCCGGGTCCCTCAGCCGGCGTGAACCGTCAGAGGCCGGCCGGGCTGTCCCGGATGAGGTCGTAGGCCAGGGCGTCGGCGGTCCGGACGCGGTCGGCCATGGCGGCCAGCAGCTTGCGGGAGATGGCCGGGGCGGCCTGGAGCACGCTGTTGAACTGGCGCTGGCTGAGCACCAGCAGGTCCATCTCGGAGTCCGAGACCACCGAGGCCGAGCGGGGCTTGCGGTCCAGGAGGGCCAGCTCACCGAAGTAGCCACCCGGTCCTAGCGAGGCCACCGTCTTGCCGTTGCGGATCACCGAGGCGGTGCCGCTGACGATCAGGAACAGCTCGAGGCCGACCCGGCCCTGCTCGACCAGCACCTTGCCCGGAGGGACCACCACCTCGTCCAGCGACCCACGGATCCGGCGGAGCTCCGAGGCGGTACAGCCGGAGAACAGCCAGATCGACCGGAGATCGAGCGCCTTGGGGTGTGCGGCCATGCCAGCGAGGCTAACGCGGGGTGTCGGGCCGCGCCGGGGTCGCTGCTACCATGCCGAGGCCCCAGCGGCACCGGTCCCCGGACGGGTGCGCACGCCGGGAGCTCCGCAGCAATCGGAAGGGCCCCATGACCGCTCCGGAATCGAAGCAGACGGCGGCAGCATCGGGCGCACCGGCCGACGAACCCGATGCGGCGCGGGCCGATCAACCGGTCACCACACTGCGGGGAGCCCGGGTCGACGTCGACGTCCGCCGCGCCGGGCAGCTGGTCCTCGGCGCCTGCCTGGTCGCCCTGGTGATCACGGCGGTCGTCCTCCTGATCGCCGGGATCCAGAAGAACAGCCAGATCGACAGCCTGCGCAGTGAGGGCGTCCCGGTGGCCGTCCGGGTGGTCGGGTGCGAGGGCCTGCTGGGCGGGAGCGGATCCAACGCGGCCGGGTACGCCTGCACGGGTGCCTATTCCGTGGACGGCCACCCGTACTCCCAGTCCATCCCCGGGACCGGGCTGCTGAAGCCCGGGGAGGTCATCCGGGGCATCACGGTGCCCGACGACCCCACCCTCGTGTCCACCCCCGCCCAGCTGGCGGGGGAGCACGCCTCCTGGACCGTCTACGTGGTGCCGGTCGTCCTCTTGCTCGTGGCCATCCTGGTGGGCTGGGTGCTGGTGGCCCGCCGCCGTCGCCGGCCCGGCGCCGGCGCTGCCGCGAAAACGTCCCCGACCGGGCCGCGGTAGCCTGTCGCATGCCCAGCGCCCCCCCCGACGACAACGACGGCCAGGGGTCGGCGCGCCCCGGTGTCTGGCAACGCATGACCCTGGCCATCAGCGGAGCCATGATGCGGCCGGCTGCCGGAGGGGACGACTCCGAGACCTCGGCACCCGCGGAAGGTCCGACCACCATCCCGGAGATCGAGGAGGCCATCCGACGGGCCGACGACAAGGAGCGCCTGGTCGGCCTGCTGGCCGCTCCCATCGCCGCCGCCATCGGGCTGATCGTCACCTCGGCCCAGATCGCCCACGACCCGGCGGCCACCCTGGCCAACGGCCAGCTGAACCGACTCCACACCAACCCGTCGACCTATGTGGAGTTCGGCCTCATCGCCATGGCCCTGGCCCTCGGCATGCTGGGCGCCGCCTGGTTCCGCAAACGGCTCATCATGGGGATCACCGCCGCGTTGTACGGACTGTCCATCTTCAACCTGCACTGGTGGGGCTTCGGCCTGCCGTTCATCATGATCGGGGCCTGGTACCTGGTCCGTGCCTACCGCCTGCAGAACAAGCTCAAGATGGCCAAGGCCTCCGACGAGCCGGACTACCGGTCGCCGCTGTCCCCGCCACCGCCGAACAAGCGGTACACACCTCCGAGCGCACCCGCCACCCGCCGGTCACCCAAGCCGAAGCCCGGCAAGGGGCTCGAGCCCGGCTGAGCCGTGCCGGGTGGCCCCCGCGGCCCACCCGGACAGCACCCCGACAGCGGTGCCGGAGACGGCTTCCGGCGCTCCATGGCCGGGCGTCCCTCCTGCGCCCTGTTTACGCCGTTTTCACGCCCGTTCGGGGCCCCGGCGGACCCTGGTCGGCAGGACCGTTACCACGCCTCCTCAGGCGGTGTGTCGCGCCCCCTGACGCCGAAATTGGCCTCTGAGCAGGTACTTCGGATCAGTTCACACGGTGGTAACACAGATGTGACCGTGCCGAAATCCCGGCCAAGCATTGTTTGCGGCGGCAAGCCGAACGTCTGCCCGGTTTGCCCTTGACAGCCCGGAACCGCAGCTGGTCCGAGACGGTCAAGAAGCAGTCACCCGAAGAGAGGAGCACTGAAACCGTGCTAGCCGCAGCAGTTACGTACGTCCCGTACCCGAGTTGGCTCAACCCGGGCGACAACACGTGGCAGATCACTGCCGCCACGTTCGTCGGCCTGATGAGCCTGCCCGGTCTGGCCGTCCTCTATGCGTCGATCGTGCCCAAGAAGTGGGCCGTCAACGTGTTGGCGATGATGTTCGCCGGATTCTCTCTGGTGATGATCGCCTGGTTCGTCTGGGGTTACAAGATTGGCTTCGGTGCCAACTCCTTCGGGGGCGGCGTGAAAGACGGAGTCCAGACCCAGCTGGGGAGGGGTGGATGGACACAGTTCATCGACAACTTCGCCGGCAAACCAGGCCCGGTCCTCAGTCCCCAGGGTGAACAGGGCCAGGCCGTGTCGGCAGCCAACACGATCATCCCGTTCCACTTCCCGACGGCGTCGCTGGCCTACTTCCAGTTGGTGTTCGCCGCCATCACACCGCTCCTCTTCCTGGGAAGTGTGCTGGGACGGATCAAGTTCCTGGCCTGGTGCCTCCTCGTCCCGCTGTGGTCGACGTTCGTCTACGGGGTCGACGCCTTCCTGCTGTGGGGTGGCGGCTACTTCGCACAGGAGGGCTCGCTCGACTTCTCGGGTGGGTACGTGATCCACATGTCGGCCGGAGTGTCCGGCTTCGTGGCGGCCTGGGTCCTCGGCCCCAGACTCCTCCGGGACCGACAGCACTTCTTGCCCAACAACCTGGTGATGGCAGCCGTCGGTGCCGGAATCCTGTGGCTCGGCTGGAACGGCTTCAACGGTGGTGACCCGTACTACGCCGGGTCCAGTGCCGCCGGTGCCGTGGTCAACACCAACCTGGCCACCGCCGCCGGCCTGCTGACCTGGGTCGCTCTGGATGCCTGGCTCTCCAAGGAGAAGAAGCCCGCCTTCCTCGGGGCCGTGAACGGCATGATCTGCGGCCTGGTGGGAATCACCCCGTGTGCCGGGTGGGTCAACGGTCAAGGCGCCATCTACGTCGGAGTGATCTGCTGTGTCATCGTGTGGGTGGCCTGGAACTTCCTGTCCAAGGTCCCGCCGTTCTCCAAGGTGGACGACGCCCTCGGCGTCATCTACACCCACGGCATCGCCGGATTCTTCGGTGGTCTGCTCCTCGGGATCTTCGGGGACCCGAACATGCTCGAGTACGGCTGCGGCCACCTCGACTCGGCGGGCCAGGTGGTCGCCACCACGGCCACCCAGTACGCCACGGCCAAGGGGACCTGCGTGCCCTTCGGTGTCGATGGTCTGGCCTACACGGGATCGGCCCACCAGCTGTGGGAACAGTTCCGAGCGGCGATCTGGGTGATCTTCTGGTCGGCCCTGGTCACCTTCATCCTGATGCAGCTGCTCAAGTTGGTGCTCCGCGGCGTCCGGTACAAGGATGAGATCCTGGAGGTCGGCGACCTCGCCATCCACGGCGAGGAGATGCTGCCCGAGGATGGCTTCTCCACCCGCATCGGTGCCGGAGTCGGTGCCGCCGGCATGAGCGAGGCCTCGCTCGGTGGAGGTGGCAGGGAACCGGACGATCCTGTACCAACCGGTGCGGGAACCTGACACGACCACGACGATCGCAAGGAGAAAACTGAGATGAAGCTAGTCGTAGCGGTTGTGAAGCCGTTCAAACTCGACGATGTCAAGGAGTCCCTCAAGGCATTGGGAGTCCATGGGATGACGGTCTCCGAAGTCCAGGGCTTCGGTCGCCAGCGTGGTCACACCGAGGTGTACCGGGGTGCGGAGTACGAAGTGGAATTCGTGCCCAAGGTCCGGCTGGAGATCGTCGTCGACGATGCCCAGGCCGACGAGGTGACCAATGCGGTGGTGGATGCCGCGGGAACCGGGAAGATCGGCGACGGGAAGGTGTGGATCCTGCCGGTCGAAGAAGTCGTCCGGGTGCGCACGGGAGAGCGGGGGGCAGACGCTCTCTGAGGTGCACCGGCGACACCGACGTCACGGTGCCGTTTGTGGGGACAGACGAACCGGACAAGGTACGAGGTCGGCTCTCCGGAGCCGGCCTCGTACCGCGCCCGGGGGTCGCTCGTGTGACTCCGGTCAGCCCGCGTGGCGGACGGTGACTCCGGTCAGCCCGCTTGGCGGGCGGTGACTCCGGTCAGCCCGCTTGGCGGGCGACGGCATCGGCGGCGGCCCGGGCCGCCTCGGGGTCACCCAGGTAGTCACCGGACACCACGCTGAGGTCGTCGGCCAGCTCGTAGACGTAGGGGATCCCGGTGGGGATCTCGAGGCCGGTGATCTCGTCGTCGGCGATGCCGTCGATGTGCTTGCGCAGGGCCCGCAGGCTGTTCCCGTGGGCCACCACCAGCACGGCCCCGCCCCTCGCCCCCTCGGCCCGGAGGTCGGGCACGATGGCGTCCTCCCAGTACGGGAGGGTCCGGGCCACCACGTCGGCCAGGCACTCGGTGAGGGGGAGCACATCGGAGGGAACGTCGCGGTAGCGCGGGTCGTCCACCGGATGGTGCGGGCTCCCCACGGCCACCGGAGGCGGGGGAGTGGCGTAGCTGCGCCGCCACTCCTTGACCTGTGCCTCGCCGAACTCGGCGGTGGTCTCCTTCTTGTTCTTCCCCTGGAGATCCCCGTAGTGGCGCTCGTTGAGCCGCCAGTGCCGCCGCACCGGCAACCAGCTCCGGCCCGCCGTCTCCAGGGCCAGATCGGCCGTCCGGATGGCCCGGGTCAGGAGCGAGGTGTGGAGGACCCGCAGGTCCAGGGCTCCCTCCGCCAGCAGGCGGCCGGCCTCGCGCGCCTCGGACTCGCCGAGCTCGGTCAGGTCCACGTCGTGCCACCCGGTGAAGAGGTTCTCGGCGTTCCACTGCGACTGGCCGTGGCGGAGGAGTACCAGCTGAGGCATGGTGCGAGCGTATCCCGCCGGCCAGTCGGCCAGCCGCCACCATAGACTTACAAGAAACTTAACTAAATGGGACTCAACTTTGATATACTCATATTCGTAAGGAAAAGGCCTGGTCATGGGACCGGGCGACGAAGTGTCGGATGAGTCGGCCGTCGGCCGAGTGAGCAAATGCCCGGAGTGGGCAGTAGGAGGCAACATCACATGGCCAAGGCCGTAGGAATCGATCTCGGGACGACCAACTCGGTGGTCTCCGTGCTGGAGGCCGGCGAGCCGGTCGTCATCCCCAATGCCGAGGGTGGCCGGACCACCCCGTCGGTGGTCGGGTTCGCCAAGTCGGGCGAGGTGCTCGTGGGTGAGGTGGCCAAGCGCCAGGCCATCACCAACCCGGACCGGACCATCCGGTCGGTCAAGCGTCACATGGGGACGTCGTGGACCATCGACATCGATGGCAAGGACTACACCCCCCAGGAGATCTCGGCCCGCATCCTGGGCAAGCTCAAGCGGGACGCCGAGTCGTTCCTCGGTGACACCGTGAACCAGGCGGTCATCACCGTCCCGGCCTACTTCGACGATGCCCAGCGCACCGCCACCAAGGAGGCGGGCGCCATCGCCGGCCTCGAGGTGCTCCGCATCATCAACGAGCCGACCGCGGCCGCGCTGGCCTACGGGCTCGACAAGGAGGGGGCCGACCAGACGGTCCTGGTCTTCGACCTCGGTGGTGGCACTTTCGACGTGTCGCTCCTCGAGATCGGCGACGGCGTGTTCGAGGTCAAGTCGACCGCCGGCAACTCCAAGCTCGGTGGGGACGACTGGGACCAGCGGATCATCGACTGGCTGGTCAAGACGTTCAAGGACACCGAGGGCGTCGACCTGTCCGCCGACCGGATGGCCACCCAGCGCCTGCAGGAGGCGGCCGAGAAGGCGAAGATCGAGCTCTCCTCGTTGCAGGAGACCCAGATCAACCTGCCCTTCATCACCGCCACGTCCGAGGGCCCCAAGCACCTCGACGTCAAGCTGACGCGGGCCAAGTTCAACGAGCTGACCTCGGATCTGGTCGATGCCTGCAAGGGCCCCTTCGACCAGGCCATCGCCGACTCCGGTCTATCCAAGTCCGACATCGACCACGTGGTCCTGGTCGGTGGCTCCACCCGGATCCCGGCCGTCCAGGAACTGGTGCAGCAGATGACGGGCAAGGAGGCCCACAAGGGCGTCAACCCCGACGAGGTGGTGGCCATCGGTGCTGCCGTCCAGGCCGGTGTGCTGAAGGGTGAGGTCAAAGACGTCCTCCTCCTCGACGTGACCCCGCTGTCCCTTGGCATCGAGACCAAGGGTGCGGTCATGCACCGCCTGATCGAACGGAACACCACCATCCCGACCAAGCGGAGCGAGGTGTTCACCACCGCCGACGACAACCAGCCGTCAGTCGAGGTCCACGTGCTCCAGGGCGAGCGCGAGATGGCCATGTACAACAAGACCCTGGGCAAGTTCCAGCTGGTCGACCTGCCCCCGGCCCCACGCGGGGTGCCTCAGATCGAGGTCACCTTCGACATCGATGCCAACGGCATCGTGCACGTGTCGGCCAAGGACCGGGCCACCGGCAAGGAGCAGTCGATGACCATCACCGGCCAGTCCTCACTGGCCAAGGACGACATCGAGCGCATGGTCAAGGACGCCGAGGCCCACGCCGAGGACGACCGCCGCCGCAAGGAGGAGGCCGAGGTGCGGAACAACGCCGACTCCCTCGTGTACCAGACCGAGAAGCTCCTGAAGGACCAGGGCGAGAAGTTCCAGGGCGACGAGAAGGAGAAGGTGGAGTCCGCACTGTCCTCCCTCAAGGAGGCCCTGGCCGGGTCGGACGTGGAGGTCATCAAGACCTCGACCGAGACCCTGCTGACCGCCAGTCAATCCTTCAGCCAGCGCCTCTACGAGGAGGCGGCCCGGGCCGACAGTGCGGCGCCGGGCGGCCAGGTGCCGGCCGACGACGAGAGCTCCGACGACGAGGTCGTGGACGCCGAGATCGTCGACGACAAGAGCTGATCGCCGATGACCGGTACCAATGAGACTGGTCCCGGGCGCGGGGGCTGGGATCCGGAGTCCGAAGGGACGCCCGGGTCCCGGCCTGCGCACGGGGCGGAGGGCTCCGAGCTCGACTCGGACTACCCACCCGATGATGCAGACGACGCCGAGGTAGAGGACGCCGAGATCCTCGACGCCGCCGACGTGAGCGCGGCGGTCGACGAGGTGTTCGCCGATGACGACCCCCTGTCGTTGGCGCTCAACCAGCGTGACGAGTACCTCGACTCCCTGCGACGGCTGCAGGCCGAGTTCGAGAACTACCGCAAGCGGGTGACCAAGCAGCAGGCCGACCAGGTGGCACGGGCTGCCCTGTCGCTGGTCGACACCCTGCTGCCGGTGTTGGACACCCTGGACCTGGCCACCGAGCACATCGGTGACGCCGAGTCGGCGGACGGCCGCGCCCTGTTGGCGGTGGCCGGCCAGCTCCACGACGTGCTGGCCAAGGCGGGACTGGAGCGGGACGACCCGCTCGGTGAGACATTCGACCCCAACGCCCACGAGGCCGTGGGCCACCTGCCCGACGACGGGTCCGGACCCACCGGCGCCGACGAGCCGGTGGTCGGCCAGGTCATGCGGGCCGGGTACCGCTGGCGCGGCGCCGTGGTGCGCCCGGCCATGGTCATGGTGCGGGGCTAGACGAGAACAGAAGGAACCAGGTACACGACGAGTGGCACCGCAACGCGAATGGTTCGAGAAGGACTACTACAAGACCCTGGGCGTGTCCCCGACGGCCACGCCCAAGGAGATCACCAGCGCCTACCGGAAGCTGGCCAAGCAGCACCACCCCGACACCAATCCCGGCCACGAGGAGACCTTCAAGGAGATCTCGGCCGCCTATGACGTGCTGGGCGACGCCGCCAGCCGCAAGGAGTACGACGAGGTCCGGACCATGGGACCGGTCGCCGGCTCGGGGTTCCCGGGCGGGTTCGGCGGCCCCGGTGCCAACGGTGGCTTCCGGGTCGAGGACATGGGCGACCTCGGCGACCTCTTCGGGGGTCTGTTCGGACGCGGGCGCCGGGGGGGCGGCACGACCGGACCCCAGCGGGGCAGCGACGTCGAGGCCGAGCTGCACCTGTCCTTCGAGGACGCCGTCTCCGGCGTCACCACGTCGGTCAACGTGACCACGGACGCCCGGTGCCACACCTGCCACGGCTCCGGCTCGGCGCCGGGCACCCAACCGACGACCTGTCCCCGGTGCAACGGGGCCGGCACCCTCCAGGACAATCAGGGCCTGTTCTCCCTGAGCCAGATCTGCCCCCAGTGCGGCGGGCGCGGGACCATCGTGACCACACCCTGTCCCACCTGCAACGGCTCGGGTGTCGAGCACCGGAACCGCTCGGTCAAGGTCCGCATCCCGGCCGGGGTGGAGGACGGACAGCGCATCCGGGTCAAGGGCCGCGGCGCGGCCGGGCGGGGCAACGCCCCGAGCGGTGACCTCTACGTCGTGGTCCGGGTGGACCGCCACGGCCTGTTCGGGAGACGGGGACGCAACCTGACCCTGACCGTGCCCGTCTCCTACCCCGAGGCCACCCTGGGCACCACCCTGACCGTCCCCACCCTCACCGACCCGGTGACCCTGAAGGTGCCCGCCGGCACCCCGTCGGGCCGTACCTTCCGGGTCAAGGGCCGCGGCGTGCCGGCCGGCAAGAAGACCACGACCGGCGACCTGCTGGTGACCGTGGAGGTGGTCGTCCCCGACTCCCTGACCGACGAGCAGCGGGCTGCCGTCGAGGCGTTGGCCGCCGTGGTCGAGCCTCCGGCCCGCGACGCACTGGGGGTGTGAGATGAGCGACGAGTCCCGCAGCCGAGCCGTGTACGTGATCTCCGTGGCCGCCGAGCTCACCGGCGTCCACCCCCAGACCCTGCGCGTCTACGAGCGCAAGGGCCTGCTGGAACCGGGCCGCACCCAGGGCGGCAGCCGCCGCTTCAGCGACGAGGACCTCGACCGCCTGCGCCACATCCAGACCCTCACCAGCGCCGGCCTCAACCTCGAGGGCGTGCGACGGGTCATGGAGCTCGAGGCCGAGGTGGCCCGCCTGCGCCAGGAGCTCGACACCACCCGCCTCGAGGCCCGTGAGGCCCTGGCCGTCACCCACCGTCAGTACCGGCGCGACCTCGTGCCCCTGTCGCAGAAGCTGGTGCCCACCCGGCCCAGCCGCCGGTCCCCCCAGGGCACAGGAGGTGCACGATGACCATCAACCCCGAGCGGTGGACCCTCAAGACCCAGGAGGCCTTCAGCGGCGCCGTCGAGCGGGCCCGGGCCGACCACCACGCCGAGGTCACCCCCGACCACGTGCTGGTGGCCGTGCTGGACCAGCCCGACGGCATCGCCGGACCGGTCCTCACCCGCATCGGCGTCGAGCCCACCGTCCTGCGCGACCGCATCGACGGCGAGCTGGCCCGGCTGCCCCAGGCCTTCGGCGGCCAGGAGCCCGGCATCAACCGGGCCCTGCGCGACGTCCTCACCACCGCCGACGGGCTGCGCACCGACATGGGCGACGAGTACCTGTCGGTGGAGCACCTGCTGCTGGCCATGTCCGACCGGGTCGGGGTCGAGCGCGACCAGCTGCTGAAGGCGCTGCGCGACATCCGCGGCAGCCACCGGGTCACCTCGCAGAACCCCGAGGAGACGTTCCAGTCCCTCGAGCGGTACGGGCGGGACCTGACCGCCCTGGCCCGCCAGGGGAAGATGGACCCGGTCATCGGGCGGGACGAGGAGGTCCGCCGGGTCATCCAGGTCCTGTCCCGCCGCACCAAGAACAACCCCGTTCTCATCGGCGAGCCCGGCGTGGGCAAGACCGCCATCGTGGAGGGCCTGGCCCAGCGCATCGTGGAGGGGGACGTCCCCGAGGGGCTGAAGGGGAAGCGGGTCATCGGCCTGGACATGGGGTCGATGGTGGCCGGCGCCAAGTACCGGGGTGAGTTCGAGGAGCGCCTGAAGGCGGTCCTGAAGGAGATCACCGACGCCGAGGGCGAGGTCATCACCTTCATCGACGAGCTCCACACCATCGTCGGGGCGGGCGGCGGGGCCGAGGGGGCCATGGACGCCGGCAACATGATCAAGCCCATGCTGGCCCGCGGCGAGCTCCGCCTCATCGGGGCCACCACGCTCGACGAGTACCGCACGTACATCGAGAAGGACGCCGCCCTCGAGCGCCGGTTCCAGCAGGTGTTCGTGCCCCCGCCCTCGGTCGAGGACACCATCGCCATCCTCCGTGGCCTGAAGGAGCGCTACGAGGTCCACCACGGCGTGCGCATCCAGGACGCCGCGCTGGTGGCCGCCGCCGTCCTGTCCGACCGCTACGTGACCGGCCGGTTCCTGCCCGACAAGGCCATCGACCTGATGGACGAGGCGGCCAGCCGGCTCCGGATCGAGATCGACTCCATGCCCACCGAGCTCGACGTGGTGACGCGCCGGCTGCGCCAGCTGGAGATCGAGCGGATGGCCCTGGCCAAGGAGACCGACAGCGCCTCGGCCGAGCGCCTGGCCCGCTTGGACGAGGAGATGGCCAACCTCCAGGAGGAGTCGACGGCCATGACCGCCCACTGGCAGTCGGAGAAGGAGGCCATCGCCACCATCCAGCGCCTGAAGGGTGAGCTGGAGCAGCTCCGTGGCGACGCCGAGCGCCTCAGCCGCGAGGGCAACCTGGCCGAGTCGTCGGAGATCACCTACGGGCGCATCCCCGGGCTCGAGCACGAGGTCGAGGTGGCCACCCAGGCCCTCGACGAGCTCCAGAAGTCCCAGCGGTTCCTGAAGGAGGAGGTGGACGCCGAGGACGTCGCCGAGGTGGTCAGCCGGGCCACCGGGGTGCCGGTCAGCCGCCTGCTCGAGGGTGAGGTGGAGAAGCTGGTCCGTATGGAAGAGGCCCTCCATGCCCGGGTCGTAGGCCAGCAGGACGCGGTGAGCGCGGTGTCCAACGCCATCCGCCGCAGCCGGGCCGGACTGTCCGACCCCAACCGCCCCATCGGGTCGTTCCTGTTCATGGGGCCCACCGGGGTGGGCAAGACCGAGCTGGCCCGGGCCCTGGCCGAGTTCCTCTTCGACGACCCCAAGGCCATGATCCGGATCGACATGAGCGAGTACGGCGAACGCCACTCGGTGGCCCGCCTGGTCGGGGCGCCTCCGGGCTACGTCGGCTACGAGGAGGGGGGCCAGCTCACCGAGGCCATCCGCCGCCGCCCCTACGCGGTGGTCCTCCTCGACGAGCTGGAGAAGGCCCATCCCGACGTGTTCAACATCCTCCTCCAGGTGCTGGAGGACGGTCGGCTCACCGACGGCCAGGGCCGCACGGTCGACTTCACCAACACCGTGCTCATCATGACCTCCAACATCCCCGGCGAGCCCATCGAGCACTTCAAGCCCGAGTTCGTGAACCGCATCGACGAGATCGTGCGCTTCCACCGGCTGAGCCAGGCCGACCTCAACCGCATCGTCACCATCCAGCTGGAGGGCCTGCGCCACCGGCTGGCCGAGCGGCGCCTCACCCTGTCGGTCACCCCGGCCGCCGAGTCGCTGCTGGCCCAGGCCGGGTTCGACCCCGACTTCGGGGCCCGGCCCCTGCGGAGGGTCATCCAGCGTCAGGTGGAGGACCCGTTGGCACTGGCCCTCCTGGAGGGCCGGTATCCCGACGGGTCGACGGTGACCGTGGACGAGTCGGACGGGGCCATCGTCCTGGTCTGATCGCCGTCTCGCCGGCGGGACCGGGCGCGACGCCGGTCGCGGCGCGCCCGCAATGGACGGTCGCCCCGGGCCCGGCCATCATGTGGGCCGTGGTGCAGGTCGCGGGGTGGTCGAACGGGCGCACGGGCCGGAGTCGGGTGGGGCCGCGTCCCCATCCCCTGGCGCCGTCGGACTGAGCGTCCCGTGACCACCGGCGCAGCGTTGACGGCGCGCGGGGTGGCGGCCCTGCCGGTGGCCACCTTCACCGTCCGGATCACCTTCAAGAGCTTCTTCTCGTTCCTGTTGGCCGTGGTGTTCGTCATCGTGCTGGGCCTGATCAGCAGCCGGCTGATCGGGATCCGGGTCGGACGCTGGCGGTCGGCCGTCACCGCGCTGGTGGGCGCGCTGGTGGGCGTGATCGGGGCCGAGGCCGTGGTCCACGGGCGCAACGACGGCGAGGTGGTCTACGCCCTGTCGGTCCTGTTCGGCATCCTCGCCACCATGGTCCTCCTGATCATCCCCGAGGCCCTGTTCCGCCGGGGCGCCCATCCTCGGGGGCGACAGGCCCGGCGGAGGTGGCTGCACCCGGTCCGCTCGGTGCGCCGGAGCCTGGCACCGGTGTCCCGGTCGATGGAGGTCCTCCGGGCCGCCCGTCGCAACGGACTGGCCCGGCCCCAGTTCCTGACGGCGTCGGGCGTGTCGACCACCGAGTTCGGCCACCGCCTGCGCCTGACCCTCGAGGAGGTCGGGGGGATGTTCGTGAAGTTCGGCCAGATCGCCTCGACGCGCAGCGACCTGCTGTCCGAGGGGGTGATCGACGAGCTCTCCCATCTGCGCTCGGACGTCCGGCCCATCCCCCCGGACCAGGTGCGCCCGCTGGTCGAGGACGAGCTGGGCCGTCCCGTCGAGGAGGTCTTCTCCACCTTCGACTTCGAGCCCCTGGCGGCGGCGTCGATCGGCCAGGCCCACCGGGGGGTGCTGGTCGGCGGGGAGTCGGTGGTGGTCAAGATCCAACGGCCCGGACTGGACGACCTGCTCCGGCGGGACGCCACGGTGCTCCGCCTGGCGGCCCGGGTGGCCGAGCGACGGGTGGCGGGCGCCGGCGACCTCGGCATCCGCGAGCTGGCCGAGGAGCTGATCACCGGCATGGACCGCGAGCTCGACTACCTGCGGGAGGCGGCCATGTGCGACCGCCTGCGCGACGCCATCGCCCACGAGGACCCCACCGACGACGTGGTCCGGGTGCCCATCGTCTACCACCAGTGGTGCACGGACCGGCTGCTGGTCATGGAGGAGGCGCCCGGGCGCCCCATCGACGAGCCGGGGGCGGTGGCCGCGTCCGGTGCCCCGCCCCACCTGCTGGCCGCCGCCCTGCTGACCTGCTTCCTGCGCCAGATCCTCGAGGGCATGGTCTTCCACGCCGACCCGCACCCGGGCAACCTCATGGTGGACCCCTGGGGCCGGCTGTGGCTCCTCGACTTCGGCGCCGTCGGCCTGCTGGACCCAGCCACCCGTCGGGCCCTCCAGGACATCGCCATCGGCATGAGTGCCGGCGACCCGTCGGTGGTGGCCCGGGCCGTCCGCCATCTGGCCGGGGCCGACGCCACCGCCGATCTGCAGGTGCTGGAGTCGGACATCGGGCAGCTGATGATCGAGACGGCCGGCGGCTTCGACCCCGCCGTCATCGGCCAGGTGGTGGGGGTGATGACCCGTCACGGCATGCGCGTGCCGCCATCGATGACATCCCTGTCGCGGGCGCTGATCACCCTGGACGGCACCCTCAAGGTCATCGACCCCCACTTCGAGCTGGCCGTCGAGGCCACCGCGGCGGCCGACTCGTTGCGGGGACCGTCGGACGACCCGGCCGGCGACCTGGTCCAACAGGAGCTGCGTCGGGCCCTCCCTGCCCTGCGCACCCTGCCCGGTCATCTCGACGAGTTGGCCACCCAGCTCCGGTCGGGCCGGTTGAGCGTCCGGGTCGAGCGGTTCGCCGACCGGGACGAGCGGGTGGTCAGCGGGTGGATCGACCGCATGCTGGTCGGGCTGTTCGGGTGCGTGGGACTGGTGGCCTCGGGCCTCCTGCTGGTGGCGGCGGAGCTGGCCACCACCCGGGACATCCGCCTGGCCCTCCAGGCCATCGGGTTCATCGGTGTGGTGTTCTCGTCGGTGCTGTTCATGCGGTCGGTGGCCCAGGTGCTCCGCCGCGAGCGGGCCTCGCCCGACTGAGTCAGTTGGGTGATCGGCGTGGCGACCCCAGCTCGATCAGGGCCACCAGGGTGGCGCGGGTGAGCGCCACCGCCTCGTCCCCCACCCGGCCGGCCAGGGCGCCGTCCACCCGCTCCACCGCCGCCCGGGTGGCGGCGGCTGCCGTCCGTCCCCGGTCGGTCAGGGCCACCGTCAGGCGCCTCCGGTCGTCGGGGTCGGGGAACCGGTCGAGGTAGCCCCGCACCACCAGGGTGTCCACCAGCTGGCCGGCGGCCTGCTTGGACACGCCGAGGTCGGCGATGATCTCGCTCAGCGGCGAGCCGTTCCGGGCCACGGCCCCGATGACGAAGATGCCGTTGCCGGGGACGTCGTCACAGCCCACCTGGCCCAGCGCCTCCCGGATGGCCGAGCCGTAGGTGGCGCGGGCCGCCCGGAGGAGGGCCGGGGTGGCCACCCCGTGGTCGTGGACGGCGTGGTCGTGACGGTGATCGTGGGCGTGACCGCCTGCGGCTGTCGCCGTCTCTCCGGGGCTGTCCATGGTCGCACGATATAGTAAAAACTTGATACAGTCAAAGTTATGGACGAAATGGGAGCAGGCGGGTTCGGGCCCTCACGCACCAGCCAGTCGGTGGCCACGGTGCGCTCGGGCCTGGCCCGGCCCTCGACCCCCGGTGGGGACCCGACGGCCCAGGCCCGATTGTGTGCCGGCATGGTCCCGGGCGTGCTCTCGCCACCCCTGGCCGCCCATCTGGCCGCCCGCACCCGGTGCATCGACGCCGGGGTCCTCGGGGCCATCGGGGCCGGGGTGGTCCAGGTGGTGATACTGGGCGCCGGCTACGACGACCGCGCCCTCCGGTTCCGGTCACCGGGCGTGCACTTCGTGGAGGTCGACCACCCGGCCACCCAGGCCGACAAGGCCCGACGCCTGGCCGCCCTGGGGCACGACGGCTCGGGGGTCACCCTGGCACCGGCCGACTTCCGCACCGACGACGTCGCGTCGGTCCTCGAGGACTGCGGCCACGATGCCCGCCGCCCCACCCTCTTCGTGGCCGAGGGACTGCTGGTCTACCTCGACCGGCCCACCACCACCGCGCTCCTGTCCGGGCTGCGCCGGCGGGCCACGGGCACCTCGGTGCTGGTGGCCACCCTGGCCGTCCATCCCGAGGGCCTCGACTCTGCGGTCGTGGTGGCCCGGGCCAACGCCGCCCGGGCCCACGCGGCGCGGGAGCCGTGGCGGACCATCCTCCCGCTGGCGGCCCAGCGGGAACTGGTGGGCGGGTCGGGCTGGTCGGTCGAGGCCTGCCTCGACGACGTCGTCGTCGACCCCCGGGCCGTGGCCGGGCGATCGGTGACCGTGGTGGCCCGGCCCTGACCGCGCCGGCCCGATCGGCCCACGAGCCGGCCCGTCACGGCCGTGTGCGGGCTACACTGGTGCGTAATCCGCTTTTCGCAACGGAGGAGAGACGCGTGCCGGCAACCGTCGTCGTCGGGACCCAGTGGGGGGATGAGGGCAAGGGCAAGCTCACCGACCTCCTGGCCAAGGAGATGGAGCTGGTCGTCCGCTACCAGGGCGGCCACAACGCCGGCCACACCATCGTGGTGGACGGGGAGACCTTCGCCCTCCAGCTGGTGCCGAGCGGCGTGCTCTACGACCACATCACCCCGGTCATCGGCAACGGCGTGGTGGTCGACCCCACCGTGCTCCTGGCCGAGGTGGACACCCTGGCCTCCAAGGGGATCGACACCTCGAAGCTGCTGGTCAGCGGCAATGCCCACCTGATCATGCCGTACCACCACGAGCTGGACCGGCTCACCGAGCGCTACCTGGGCAAGAACAGCCTGGGCACCACCAAGCGCGGCATCGGCCCGGCCTACGCCGACAAGTCGTCGCGGGTCGGGCTCCGGGTCCAGGACCTCCTCGACCCCAAGATCTTCCGCCAGAAGCTCGACGTGGTCCTGAAGGAGAAGAACGCCGTCCTGGCCAAG
>Ga0302319_10012100_pt1 | contig 16299 bp, 15 predicted proteins | sample Bog_T0_2_FD_203319 | JGI IMG/M metagenome (GOLD analysis project Ga0302319, IMG submission 203319) | Peat permafrost microbial communities from Stordalen Mire near Abisko, Sweden - Bog_T0_2 | ecosystem: Environmental > Terrestrial > Soil > Wetlands > Peat | place: Sweden: Abisko, Stordalen Mire...
ACCCCCAATCCGAGCCTCCTGACAGCCTCTTGCTTAAACTCTTTCGTGAACTTCCTTCGTCCTGCTCCCATGACTCAATTCTCCATTCAATGAAAAATGAGTCTTAACCGTTTGTCTCAATTTAGGGGACAAGTCCAGACATTCAGGAAATCATCAAACTTAAGACACTGAAGCCGAGCGCGCTGGGTGGATTCGCCGTAAATATTTCCGAGAACTTTTTCCTGGACAATGTTTTCACAATGGGGACGACGAATACGATAACGTTCGTCCTTCTTCTCGCTCAGAAACGCCCGCTGAGTTTTATCTCTGGCGCACAAATTGATCTCCGAGAGAAACTGAGTCGTGGCAATCGCGCCGAGTTCCATCACTTGATGCCCAAGGCGTTCTTGGCTTCGTCCGGCCAGACCTCGCCACCGGCTAATTGCTTGGCCAATTTTGCCTTTATTTCGAGGGCTGATAATCGTGAATTGGGCGGGGTCGCCCCGAGTAAGTATCGCTCCAAGATGCCGGCCGACACTACCGAAATTCTACGAAGCGCAATCTGCCGCGATGTCCTCTTCACAGACGATTATCCGGCTTTCGTGCGCGAACGAGCCAATGATCTGCGGGACTTCGCAAATCATCTGTGTCTCTGAGTCAGGCCGGAGTTTACGCCCGCGCTCTCCAGGCCGGCGAACTCGCCGCTGCGAAGATTTGGGGTGATCCGATGGCCGACCTAATAGGGGAGAACAAACGACGGTTTAGCAAAGTTAGCGTGAGCGGTTTGCGAAAACCAGAAGCGATTGAAAAGAAGAAGGTCAGTAATGGCGGGGACGACGGGGTTCGAACCCGCGACCTCCGACGTGACAGGCCGGCGTTCTAACCAACTGAACTACGTCCCCGCGCTTAACCGAACTGTTTCATCTTAGCATGCCGGTATCAACCGCTAGTTCTTCGCCAGACCAGTCACCACGTCGTACATAAAATCCACCGCATCGTCGAACGATTTCGTCAGTATTCGCTCATCGCGGCCATGCGCGCGGTTGTCGTCCTCATCCCCGAAAATGCCGCCCACACCGTACGTCGGAATGCCGGCGTGGATCAGGTAAATACCATCGCTCGCCCCCAGCATCAGCTGCGGAATCACAGGCAGGCCGGGCCAGTTCTTTGTCGTCGCGGCCTTCACCACACTCAGAACTTTCGGGTCGATCGGCGTATACGGCGTATTGACGGCCGCTTTCACCGCCGTCACTTTGATCTTCGGATCGTCGAATACCTGAATCAGCGTGCGCTCCACATCGGCTACATTATCGACGGGCAAGACGCGGCAATTCACCGTTGCCGTCGCCAGTTGCGGCAGCGCATTTTCGGCATGTCCCGCGGCCATCAGCGTAGGTACGCATGTGGTGCGCAGTGTCGCGTTATATTGCGGCTTCTCCGACAGCCGCGCGATAGCCGCCGCATCGTTTGGATTGGCCGCCACCGCCTTCATATCCTCGCCCAGTTGCCCTTCGTAATACGGCGCCGACGCCTCAAATTCCGAACGTGTCACGTCGAAAAGATGCACCGGAAAATCGAACTTCGCCAGTCGCGAAAGGCCGTCCGCCAGATGATAGATCGCGTTGTCTTTGATCGGCTGCGAACTATGCCCGCCCGCGTTGGTGACTTCGAGATGGAAGCTGGCAAACACCTTCTCTGCCGCTTCCATCATCATGTAGATACGTTTGCCGTTCTTGATATCGCCGCCACCCGAGTCGGGGTTGATGGCGAACGCGGCGTCGATCAGGTCGCGATGTTCTTTCACCAGAAACTGAATGCCGTTCGCCGGACCACCCTCTTCGTCGGAAGTCAGCGCCAAAATCAGATCGCGCGCGGGCCGGAAACCTTCGCGCTTCATGCGCAGGAACGCCGTAATCATCGTGGCGTCGTCGCCTTTCATATCGGAGGTGCCGCGCCCGTAAAAGTAGCCGTCCTTTTCGAGCAGAACGAACGGATCCTCCGACCAGTCGCTGCGCTTCGCTTCGACCACATCCAGATGGCCGATAAACAGCACCGGCTTCAGACCCGATTCGGTTCCGTGAAGCCGCACCACCATATTCCCTTTGCGCGCGACAGGCGCAAGCACCTGAATATCGGCCGCGGGATAACCCGCATCGCGGAAACGCGCCGCCATAGCCTCCGCCGCTTTCGTGTTGTCGCCGACCGAATCGGTCGTGTTGATCTCAATCAACTGCTTCAGAATCTCGCGTGCCAGCGGGTGTTCGGAAGGCTGTTGTGCAAGAAGCGGAAGCGCGAGAAAAAACGCGGGCCAGAGGCGCATAGCCCATTATCCCCGGTCGGCATCGGACGCGAGAAATTTACCGTATTTCAGCGACAGTGTGGGCAGGACGAGCAAATTCAGCGCAGTCGACGTCACCAGGCCTCCCAGAATCACCACCGCCATCGGTCCTTCGATTTCGCGGCCCGGTTCGCCGCTCCCGATCGCCAGCGGCAGCAAGCCGAGCGCCGTCACGATCGCGGTCATCAGCACCGGCACCAGCCGTTCCGACGCCCCACGAATCGCGGTCGCAACGCCCCAGAGCATTCCTTCTTTGTCGACCAGATGTTCGTAATGCGAAACCATCATCATGGAGTTGCGCATAGTGATACCGAACAACGTCACGAAGCCCACCATCGCGCCCACTGTCAGCAATCCGCCCGTCGCAAACACCGCGAGCACTCCGCCCACCAGCGCGAACGGAAGATTGGCCAGCACCAGCATGAGATGCCGGAAGCGACGGAACACAACGGCGAGCAACAGCAGAATGCCCGCGGCGGCGATCAGCGAGAACAGCAGAATATCATGCTGCGCCTGTTCGAGCGCATCGGACGCGCCGCCAAAAACCGCGTACGTACCTGCGGGAAATTTTACTTTCGCCAGAATCTGCTGTTTGGCATCGGCCACGAACGATTCCAGATCCGTGCCGCGCACGTCGCAGCTGATCGTCTGACGGCGGCGCGCGCCTTCGTGATAAACAATCGCGCGGCCGGAATCTTCGTACACATCGGCCAACTGTTTCAGCGGCACACGCAGACCTTCGGGACTCGAAAGCAGCAACGAGCCAACCGCCGAGGGATCTTCGCGAACCCGCGGGTCCAGAATCACCGCTACGTCGAACACGCGGCTGCCTTCGTAGGTCTGCGCCACCGTGGTTCCCTGATACGCGGTGCCCACCGCTTCCATCACATCCACGGGACGAAAACCGAACTGCCGCAGACTCTCGGGCTTCAGCCTGACGACCATGCGCGGCGAACCGGGCGGCGAATCTTCCTGCACATCGGCCGCACCCTTCACGGCCTGCAGCGCCTTGGCAACCTCTTTCGCCTTGGCATCGAGCACGTCGAGATCGTCGCCGTAAATCTTCACCGCAACGTCGGCGGTGGAACCGGAAATCGTCTCTTCGATGCGCTCGGCCAGAAATCGCCGGATCGCAAAATAGACGCCGGGAAATTTGCCGAGCGATGCCCGCAATTGCGTTTCCGCAGCCTCGGCCTCATCGCCCTGCAGCGGTTTCAGTTCCACGTGGATTTCGTCGTAGTTGACGCCCCACGTGTCATCGGCCTGTTCGCCGCGCCCGATCTGATCCATGGTGGATGCGACGAATGGCAATTTCTTGAACTCTGAAGTGACAGCCCTGGCCAGGCGCAGCGTTTCATTCACCGAAGTGCCCGGCACCGCGGACATGTGGACGATGAAGTGCCCTTCCTTGAGATCCGGCAGAAACTCGCTGCCGAAAAATGGCAGCGCGCAAGCGGCAGCCATACACAGCAACGCAGCGGCGGCAATCACAGGCACAGGCCGCAGCATGAGGCTCTCCATCAGGCTCGCGTAATGCCGCTTCAGCCACGTGATAAACGGCGGTTCGGATTGCTCCGCGGCCTTTGGGAGCAACAGCGCGGAAAGCGCGGGCGTCACCGTGAGCGCCACCACCAAAGACGCCATGATGGCCAGAATGTAAGCCACCGCCAGCGGCCCGAACAGACGGCCTTGTACGCCGCTCATGCTGCGCACGGGCAGAAAGACCATCGCCACCACGAACGTGGCGTAAACCACCGCGCCGCGTACTTCGAGCGAGGCATCCAGCACTACACGATGCACCGGCAGAGGATTCGCCAGCCGCTTGTTCTCGCGCATGCGCCGGAAGATATTTTCCACGTCGATGATCGCGTCGTCCACTACTTCGCCTATCGCGATGGCGAGCCCGCCCAGCGTCAGAGTGTTGAGGGAAATCCCCATGTAATTCAGGACAATCACGGCGATCAGCAGCGAAAGCGGAATCGCGGTCAGCGAAATCAGCGCGGTGCGAATGTTGTAAAGAAAAATGAACAACACTACCGCGACAAGCCCGGCGCCGAGCATCAGCGACTGATCGATGTTGTGGATCGAGGTGGTGATGAAGTTGGCGGGCCGGAAGATGTGATCGTCGAGCACGATGCCTTCGGCTGCCACGGCTGGCTTGATCTCGGCCAGGGCCTTATCCAGTTCATTGGTGACTTCGAGCGTGTTCGCCAGATACTGGCTCGAAACCATGATCATGATGCCGGTCTTGCCGTTGATGGCCGCCGCGCCGATGGGTGGCGCGGGCGCATCTTCCACACGCGCGACGTCTTTCAGCCGCACCGTCACGCCGTTGTGATGCGCCACCATCGCTTCGCCCAGCGCCGCGGCCGACTGCGCCTGTCCCTGAGTTTCGAGCACGATGCGTTGCGCGTCGTTTTCGACGAAGCCCGCGCCGCGCACGCCTGTGGAGGCGCGCGCGGCATCGAGCACGTCGCTAATCGTGAGGCCGAACGCCGCCAGGCGGTCAGGCAAAACCTGAACCTGCAATTGCCGGATTTCTCCGCCGAAAATAACGGCCTTGGCGACGCCCGGAACACCGAGCAGGCGCGGTCGCAGTGTCCAGTCCGCGAACGTGCGGATGTCCATCAGCGATCGTTTATCGGAAGTCAGACCGATAGCGAGCACCATGCTGGCGGCGGATGTCAGCGGGGCCATGACGGGTTCGCGAACCGACTGCGGCAGCGCGCCGGAGACTTCCGTAAGCCGCTCTCCCACCACCTGGCGAGCGCGATAGACGTCCGTCTGCTCCTGAAAGATGGCCGTGATGACAGACAGCCCCTGCGTGGATTCCGAACGCAGCGATTCGATACTGGCAACGCCGTTCAGCGTGTTTTCAATGGGCTGTGTGACGAGCGCTTCCACCTGCTCGGGAGACAGACCGGGTGCCTCGGTCTGCACCACCACTTCAGGCGGCGCGAATTCCGGATACACATCGTACTTCGCATTTTTCACGACGTAGATGCCGTAGCCCGTGAGCACGCAGGCCAGCGCGATGACTACACCGCGAAACCGGATGGAGAAATCGATCAGTGCCCTAATCACGATTTACACACCCGCTCAATTGTCGTCATCCTCAACGCGAATCTGCGACTTAAACTCCTCGGAAAGCAGCATCTGCGCCCCTCGCGTCACCACCTTATCGCCCGGCTTCAGCGAACGCGTGAACCACCCGCCCGACGCCGGATCTTCCAGCGCCACCTCGCGCCGCGCGAACTTCTCCTTATCGGTCTGCACATAGACCCACGTCTTGCCCGTCTGCCAGATGACGGCCGAGCGCGGCACCACAGCGCCACTTCGCGCCGGACCGGGCGTCTCCAGATAAGCCGTCACCGAAAGACCCGGCCGCAGCGCGCCGGAACCATCGGCCACGCGAAACAGGAAAGGCTGGCCCTGCGTTTTCGGATCTACCGAAGCGGCAAAGCCCACACGCTCCCCGTTCAGCGGCTTACCTTCATAGCCCAGCGGAACAATGCTGGCCGAGGCGAGACCTGTCGCGACGGTCTGTCCCACCGGCACATCCACACGCGCCAGCAGCTTATCGAAGCGCGCCAGCTTTAGCAGAGGCTGACCGGCTTCCACGGACTCACCGGGATGCGCGAGCACCTCCACCACCGTGCCGCCACGCGCGATGTCGAGCGCCGCTGCGCCTTCGCGATTCGACGCCAGCGCGGCCGTCAGCAGCCGCACGCTTTGCTGCTCTCCGTTCATTTTCGCCTGCTCCTCAGCCACGCGGGCTTCCGCTTCCTGCACAGCGCGATCGGAAACATTCTTATCGTCGGCATTCAGAGTGCGAATGCGGGTCAACGCGGATAGCGCGGCGGTCAGCGAGGCACGGCTGGCGTCGATATCGGCTTGCGCGGAAACCAGACGGCTGTTGAGATCCACGCGATCAAGCGGCGCCAGGCGCGGTTCGATCTGGCCAACTCGTGCGGCGTCGGCGATTTTCTCACCCACGTTCGGCCACGCATGACCGGTAGCGCCCTGAACGGCGCCAGCCAGCGGCGCGCGTAATTCGAACGCGCCATCGGGATCCGCTTCGAGCACTCCATAAGCGACAACCTGCTGACGCCGGGTCATGGGAACCACCGCATCCGCTTTGACGCCCATCCGTTCCTGGACATCGTCATCGAGCGTCACGGTGGGGTCGCCGCCTTCGTTCGCGACCTTCGCCGGATTCTTAATAGCGGCATCCCCCGCGGCTTCGGAAGTCTGCTCGGCGTGATGGCTCGTGTACGACCACAACAGAAGTCCCGCCGCGATGACGAGAATCCCGAGCGCGACGCTCCAGCCGAGTATTCGCTTCTTCATTTTTTCGTCTCCGGATCCGGCAGCGGCGGACCTGGTTCGAGTGGCTGCTGCACAGCGTCTTCGAGCGCACCCAGCGCACTTTGCAGGCGACGCTCGGCTTCAAGTCTGGCGCGCGCGGCGACCGCGCCTTCAATGCGAACGCCGGAGAGCGAGAGCCGATCTTCTTCGCCGGCGGTCACCGCGCGCTGGATCGCCGCGGTGCGCGTGGTTCCAATCGCGATCAGCGTGCGATCGGCATCGTTCAGTTCCGTGCGCGCTCCCTTGTATCTCACGAGCGCAGTTTCCATTTCACCGATGGCCTGCGCCTGCAGGGCATTGAAGCGCGCTTCGGCTTCCGCACGACGCGCTTCCGCCTCCGCAATGGGACCTTTGTTGAGATTGAAGACCGGGATATCGAAGCCCGGGCCGAACGTGATCTTGTGGTGGCCTTCGTCGAAGTTATAGCCGGGATTGAGCTGGATATCCGGCCTCTGTTTCGCAATCTCCAGCTGCAGCGCGGCTTCGTCGGCGGCGTATTCGAGCAGACTGCGCCGCACGTCGGCACGATGCAGAAGCCCGGCTTTCTGCACATCGCCCAGCGGCAGATCCGCCAGGGTTTCCGGCAAGCTGCTGGTATCGACGGGCGGCAATGTCGGCATCCCGACCGCGGCCGCAAGGTTAGCCGAGGCCTCGCTCACCGTTGTGGAAGCAGTGCGCCCTTCCATCTGTACTCCGATCAGCAATGCGAGTGCGGACTCCACTTCGGGCCGCGCGCCCTCGCCGACGCTGAGGCGTTTTTCGAGGATCGCGATGGTCTCATTGCGCGCGCGAAGCTCGTTGTTCAGCACATCGACCGACCGCAGCGCCATGGCGTAATCCACCCACGCCGCGCGCACGCGGCTAAGCACGTGCCACGCCGTGGCATCCACATCCACGCGCGCCGCTTCGGCCAGCTTGCCGGCTTCGAGTGTGCGGATGGCGCGCTTGCCACCCGTTTCGAGTACCACCGACGGCGTGAAGTAGAACACCAGCGGCGATTCGGGCGCGTTGGTGTAGCCGCCGCCAATGCCAATCGAAGGATTGGGCCGCGTGTTGGCGGTGACGATGCCTGCTTGCGCAGTCCGCAGGTGCGCGCGCGCCACGTCGAGTTCGGGATTGTAGTAGAGCGCCACGGCATAGAGATCGCGGAGCTGTAGCTTTGCCGGAGGCCAGTCCGCACGCTTGAGAAAGGCGACCAGCCCGCGGTCCGAGAGCGAGCGCGTGCGGAACTGTTGTTCGGAGCGGGGCGGATCGAGCGGGTGCGGCTGGTACCTGACGCAGCTGGTCAGCAGGAGTGCGAGTGACACCGTAATCGTCGGAAGCGGTTGTCGATGAGCGGGCACAGGCACCGAATGCCATCGTATCGCAGTGTCGCAGTCAGCTTGGTTTTAACGTACGTGTTTTGCGGATCGCTTCGGCACCAAAAACAGGCCGGAAGATTTGGGCGCCTGCACCGCTGCGGGCTTTGAAGCGCGCTCGGCCTGCATCTTCATAAGCTGCTTGAGCGCCGAGGCAAAAGCGCGCTGCGCCGAGTCGGCCTGGCGATGCAGTCTATCGAGATCTTTGCCGGCGTTTCCCGAAAGGGCGGCGGGTGACTGCTCAAAGATCGCGGCCTCAGTGCGCGTGTATTGCCTGCTCCGCCATTCCGAGATGGCGAGCGTTTCAACAAGAAAGCGCTCCAGGACAGAAGCCGGGGCGAATCTCTGGCTGTATTCCTCGGTCAGGGCTTTCAGCCCGGCGCTCGAGTGATCCTGAATTAACATGGTGAAGTACTCCTCGCCTCAAGAAATAGCATTCGGCGGCTTTGGCAAATGGCGGGTATTTTGCCAAGTAACTGATACGGCTGGAAATAGAGTTTGCAAATCGACGATAACGCAAAAATCGGCGCTTCGCGGGGCAGAATTCCTTCACTCGACGGGCTTCGCGCTGTTTCTATCATTTTGGTGATGGCATCCCATGCCATTCAGGGCGCCCATTCGTTCCTGTTCCGCCTGTTTTTCCTGCATTCGGACCTCGGAGTGCGCGTCTTTTTCATTATCTCCGGCTTCCTGATTACCAGCCTTTTGCTGCAGGAGCGCGCGGAAGCCGGCCGCATTTCGCTGCGGCTGTTTTACATTCGCCGCACGCTGAGAATCCTGCCGGCTTTCTGCCTTTTCGTGGGTGCGGTGGCGAGCCTGAATGCGTTCGGGATCATCCAGGTTCCTCCCGGCAACTGGGTTTACGCGCTGACGTATACGATGAACTTCGATCCGCACCCGCCGTGGGTGCTGGGGCATCTTTGGTCGCTCTCTGTGGAGGAGCAGTTCTATCTTCTGTGGCCGTTGGTGATGCGATTCGCAAGGCCTTCGGTTTGGACGGGCGTAGCAACGGTTTCGGTATTCGCAGGAATCGCCAGCGCGCATCTGATTGATCCCGCGCTGCACTACGCGTTCCCGTTTGTGTGCGGCCCGCTGGCGATGGGATGCATTCTTGCGATTCAGGCGCCAGTTGTTGGACGCTTCATTGCGAGTTCGAAGTTTCTATCGGGCGACCGGTTTTTCCTGTGTGCCGTTCCCGTGATTGCGTTGCTCGATACGCCCGATTTCGGCACCGCCAACCGCTTTATCGGACTGGCGACGAATTCGCTTGTGACGCTGTGTGTGGCGCGACTGGTGTTCAAGCCCACGGGCGTGGTGGCGCAGGTGCTCAACTGGAGCCCGATGGTTCGGCTGGGCAAGCTCAGTTATTCGTTGTATCTGTTCCAGCAGCTATTCCTGGACTCGATGTCGGCCGCCCCGATCCTGATACCGTTTCCGTTCAATTTGGCAGCGGCGCTGGCTGCGGGTATTTGCTGTTACGCGCTGGTTGAGGTTCCGATGCAGGGTTTGCGCAGCCGTTTTCGCAAGCGGCCAGGCGACAAGATCGTCCGCCCGACATAGGTATTTTTAGCGGGCCGGTGCGGCGGAGTAGTGGACATGCACGATCCGCCACCCTGCCGGTTCGCGGCGGTAGACCTGGGTTTCGGATCCTCGATTCTCTACAGGGGATCCGTTGGATTTCAGTTTCGCGGTGAAGTCCCAGTCGAACTCCGACCACGCTGTGTCGCCAGCAACGTGGATGGACACATTCCCGATCGTGAGGTTGCGATCGGTGAATGTGCCGCCGATTACGCGGGTGTAGAAATCCTTCACCCGGGCAGGACCGCGCAGGTTGCCCAGCGGCTCGATGAACGTGATATCCGGCGAATTCGACCAAACCTGAGATACAACTGCGGGATTGGCGGTATCCACGGCTCTTGCGTACTGGTCGATCACGCCCTGAATCGCAGCGCTGTCGTTGGTCCGGCAGGCCGCCGCGCCCAGGAGCGCGAATGCCAGCGCAACGATACTACGCCCTGAGCCCACGGGTATCGATTGCGGCCGGGTGAGTGGATTCGTAAGCCGCGATGGACGGTTCCTGTTTGAGGATCCAGCCCAGTTCGTCGACGCCTTCGAGCAGACAGTTCTTGTTGAAAGGATCTACCGGAAATTCGACGCGCGTGCCATCGGGCAATTCGATTGTCTGCGACGGCAGATCGAGTTTGATCTCGGCATCGGCGGGCAGAGCCACCAGCTTCGCGTGAATCTCGGGCGAAACCACGATCGGCAGCAGCGAATTCTTGAGCGAGTTGCCCTTGAAAATATCGGCGAAGCTGGTCGAGATCACGGCGCGGAAACCGAACTGCGTGATCGCCCACGGCGCGTGTTCGCGCGAACTGCCGCAGCCGAAATTATCGCCCGCCAGCAGAATCTGCGCACCCTTACCGCGCGGCGTGTTGAGAATGAAATCGGGCTTCTCAGATCCATCTGCGTTGTAGCGCCAGTCGCAGAACAGGTTCTTGTCGAGGCCTTCCTTCGACACGGTCTTCAGGAAACGCGCGGGAATAATCTGATCGGTATCGATGTTGTTGATCAGGATCGGCACGAGCCGCGATTTGAATGGAGTAAACGGGATCACAGGATGGTCCTCACGTCGGTAACGGTGCCGGTTAAGGCGCTGGCGGCGGCGGTGAGCGGGGAGGCCAGGAATGTCCTGCCGCCTTTGCCCTGCCGGCCTTCGAAATTGCGGTTGCTGGTGGAAACGCTGTATTCGCCGGGGCTGAGCTGATCGCCGTTCATTGCGATGCACATGGAGCAACCGGGCTCGCGATAATCGCAGCCGGCGGCGCGGAAGAGTTCCGGCAGCCCTTCGGCAATCGCCTGGCGCTTCACTTCCATGGAGCCGGGAACCACCATCACACGCACGTTCGGACTCACTTTTCGACCCTTGAGAATTGCCGCGGCAGCGCGCAGATCCGTGATGCGGGAATTGGTGCAGCTGCCTATGAAAACCACGTTGATCGGGTGGCCCATGATCGGCTTGCCTGCTTCGAGGCCCATGTATGCCAGCGCCTTCGCAACCGATTCGCGCTCGCGAAGATTGCCGATGGCGGAAGGATCTGGAATTGCGCCGGTGACCGAGATGCCCATGCCGGGATTGGTGCCCCACGTAATCATGGGCGTAAGCGAATCGGCATCAATGATTTCTTCACGGTCGAAGGTTGCTCCCGCATCGCTGGGCAACTGCTTCCACCGCGCGACGGCTGCGTCCCACTTTGCGCCTTTCGGAGACAGCGGACGACCATGCAGGTAGTTGAAAGTTGTGTCATCCGGCGCGATCAGACCAGCGCGCGCACCCCCTTCGATCGACATGTTGCAGACCGTCATGCGGCCATCCATATCGAGCGCGCGAATGGCGGAGCCGGAGTATTCGATGACGGCTCCGGTGCCGCCGCCGATGCCGATGCGGGCGATCAGCGCTAGAATAATATCCTTCGCGCCGACGCCGTTTTTGAGCGTGCCATCCACGCGGACGCGGAAGGACGTGGAGGGTCGCTGCAAGAGGCACTGCGTGGCCAGAACGTTTTCCACTTCGCTGGTGCCGATGCCGAAGGCCAGCGCGCCGAAGGCTCCGTGCGTGGCGGTGTGGCTATCGCCGCAGACCACGGTCATGCCGGGTTGGGTGGCACCCTGCTCGGGTCCGATGACGTGGCAGATGCCCTGATTTTCCGACTTCACGCCGAAACACGGGATACCGAATTCCGCGCAGTTCGCTTCAAACTGAGTGACCTGTTTCGCAGCGATCGGATCGAGAATCGGGAGCGAGCGGTCGGTGGTCGGAATGGAGTGGTCGACCGTGCCGAGCGTGCGATCCGGGCGGCGCACTTTGATGCCGCGCTCGCGAAGGCCGGAAAAGGCCTGCGGCGAGGTGACTTCGTGGACCAGATGCAGGTCGATGTAGAGCAGCGAGGGAGCGCCCGGTTCTTCGTGAACGATATGGGAGTCCCAGATTTTCTGGCTGAGAGTTTTCATGTAAGTGGGTGTTACTTAACCTTTAGATCTTCGACTGTTTACCTATATTAGACGCGACGAAATCGCCCTTGGATAACTCGTCCTGCAACGACCACCTTTTCAATAATCCGGATCTTGCTAGGCGATCTTCCCTGTGCATCCATATTCGCAGCCCATCGGGCGTCGTTCTTATAGCGCGGTTCAGTAGCCGCGTCGCCTCGTTCTCTACATTCTTTTCCGAAATGTTTCTCAAGGAATCGATAGGTGTCCTGATGTTCAGACGCGAAAACGCTTAGATTGCCTGACAAACTGCTTCACCGGCCTGTTCGGTGGTAGCCGGAGTTCCCGTGGGCCGCAGATCGGCGGTGACGCGGCCGGTATTCAGCACCGTTTCCATGGCGCGATTCACTGCCGTCGCTTCTTCGGTGAGGCCGAAACTGTATTCGAGCATCGCGGCTACGGAGCCGATCGCTCCGAAGGGATTTGCTTTGTTTTGGCCTGCGATATCCGGGGCGGAACCGTGTACGGGCTCGTAGAGGCCCGTCCATGCGCCGGACGCTTTTTTCGCGCCGATGGAAGCCGACGGCAGCATTCCAATGGAGCCCGCGAGAACCGCACCCTCATCGCTGAGGATGTCGCCGAACATGTTCTCCATGACTACGACGTCGAAACGTTTCGGATTGAGTACGAGTTGCATGGCGCAGTTATCGACCAGCAGATGATCGAGTTCGACATCGGGATAATCCGGCGCGACTTTCGTCACTACGCGCCGCCAGAGCTGCGAAACTTCGAGCACGTTCGATTTATCCACCGACGTGACCTTCTTGCGGCGTTTGCGCGCCAGCTCGAAAGCCATGCGGGTGACGCGTTCGATCTCGCTCCAGGTGTAAGCCATCGTATTGACCGCGTGAATCTCAGGACCGTCCTCAAAGATTCCGCGCGGCATGCCGTAATAGAGGCCGCCGGTCAGTTCGCGCACGATGACCATATCGACGCCATCGACCAGGTGATTCTTGAGCGGCGACGAATCGAGCAGCGCCTTGTAACTGCGCACCGGACGCAGGTTGGCATAGACGCCCATGGTCTTGCGGATGCCGAGCAGACCGCGCTCGGGCCGTTTTTCGGGCGGGGCGTTGTCGAATTCGGGCAGGCCGACCGCGCCCATGAGGACGGCATCGGCTTCGCGCGACTGCTTCTCGGTTTCAGCCGGAAACGGCGTACCCGTTTTGTGGATGGCGATGCCGCCGAGCAGGCCTTCGCGCAGCGTCAGCTGATGATTCCATTTCTCGGCCACTACGCGCAGTACGCGAACGGCCTCTCTGGTGACTTCAAGGCCGATCCCGTCACCGGGCAGTACGAGGATATTCAGATTCAAAGTAGTGTCAGTCTCCTACGGGTTGCGGAACCTGCTGGCTCCGGCGGGCCATGGCGATGATTTCCTCATCCATCAGCCCTTTTTTGTTATCGGCAAGCGCCGTCACCTGCTCATAAACCAGGTCCAGTTCCGCTGTACTCAGGTGGAAACCCAGATCTTCGCAACGATTTTTGAGAGCGTGGCGACCGCTGTGTTTGCCCAGAACCAACCGGCTTTCCGGCACTCCAACCGACTTCGGATTGATGATCTCATACGTGGTCGGCTCTTTCAGGAATCCGTCCTGATGGATGCCGGCCTCGTGCGCGAAGGCGTTGGCGCCCACGATCGCCTTGTTGGGCTGCGGGCCGAAACTGATGATGGAGCTCAGCAGCTGGCTGGCCGGGAAGAGGTACTCGGTATGAATTCCGGTGTTATAAGGATAGCGATCGTGGCGCGTCTTCATCACCATGACGATTTCTTCGAGCGAGCAGTTCCCCGCCCTTTCGCCAATGCCGTTGATGGTGCATTCGACCTGCCGCGCGCCGGCCTTCACGGCAGCGAGCGAATTGGCGACGGCCAGGCCGAGATCGTCGTGACAATGCACGCTGACCACGGCGGTATCGCCCAGCACGTTGACGATGCGGCCGATCAGTTCGCCATATTCGTCGGGCGTGGAATAGCCCACCGTATCTGGAATGTTGACGGTGCGGGCTCCGGCGGCGACAACGGCCTTCGAAACCTGTTCGAGATAGTCGGGATCGGTGCGCGCGCCGTCTTCGGCGGAGAATTCGACGTCGTCGACGTAGGTTCGCGCCAGTTCGACGGCGGAAACGGCGGCGTCGAGCACTTCCTGGCGGGACTTCTTCAGCTTATATTTAAGATGGATGTCGCTGGTGGCGAGAAAAGTGTGGATGCGGGGCCGTTTGGCGTGCTCCAGAGAGCGGGCGGCGCGTTCGACATCGAGCTTCATGGAACGGGCCAGCGCGGCAACCTGGACCCAGGGAAATTCGCGGCTGATCGCGTCGACGGCCTGAAAATCGCCTTCCGATGCGATGGGGAACCCGGCTTCGAGGATATCGACGCCGAGTTCCACCAGTTTGGCCGCCATGCGCAGCTTCTCGGGTACGTTCATGCTGCAACCGGGCGACTGTTCGCCATCCCGGAGAGTGGTATCAAAGATCCAGACTCTGTTCTTCATCGTGGAAGGTGCTCCGGAACCATTATGGGATGAGCGCAAGCGATAAAGCAAATTTATTTATTTCGCTCCATGTATTATAAAAATTAATTGATGGATGGGATCAATGTAATTCGAAAAAACGAAGCCATTTTCGCGTAAGTGGCTTTACTGTCAAGGAACTCAGAGTCGACTCTGGCGACCCTTTGTTCAGGCGGCCTGGACGCGTACGGCCACCAACTGGCGAAGCGCGTTGCGGTGGGCGCATTGCGCTGCGTTCCTGCGGTGATGAACCATCAACAGGTGGCGAGAGGCGGATGCGGCGGCCTCGGCCAGGGTTCGGCCTTCGGTATCGGCAAGTTCCTGCGAGTAGATGCGGTCTTCCAGGGCCGCGCAGCAGCGGCGGACGCGGTCGGAAAACACCATGATATCGACGAGACGGCGCTCGCTCTTGCTGGACGGGATGTAGTGGCCATAGTATTGCGCGGTGAGCTGGGCGGGAAGCTTAGGATTTTCAAAGGGCATCAGGTCGTACTTGCGGGCGTTTTGCGAGGAAATGGCGCGGCCACTGGGCGATACCGGTCCTTTGGACTTCCGGGCATTGCGGCGGTTTGCGTCGATTTGTTTGTCGGTCGAACTGGTTCTTTTGACGAGCTTTTGAGCAGGCATGGTGTTACTCTCCTGGCTGGAAAATAGCATCGGGGCCGGAGAGATTCTGGCTGGGTTTTTTGCAAATGACTGAAAATAAAACAAATAGAGTTTTCACTTTGCCGTGAACGCGATTTACTGTACGCGACATCACGGTGAAATCGCAGGGAATGACGCTTCCGATTTGTCCCCCGGATCTCGGCGTCTCGGTTGCGAAGTCGCAGAGGAATTCGACAGAACAGGCCTAAAAACCTCGGCTGGCGGAACTGTTGCGGGGAGCCCCGAAAGGCGAACAATCTTCACCTTGATGGCTTCGTACCTGGCGGCCACTTCCTCAACTACGGCGTTCAGGAGCCACGCAGCGAAGACAATAGTCATCGCAACGGTAAAAGCGCGCGATTTCAGTTTATGAAAAAAGTGATCGAAAGATTCGGTCTGAGTTGGCTTCCGGGGAACAGGTTCGCGGTGGTATCTTTGCACAAATCTCCGCGACTGGCCCCTGGACGATTTCCGTCTGGCATTGGCCATCAGATATTCCTCCCTCGGTTTGGTGCGTTTAGTCATGACAATTCCTTGCTGGCGCGATTGGCTTCGATAAATTGCGGTCGGCGATACATATTGATCAGCCCAAAAAAAACGCGGCCACCGGGCCGCGTAACGCTGTTATCAGTACTCTCCTGTTACCTGGTCCGATGTTTGCACCGAGCAGGGCATGGAGCAAGTGCGGATCTTTGTAACCCTATGATTGTACGGCAAATAGAGTTTTAAATATTCGTGAACGGATTTTGAGACGAAGCCAAAGTGTTTCCCGGCGCCTCCGCGATGTCCTCGACAACGTGGAGGTGATCGCGTCTTTCGTAGCAGGGACGAATTGCAACGGATTCGCCGGGATTAGAAGACGTTGTACGCGGTCGATCATGACGTCGAGATAATTTCAGAGGCTTCCCGATGGCTGCCGGGCTATCTCTAACCCGACTTTCGCACCTGAAGAGCATTTTCGGTTATTTTTGCCTTGCAACCGGCATTAAGCTGAATGCCTGCAACAGGGGGATGCCTGAAACCGTTGCGGTGAAGACCTACCCTCTATGAA
>Ga0302319_10012102_pt1 | contig 16298 bp, 15 predicted proteins | sample Bog_T0_2_FD_203319 | JGI IMG/M metagenome (GOLD analysis project Ga0302319, IMG submission 203319) | Peat permafrost microbial communities from Stordalen Mire near Abisko, Sweden - Bog_T0_2 | ecosystem: Environmental > Terrestrial > Soil > Wetlands > Peat | place: Sweden: Abisko, Stordalen Mire...
CAACCCCGGGGCATTTGGGGGTTGGGTGTTGGTTGGGGGGGGGGGGGGGGGGGGGGCCGTTGGGGGCCCGGGGGGGGGGGGGGGGGGGGGGCCGGGACGGTGCACCGGCGGTGGCCACCCCGACGCAACCGGTGGCGTCACTGCGCCGGCGCCGGGGTGGCGGGTGAGGTCCCGTCGGGAGGCGCTCGGGTGCCAGTCGATGGCACAGGTGGGGCGACGCGCTGCCCGGTAGCGTTCGGCCGTGACCGCCTTCTGGATCCTGTTGGCGGTCGCCGGTGTGGCGGCGGTGGCCGACTGGAGTGCCGTGGCGCGGGCCGACCGGCACCTCGAGTACGTGGCGAAACCCACGGTGCTGGTGGCCCTGACCGTGACGGCGTCCACCATCCCCCTCTCCCACACCGACCTGGCCGATCGGCGGTGGTGGTTCGTGGCCGCGCTGGCATGGTGCCTAGTCGGCGACGTCCTCTTGATGCTCCGGCGCAGCCTGTTCGTCGCGGGCCTGGCGGCGTTCCTCGTCGGCCACATCCTGTTCGCGGTGGGCCTGCTGCAGGGGCCGGTGCCGCCCGGGGTCCCTCCCTTCACCTTCTCGGCGGTGGGGCTGGCCGTCGCGGCCGCCGTCGTGGTGGTGGTCGAGGCACTGCCGTTCGCCGTGCTCGTCGGTGCCCTCCGACGGGACGGCCGGGGGCCGCTCGTCCCACCGGTCGCCGTCTACACCGCCGCCATCGGCACCGTGGTGGTGCTGGCCACCAATGTGGGCATCGCCCTGGCCGCCCTCGGCGCCGTGTCGTTCCTGGTGTCGGACACGCTGTTGTCCTTCGACCGGTTCGTGCGCCCGCTGCGACAGGGACCGGTGGCCGTGCACGTCACCTATCACCTGGCCCAGACCCTGCTGGTGCTGTCCCTGCTGCGCTGAGCGCGGGCCCTGCAGGCCCGTCCGCTGGGCCCGCCCGCCAGCGTCAGGGCCGCGGTCGGTCCGCCGGAGGCAGGAGACCCCGGGCGATGGTGGCGCAAACCATGTCGGCGCCGGCGTCCTGGTCCTCGACGAACCCCACGCCGCACAGTTCGAGGGCCACCCATCCGTGGATGGAGGCCCAGATCACCTGCGAGGTCATGGCCGGATCGCCCACGGCCACGATGCCGGCCCGCATGCCCCGCTCGACGGTGGTGACCAGGCCGTCGAAGGCCCGGGCCGCCGTCTCCTTGGCCTCGTCGCTCGGCTCGAAACCACGGACCGCCCGCAGGAACATCAGTTGGTAGGCCATGGGATGGGCCAGGGCCAGGGCGCGGTAGCGCCGACCCCCCTCGAACAGCGCCTCGGCCGGGTCGTCGATCTCGCTGAGGGTGACCATGGCCTCGCGCAGGCGCTCGAAACCCTCCACGAAGAGGGCCTCGATGATGCCGGCCTTGGAGTCGAAGTGGTTGTAGACCCCCATCGGAGCCACCCCGGCGGCGGCGGCGATCCGCCGGATGGACAGGGCGTCGGGCCCCTCCCGCTCGAGCAGGTCGAAGGCGGCGTCGACCATGGCGGTCTCCATGCCGATGCTCGGGGTCCTCGTCCGGGACTGCTTCACCACGGGTTCCTATCGTAGGGTAGAAGAGGGTAGAACACTGTGCTATAACTATGGAACATCGTACTACACCGGAACCTTCAGAACGAGGAGACCCCCGATGCTCGCAACCAAAGCCCACGACCGTCGTTGGTTGATCCTCCCGGTCCTGTGCCTGTCGGTCTTCCTGGTGGTGGTGGACAACACCATCGTCAACGTGGCCCTGCCCAGTCTCAGCCGCGACCTCGGCGCATCGACCACCGCCCTGCAGTGGATCGTCGACGCCTACAGCCTGGCCTTCGCCGGACTGCTCCTGGCCGGGGGCGGCATCGGCGACCGCCTGGGGCGCAAGGGGGTCATGATGGCGGGCCTGGTCGCCTTCGGAGTCTTCTCGGCCGCCGCCGCGGCCAGCCACTCGACCGGGACCCTGATCGCCAGCCGCGCCCTGATGGGGGTGTCGGCGGCCTTCGTGTTCCCGGCCACACTGGCCATCCTCACCAGCGTGTTCACCGATCACGCCGAGCGCCAGAAGGCGCTGGGCATCTGGGGTGCCACCTCGGGCATCGCCGTGGCCTTCGGACCCATCACCGGCGGCGCCCTGCTCGAGCACTACTGGTTCGGCTCGATCTTCCTCGTCAACGTGCCCATCGTGGTGGTCACGCTCATCGGCAGCGCGGTGCTCATCCCCGTCCTCCAACCCGAGGTGCGGCACCGGTTCGACACTCCGGGCGTGGTCATCTCCACCGTCGGGGTCAGCCTGCTGGTGCTGGCCATCATCGAGGGACCGCAGTGGGGCTGGGCGGCTCCGGCCACACTGGCCTGCTTCGCCGGGGCCACCGTGCTGCTGGTGGCGTTCACCCTCATCGAGCTCCGGACCGAGCACCCCCTGTTGGACGTGCGGGTGTTCCGGATCCCACGCTTCACGGCCGGGGCGCTCTCCATCGCCGTGGCCTTCTTCTGCCTGTTCGGCTTCATCTTCCTCGTGACCCAGTACTTCCAGTTCGTGAAGGGCTACTCCACGCTGTCGGCCGGGGTCCACACGCTCCCGTTCGCCATCGTGGCCGCCGTCTTCACCCCCATCGCCGCCGTGGTGGCCCTCCGGATCGGCTCACGGGTGGTGGTGGCCGCCGGACTGGCCCTGATGGGCGGCGGCCTGGTCATGGCCGGCCTGACCTCCAAGCCCCACACCGCCTTCTTCGGACCCATCATCATCTCGATGGTGCTGTTGGCCCTCGGGCTGTCGGCCATCACCGCGCCGGCCACCGAAGCGGTGATGGGGTCGCTGGCCGCCGACCAGGTGGGCGCCGGGGCCGCCGTCAACAACACCACCCGGGAGCTCGGCGGGACCCTGGGCGTGGCCGTGCTGGGCTCGGTGTTCGCCTCCGCCTACAGCCCGAGGATCATCCGGGCCTTCGCCCCCTACCCCATCCCCTCCGCTGCCAAGCAGGCCGCCCACCAGTCCATGGCCGCCGCCCTGGCCGTGGTCCAGCGTGCCCCGGCCGCCGCCCAGCCCGTCCTGCGGGCCGCGGCCTTCGACGGCTTCGGCTCCGGGCTGCGGGCCGCGTGCGTGGTCGGTGCCGGGGTGGCCGTGCTCGGCGCGCTGGTCGCCTTCCGCCTGCTGCCCGGCCGAGGCGACACCGGGGAGGTCGTGGCCACCGGGGCCCAGCCCGAGGTGGCGGCTGAGGGTCCTGAGCCGGGGGCTCACGGTGCCACACCGATGCCGGCAAACGCCTCCGACCGGGGTTGAGCGGGCCGACGGACCTGCCGGGGCTGACCGGGCCTGCCGGGCCTCTCAGGTTCAGTCGAAGATGGGCGCCACGTCGCGGCTGCGCTTGAGCTCGAAGAAACCCGGTGTCCCCGCCACCGCCAGCACACCGTCCCACAGCACACCGGCCGCCTCGCCCGTGGGCGCCGGCGTGATCACCGGGCCGAAGAAGGCCACACCGGCGACGCTGATGACCGGGGTGCCCACCTCGTAGCCGACCTGGTCCATGCCGGCGTGGTGGGACTTCTTCAGGGCGACGTCGTACTCGTCGGTCTCCGCGGCGTCCGCCAGCGACGTCGGCAGGCCGGCCTCCACCAGCGCCTCTTCGATGGTGGCCCGGTCCTTGGGCTTCTGCTCGAGGTGGAAGCGGTTGCCCAGCGCGGTGTAGAGCGGCAGGAGCACCTCGGGACCGAACTGCTGCTCGGCGGCGATGCAGACCCGGACGGGGCCCCAGGCCTCGGACAGCAGTTGGCGGTACTGCTCGGGCAGGTCCTCCTTGTCGGCGTTGAGGTAGGCCAGCGACATGACGTGCCAGTGGACGTCGAGGGAGCGGACCTCGGCGGCGTTCAGGATCCAACGCGAGGCGATCCACGCCCACGGGCACAGGGGGTCGAACCAGAAGTCGACTTCCGACGTCTGGGTGCTGGCTTCGGCCGTGGCGGTGTCAGGCATGCGAGTCCTCCGGGGTGGTGTTGTGGTCGGACGCTACAACGCCGGCCGGGCGCCGCCTCTTCCCGGGCGGCACCGGCCACGCCTACCCGGGCCACCGCGGCGGTGCTCATCGCGGCAGTGCCCGGCAGCGGGCGGCCGGAACCGGTAGGAACTGGTGGACACGGCGCCCGCCTGACCTCCACGAGCCTCCCAGGAGCCCCTCCGATGCCCCCTCCCATGCCCCCACCCGACCCCACCGACGTCCCGGCGGTCGACGACTGGAACCGCCTGCTCGAGGACCGGGTCTGCGTGGTCACCGGTGCCGGGCAGGGCATCGGCGGTGCCATCGCCTCGCTGTTCGCCCATCACGGGGGCCGGGTGGAGGTGGCCGAGCGGGATGCCGCCCTGGCCCGGGCCCGGTGCGAGGCGATCGAGGCGGCCGGGGGCTGGGCCCACGCCGAGGTGGTGGACGTCACCGACCCGGCCCAGGTGGACCGACTGGCCACCGGGGTCCTCGACCGGCACGGCCGGGTCGACGTGGTGGTCAACAACGTCGGCGACTACCGCCCCCTGGTGCGGTTCGAGGCGTCGGGGCCCGAGTCATGGTCGGCCATGTACGCCACCAACCTGCTCCACGTCTTCGCGGTGACCCGGGCCTTCCTCCCGTCCATGACCGGGCGGGGTGCCGGCTCGATCGTCAACGTCCACTCGGTGGAGGGCCTGCGGGGCTACCCCGGCGACCCGGTCTACGCCGCCATGAAGGCAGCCGTGGCCCACTTCACCACCAGCCTGGCCGTCAGTGTCGGGCGCCACGGGGTCCGGGTCAACGGGATCGGCCCCGACCTGACCCAGACCCCCCAGGTCGACTACCTCGCCGGCTACGAGGACGTGGCCGACCTGTGGGCGTCGTGGGCACCGGTGGGGCGCCTGGGGTGGCCCGAGGACCAGGCCCGGGTGGCACTCTTCCTGGCCTCGGACCTGTCCAGCTTCGTCACCGGCCACAACATCCCCGTGGACGGGGGGACCCGGGCCGGGGGCGGGTGGTTCTACTCGGCCCGGGCCGGCCGGTTCGTCAATCGGCCCCGCACCCTCTAGCCCTGCCTGCCCTGCCTCGTCCTGATTAGTCCTGCGCCGGTGCGGCCTGGGCCGACCACCGGCCGCCACGGTGCTCGACCACCACCGGTATCCCGAAGGCATCCGAGACGGCGGCTCCGGTGAGCACCTCCCGCACCGGTCCGGACGCCACCAGCCGGGCCCGACGCACCAGGGCGGCGTGGGTGATCCCGGGAGGGATCTCCTCGACATGGTGGGTGACCAGCACCATGGGTGGCACGGTGGGATCGGCGGCCAGGGTGGCCAGACGTCCGAGGAGGCGCTCCCGGGCCCCGAGGTCGAGGCCGGCCGCCGGCTCGTCCATCAACAGCAGCTCGGGGCGGCCCATCAGGGCCCGGGCCAGCAGCACCTGCTGGCGCTCCCCCTCGGACAGCAGCCCGAACGGGCGCTGGGCGAAGGACGCGCCACCGAAGCCCGCCGCCTCCAGCAGATCCCTCGCCTCGGCCCGGTCGGCGTCGGTGTAGTCGTGCCACCACGTCTCGAGGGCGGCATTCCGGCCGGTCAGGACGACGTCGAGGGCCGGGATGCCGGGGCGGAGGGTGCGGCTGACCGCCGCGCTGACCACGGCGATCCGGGTGCGGAGCTGGCGCATGTCCACCCGGCCGAGACGGGCGCCCAGGACCTCCACCACACCGCGGGTCGGCCACAGCGCGGCCCCCACCACCTGCAGCAGGGTCGTCTTGCCCGAGCCGTTCGGGCCGAGCAGCGCCCACCGCTCCCCCGGGCCGATCTCCCACGAGACATCGTCCAGCAGCGCGGTGCCCTCACGCACCACCGAGACGTGCTCGAGCCGGACGAGGGACCCGGTCACCGGCTCACCGAAGGGGGTCGATCGACCGGGGCTCCACACACAAGAGTCGCAGCATACGGCGGGGCAAAGCCGAGCCGACGCCGGGGGGTGTGCCCTCAAATCTCACTTTTAGCACTTGAATCACTACTTTGAGTGGTAGATTTCGTGGGTGGAGACGACCGGGCAGGCGATGGACGGACCCATCGTCGCCACCCCACCCTGGAGCGCCCTCCGGCGCCAGGTGCTCATCATCTGCTCGGCAATCGCCGGCGTCGTGGTCGGACTGGCCGTCCTCACCGCGCTGGCTCATCCGGCCGGCGCCTCCGCCGTGCCCACCGACACCGCTCCGCCGGCTCCGGCCGTCCCGGTGGTGGCCGTCGCTCCGGTGGTGGCCGCCATACCTGTTCACCCCGCCGTCTCCGCCGTATCCACGGATGCGCCCGTCGCCGCGCCGGTGGCCCACTCGGTGATCCAGGTGGTCGCCTCCACCGTGGCGCCCGTGTCCGGTGCGGTGGCCTCGGCCACGGCCGCCGTTCCGGTGGCTCTGGCCACCATCGATGCCGCTGACGCGGCGGTGGACCCGGCCGTGTCGGCCCTCGCCGCGACCCCGCTCCGGGCGCTGGCCACTCCGGCCGGCGTGCTCCCCACCCTCGACCCGGTCCCCGGCGCGACAGGCCCTCGGGCTCCGGGCACGACCCCGACGCCCGGCCCGTCCTCCCTGGCGACCGACGGGGGCCCGCGGGGGTCCCGCGCGGCATCCTTGCGCCCCGTCGCCGCCGCGACCCGTCTGGCGGGTCCCGTGCCCGCCAGACCCTGGCCCACCCGCGCCCCACCCGCCCCGGCGCCGGTCCCCTCTCCGGTGGCCCTCCCCCCGACAGCCGGTGACGCCGGTGGCGCCCCCGCGCCCGGTCAGGGGAGCGGCCTGTCCGGGTCACTTCCCCCATCGGGGCGACTGCGTCCCGCAATGGAGTCGGGCACCGTCGACCTCGCCCCGCACGGGGCGTCACGACTGCTGCTCGACGCGAGGTCCTCTCCCCCCGGTTAGTCGTTCCCGTTGCATACACGGCGATCGCATCGCCACCAACAGGAACTCACACAACTAACCACCAAGGAGAATTTCGAATGACTACCTCTACTCCGCGCGTCCTGGCGATCGGTTCGATCGTCTGGGCGACCACACTCCTCGGGCTGGGAGGCGCCGGACTGCTCTCGAGCACGCCGGCCGTCGCAGCCACGACGTGCCAAGCCGCCCTTCCGGCGGCCGCACAGAACCTGGCCACCGGTGAGGCTCCCGTCACGGGAGCCGTGCCGACGGTCGGACTGGGCAACGCCACCACCGGCGGGGCGCCATCGGCAGCAGTGACCGCCGTCGCCCCCCTCGGTGCCAACGGCAACGACGCCACCATCGGTGGCAGCTCGACCGGGTCAGGGACATCGGCTGATGCCGGTGCCACCACCTCGGCCACGCTCCCCGCACACTCCGGGACGCCCGCCGCTCCGGTGACATCCACCCGCTCGGCGCCGCCGAACTCGTTGGAGTCGCCGGTGGTCGGGGCCGACGCCTCGGAGTTCCCGCTGGGGACCGGGGCACTGGCCAACGCCGGCACCCTCATCCCCACCGGCAGCCTTGCCGGTGACGGTGCTCCGGTGCTGGCGGATGTGCCCACGACCTCGTTGTTGTCGGGCCTGTCCGGCTTCTCGGGCACCACTGTCCCGGTCGCCACGACCGGGAGCGGCACGTCAGCATCCGGGGCGTCCGTGCAGCACGAGTCACTGGCCCCTGCCGGTGTGCTCGCGTCGCCACTGGGCCTGACCGACCTGTTCGTGCCGGTGGCATCCGGCACGTCGGGTACGTCGGGATCGCCTGTGGTCAACGCCGACGCCCCGGTCAACACGACCGGGAACGGCAGCAGCGCTACGGACGGTTCGTCCACCTCGGGGACGTTGGTCAACGCCGACGCCCCCGTGGCGAGCGGCAGTCCCAGCGGCGTCGTCCTGCCGGCCACGCCGGTGGTGCCGACGGCCCCGACTGTGCCGACTGTGCCCACGTCTTCGGGCACGACCGGTACGACCGGTACGACGGCAACGTCGGGACCGCCCGTGGTCAACGCCGACGCCCCGGTCAACACGACGGGGAACGGCAGCAGCGCTACGGACGGTTCGTCCACCTCGGGGACGTTGGTCACCGCCGACGCCCCCGTGGCGACGCAGAGCCCGAACGGTGTGGCCACGCCCACCCCGTCGGGCATGACGGTGACCCCGGTCGCGCCGGCAACCGCCGCGGCACCGGCATCGTCGTTGCTCCACATCATCGCTCCCCTTCAGGGAACGGCCCCGACGGCGTAGTCGTCGTCGACTGGGCGGGACACCCCACCTCCTCCATCGGAGGTGGGGTGTCTCCCCCGGTCACCCGATGCTGTCCCCGCTCACGAACCAGGACGGAGCAGCACCCGGCAGCCGACCGGAAGCGGGGCACAGCGGGCCCGGGTGACCGACACCAATCGCTCTCCGTCCAGGGTCACCAGGTAGGCGGGCGACCTCGACGAGGGCACGAGCCCCGTGAAGGTCCGCACGACGCCGTAGAGCCCGGGACTCCATCCGTCGGCCTCGAGCCTCCAGGCCAGTCCCTGGCCCAGCTCGAAGGGGACGAACACGTCCTGGGTCCTCACCGACAGCTCCAGTGCGACGGGCCCTTCGGGCGTCCGGTGTTCGATCTGGGTGGCCAAGGTCCCGACCAGGGCCATGCCCGTCTCATCGGCTCCCACGGTTGACTCACTGGGCACGAAGGAGGCCAGGGAGGTCACTCCGGCCAGGGCCACCACGGCGACCACGGCGATGCCGCCCAGACCGGCCCCCCACGCGGCCTGCCGTGACCACGTCGGGACGTCGACGGTCGAGCGGCGACGAAGGACGGCGGTGACGGCCAGCCCCACCACCCACGCAGCCACGGTCCACCACAGGATCCCCACCACCCACAAGATGACGATCAGGTACCCCAGGTTGAACAGGTTCTTCTGGGGATAGACGGTGAACGTGACGAGGACGGCGAGGGAGCAGACCAGGGTCATCAGCGCCAGCGCCGCGAGCTGTCGGTGGCCGCGCCACAGGGCTCCGGCGACCACCGCCACCAGCCCACCGAGGGCCACCGCACCCAGCACCGCCGAGGCGCCGGTGACGAAGCCCAGAGCGGCGAAGAAGTTGGACGGCACGTCCTTCAGCCAGAGGGGCGACGGCGAGGTGGCGCTGGCGATGGTCCGCAGTCCGAACACGACGCCGAGCGCGGTGTCGCCGTGGCCACTCCGGGCCAGTGCCACCAGGTTGCCCTGGTGGCCGAGGCCCTGGATCACCGGGGCCAACCAGCAGGCCACGGCCACGACGGCCCCGGTGGCCAGCCACCGGAGCCGGGCCGGTCGGACGCCCAGCGCGTAGCCGGTGACAGGCGCCACCACGGCCAGGGACAGAGCCGGCAGTGTGAACAGCAGATGGCTCTGGGCCGCGATCGATGCCACCAGGACCAGGACCGGCCACCATCCGAACGATCCCGTGGCCACCACCCACGACAGGGCGATGGTGGCGACCAGGAAGGGAAGGGGGAAGTAGGCGTTCCACACCAAATTCTCGAACAGCTCCGGGAACAGGCACACCAGGTCGACGGCGGTGAACGCCACCACGGCGCAGCCCAGCCACGCCTGCTTCGACCACAGCGCCTCGATGGCCAGCGACAGGGCCGCCCCCCACGCCAGGGCCGCCCCCCAGAGCAGCCCGTGGGTCGGATCGATGTGCACCGGCACGGCCATCAGCCAGAACAGCAGTGGGCCCGGGTCGAACAGGACATGCCCGGTGGACGCAGCTGTCGAGTACACGCCGACCAGCGGCGGGTGGAGGGAGAAGGTCTGCCAGGCGTGGATTCCGATGGCGGCGTCGTCGCCCACCGCCACCCAGCCCTTGGACAGGACGATGGCCATCGAGGCCAGGACGGTGGCCCATACCAGCACGTGGCTGGAGACCCGCACGAACAGGGGCACAGCGCGCTGCACCCGTGGCCCCCCGTCGCCGACATCCACCGGCCGATTGTCCCACAGGGCCCGGTCGGGCTCCCGGTGCGCGGTCAGACGTTGAAGCGGAACTCCACCACGTCGCCGTCCTGCATCACGTACTCCTTGCCCTCGACCCGGGCCTTGCCGGCGGCGCGCACGGCAGCGATGGAGCCGGCGTCGACCAGGTCGTCGTAGCTGACGATCTCCGCCTTGATGAACCCGCGCTCGAAGTCGGTGTGGATGGTCCCGGCCGCCTGGGGTGCGGTGGCGCCGATGGGGATGGTCCAGGCCCGGGACTCCTTGGGGCCGGCGGTCAGGAAGGTCTGCAGGCCCAGTGTCCGGAAGCCCACGTGGACCAGCTGGACCAGTCCGGACTGGTGTTGGCCGTACCCCTCGAGGAGCTCGGCGGCGTCCTCGGGCTCGAGGGCGGCCACCTCGGCCTCGATCTGGGCGCTCACCACCACGGCCTCGGCCGGCGCCACCAGGGCGCCCAGCTCGGCCGCCAGCGCCTCGTCCCCGAGGGCACCCTCGTCGACGTTGAAGACGTAGATGAACGGCTTGGCGCTGAGGAGGTGCAGCTCGGCCAGGAGGGCCGGGTCGATCTCCCCGGTGGCGGCGGCCGAGGCGATCGTCCGGCCGGCGTCGAGGATGGCCCGGGCCTGCTCGGCGGCCCGCAGCGCGGGTACCAGCTCGGGCTGCTTGCGGGACTCCTTGGCCAGGCGGGTCACGCCGTTGTCCACGGTCTGGAGGTCGGCCAGGATCAGCTCGGTGTTGATGGTCTCGATGTCGTCGCCCGGCGCGATCCGTCCGTCGACGTGGATGACGTCGGGATCGGTGAACACCCGCACCACCTGGCAGATGGCATCGCTCTCGCGGATGGCGGCCAGGAACTTGTTCCCGAGGCCCTCCCCCTCCGACGCGCCCTTGACGATGCCGGCGATGTCCACGAAGGTCACCATGGCCGGCACGATCTCCTTGCTCTCGAACAGTTCGGCCAGACGGTCGAGGCGCTCGTCGGGCACGGCGACCACCCCGATGTTGGGCTCGATGGTAGCGAAGGGGTAGTTGGCGGCCAGCGCCTGGTTACGGGTCAGGGCGTTGAACAGCGTGGACTTCCCCACGTTGGGTAGGCCGACGATGCCGATGGACAGTCCCACGGATGCTTCCTCTCACACTGATGGCCGGTGCCGGCCGCCGAGCCCTGCGGGCCAACGAAGGAGCGTAGGTGATCCCTGCTCGGCACCGGACCGGACAGAACGGGCCGGGCCGGTCGGACCGGACCGATCCCGCCCGCCGAGTCAGTCGGACCGGTCGTGGTGATGGAACCCCACGGCCAGCTCCCCGAGGGCGGCATCCAGCAGCTCGACCAGGTCGCTCGCCTCGTCGCGGAGCCACTCGTCGTAGCCGGCCAGGGTGGCGCCCAGCGCCGAGTACCCGACCACGTTGGGCAGCAGGTCGTCCGGGCGGAGGCCGAGCCGGCCGGCGGCGAAGGTGGCCAGCACCTCGCGCCACTGGGCGAACCGCAGGGTGGAGTTGGCCAGCAGCGTGGGCACCCCGAGGATGAGGGACATGCGGCGCCGGTGCTGGTGCACCTGGTCGGGAGGCAGCCGGTTGAACTCGATCACCGCCTGGCGGATGGCCTCCATCATCGGCACGTCCGGCGGCGCGGCGGCGAACCATGCCCGCATCCGGTCCAGCTCGGCATCGAACTCCCCCCACACGAGATCCGACTTGGACGGGTAGTAGCGGAAGAAGGTCCGACGGGCGATGCCGGCCGCCGCAGCGATGTCGTCGATGCTGGTCTCGTCGAAGCCGCGGGTGGTGAAGAGCTCCAGCGCCACCGCCTCCAGCGCGTCGTGGGTCGTGGACGGACGGCGGCCGATCCGGGGCCGCTCGGATTCCGTTTGTCTCGTAACTGTCATGCGCCTCGCGCTCCAAGATGCACTGGGTGTCATTACCATGACTTCAGTAGCCCAACGCTACAGACCCCCGGCCCGGTTCGCCGTAGACGGGCCCGTCGACCCACCCCGGGACCACCGGGTGGCGGTCGAGACCGGAGGCCGCCATCAGGGCCGCCGCGGAGGCACCCCGGCCAGCCGGTCGCCGTGCGTCCCGAGGTCCGACCCACCGAGGAAAGGGGATCCCATGCCGGGACGAGTTGAAGGAAAAGTGGCGTTCATCACCGGGGCGGCGCGAGGCCAGGGCCGGAGCCATGCCATCCGGCTGGCCGAAGAGGGGGCCGACATCATCGCCGTCGACCTCTGCGGCCAGGTCGGGTCGGTCCCCTACGCCATGTCCACCCCCGAGGACCTGGCCCAGACGGTCAAGGAGGTCGAGGCCCTCGACCGCCGCATCGTCGCCAGTCAGGCCGACGTGCGCGACTTCGACGCCGTGAAGTCGGCCCTCGACGCCGGGGTGGCCGAGCTCGGCCGCTTGGACATCGTCAGCGCCAACGCCGGGATCTTCTCGGTGGGGACGGCCGACGAGCTCAGCGAGCAGGCCTGGCGGGACATGATCGACATCAACCTGACCGGGGTGTGGCACGCCACCAAGGCGGCCACGCCCCACCTCATCGAGGGTGGCCGGGGCGGCTCGATGATCCTGACCAGCTCGACGGCCGGGATCCAGGCCATCGCCAACGCCGCCCACTACGTGTCGGCCAAGCACGGCGTGGTCGGCCTCATGCGGACCCTGGCCCTCGAGCTGGCTCCCCACATGATCCGGGTCAACTCGGTGCACCCGACCACGGTCAACACCGACATGATCCAGAACGACACCGTCTACCAGCTGTTCCGTCCCGACCTCGAGCACCCCACGGTCGACGACGTGTCCGAGACGTTCCTCAGCATGAACGCCCTCCCCATCCGGTGGGTGGAGCCGGTGGACATCAGCAACGCGATCCTGTTCCTGGCCTCCGATGAGGCCCGGTACATCACCGGGGTGGCGCTGCCCGTCGACGGTGGGCTGACCCTCAAGTAGAAGCCGGGACGATACGACGGACCCGGGCCGCGTCGACTCCGCGTGGGCCGCGTGCCGATCCGGGTCCCGGGTTCGTCGTATCGTCGTGACCCGGGCCGCCGCGGGCCCGACGAGCGAGAGGTGACTCACAGCGTGTCCACCGACAGCGTGTCCAGCGACAACCACACGGTCGCGTCCGACAACCGGTCAGTGTCCGAGCACCGGTCGGTGCTCGACGACCGTCAGGTGGACGACGGCCGCGCCCGGGCCGGCACCCGTGACCGCATCGCCGCCGGCATCGTGGGCCGGGAGCGGGAGCTGGAGCTGATCCTGGCCGCGGTGGCCGCCGGTCGCGATCTCCTGCTCGAGGGTCCGCCCGGAACCTCGAAGAGCACGCTGCTGCGGGCCATCACCGCCGAGTGGGGCATCCCCTTCGTCTTCGTCGAGGGGAACGCCGACCTCACCCCCACCCGGCTCATCGGGCACCACAATCCGGCTCGGGTGCTGCGTGAGGACTACAGCGCCGACAACTTCGTCGACGGTCCCCTCCTCGAGGCCATGCGGCACGGTGGGTTCCTCTACATCGAGGAGTTCAACCGCGCCCCGGAAGACACGTTGAACAGTCTGCTGACTGCCATGGCCGAGCGTCAGGTCAGCGTCCCTCGCGTGGGTACGGTGGCGGCCGAGCCCACCTTCCGGGTCATCGCCTCCATGAACCCCTACGACAACGTGGGCACGACCCGGCTGTCGACGAGTGTGCACGACCGACTGTGCCGCCTGTCGATCGACTACCAGGACGAAGCGTCCGAACAGGGCATCGTCTCCCTCCGGACGGCACCCGGCCCGGGCGGGGTGCCGACGCCGGTGGTCGACGGGCTGATCGCCGACGCCGTGGCGGTGACCCGGGCCACCCGCGCCCACCCCGACATCCGACAGGGCAGCAGCGTCCGGGGAGCCATCGACCTCACCCTGGTGGCCGAGGAGCTGCTGTTGGTCCGCGGGCTCACCTCGGTGGAGGGCGCCGACCCGTCGCGGCGGATCCACGAGGACCCGGCCCGCCAGGCCTACGCCGACACGGTGTTCGACGCCATGGTGGTGGCCCTCTCCGGTCGGATCCAGCTGGACGAGACGGTCGAGGCCCCACCCGAGGCGGTGCTGCGCCAGATCTGGGAGGACCACTTCGTCCTGTCGCCGGCCGCGGCCAAGCCGGGCTGAAGGGAAGTCGAGGCCGACAGCCCCCTCGGCCGGCGGAACGGGGAGCGCTCCACCCGGGGCATGCGGCCGCTGCGCCGGCGCCCCAAGGCGCTGGACGCCGAGCCCACCCTGTTCGAGGCGGCCCGGGGAGGGGCCGGGGGGACCGTGGTCACCGGTGGACGGGAGGGCGCCACCCGTCCCGGGGCGGCCCGGGGAGTGGGCGCCCCGGGTGTCACCGACGAGGACGGCCGGTTGGAGCTGGCCCTGACCGATGGCGACGGGGCCGAGCCCGACCCCGAGGTGCTCCGCCGGGCCCAGCAGATCGCCTCCCGCCTGACCCTGCCCCGGGCACGGCGGTCACCGACCGCCCGTCGCGGCTCCGGCACTCTGGCCAGCGTCCGCTACCGGGGCGGCTCGGACGACATCGACCTCGATGCCACCCTCGACCAGCTGGTCGAGCACCCCGTGCCCGACGAGGACGACATCATCGTGCGCGAGCGGCTGACCACACGGCGGTCGGTGGTACTGGCTGTCGACATCTCGGGGTCGATGAAGGGCGAGCGGGTGCGGACCGCCGCCGCCACCGTCGGGGCCCTGGCCGGCGAGCTCGAGCGGGACACCCTCACCGTCCTGGCCTTCTGGTCGGACGCCGCAGTGCTGTCCACCCCGCTGCGCCCGCTGCCCGTCGGCCGGCTGATCACCGCCCTGCTCCGGTTGCCCGCACGCGGACTGACGAACATCGCCTTCCCGCTGACCGAGGCCCGCTCCCAGCTGGCCCGCATCCCGGCCCGGGACTCCCGGGTGCTCCTGCTGTCCGACTGCGTGCACAACGCCGGGCCCGACCCGCGGTTGGCGGCGGTGGGACTGCCCCGGCTCGACGTGCTGTGCGACACCTCGGGCGAGCACGACATCGACTTGGCCCGCGACCTGGCCCGGATGGGACGGGGCCGATTGGCCGCGGTGCACACGTTCCGCCAGGTGGCTCCCGCGGTGTCGGGACTGTTCTCCTCCTGATCTCCCGCTGAGTCGTCGTCGGCTGATCTCCGGCTGAGCAGGCCGGGCGTGGCCACAGCCGGCCCGTGCCCCAGAGGTGCGGCGGACGGCGGCGGAACGGCGCCAGGACGGCGTCCCCACGGCGCCACCCTGTCGTCCCACGGCGCCCACCTGCAGCATTCCACTTGTAACAAGACTGCCATCCAGCAGGTGATTCAATATGCACTCGGTGCCATTATTGTGGGCGAGTCGGCGCCGGACGGACTGGAGCCCTCTACCGAGGACGCAGCAGGGACGCACGCAGACCCGAGCAGACGCACACGAGACAGAGCACCCGACACAGGGACACGACAGACAAGGAGCATCCGATGCCAGGAAGAGTCGAAGGGAAGGTGGCACTCGTGACCGGAGCGGCCCGGGGCCAGGGACGGGCCCATGCCGTCCGGTTGGCCGAGGAGGGGGCGGACATCATCGCCGTCGACATCTGCGCCCCGATCGAGGGGGTCCCCTATCCGGCCGCCACCGAGCAGGACCTGAAGGAGACGGTCAGGCTGGTGGAGGCCCTCGACCGCCGGATCATTGCGTCCGAGGTGGACACGCGCGACCTCGACGCACTGACCCGGGCCGTCGACGCCGGGGTGGCCGAGCTGGGCCGGCTCGACGTCATCGTGGGCAACGCCGGCATCTGCATCGTGGCGCCGTGGGACCAGGTGACCCCGGAGATCTTCCGCAACACCATCGACGTCAACGTGGTCGGGACCTGGAACACCGTGATGGCCGGTGCCCCGCACCTGGTGCGCAACGGTGGCGGGTCCATCATCCTGACCAGCTCCGCCGCCGGGCTGAAGGGGCTCCCGTTCCTCGTCCCCTACGTCGCCTCCAAGCACGCCGTCACCGGCATGACCCGCGCCTTCGCCGCTGAGCTGGCCGAGCACAACATCCGGGTCAACAGCCTGCACCCGACGGGCGTGGCCACCGTCATGGGCGAGGGCCTCGACATGGACGGCGCCATCGAGGGCAACCCGAGGATCGGCGGGATGTTCACCAACATGCTGGACATCGAGTCCACCGAGCCAGAGGACCAGGCCAACGCCGTCCTGTTCCTGGCGTCGGACGAGTCCCGGTACGTCACCGCCCTGGCCATGACCGTCGACGCCGGCAACACCCAGTACTGACCAGCAGAGCGCGAACGAGGAGGACACCCATGCCCAACCCATGGTTCGAATCAGTGGCGGAGGCCCAGCGTCGGG
>Ga0302319_10012103_pt1 | contig 16297 bp, 8 predicted proteins | sample Bog_T0_2_FD_203319 | JGI IMG/M metagenome (GOLD analysis project Ga0302319, IMG submission 203319) | Peat permafrost microbial communities from Stordalen Mire near Abisko, Sweden - Bog_T0_2 | ecosystem: Environmental > Terrestrial > Soil > Wetlands > Peat | place: Sweden: Abisko, Stordalen Mire...
GCGAGCACAAGAACAAATATCTGCTCGAAACCACTGGCTGCGGCGTGGCGTTCTTCGACTATGACCAGGACGATTGGCTGGATATCTTTATCGTCAACGGTTGGCGGCTGGAAGGCTTTCCCAAGGGCCAGGAGCCGGTTTGCCACTTATTCAGGAACAATCGTGACGGCACGTTTACCGATGTTACGGTCGGTTCGGGCATCCAGCGCACCGGCTGGGGCCAGGGATGCTGCGTCGGCGACTATAACAACGACGGATGGAATGACTTATTTGTCAGTTACTACGGGCAGAATGCTCTTTATCGTAACGAAGGCAAAGGTAAATTCACGGATGTTACGAAGGAAGCCGGCCTTCTCCAGGATAAACTGCGCTGGAACTCCGGATGCGCCTTTCTGGATTACGACAAGGATGGCCATCTCGACCTATTCGTGGGCAATTACATCGACTTCGACCTGAAGACAGCCCCGCTGCCCGAAGACGCTGGCTGCGCGTATAAAGGCATCACTGTAGCCTGCGGGCCACCGGGGCTACTCGGCGGCAAGAACCTGCTCTACCACAACAACGGCGATGGCACGTTCAAAGACGTAAGCCAGAAGGCCGGCATGTGGGACACGGTCGGAACATATGCCCTTTCTGTCGCTGTCGGCGATATCGACAACGATGGCTGGCCGGATATCTATGTGGCGAACGACTCAACGGCCGCAACGTACTACCAGAACCAGAAAGACGGCACGTTCAAGGATGTAGCTATCGAGGCTGGCATCGCTTACTCTCCCGACGGCAAGCCACAGGCCGGCATGGGCGTGGCCCTGGGAGATTTCAATCGCGACGGACTTCTGGACATTGTGAAGACCAATTTCGCCGGAGATACGGACTCGCTTTATCAAAACCTGGGCGACGGCACTTTTGAGGATCATACGTACTTATCCGGCCTGGGCATCAACACACGCTATCTTGGCTGGGGTGTCGGCTTTCTGGATATGGACAACGACGGCTGGCTGGACATACTCATTTCCAACGGCCACGTCTACCCGGAAGTCGATGGCACGCAGATCGATGCACCTTATGCCGAACATAAGTACCTTTACCGCAACCTGCGCAATGGCCAGTTTGAAGAAGTGACCAAGCTGGGCGGCCCGGGAATCACCGATGCCGCAGCAGCGCGAGGCTGCGCTTTTGGGGATTATCTCAATCGCGGCATAACCGATGTGGTGGTGAATTGCGTCAACAGCGTGCCACAATTGCTGCGCTGCGACTGGACAGACGACGCCACACGCCACCGGAACTGGATTAAGGTTCGCACCGTGGGAACCAGGAGCAACCGTGCCGGTATCGGGGCACGGCTGATTGTGATTGCGCAAACCGATTCCAAAGCTGCCAAGCCGATGGTGCAGATTGACGAAGTCCGCTCTGGCGGCAGCTACTATTCGCAGAACGATTTACGCGTTCATTTCGGCCTGGATCAGGCGAAAAAGGTCGATTCGCTTGAGATTCGCTGGCCCTCTGGAGCCGTCGACGCGCTCAAAGACCTGGCCGTGAACCGGCTGTATGTCGTCCAGGAGGGCGGCAAGATTCTCAAGGCAGACGACTTTGTCGGGGACAAGAAAAAGTCCTGAACAGCTTGGCCGCGTGAACGTGCTGAGTTGACTTTGAGGCGGTCGGGGGCGTTTTCTTGTGGGAGTCGGGGTGCGTGTCGGTTGCGACTGGGAAATTGGCTGGCGATGATTGTGTTCGCGGTTTCGGCCGCGGGGATTCTGTTACTTGGATGGATGCCGGCTGTCTCGGCGCGAGACGCGGCTGCCCAGATCGCAAACCGCGCCGATCCCAATGCCTCTTGCGCCGGCTGTCATCAGGCCATCTACGAAAAATACCGGAACACGCCAATGGCGAGAGCCAGCGGTCCGGCGGTTGATGGCTTCTTGCCCGGAGGATTCACCCACGCGGCGTCCGGCGTTTCCTATCGCATGGTTGAGCGAGACGGCCGCGTTTCCCTGAAATTCTCCCGCGAAGCCGCGTCGGGTCAACCGGCCGGCGCGGATGACGGGGCACTGAATGGCGAACGTGAGCTGAAGTACTTCCTCGGTTCAGGCACGCGCGGGCGCACCTATCTGTTCGAACAGGATGGCTACTGGTTCGAGATACCCATCAACTGGTACGGCAAGAAGCGCGTCTGGGACATGGCCCCCAACTATCTCAGTGCCAGAGAGATGCCGTTGACCATGCCGGTCGATCCGCCCTGCCTGCGCTGCCATACTTCGAATGCGCAGCCGTCGTTGCCGGAGGCGAGGAATAAGTACGCTGCCGCGCCGTTTCTGGAGGGCGGAATCACCTGTACGGCCTGCCATGGCGATGCCTCCGCACATTTGGCCAGCGCGGGTCACACGCCCATGATGAAAATCGGCCAGTTGCCCCATGCCCAGCGGGATTCGATCTGCCTGAGCTGCCATCTTGAGGGTCAGGAGGCGGTAGTGCATGCTGGCCGGCGGTTGGTTGACTTCCGCCCCGGAGAAAGCATCTTCGATTACGCAAGCTTCTTCGTGCGGCAGGCCAGCGGTGCTGCCGACGCTCGCGCAACCAGCCAGTGGGAGGCGCTGCTTGGGAGCGGGTGCAAGCGTGGCGCCGGAGTCAAGCTCACCTGCACCACATGCCACGATCCTCACGGTTCAACCAGCGGCATGAGTGCGGCGGAGAGGGTAGCGTTTTACCGCACGAAGTGCCTTGGATGCCATGATTCTGACGCCGCAAGCCTTTCGGGCGCCCCAGCGCCACCATCTCCCAGCAAGGGCTTTGCCGCTATCCATCACCCTGAAAATCCTGACTGCGCCTCCTGTCACATGCCGCGTTCCCGATCCGACGATATCGCTCACGAGCAGGTAACCGACCATCGCATTCCACGCATCCCGGCCGCCACCCCTCAGAAATCCGGGAATTCCACAGGACCGTTCCGCTCGATTGGCGCGGAGCCGGGAGAGGCGGGACCCGAGTCGGATCGGGATTTGGGACTTGCCTACGCGCTTGCCGCATCGCGCGGCGACCGGCAGGCGGGCGAACGTTCGATCGTGCTGCTCACGCGAGCCGAGGCGCTGCCGGATGCTGCAGCCGATGCCCCGCTTCATGAGCAACTCGGATTTCTCCATCAGATGGCAGGCGACAGGCAAGCTGCGGCGCGCGAATATGTGATCGCGCTCCAGGCCGACGCCAACGATTCGGTCGCAGCCGGAGATCTGGCGTTGCTGAAAGCCGGAGACCATGAGTACGCCGAGGCAGTGGCGCTGTGGCAGCGTGCGTTTGCGGAAGACCCGGTGCAACTGAAGGCGGGAATGAATTTGGCCATTGTGGAGTGCGGTCTTGGCCGTAAAGAGGCCGCGCTCGGAACTTTGGAGCGGATCCTGGCTTTTTCCCCCGATGATGGCCACGCGCGGGAGCTGATGCGCGGGATTCGATCCGGCAAACATCCCTGCCGGACAGCCGCCGGTACCCGATAAGCCACCCCACCACTCGGAAGCGTCCGCGAAGCTCTTGCCGGTGAAGTCCGCGAGTCTTCAAATGTCATATGGTATTCGTAGGTCGAATTCGATCTGACTGAACCAGTTCAGAAGGCTTCAGCAGTGCGGAACGCTCTGCCAACTCACGGCGGTTCGTGGGGAAATGGGAAGCCGCGTTCCGCAGGGAAAAAGTGAGGTAGGCGAAAAACCTATGAGTAAAGGGATTTATCGAGATTCGAAAAACGTGCTCGGGTCAGATTCACGATAGAGGCGAAGGGTATTCCGGGAGCGGAAACACTCCATTGGATGGCCGATGGATGATTCGTGAAACGACATAGCGTAAAGGTTTAGTTTGTCTATGCATTTCTAGCCGAATTGAGAGGCAGCGTTCGAACTTCCAGTGATCTCGAATATGGGTTTTTGTCACTGCCTGCTGTGCAATTTAGGCAAGATTTCGCCAGTAAAGCGCGTGTTATCTGTGAGATCAAACTGAAAGTCTGGCGGGCCTGAGTCTCGAGGCTTTATGAAAACGCTTTCAATCATTGATATTACTTATACTCATCCATTGGCGCAGGCGATTCTCGGAATTTTATCCTTATTAGTCATTGACAGACGCCTATTCTTTCTTCTATTGTTCGGCGGTGTTCCGAAGTGTCTTTTTGAGAGCTTCTGCTTGCATCCTTAGGGGGCGGGCACTTCGGGCGTACTGCTTCCACGGGGACTGATCCTCGGTGGAGCGGCAGCAAGAGCAGGCCTGCCAACTTAGCAGGACCCGCCGGGATTGTTCTCAGGCAGGATAGTTTTCCATCGGTTTTGCCGTACAACCACGCAGGCAGTCGGATTCCGCAAATTTCGGGATCAGGCGGCCGCGATGCGATGACGGGAACGCGGAAGGGGATTCGGTCTGCAGAGCAGATAAATTCAGAACCACAACGGATTGAACGATTTTCAGGAGACCGCATGACTAAGAACCTGCGGGCGGCATCTTACATGGCACTCCTCGCCATCGGATGTTTGCTCACTCACGCAACCGCGCGCGCCCAATCGGTTTACGGATCGATCATCGGCACCGTGACGGATAAGACCGGGGCGGTAGTACCAGGCGCCACGGTTACAGTGACGGATGAAGCCAAAGGCACCGTCGAGACAGAGACCAGCAACGCATCGGGCGAATTCACGGTCGGGCATCTTGTTCCCGATCTCTACGACGTCAAAGTCGAAATGAAGGGCTTCAAGTCCTTCGTGAGTAAGGGCGTATCGGTGCTGGCGGATACTGCGCCACGCCTGGATGTGGCCCTTGAGGTCGCCGGCGGCGGAGCCGAAACGATTACGGTCGATGCGGATTCGGTCCCGGTACTCAAGACGGATCGCGCGGACGTCTCCACGGTATTCGATCAGCAGGAAGTTTCCGATCTGCCGGTAGGCGACCAGAACTTCACCAATCTTCAGCTTCTGCTGCCGGGCGCGCAGTTGCTGGGTTGGTCGCACGCTGCTGACGAAAATCCGCAGGCATCGAAGCAGATCCAAATCGACGGCCAGGCCTTTGGTGGCGTGGCATACGAATTGGACGGCACGGATAACCAGGATCCGATTCTTGGCATTGTAGTTGTGAACCCATCGATGGACTCGATCACCGAGACCAAGATCACGACGCAGAACTTTGACGCTGAGTTGGGCAAGGCGGTTTCGGCAGTCATGGCGGTGCAGACCAAGTCCGGATCGAACAGCTTCCATGGCAGCGCGTACGACTTCAGAACCTCAAGCGCCTTCCTGGCGCGCGAGCCGTATTCGCAAGGCACGCCGGGCTCGGTTCCTCCCGGTCTCAAGAACAAGTTCGGTGGGTCGATCGGAGGACGGGTCATTAAGGACAAGTTGTTCTTCTTTGGCAATTACGAAGGGCAGCGGCAGAAGGTTGGCACATCCGAGGTCGATACGCTTCCTTCGAAACTGGTGGCCACCAGTTGCCTAAGCGGCAACGGTTGCAACTTCAGTGAGTACCTGGCCGCGCTGCCAAGCGGCAAGGGGCAGATCTTCGACAACCGGTCCGGGACGTCTGTACCTTTCGCTGGGAACATTATCCCCAATAGCCTGGTTTCCACCCAGTGGAAGAATGTCCTGACTACCCTGATGCCCTATATCAATGCGGAGTCGGGCGGCGGTCTGGACGGATTGGATTCGAACTACAAGGCCAGCGGAACGGGCGGCTTCAATAGCGACCTTTGGGCGGTGCGCGTGGACGACACGCTCAGCCAGAAGCAGAATATCTTTGTCCGCATGTCGCGCTGGACGAATACACTCACTGGCGCGCAACTCTACAACGGGCTTGGCGGTCGCGGATTTGGCATTGGCGGCTATGGCGGTAACTCGACGAGCGCCGACGACAGCGTGGCAGCGGGTACCGACTTTATCTTCAGCCCGAAGTTGGTCATGGATCTACGGCTTGGCTATCTGCGGTATAACATCGCCGATGCCAAGAACGATCAGACTGCGGCGGCGGCGACAACCCTGGGGTTTAACGGCCTGAACCTGGGCACGACGACGACTGGCGGCCTTCCGCAGTTCCAGCCGGACACGCTTGCCGGCGGCAGTACGCAGTCGGAATGGGGCGACGGCCTGAATGTGAGCCGCTGCAACTGCCCCCTGATCGAGCGCGAGGACCAGTTCCAGGTCGTCAATAACTGGACAAGAACGATCGGCAATCATGCGATCAAGGTCGGAGCCGATCTACGGTATGGACGCAATTTGCGCGTTCCCTCGGACGTGAACCGGGCTGGAATCGAGAACTTCACCACCGGTCCAACGTCGAACAACGGCGCGGACGGACTGGGATACGCGACCTTTGCCCTGGGAGACGTGTCCAACTTCCAGCGTTACGTCTCGACCTCAACCAATGCCAAAGAATTCCAGAAGCGCACCTTCTTTTACGGGCAGGATACGTGGCGCGCTTCCAACAAACTGACGCTCAATCTGGGCGTTCGCTGGGAGTACTATTTCCCGGAGACTGTCAACGGGAAGGGGCAAGGTTCGCTGCTGAATATGAGCGACGGTTATCTGCACGTTGCAGGATACGGCGGGATCGGAACCAATATGGGCTGGGAAGCGCGCAAATTGCACCAGTTCGAGCCGCGTATTGGCATCGCTTACCAATTGAATGAGAAAACGGTTATCCGCACGGGTTATGGACGCAGCTTCGATATCGGCGTCTTCGGCTCGATCTTCGGGCATACGGCGACGCAGAACCTGCCGGTTCTTGCTGATCAAAGCCTGTCGAATGCCAATGACTCAACGACTGGCGTCGCATTTTGCGTAGGGTCGGATATGGAAAACCCTGGTTGCGTCGGCGGAGCGAACCTAAGTGCAGGTACTGGCGTAGCCGGGACTGGCGGACCGGTTGCGTATACTCCTCCAGCGGTCCCAGCAGACGGGTTGTTGCCGAACCCGGGAGCCAATGTCACATCGAGGGCTCGTCAGAATCCTCTGCGCTTCCCAACTCTGGATGCCTGGAACCTCAGCATGCAGCGAGCTCTCACTCCGACGCTTTCGCTGACGCTTGCTTATGTGGCTAACAAGGGAACAAACACACTGAGCGATGGCGACGGGAACAGCACCAACCCCAATGAAGCGGCAATCAATCTACCGGCAACTACCGTCGCCTACGGCCAGACCCTGTCCAGTATTACAGGACAGTCGCTACACTGGGATCCGAGAAAGCCTGGATCCCCTGGGATGACGGCAGGTGCAACCGGCAATCAGAATGAACTGCAACGGTATTACGGCGGTGCGTTGCCGGCGTGTGGCGGACCATGCCTCTGGACTCAGGGCATTCAGCTCAACGGCGATGACCAGAACACGCACTTCAATGCATTACAGGTAACTTTGGCGCAGCAGGCTTGGAAGGGGCTGGCGCTGACGGCGAACTACCAATGGGCGAGCGCCTTCGATGAGTCTAACGGCTACGCCACATGGAGTAAGCGCGTAGCTTATGGCCGCGACAGTGACGTGCGGAAAAATTCGTTCACAGGGTACGGCAGCTATCAGCTACCGATTGGTAAAGGCAAGCTGTTCATGCCCAACGCCAACCGGGTTGAGGACATACTCCTGGGCGGGTTCGAGCTGTCAAGCACTGTCAACATATCGAGCGGCTTGCCCTTTACCCCTTCGATCAACTGCCAGTTCTCCTACGTCGACGGTACCGGCACTACGCAGACAGCAAACGATCTGCCTGGATCGGCGCCTTGCTATCCAAACAAGACCGGTGCGCGCATGAAGACGGGACTCACCAGCTTCAACGCTGCGTCTCAGAACCGGACTTTCTTCCCCGCGCAAACCTTGGGTCCGATCTTCACGGACGCGGGCTTGGATAACATCGGGAACAATGGGCGCAACACTTACTGGGGACCCAGCTTCTACAACGCAGATATTTCGGTGCAGAAGACTTTCGCAATCTGGGAGAAGGTTGGAATCAAGGCGCGGGCGGACGCTTACAACGCTCTGAACCACATCAATGCCGGAAATCCTCAATCAAACGTGCTCTCCGCAGGCACCATCACAGGAGAAGCCCCTGGACCAGGACCCCGATACCTGGAGATCTCGCTGAAGGCTACCTTCTAACTCTGGTCGGATGAAGTTGGATGAAGTGGGGAGCTTCGGCTCCCCACTTTCTTTTGCTTACGACTAAACTTAAGTACGGAGGTGAAATGAATTATCGGCTGGGAATAACGCTTCTGGGAGTCGCGCTCAAGTCGGCTCTTTGCCTCGCCCAGAGCGGAGCTACTGCTTCGCCTCCGGTCCTGCCGCAGGAGAAGCCGACCCGTTCGCTGGCCGCGGCCAGTGCATTGGCCGCGAAGGGCAAGTTAGATCAATCCATGGATGAGCTTAACGTCCTGGCTAAAACTCAACCCGAAGAACCCGGCGTAGAGCGCCTGCGCGGCATGATCCTCTACCAAAAGGACAAGTTGACGGATGCTGGCACTGCGTTGGCTCGCGCGATCTCGCAGGACCCAACAGATCGCCAAGCCATTGAAATGCTGGGAGTCACGCTTTTCCGCATGAACCGTCCGGGTGAGGCGATTCCGCTCCTGGAGCAAGCCGACGCTATCCCCGTCCCAGGCGCGAATGTCGAGCCTCGCTACGTTTTGGGCCTGTGTTATATCGACGACAAACGCTATGACGACGCCCGTCAGGCCTTCGCGGCGCAGTTCGGCTTCGCTCCGCAGTCAGCCGAGGCTTATCTAGTCACCGCGCGCATGTTACTTCGCCGTGAGTTCGTAGACCAAGCGGAATCCTTTGCTCGCAAGGCTCTCGAATTCAACCCGGCCTTACCTGGAGCCCACCAGTTGCTTGGTGAAATCGCACTGGCTAAAGCAGATCTGCCGGCGGCAGTGAAAGAGCTCGAAACGGAACAAAAGCTCAATCCATTAGACGGTCCCATGTATGACCGGCTAGGAGACGCTTACGTCCGCAACGGACAGTTTGAAGAGGCGCGGAACGCCCTCAACAAAGCGGTACTTCTGGAACCCAACGCCACGGGCCCATACATTCTGCTAGGCGAGGCGCTCATCAAGCTGGGCGAGCCGGTTTCGGCGTTGCATTATCTGAATCGCGCCCTCGCCATGGACCCCGGCAACTATGTGACCCACAACATGCTGGGCCAGGCATATCGCGCCACAGGTCAAACGTCCGAGGCCAATCGCGAGTACAAGCTGGCCGTCGAGATCCAGCATCGAAACGACCCCAAACCGGAAACACAGCCTTCGGGGGCGCATTGAGCATGAGTTCCAGACTCGGCATCGTTGCAACTGCCGCACTATTGGCATTGTTACTTTTTGCGTCTCTGGGTAGCGGGGCAGCTTTAGCGCAGTCGGCTCAGGCCGTCCCAGACGCGCCATTGCGACGCGCCGACGCTGCATTCCGTGCCGGATATGCAGCCATGCAGGCGGGAAAGCTGGAAGATGCACGGCAGGATTTTGCTGACGTCGTCACGCTGGCCCCGCAACTGCCAGAAGGCCACGTCGCGCTGGGAGCAATTCTGGTGCAGCTCGGCAAGCCTGAAAAAGCAATTCCTGAATTGGAGAAGGCCCTCGCTTTGAAGCCCGGGGACCGCGGTACGGAAGCCAATCTCGCTACGGCCCATGAGGCCGAAGCGCGGGACTTGGCCAGCGCCGGACGCCTGGCCGACGCTGAGGCCCAGTTCCACGCTGCCCTAGGTTTCCTTCCTGTTCTGGCGCCTGATGCCCGGCGCTCCGAACTGGAAGACGAGCTGGGATCGGTGCTGGCCCAGGAAAAGCGCTGGCCTGAGTCGGAAGTAGCCTTTCGCGAGGCGCTTCGGCTCGCTCTGCCAGACGAAAAGACTGTCGGTCCGCATATGCACCTCGGAGTCGTGCTGGTAGAGGAAAAGCAGTTCCCATCAGCGATCGTGGAACTGAACAAGGCGGTCGATGCCGCCCCGGACAATGCGCTGGCGCAGATGCAGCTGGGGAGGGGTTTGGCAGCGGCGGGCAGGGACGAGGAGGCCGAGCCGCATCTTCGGGAAGCGCTCAAACTTAGTCCACAACTGCCTGGCTGCGCACTGGAACTGGCCATGGCTTTGCAGCGGCTGGGCAGGCAGGAAGAGTCGATTCCGCTCTTTCAGCAGGCTCTCGGGGCGGACCCGAAAGACGCCCAGGCGCTTACCAATCTGGGCCTGGCATTGACGCAAACGGGAAAAGCGAAAGACGCAGGTCCCTATCTCAGTCAAGCTCTAGCTGAACGCCCGAACGATCCGGTAATTCATGAAGATATGGGAGTCGCCGAATTGCAGCAGTCGCATTTCGATGACGCGATCATCCAGTTTGAGAAGGCGCGCGAGCTGGACTCCGCCAATCCGCAACTGCACTATGACCTGGGTCTAGCCTACAAACTGAAAGACCGGACCGACGATGCCGCAAAAGAACTAGCCCAGGCTGCTAGCCTCGATCCCACGCTGCCCGACCCTCCCTACACACTGGGAATTCTCTACATGCAAACCGGCAAGCTGGACGCTGCCGCCGCACAGCTGAAGATCGCGTTGCAGCTCCGGCCCACTAACGGCGACGGCTGGGCCGTTCTTGGCTCCGTGCTCAAACAATTAGACAAGCGCGATGAATCGGCCTCGGCGCTGCGCAAGGCCATCGAGCTAATGCCCGACCAACCCGGTCCGCATATCACGCTGGCCGGCGTCCTGGCGGAAGACGGCAAGAAGGACGAAGCTGCTGCAGAGCGCAAAATCGCCGCAGGGCTGAGCCGCTCGGCGGTCAACCGCCAACGGGCCATGCTCAATACCAACGCCGGAAACCAGGCATTGCAGCGGGGAGAAATCGCAGATGCCGTAAGCCGCTTCCAAGAGGCGATCGCCGCTGACCCTGGCTACCGGGAAGCCCACGCGCAACTCGCCTTAGCTTACTCTCGCCAGGGCCGCTCGGCAGAAGCCGCCACGGAGCAATTGAAAGCCGAATCGCTGCATAAGACGAATTGACACCGGGGCTATCTCCAGACTGCCAACAGGCCCCCGGTCACCAGCAGGCCCACCAGCCAGTACCCGGAGTTGATGGCGAAGAGCATGAAGGGACGGCTCTCGTAGATTCCCTGCGCAAAGCTCGGCGCGGCGATGAAACCCAGCCAGCAAATAAAGCCTACAAAGGCACCCATGGCGAAGGTCGTCGCCCCGGACCACATGATCGCGTGCCAGAGCACGAACGATGTGATCAGGCTGCCCAAAAACGACGCGATCATGCCAGGAACCAACGATTTTCGCTTCGAGGGGTCGCTGGGCAGCTGCACCATCTTCATCCAGGGCTTGGCAAACAGCACCGGCGAATACCAAAGCGCACCGAGAAACCACTGAATGAGCGCGCAGACAAGGATGATCCAGGGGTGAAGCGGATGGAGGTGGTGGATGGACGCGTCCATGGAGAAACCTCACGTGCGAATTCCCTGGGCGAATCTCAGCAAGCTTCCCGGATGGGTGTGTTTGACTCTGACGCAGACTGGACCGGCGTGTCAAGAGAATTGCGATCTCGCGACCCCTTCTTCTCATGGAACCCCGGTCCTGGACCCGCGTTATGCCGTCATCTTCGCCGAGAGCAAATCCTCAATCCGGATCGGGAGATTCCGCACCCGGATTCCGGTTGCATGGTAAACGGCAGCAGTGATGGCCGGAGCGACTCCCGCCAGGCCAATTTCACCGATGCCTCGCGCGCCGTATTCGCCCAGGACCGGATCTGGATGGTCGAGGAAATGGACGTCGATCTTGGGGCTATCGGGATTTGTGGCCACCATGTAGTCGGCGAAGTTGGAGTTGAGCGGCTGGCCGGTCTGCGGCGTGTAAAGCGTTTCTTCCAGCAGTCCCATGCCCACGCCCATCACCACCGCGCCCAAAATCTGGTTGGCCGCCGTCTTCCTGTTGATGATGCGGCCTCCGTCGATCACCGAAACCACGCGGCTTACGCGAAGCCGGGCAATGCCGGGGTCCCACTCGATCTCAACAAACTGCGCGCCAAAGGAGTGCGTCGAGTAGTTGCGCGCCTTGGGGTCGGCGCCCATTCCGCCGGAATTGCCTTCGCCGTTGGCTGCCTGCACCTGCGCCTGCTTCAAGATTTGCTCATAGGGCACGCCGGAAGACGCAGGCTGGGTCTTGATGTGAATCTTGCCTTCGGTAAAGGCCAGCGAATCGGCCGTCTTGCCGTGAAATGGCGAACCGGCCGCGCTTATCGCGGTAGCGATCGCGGTTTTTGTGGCATTGTCGGTCGCTTCGGCAATCGCCGGCAGCACCGTGGCCGTTGCCGTCGAGCCACCGGAGGTCGGACCGGGAAGCAGCGAGCTGTCTCCCAGCACCACGCGAATGCGATCCACCGGAATACCGGTGCGGTCGCTGACCACCTGTGCAAAGACGGTATACGTGCCGGTACCCACGTCCTGAGTGCCGCAGCTGACGCGCGCCGTGCCGTCGTTCAAGAGCGCCACCGAGGCCTGGCAAGCGCCGCGGCCCGCACCCCAGCTCGCCCCGGCCACGCCCCACCCTAGAATTACATCGCTGTCGCCATCCTTGCGCATGGAGCCGATCGCCGGATTGCGCTTTGACCAGCCAAACTTCTCGGCGCCCAGCTCAAGGCACTCCTTGTAGTGACGGCTGGAGAACGGCTTGTTCTGGCTTTCGTCGGTCAGCGTGTCGTTTTTGATGCGAAATGCGACGGGGTCCATCTTGAGCGCGATGGCCAGCTCGTCCATTGCCGACTCCAGCGCGTAGAGCCCGGGGACCGCGCCGGGGCCGCGCATTGGCGTGGGAGTTCCCACGTTGCGGCGAACCAGCGCCGAGGTGACCAGCAGATTGGGGGTGGAATAGAGAAAAGGTGTCGCTTCGCCGCAGTTTTCGCGGATATCGTCGCCGAAGTTGGTGTGGTTGCGGTAGTCCTGGTGCAGGCTCACCAGCTTGCCGTCGGGCGTCGCGCCAAGTTTCATGCGCTGCTGCGTCCGCGGGCGATGACCCACGTTCTGGAACATCTGCTGGCGGTTTACTGACAACTTCACCGGCCGATTCAGCTGTCGCGCAGCCGCTGCGGCCAGCGCCGAATGCGGCCAGGGAAAGAGCTTGCCGCCAAAGCCGGAACCGAGAAAGCGCGTGATCACCTGCACGTATTCGCGCGGCACGCCGAGCGTCTCCGCCATCACATGCTGGTGGTTCACCACCCCCTGCGAGGTCTCATACAGGGTGAATTTGGGCGCGTTCCACACCGCGACCGTGGCGTGCATCTCCATTGGATTGTGCGTCTCGGCAGGCGTGACGTAGGTCTGGTCCACCTTGACCGGGGCCGAGGCGAAGGCCGCTTCCACGTCGCCGCGCTTGGATTCGGTATGCAGCGGCAACTCTTCCGTCTGCGGGTCATCCAGCCTGGTGTTCACGTTGAAGGGTGCCGTATCGTAGGTGACCTGAACGGCCGCAGCGGCAGCCAGAGCCTCCTCGTAAGTTTCGGCGACGACGAGGGCGACGAACTGGCCCCAGTAGCGGACTGTGGTGTCTTCGAGCGGAGGGCGAGACTCGCTGGTGCGGCCCCCGTGACCACCGGGAGCCATGCGAAAGAGCGGCGGCGCGCTTCCACCATAGAGGTTGTCATGATGCAACACTGTAACGACTCCGGGCATCTTCAGCGCCTGTGCGGCGTCGATGGAGCGGATCGTTCCAGAGGCAATGGTGCTGGTTACCGGTACGGCGTGAACCAAACCGGGGAAATGGTAGTCGGCAGCGTATTGCGCGGAGCCGGTTGTCTTAAGCGGCCCATCGATGCGGGCCAGGTCGGAGCCGATTACGGCGGTAGGTGTATATAAAGTAGTGTCGGCAGGCATGAGACGAATACCTTTGGCGCGAACGATCTGCCTGCTATTACTGTAACTCCGAAGGGCCGCCGCTGCGTAATGCGGGGCGCTCCCATAGCTGGCTGAGAAGCATTCCATTCAGCCAGTTCCATTCGGATTTGAGTGACCAACCGGCAGCCGTGAGCCCCTCTTCATGGTCCGGAAGCGCTTGAATTCGCAGGCCGGTCAGCCACCGAAAGGCCAGGTACAGCCCGGACACGACCGGCTTTGCGACCAGCGCGCCGAACCGCGTGCGCGGGACGGCAAAATCGGAGACGACCCACAGCGCCCCGGGAGCGCTCGAGCTGGTAATCCGCTGCGCCAGTGCAGCGACTTCGCTGGAAGTCAGGCAGTCGAGGAAGAAGTGCGATACGATCAGGTCGAATCCGGATGCTGGATCGGGAGACCAAACGCGCAGGTCGGCAACTTCGGCGCAGAGCCGACCGGAATGAGCCTTTGCAGACCTTACCATCGTCTGAATCATCGTGGGGCTCAGGTCTACGCCGTGGACAGTGATCTGAGCGTTTGTGCGCAACAGTTCCGCGGTAAAGCGTCCATCGCCGTCTCCCAGAAGCAGAGCATGGAGGCGATTACCAAGCTTAGGCAGAAAGCGGACCCGGCAGCGCCACAGAAACGGGCCAAAACTGAGGTACTCCAGCCAGCGATAGGGGCGGGCAAGCCGGTCGAAATTGGGAGCCGGATTCAAAGCTGGATCAGGATTTGGCATCATGGCAGCATCAGAAGAGCCAGCGGTGTCAGCAGTACCAGGTCGGCCGATGCGCGCAGCGCTGTAGGAGCGAAGCTGTCCCGACAGCGATGCAACGCTGCGAGAAATGCGGCGCTCACCGCAGCCGCGCCCAGTAGCAGCGCTGGTCGGGGTTGATGCAATGCGAAGCACGCAGCCGAGGCGGAAAATGCGGTAACGGTAAGGGTCAGCAAGCCGGGAAAGATGAAGGAGCGTGTTCGGTCGCGGGACTCCCAGGTTTCGATCGCCAGGCAGTTGAGCCACGCCAAAGCCATGTAAATCAAAATGGGGACGGCGAGCAACTCCCGGTGCGCCATTCGGGTCCATACAGGGAGAGAGCAGGCTAGCGTAAAAAGAACGCCTACCAGCACTTCTTTGGGAAGTCGGATTCTCATGGAGCGAAGTAGCCCTGGGCTATGGACCGAAGTGAAATACGCCACGGCAGCGGCGGCCAGGACCGAATTGCGCGCGCGGGCCGCAATCGGCATCGAATGCAGTACCAGGCCCAAGGCGACCGCCGCAGCCAGAACGGCAATCGGAAGGAAGATTCGGCGATGCTTCCAGTGAAAGTGGTGGCGGGGCCGCAACAGCGACGGTGATGGAGATTTTGAATTTGCGCCGTCCGCGAGGCCGGAGCGGGCATCGAGCAGCCGGTCGGCAATGTAGAACGACCACGCGGCGAGAGCGAGGACGACGGGGAGCCAAAGGGGAAGCGCAACGCGGCCGGACCAGGCAAAGGCCACGCTCCAGACCACAGCGACCGTCGGTGCGTCGAGACTGGTCAAGTGCCACAGGCGCAAAGGGGCCGGTGCGTCAATCTGCGCCGGAATTGGTGGCGGAAGTGTGGGCGGGGCGGCCACTGCTCCAATTTTACGGCGGAGAAGCCCGAGCCGTTGGACGCAGTCAAACTCGATCCGCGGGATGGTTTTGCGAACAGCGAATCGGAGAAACCCCGCTTTGGGAAGTAGACGGGCACGAAAATCCGATTGCGAGACGTATGTCGCTGGCCGATCCGCGTTTACACAGCGGGAAAGCGGATAAGAACCGGACAGGGTAAATCGGCTATGATTCAGCCTAATCCTTTTCTTCTCATTAACCGTTCGTGCGGGAATTGTCCACGTTCAAGGAGAGAAAGCGCGCGATGAAAATGCAATGCAAGGTAATCTTAGGAGTGAGTCTTCTTGGAGCGCTCCTTCTCAATCCCGCGGATGGTATGGCGTCGGTTTCCAAGCGGGCGGAAATGGAATTCGATCGCGTTTTTCTCGGCAAGGATGTCAAGGCGCTGCTGGATATGCCGGCCTACAAAGAAGGTGTCGATCTTTACGTGAATGTCCGCGCAGAAAAACGGTTTGACTTACGCGGTATAGACATGAAGGAGTTATCGAAATACCTCAAAGAGAAGGGCGTAGGTGTGGAGCAGGACCAATGGGTCACCATCACGGACGTCAAAGTCGACAAGGACCGAATTGAAGTGCAGCTCGGTGGCGGCGGCGCCGGCAAGAACGCCGAAAAGAAAGGTGCCGGATATAAGCGCGCTGGCGGGTCAACAATCAATTTCCACTACGGACGAGACCTCACCGACGCCGATGTGCAGGTCGATGCCTTTCTCCCGGTGATGAATCGCGTCCTCGATACCAGCAAAATCCGAGGCGTAGCTATTCCCAGAGACATTGCGCCGCAGTATCAGGAAGCGATTCGATCC
>Ga0302319_10012108_pt1 | contig 16295 bp, 14 predicted proteins | sample Bog_T0_2_FD_203319 | JGI IMG/M metagenome (GOLD analysis project Ga0302319, IMG submission 203319) | Peat permafrost microbial communities from Stordalen Mire near Abisko, Sweden - Bog_T0_2 | ecosystem: Environmental > Terrestrial > Soil > Wetlands > Peat | place: Sweden: Abisko, Stordalen Mire...
CGATCAGGATGCGTACTGGGGCCTGGGAATCGGCGCATCCATCATGGGGCGCGTGCCGTTCATTGGCGCGCATCTGGTCCACCTCATGCTGGCTGGGTCGACGATCGCGGGCGAAACGTTATCCCGGTTTTTCTCTTTCCACGTATTTGTCATACCAGGAATGATCATCGCGCTTCTGAGTCTGCATCTGCGTCTGGTTTTGACCGGCGGCATCAACGAATATCCGAAACCGGGAAGCATCGTGCGAAAGGAATCGTATGTCACCGAGTACGAGGAGATGATCGAAAAGACTGGCGTGCCATTCGTTCCCAACGTCATCGGCAAGGACCTGATCTTCAGCGGCTGCCTGATCATTGCGATCGTGACCTGTGCGTTGGTCTTCGGGCCGGCGGGTCCTTCCGGGCCTCCGAACCCAACCCTGATCCACACGGCGCCGAAGCCGGACTTCTATTTCCTGCCCATCTACGCAGTCCTCGCGCTTCTGCCTGCTTACATGGAAACCTTTCTGCTCCTGGTCGCACCGGTCATTGGGCTGGCGGCACTGATCCTCTTGCCGTTCTACTCCGGCACCGGAGAAAAAAGCTTCCGCCGTCGTCCGATGGCAGTTGTCGTGGTGCTGTTGGCGTTTCTTACAGTCGGGCTGCTGGCTTATCTGGGCACCTTTGCACCCTGGTCCCCGCACATGGACGGTTGGAGCAGCAATGCCACGCCGGTGGCATATGTAAAAGGACGCTCGGCACTGGAACTACAGGGGGCGATTCTCATTCAGAGCAAGCAGTGCCGGAATTGTCACAGCCTCGGCGGGGAGGGTGGGATGCGCGGCCCGGCCCTTGACACCGTCGCCACACGTCTCACGCACGATCAACTCATCCGGCAAGTCATTCAGGGCAGCGGAAACATGCCGGCGTATGGCAAGAATCTGAGTCCGGCAGAGGTGACCGCGCTTGTGGCATTTATGCAGACGCTACGGCCGTCGTATCAGCCCGCGGCCAAGGACACTACGCAATCGGTGAGTGCTGGCTTGCTGCCAGTCACCCCGTAAGGGATTCCGATGGATCCAGTCGCCGCGGCAGTGCTCGGATCGTGGACATTGGACCTTCGAGCGGTGTGCCTGCTGTTTGCTGTTGCTCTTCTGTACCTCCGGGGCTGGCTGCGGCTTCGCATTGAAATGCCCCATAAGTTCACAGCGCGCCGGCCAGCTGCGTTCCTGGCTGGCCTGCTTGCGATCTTTGTGGCTCTCGAATCGCCATTAGACACCTTCGGCGGGCTGCTGTTGCAGGCGCACATGGTTCAGCATCTGTTGCTCATCATGGTGGCGCCTCCCCTGTTGTTGCTCGGCCAGCCGGTCCTGCCGCTGTTGCGCGGCTTGCCGCGTTGGATATTTAAGGACGCACTCGGACCCTTTCTCGGCTCGGGGGGACTCAGGCGGATTGGCCGCGCTCTGGTCCACCCGATTGTCTCCTGGTCTGCACTGGCAACGTCGATCGTCGTCTGGCACTTGCCTCGATTTTACGAACTGGGCCTCCGCTCGCAGGCGTGGCATCAGGCGGAGCATGCCTGTTTCTTTTGGTCGGCGTTACTTTTTTGGTGGCCCGTTGTCGGCGTATGGCCGAGCCACCCGGTCTGGCAGACATGGGCCATGATTCCGTATCTGGTCCTGGCGGACCTGGTGAACACCGGTCTTTCCGCCGCATTGACATTCTCCGATCACGTGTTGTATCCGAGCTACCAGTTGGCGCCACGGTTGTGGGGTATCTCCGCTCTCGACGACCAGACGACTGCCGGGGCCATTATGTGGGTTCCGGGATCGATCGTGTTTCTGGTGCCTGCCGTGATTCTGGGGATGCGGGTTTTGGAGTCCGTCCGCAGCCGTCCGGCACAGCGCGCCGCCGCTTCGCAAGTCTCGGTTACGCGCATTCTGGCAAAGCCTCAGTGGGATCTCCTCCGAGTACCCATCCTTGGATCGATTCTCCGGCGTCGCCATTTCCGAAGATGGATACAGGGAGCAATGCTGTTGCTCGCTCTCGGCGTGGCCGTGGACGGCTTTCATGGCCCACAGGTTGCAGCAATGAATCTGGCCGGGGTCCTGCCCTGGACGCATTGGAGGGGGCTGACCGTGATAGCGCTCCTGATGGCCGGCAATTTGTTCTGCATGGCCTGTCCATTCACACTTCCACGCGACCTGCTGCGAAAGTTCGCGCCACCGCGCTATCGGTGGCCGGCGCAAATGCGTTCGAAATGGATTGCGGTCGGCTTGCTCGCAGCTTACCTTTGGGCTTATGAAGCCTTTGCGTTCTGGGACAGTCCCCGGGAGACTGCGTGGATTATCGTAGGCTATTTCACCGCGGCTCTTGTGGTCGATAGCGTCTTCAAGGGCGCGAGCTTTTGCAAGTACGTTTGCCCGATTGGCCAGTTCCATTTCGTTCACTCCCTGATATCGCCTTTGCAGGTGAAGATACGCAAACCGGCCGCCTGCGAGTCTTGCCGCACGCACGACTGCATTCGCGGGAACGAGCAACACAGGGGATGTGAATTGCAATTATTCCAGCCGAAGAAAATGGGGAACTTCGACTGCACGTTTTGCCTCGACTGCGTACAGGCGTGCCCACAGGAAAACATCGGTATTCTCCGCACACTGCCGGGCGAGAGCCTGAGTGGTGATCATCGTGGATCAGGTATCGGGCAATTGAGCCGGCGCCCGGATGTCGCCGCCCTGTCTTTGATCCTCGTGTTTGGCGCGTTCGTGAATGCTGCGGGAATGACCGAGCCGGCCATGATGTGGATGCATCGATTGCACGCTCGACTCGGGATGAGTTCGATGCTGCCGGTCACGAGCATCGTGTACGCTGCTGGCTTACTGATCATTCCGGCGGCGCTGGCCGCGGGGTGCGGCTGGATCAGCCTGCGCGCGGCGCCCGCGAACACCGGGTGGAAAGACCTGACTTGTAGTTTTGCGCTGGCGCTGGTTCCGGTTGGCTTCGGAATGTGGCTCGCCCACTTCTCAAATCACCTGGTTGCGGGATGGAGTAGCGTTGTCCCGGTCGCCGAGAGGTTCTTCACGCGAATCGCTCCTGACAGTTACCCACGGACGTGGATGCCCGGCTGGCTCCCCTCACTTGAGGCCTTATTTCTGGATCTGGGGCTGCTGCTTACTCTGTACACTGCCTGGCGTGTGGCGCGCCGTGTCTCCAATAGCGATCAGGCGGCACTCGCTGTTGTGTCTCCCTGGGTGGTGCTGGCAAGCGCGCTCTGGGCCGCAGGACTCTGGGTCGTTTTCCAGCCCATGCAAATGAGGGGAACGATGCTAATGCGTTAGGAGAGATATGACAATAACCAATCTTTTATTTCCCGCAATCCTGGCACTTTCTCAGGCGACAGCAGTGGCCGACGGAGGTACGGTCCTGTTTCGCGATGAGACTGGACGGCTTGCCGTAACCGTTTTTGCCTCTCCATCACCTCTTTCCGCCGGTCCGGTCGATATCAGCCTGTTGCTTCAGAACCAGAATGGACTCGAACCCGTGCTGGACGCCGAAGTTTCGCTGCTGCTTCGCGCCGAATCGTCGGGCGTGGAAATCCGGGCGCACGCGACCCGGGAACAAGCGCGTAACAAGCTCTTGTACGCCGCTCCCGTAACACTGGAGTCCGGAAAGTGGCTAGTTGAGGCGGCAGTTCTGCGGAATGGCGAGCGCGCCGAAGCCAGAGGAGTAATTGACGTTGCGCCAACTCCGGAAATGGCAATGTCGTACCTGAGCTACATTGCTTTTCCGCTATCGATGACCGCGGGATTTGTCTTTCGCGAACGATTGATCCGGCGCAAGCTCAAAGGACGAGCGTGATGAGAGACCTTTTGGCGTTGACCAAGCCGCGAATCACAACGCTTATCCTGATCTGCACCGCAGTCGGGTATTTCTTTGGATGTCGCAATTCATTTCGCCTGTCCCTGCTGCTGCCCGTTCTGCTTGGAACCGCCCTGATGGCCTCAGGGACCTCGGCGCTCAACCAGTGGTACGAGGCGGACTTGGACGCCCGGATGCGTCGAACACGCGATCGGCCCATGGCCGCCGGCAGGATGAAACGCGGCCACGGGTTGGCGCTTGGCACGTTGTTATCTGCAGCCGGCTTCGCCGAACTATGGTTTCGCGCGAATGCACTTGCAGCGATGATCGGGCTATTTACGCTGCTGACGTACCTGCTCCTCTATACGCCACTGAAACAACGCTCACCGGCATGCACGACCGTAGGCGCACTGCCGGGCGCCATGCCTCCTCTCATTGGTTACGCGGCCGCAAGAGGGGAGTTGGATGCCGTCGCTTTGGCGCTGTTTCTCATTCTGTTCGTCTGGCAATTTCCGCACTTCTACGCGATCGCATGGATGTATCGCGATGATTATGCGCGAGGTGGAATCCGTATGCTGCCTGTGATCGAACCGGACGGCGAATCCACAGCCAGACGCATTGTGGCCGGCTCCGTCCTGTTAATTCCGATAAGTCTACTGCCCCGCTTTCTTGGCATGACTGGCCTTATCTACGTACCCGTTGCAGTGACCGGGGGTCTGGGATTGCTCTATTTTTGCCTGCGTCTGACACGCCGACGGACATTTGGTGACGCGCGAAACGTCTTGCTGGCCTCCGTTTTGTACCTCCCGGCGCTACTTGGCATGATGGTGCTTGATCGGCGCATTTTCTGACCGATGAATACCCACTTCCGTTTCTACGCATGGTCGGTCCTGGTGTTTCACTTGGCGGTAATCGTTTGGGGCGCCTTCGTACGCGCATCGGGTTCGGGGGCCGGGTGTGGCGAGCACTGGCCTTTGTGCAATGGCTCGTTGGTACCTCACTCGCCACTCAATGCGACGCTCATTGAATTCAGCCATCGCCTTACCAGTGGAATCGCGTTCGCATCCGTGTTGGTGCTCGCTGTCTGGGCCTATCGAGCGTTTCCGCGCGGCTCCGGAGTAAGAAGCGGCGCCTGGCTCGCTCTGGCATCAATCGTCGTGGAATGCGCGATTGGAGCCGGGCTCGTCCTGATGCGTCTCGTAGGAGCGAATGCGTCCGTTTCACGCGGGCTTTGGCTTGCGACGCATCTGATCAACACTATGCTCCTGGTGGCGACCCTCTCAATTACTGCGTGGCGGGCCACGTCCGGCCGCCATGGCGATCGATATGGGCGGGTGCCGTGGACGGGACAAATCATCGGTCTTTCCATCGGGGGTTTTCTATGTGCGGCCGTCCTGGGAGGGGTTGCGGCACTTGGCGACACGCTTGCCGTCCCCACGTCATTAGCGGCGAGCATTCGGGAAGATTTCTCACCTCTGTCGAACATATTCGTACGGTTGCGCATCCTTCATCCACTTGCGGCAGGAGCGGTTGGATCCGTCCTTTTGTTACTCGCCGCCCGGGTTACCCTTTCGGAGCGAGCGGACGCAGTCGCGAGACGGCTTGCCACGGCGATGGCCGCTCTGGTTCTCCTCCAGTTCACTCTGGGCATCGCGGATATCTTTCTGAAAACTCCCGTTCCGCTTCAGATGCTGCATCTGCTGGTTGCCAATCTCCTGTGGATCTCGTTGGTCCTGCTGGTGACGGAACTTCGGCCGTGGGTGGGGCGAGGGCCTCTGCAACGGATCGATGCACTGCCAACAAATACCTCGAATTGAAGCGGCCACAATGGCTGCACGGATGGGCAACACCCGATGAATCGACAACATTCTCTGTCAACCACCGTCGGCGTTTTGCTTGTCAGTCGCCCAACAAAAAAAGCAGGCTGCGTCTCTTTCCGAATGTAGATAAGCAAAAAGGAGAAGGTCAACACATGGCAGTGGATAAACCAATACGGCGTGTTGCCATTGTCGGTACCGGAGTGATCGGCGCCAGTTGGGCCGCGCAGTTCCTTGCAAAAGGATTCGACGTGATCGCGACCGATCCGGCTCCCAACGCGGAGGCGGCTCTCCGCAAGTATGTCGATGCCGCGTGGCCGGCGCTCACCACTCTTGGTCTCTCGCCCAAGGCATCCCGAGAGAGGCTCAGCTTCACGCTCGACATGACGAAAGCGCTGTCGGACGCGGATCTTGTGCAGGAGAACGGCCCCGAGCGACCGGACTTTAAGATCAAACTGTTCGCCGACATGGACGCGGCCACTCCCGCCGATTCGATCATTGCGTCCAGTTCCTCGGGGATCATGATGAGCGTGATGCAGTCGGCCTGTAAAAATCCGGAACGCTGCGTTATTGGGCATCCTTTCAATCCCCCGCACATGATTCCGCTGGTGGAAGTGGTGGGAGGCGAAAAGACATCAACCACAACTGTGCGGCGCGCAATTGAGTTTTATACTTCGATCGGCAAGAAGCCGATTTACCTTCGCAAGGAAGTCGTCGGGCACGTGGCGAACCGGCTTCAGGCCGCAATATATCGCGAGGTCGTGAACCTTGTCCATCTGGGAGTGCTGAACGTTGCCGATGCCGATACCGCCGTTTGCTGGGGGCCTGGGTTGCGATGGGGCGTCATGGGGCCCAATATGCTGTTTCATCTCGGCGGCGGCCCGGGCGGCATTCAGCATTTCATGGAGCACCTCTCCGGCCCTTTGGCCAGCTGGTGGAAGGACCTAGGCAGCTTCACCGATTGGCCCGCCGGAAGCAAAGAGACGATTGTTGACGGCGTTGTGCGGGAAGCCGACGGCCGCTCCATTGACCAACTGGCTCAGTTGCGGGATGAAGTGCTGTTGGGTCTTGTACAACTCCGCATGGCGCACGCCGAAGCATCGAAGCCCGCTCAGGTGAGCTAAGGGATAAGCGATTACCATGCGAGAGAACGGTCCGCAGATCGTTATTGTTGGCGGGGGCTTTGGCGGGCTGGCCGCGGCCAAAGCCCTGAAGAATACTGATGCACACGTCATCCTCATCGATCGGACGAATCATCATCTTTTTCAGCCACTCCTCTACCAGGTAGCGACTTCGGTCCTGACCCCAGGACAGATAGGTTCACCAATCCGCGGCATCCTCGGGAAGAACAGGAACACGACAGTAATCCTCGGCGAAGTCAGCGGTGTGGATACCGATAGTAAGTGTGTCCTGGTCAGTTCGGCTGATCGGGCAGGAGTACCGATTCCTTACGACTTCCTGGTTCTCGCGACTGGGGTAACCCACAGTTACTTCGGGCACAACGAATTCGCGCAATTTGCGCCGGGGTTGAAGAGCCTGGCAGACGCCGTGGCGGTACGCAACAAGATCCTGGCTGCATTCGAGCAGGCCGAGACGGAAGAAGATCCCAGCCGTCACCGCGATCTCCTGACCTTTGTATTGGTAGGGGCTGGCCCTACCGGCGTGGAAATGGCCGGAGCGATCGCTGTGCTGATTCGCCAGACGCTCAAATCGGAGTTCCGACGCATCAATCCCGAATCAGCGCGAATTGTTCTGTTGGACATGGCGCCGCGCGTGCTTGGCCCCTTTTCAGAAGATCTTTCGCAGGCTGCGAAGGAGCGGCTGGAGCAACTAGGCGTGGAGGTCCGCCTCGGACACGGCGTGGACCAGATTGATGCCGCTGGCGTGGTCGTCGGGGGCGAACGGATTTCGAGCAAGACAGTAATCTGGACCGCTGGCGTGGCTCCATCGCCAGCCGGCAAGTGGCTGAAGGTCGACACCGATCGCGCCGGCCGCGTGCGTATTCAGAATGATCTCTCGGTGCCTGGGCATCCGGAAATCTTCGTGGTCGGCGATACTGCCTCGCTCGATCAGGATGGCAAGCCCTTGCCGGGTGTAGCCCAAGTGGCGATTCAGCAGGGTCGCTACGCGGGGACCCTGATTCACGGGCATATCGCGGGTAAATTGGCTCCCAAGCCGTTTCGGTACTTCGACAAGGGCAACATGGCCGTGGTCGGCAAAGGCTTTGCGGTTCTGCAAACCGGCAAGATACACGTGAGCGGCTTTGTCGCGTGGCTCGCGTGGGCCGCGGTTCACCTGCAGTTTCTGGCGCAGTCCAGTCTTCGCGTCAGCGTCTTCATGCAATGGGTGTGGACCTATCTCACGGGCCAAAGGGGCTCCCGGATCATCGTGAATCACCGCGGCACGGTGCAAAACGTGCCGTCGGTCCAGCAGGCCCCGGCAGTACTGACTTCGTCAAGCAAATAACAGTTTAGGAGAAAATCATGGCCACTATTACCCAAACGCCACCTTCCATCACGCATCCAGCCGCGACGCTGCCCAAGCCGAATGGCGATTTCTATCAGGTCACAGAATGCCTGAACGCTGAGGAACGAGACCTTCTGGCTCAGATCCGCGCGTTCATGGAGGCCAAAGTAGCTCCGGTAATCACCAAATACTGGGCCGAGGATTCATTTCCGTTCGAATTGCTTCCCGCCATTCGCGAACTGAACATCGGCGGTCTGGGCTACCACGGCTATGGCTGCAGAGGAGGAAGTACCCTGCTGGCCGGCTTCGCGGCGATGGAAATGGCGCGAGTCGACTCCTCGATCGCCACATTTTTCGGTGTCCACAGCGGTCTGGCAATGGGATCGATTTACTTAGGCGGGTCGGAGGCACAGAAGGAGAAGTGGCTACCGCCGATGGCTCGTTTCGAGAAGATAGGGTCTTTCGGTCTAACCGAGCCGCTGATTGGCTCGGGAGCGGGTGGCGGACTCCTGACCACCGCGAAGCGCGACGGCGACTCATGGCTTCTGAACGGTCAAAAGAAGTGGATCGGCAATGCAACATGGGGAGATCTTACGATCATCTGGGCGCGCGATGTGGCTGACGGCCAGGTGAAGGGGTTCATCGTCGAAAATAAGACTCCCGGCTTCAAAGCGGAGAAGATTCAGAACAAGACAGCGTTGCGAGTGGTGCAAAACGCTCTAATCACTCTCGAGAACTGCCGGGTGCCCGAAGAAAATCGGTTACAGGCGGATAGCTCCTTCCGTGACACCGCGAAGGTTCTGAGAATGACTCGCGCCTATGTCGCGTGGGAGTCGACGGGCTGCGCCATGGGGGCCTACGAGCATGCCCTCGCATATGCCCAGACACGTGAACAGTTTGGCAAGCCGATCGGGAAATTCCAATTGGTTCAGGATCTGCTGGTGAAGATGCTGGGCAACATCACCGCCTCACTTTGCATGGTAGTTCGGCTGTCCCAGATGCAGGACGAAGGCAAACTGCTGGACCATCATGCATCCCTCGCGAAGGCCTTCTGCACGGTGAAGATGCGAGAGACGGTTGCATGGGCTCGTGAACTGTTCGGCGCCAATGGCATTCTTCTCGACGAGCATGTCGCACGCTTTTTTGCCGACTCCGAAGCCCTCTATTCGTATGAAGGCACGCGGGAAATGAACACTCTCATAGTGGGCAAAGCCATCACCGGCTTCAGCGCGTTCGTCTAGGACAGTCTCATGGAATACGCCATCGAAACTGCCCTGGGCAGCCCGGTCGCCGAGATTCAGTCGTACGGCACCACCGTCGCAAGGCCGATTGGCCTCCAGCAAATGGAGCCTGTCATAGAGACGCTTAACGAAGTCCTGGCCGACGCGCTGACGCTTCGCGATCTGTACAAGAAACATCACTGGCAGGTTTCCGGCCATCGCTTTTACCAACTCCACCTGCTCTTCGACAAACACTATGAGCAACTGGAAGAACTGGTCGACCTGATCGCCGAGCGAGTTCAGATCCTGGGCGGCGTGGCTGTCGCAATGGGAGCCGATGCTTCCGAAAAGACGGCGATACCGCGGCCACCTCGGGGGCGGGAAACCCCCACGGCACAGATCAGGCGGCTGCTCGAAGCCCACGAGATACTGATTCGGGCCATTCGCCGCGGTGCCAGACTGGCGGCAAGTCTCGCGGATGACGGCAGCAACGATCTGTTGATCGGCGGCGCGCTTCGCGCCAATGAAATGCAGGTATGGTTTCTCGCTGAACATCTGACAGGAATGGCTGACTGAACCAGGCGGTCGGAGATCACTTATGAACAAACGCCAAACGATGACAACAAGCGCCGGCGCTCCGGTCGGCGACAACCAGAACTCCCTCACAGCGGGCCCGCGCGGCCCGGTATTGATGCAGGACTTGTTGCTGACCGAAAAGATGGCTCACTTCAATCGCGAGCGCATACCCGAGCGCGTTGTGCACGCCAAGGGTTCGGGCGCTCACGGGTCTTTCGAAGTCACCGGAGGCATCACGAAATGGACTAAAGCTAAGATATTTGGGCACCCCGGCAAGAGAACTGAAGTATTCGTCCGATTCTCCACCGTCGGCGGCGAGAAGGGTTCCGGAGACACGGAGCGGGACCCGCGCGGTTTCGCAGTCAAGTTCTATACGGAAGAAGGCAACTGGGATTTGGTAGGCAATAACACGCCGGTTTTCTTCATTCGCGACGCTCTAAAATTCTCCGACTTCATCCACACACAGAAGCGCGACCCGCAAACGAACCTCAAATCGCCGACCATGATGTGGGACTTCTGGAGTCTGTCTCCCGAATCTCTGCATCAGGTGACGATTCTCTTTTCCGACCGTGGAACGCCGCGCGGTTACCGGCACATGAACGGGTACTCAAGCCACACGTTTTCGCTTGTGAATGCCGAAGGGAAGCGGGTGTGGTGTAAATGGCACTTCAAGACGATGCAGGGAATTCAGAATTTCCATCGCGAAGAAGCTATCGAAATGGTCGGTCGGGACTCTGACTTCGCCCAGCGCGATTTGTTTTCGGCCATTGAGTCCGGCGACACTCCCAGCTGGCGCCTTTGTGTTCAGACCATGGATTGCGAACAGATGCATGAGTATCCCTGGAATCCCTTCGACGTGACCAAAGTCTGGTCGCACAAGCAGTTTCCCCTTCACGAGGTCGGGATCTTGACGCTCACTCGAAATCCGGAGAACTACTTCGCAGAGGTGGAACAGGCGGCTTTTTCGCCGGCCAATGTTGTGCCGGGCATTGGCTACTCGCCCGATAAGATGCTCCAGGCCCGCATTCTGTCGTATCCGGACGCGCACAGGCATCGCATGGGTGTGAACTACGATCTGCTGTCTGTCAATAAGCCCAAATGCCCGGTCCACACGTATCACCGCGACGGGTATATACGCTTCGACGGAAATGGCGGTCGCGGTCCAAACTACGAGCCGAATAGTTTCGGCGGCCCTGTGCAGGATCCGCGCTACCACGACGTTTCCTGGCAAATTGAAAACTACCCTGTCGAACGGTACGACCATCACGAGGGGAATGACGACTTTGTTCAGGCGGGCGATCTCTTTCGGCTCCTTCCATCTGATGAACAACAACGCCTCGTTCACAACATCGTTATGAGTATGAAAGGCGTTCCCGCAGAAATTCAGATTCGCCAGATCGGGCACTTCCTTAAGGCTGACGAGAGATACGGTCGCGGTGTCGCAGTAGGGCTCGGCTTGAGCCTCGATTCGTTTTCGGCCCGGGAAGAGCCGGCGGTAGCTCTGAAGTGATGCCGTCGGCCAACAAAGGTCGCACGCGTTCCGCTCTATGACAGATGAAGACGCGAAATACCAGACAATCAGGAGACTCTAATGAGTTCATCGACCATTGCGGCACCAGATCTCGAAACCGTTCTCTATGAAAAGAAAGGTGCGATCGCGTATATTACCCTCAACCGACCGAAGGTTCTCAACGCGCTCAACAAGAGAGCAGTCGCCGATTTGAAAGCAGCCTTCGAGGATGCCCGAGACGATTCCGCCGTCCGGGGTGTCATCTTCACAGGAGCTGGCGACAAGTCGTTTATCGCTGGCGCGGACATCAACGAAGTGGCCACAGATACGCCCGTCGAAGCCGAGGTTAAAACCCGGTTCGGCCAGGGAGTCATGGACTTGATCGAGAATCTAGGCAAGCCCGTGATCGCAGCCGTCAATGGATTCGCTCTCGGCGGTGGCTGCGAATCCGCGCTGGCCTGCACGATCCGGCTGGCTGCGGAAACCGCGAAGTTCGGCCTGCCCGAAGTAAGACTCGGGATCATGCCTGGCTATGGCGGTACGCAGCGTCTTCCACGACTGGTGGGCAAAGGCGTGGCCCTGCAGTTGATTCTGACCGGCGGCATGATCAACGCACAAGAAGCTTATCGAATCGGCCTCGTGAATGAAGTAGTCCCGGCCGGCGAACTGATCCCCCGGGCTGAAGCAATTCTGAACCAGATTCTCGCGAACGCGCCCCAGTCGGTCAAATTCGCGCTGCAGGCTGTCAACAAAGGGACGGAAACGAGCCTCGCGGAAGGACTGCTTCTGGAAGCGTCGCTCTTTGCCATCTGCACGTCGACGGAAGACAAGAAGGAAGGCACGTCCGCGTTTCTCGACAAGCGAGCCCCGAAGTTCCAGGGCCGGTGAGGAAATTCTTAAAGGAAAGTTATGAATACGGACAATATTTTTTCCGGTTTGAAAGTTGTTGATTTAGCCAGTTTCCTCGCGGGCCCGGGAGCTGCGACGATGCTGTCGGATTTCGGCGCGGAAGTGATCAAGGTCGAGCCGCCTGGAGTCGGCGATCCGCACCGCTTCACGTACAAGATACCGCCGCAACCCCAGTCTGACGAAAACTATCCCTGGCATCTGGCCAACCGGAACAAACGCGGAATGGCCGTCGATCTGAAATCGCCGCACTCGCGCGAGATTCTCGAACGCCTGGTCAAGTGGGCGGACGTGCTCATTGTGAACTTTCCACAACCGGTGCGGAAACGTCTCAAACTGACGTATCAGGATGTGGCGCCTTGGAATTCGCGTCTGATTTACGCCGATCTTACGGGCTACGGAGATACCGGCCCGGATGCCGATCTTCCTGGATTCGATATCACCGCTTACTGGGCGCGAAGCGGCTTACTTGCCCTGACACGGGACGCGGGAGCTCCACCTACGCTTCCCGTTTCGGCCAGCGGAGACCACGCCACGGCGACCGGGGTTTATGGGGCAATCGTTACGGCCTTGTACCGCAGAGAGCGCACTGGAAAAGGCTCGTACGTTACCACCTCCCTGATCGCCGAAGGCATCTGGTCTTGCTCTATGTCCGTCCAGGCCGCGCTTTGCGGCGCGAAATTCTATCCGCTGCATGATCGCAAGAACCCGCCGAATGCCGTTTTCAACGTTTATCAGACCTCCGATGACAATTGGTTCCTCATTGTCGTCCAGAACAAGGACTGGCCAGCGCTTGCGACCGGAATTGGACATCCGGAACTGCTGTCGGACGCCCGGTTCGCCGACGACGCGCAGCGAGCCGCGAATTCGGCACAGTTGACCGAAATCCTCGATAAGATCTTCACGTCACAACCGCTGGCCTATTGGCGCGAAGCCCTGCAGCGTGCCCGCATCACCTTCGGAATTGTGCAGACCCCGGCTCAGGTCGTTACTGATCCGCAGGTACTGGCAAACGACATCATCGTACCGCTTGAGGGAGCTGGCGAGAAGCTGAAGCTCACAGTGAGCAGTCCGCTGAAAGTGCATGGCGTGGCGAAGGTGCCGGCGCGGCGCGCCCCGGAAATCGGGGAGCACAACGATGAGCTGCTGAAAGAGCTTGGCTTTTCCAGCGACGAAATCGATGGCTTCCGCTCTGGCGGAGCCATCCCTCACGCAGGACATCTCGAACCGGCACTTGCAGGAGGTGCACGATGAGCGCGCTTAATACCGAACGGGTCTCTGCGACGGGCCGCCTGTTCTTCCTGGATTTGGGTGGCGGCCGCATACTTACCGCCAATCCCGATGGCTCGGATCTGAAAACGATCGTTATTGAAGGGCGAAAGCTCCCCGACGGCATCGTGGTGGACGTCGCGGCAGGTCACATTTACTGGACGAACATGGGCAACCCCAGAGCGAATGATGGCTCCATTGATCGCGCCGATCTCGACGGGACGAACATCACGAACATTATCCCGGCGGGTGGCACGTACACCCCCAAGCAACTCCAGCTCGACAAAAAGAATGGCAAGCTCTACTGGTGCGATCGCGAGGGCATGCGGGTCATGCGCTCGAATTTGGATGGCTCAAACATCGAGACGCTCGTCGAAACGGGCCAAGGCGACGCAGACCGGCGTGACGCCAGAAACTGGTGTGTCGGGATTGCGGTCGACGCCGATGGCGGCAAGATCTATTGGACACAGAAGGGCAATGACAACGCGGGCCAGGGCCGCCTCTTTCGCGCGAACCTGGAGATACCGAAGGGTCAAATACCAGCAAACCGCAAGGACATCGAGGTCCTTTTCGATGCTCTGCCGGAACCTATCGATCTCGATCTCGACCTCACCAAGCGAATGATCTATTGGACCGATCGTGGCGACCCGCCGCGCGGCAATTCCGTAAACCGCGCGCCGATGGATGCCGCGCCAGGGAAGCGCAAAGACTCGGAGGTCGTGTTTGACCACCTGATGGAAGGGATTGGCCTCGCGCTTGATCTCAAGGGCGGCCGGATGTTCGTCACCGATCTCGCCGGCTCCGTTTATAGCGCAAATCTCGATGGATCGAACAAGAAGACGCTGATGATCGCAGGGGGAAACCTGGCCGGAATCGCATACGCGGAAATCCCTGCCGGGGCCATGAAATGAGCCTGCAGGACCTCAGCAAAGCGAAGAGGCCGGCGCCGGACGAAAAGGCGGCAACTTGACTGCCGAGCGAGCCCGGCCTTGGTGTTCCGGGAATGTTCGGCAGGTTGCATCCGCCATGTTGCCGACACGCTGGGGAACCTTCCGCATGGTCGGCTTTGAACGGCTACCAAACGATAGCGTAACAGACGTCGAAACCGCCATCGCGCTCATCCTGGGCGATCTGACTGAGACGGCTCCTCTCCTGCGCATCCATTCACAGTGCTTTACGGGAGAAGTGCTCGGCTCGCTCCGCTGCGATTGTGGTGATCAATTGGAGCTTGCAATGAAAACCATTGCCGGAGAAGGCCGCGGCCTGTTGATCTACGAGCATCAGGAGGGCCGCGGCATCGGATTGATGGCAAAGCTTCAGACCTACGCTCTCCAGGATCGGGGCCTCGACACGATATCGGCCAACCATATGCTCGGCTACGCGACCGACTGCCGGGATTTCGGCTTGCCGGTCGCAATCCTGCGTCATCTGGGCGTTGATCGCGTTCGGCTGCTCTCCAACAATCCCGACAAATTCCGAGCGCTGACCGACGCAGGCCTTGACGTTGTCGATCGGATTCCCTGCGAAGTTCCGCCGAACTCGCACGCGCACAAATATTTGTGGGTCAAGAAAGTAAAGATGGGCCACACGCTCGCACTGGTATAAAGGCTTGGTCATGCTCGATGAATTAACCAATTTCACAGAAGCTGCCGGATCTCCCGAACCCTTACCCGACAGCCCTCCCGTATTCGCATCGATTGAGGTCGCAGTCGAAGAGCTAAGCGCAGGGCGGATGATTGTGGTCGTCGACGATGACGACCGCGAGAATGAGGGCGACCTGACGATGCTCGCGGAGATGATCACGCCGGAGGCCATCAACTTCATGGCGACGCACGCACGGGGCCTCATCTGTCTCGCCCTAACCGGCGAAAGACTCGATGAATTGGAACTGAGCGCGATGGTGCCGCGCAACACCGCTCGTGGCGGCACAGCCTTCTCCGTGTCGATCGACGCACTGGGGCGCGGCGTGACCACCGGCATCTCAGCTCATGATCGCTCGCAGACAATCCTCGTCGCGATCGATCCGAGCACCCGCCCCGAAGATCTGGGGCGCCCTGGACACATCTTCCCGTTGCGCGCCCGGGCTGGCGGCGTGTTGGAACGCCGGGGTCAAACGGAAGCCGCCGTCGATCTGGCGCGTCTCGCGGGATCGCATCCCTCGGGTGTGATCTGCGAAATCATGAACGACGATGGCAGCATGGCGCGCGTGCCGGATCTCTTTCACTTCTGCATGCGGCACAACCTGAAGATGATCACGGTCGCGGATCTGGCGCTGTATCGGATGGAACGCGAAGCGCCGGAACTGTGGGCCACCCTGGGATGGTGATAAACACGAATGATCTACGTCCACTCCATGGAGCGGGCTGTCCGCTATTACCCCGAACGGCCGGCGCTTGACGCGGGGGAGGAACAACTGACATTTCGGGAGCTCCACTCTCGCGTCAGGAAGCTGGCTGCCACGCTCACCCATGCCGGCTTCAAGTCCGGCGATCGTCTTGCGCTGCTTCTCCCGAATGAATCCGAGTACATCCAGTTGGTATATGCCTGCAGTTGGTTGGGAGTCATCGCCGTTCCGATCAACACGCGCCTGTCGGTCGTTGAGATCGACAATCTGCTCGCCGACGCATCTCCCCACGGCTTGATACGCCACTCGTCGTTGCCAGCGCCGACTATCCGTGTGCCGTGGGAAATCGTG
>Ga0302319_10012110_pt1 | contig 16294 bp, 16 predicted proteins | sample Bog_T0_2_FD_203319 | JGI IMG/M metagenome (GOLD analysis project Ga0302319, IMG submission 203319) | Peat permafrost microbial communities from Stordalen Mire near Abisko, Sweden - Bog_T0_2 | ecosystem: Environmental > Terrestrial > Soil > Wetlands > Peat | place: Sweden: Abisko, Stordalen Mire...
TGCGCAACGGAGGATTCCGCATTTCGCATTTTGCATTTTGCACTTTTCATTTTGCACTCCCCCAACGCCGTCCCCGCGCTCCGCCCTTCGTTTCGCGACCACCCCAAAAGAAACGATGGACAACCGCACCGCAAACGCCGCAAATCAATTCTCTCTCCGTGAATGCCCTGAAATACCTTTCACTCGGACTTCTTCTGCTGCTGGCGGGCTGCGCTTCCAAGGATAACTCCAAGCGGAACGCCGGCCCGCCGTGGTATGCTCCCGACGTGGATTCCGAGGATCGAAAGTTTTTCTACGATTCCTTCGTGCACTAGAAAATCGAGGTAAAACCCTGGAATTAAGCGAGTCGCCGGGGCGCCGCATACGCGCGCAATTCCATTGCCACACGATGCAATTGGCATGAATGCCAGCGCTCAAACTACCGCGTCCGTTTTGGAGTCCCTCATTGAGACCGTCAGAGACAGCCAGGAACTCTTCGGCTCGGCTGCTGAGGACGTGAAGAATCCGGCGTTCAAGAGATTGTTTGAGGAACTTGCGGTGCAGCGCCGGGAATATGCGGGCGAATTGCAGCTTCTGGTCGCCGACCTCGGGAAGGAGTCGCATGTCACGAGTTCGGTCGGCGGCGCGATCCACCGCGGATGGATGGACATCAAGGCGGCGTTGGCCAAAGGCGACGAGCATACCGTCCTCACGGAATGCGAGCGGGGGGAAGATTATGCCGTCACCGAGTATCGCGATGCCCTTGAAAACGCCGATCTCTCGCCCCGGATGCGTGAGGTGATCGACAGCCAATTTCAGTCGATTCACGCTTCCCACGAGCGCATGCGCCGTTTGCGTGATCTCCTGAAAACATGAGGGATACGGAGCGGAAACGTCAGGGACTGCGTTTAGCCCCAGAAAGGAGCAAAGAGGTTGCGGGTCGCGGGGTCAACTGGGAGGAGGGAATGCAGACCCTCCATTTCACCTTCGTCGCATGGAGCCTCTTGCGGATAATTCCTCAGGGCTCTTTCAACCTCGGAGTGGGACACATTGGCGCATAAGGGACTGCCCCTAAAGAGTTATCCTCATTCGCTGTTTGCGCTGGCGCAAACTTTTTCTTCAAAGTTGGGAATTCAGATTGCATGAGTCCTGCTTTACGCCTATTGATCTCCGGCTTTTCCAGCCCGGCCCCCTCCTCTTAAAAACCAATTCATGTTTAAACGCATTCCCTTCGACCGAGTCAACTGGACCACAAGTTCGTTTCTTATTGGCACCTTGGCGGTATCTCTCACTGCGGTTCCGGCGTATCTCTGGTTTTTTGGGCTCGATTGGTTTCAGATGGCGCTCTTCCTCTTCTTTTTTGCGGCGTGCGGCTTCAGCATCACCCTCGGCTATCACCGGCTTTATTCGCATCTCACGTTTCAGGCGCACTGGAGCGTGCGGCTTTTTGTGCTGATCTTCGGCGCCGGGGCGTTTGAAAACTCGGCGCTCATGTGGTGCTGCGAGCATCGGACGCACCACAAGCACGTGGACCATGATGAAGATCCTTACGACATTTCGAAAGGGCTCTTTCACGCGCATATCGGCTGGCTGCTTTTCAAGCTGCATTCCGGGCCGAGCTACGAAAACGTCTCGGACCTGAAGAAAGACAAGCTGGTCATGTGGCAGCATCGCCACGTCCAGTGGATCGGCGCCTTTGTGACGCTGGTCATGCCCACGGCCATCGGTTTTGCCTGGGGCGGCTGGAAATCGGCGCTCGGCGCCATTCTGATTGCCGGTGTGGCGCGCGTGGTTTTTCTCCAGCACTGCACCTTCTGCATCAATTCGCTGTGCCACTACCTCGGCTCCCGGCCCTATTCTTCCAAGTGCAGCGCTCGCGATTCCTGGCTCATGGCCATCTTCACCTTTGGAGAAGGCTATCACAATTTTCACCATGAGTTTCAGCACGACTACCGGAATGGCGTGAAACCCTGGCAGTTCGACCCCACGAAGTGGATCATCTGGACGCTCGCGAAATTCGGCCTGGCGGAAAAGCTTCGCACGGTGCCTTCCGAGAAGATCCTCCTGGCCGAGTTGGGCGAAGCCCAGCGCCGCCTCGAGACGAAGCTGGAGTGCCCTCTTCTCACGGTGGCTGCGCGCGCCTACATCACGAAAGCTTACGAACGCCTTCAGGAGACCGCCAGCGAATGGGCTCACTTCAAGGACATGCAGATGGAGATCACCCGCGAGATGGTGGCGCAATTGCGCGTGGAAATTCGCAGCGCCATCGAGAGTCTGAAATTGCGCGATCACGAGTTCGAGAACGCGATGCCGGCAGCCTGAAGAAATTGCGGATTTCGGATTTCGGATTGCGGATTGTTTGTGCCGCGCGCAAACCGATGTGGGCTCGGACGGCTTTTGAGAGGGGCGCATTTGATGCGTCTCCGTGGATGGCTCTCCGATCTTTGCGGCTTCCCGCCCTACGCCGGTCGGGACAGGATGAGCCCGCATGGATTCCATTCCCCCTCTGATTCTTCGCTGGCTTCATCCGTTGAAGGGGGGACTGTGGTTTCTGTTCATTCTCTGGACGGCGGGGATCGCTGTCATTTGGACATGGAATATCGGCGATCGGCAGGTTGAGAATGCGATTGGCAATACCGATCTTCGGCTCACGGTGGAATGGCTGATCCGCATCGGCGACATTGCCTGGATCACGCTGGCGGCCGTCAGTATCCACGGCAGCATCGCCGAGTCCCAAGGGCTTGGCGCCGCCCGGCGCTGGGCGCTCATCGTATGCGGCGGCGGCATGGCGGTGGCAGCCGCCAGCGTGCTCACGGGGTATCCGCTGGGTCCCATCCGGTATGGCACGGCGTTGGGGATGAAATTGGGACCGATTCCGTGCGGAGCGCCGCTGCTCTGGTTTGTCCTGGTCGTTGGCGCGCGGGCGGCAGTGCTGCGCGCCTTCCCAAGGGCCGGCAATCCGTCGGTGGCAGGCGCCGCCGGGGCGCTCATCTTGCTCGCGGATATCAATCTGGAACCTGCTGCGTCCAAACTTCGCGGATTTTGGTTCTGGGTCGCTAATCCGCCCTCGCTGCCGCCGGTCTTTGCCCCGCCCATGATGAACTACGCCGCGTGGCTCGTGTTCGGAGCGCTCTTCGCCTGGATGCTGCGCGAGGATCGCGCAGTTCCCGATTCGCGATCCCGTTCATGGAGACCTGTGATCGTTTTTGGTCTCTTCAACGCGGTATTTCTCCTGGCCCGCATCGGCCGGTTCTGGCGCGGTTGAGCGACCTGTGGCTGGCAGCGAAATGGCATCCAAAAGGCCGAAAACTGCGCGGAAAATGAGACGCGTCCCTGCTTCAATTTCCTCTGTAAACGCGGCTGATTTAAAGTTTTTCCTCAAAGGATCGCTCTTTGGCTGTATTATAATGGCTATATGAAATCGGGACTGTTTCAGTTTATCAAACGCGCCTTTTCCAGCCAGCCGGAGGTTCATCCGATTGAGCGGGGGATGGCGCGGCGCTGGACCAAGCAGCGTCTTGTCACCGTTTTCCCCCAGCTTCGCAACAATCCGGCCGCGCTCGAAAGCGCCTACCGGGCACTGGGGCTTCACGCCCGGCAAGGCGAAGAGGCCGGCGAGGCCGACACCGTCTTTGAACTCACGGCGCCGGAATGAAATGACGAAATCCGAATGCCGAATGACGATTCAGAGAGCGTCTTCTGAATGCGTCGTTCTGCGTGATCTCCAAAGAGCCGACTGAAGATTATCGGCGCCCCCAAGGCGGACATGATCGCCACGGCCTGATTTATCGAGTCAGAATACCGAGCCGCCACGGAGTTCCGTTTTCGTCATTCGTCATTCTCGCCCCTTGCCTTTTCCTGCCACCAGCACTTCTCCCGAAAGGCTCGCTGGTTTCGTCATTCTCGCAGGGCGCCCTCGAATGCCCCCACGCTCCCTACCTTGCGCCCACCATCGCCTCATCCAGGCAATCCCTCACCGCGCGCGCCAGCACTTCGGGCTTGTAGGGTTTTTCGAGAAAGCTGATCCGCTCGCTCAACGGCGCCGCTTCGGTGGCGAAGTCGGAGCTGTAGGCGCTGGAGAAGATGACTTTCAGCGCCGGTTTTTCAGCTCTCAGCTTCGCCGCGAGCACGTTGCCTTTCATGCCGTTGGGCATGACGATGTCCGTGACCAGCAGATCCACATCGCCATGCCGGGCGGACCATAGGCTGATCGCTTCCGGGCCGTCGCCCGCCTCGATGACCTCGTAGCCGTGCCGCCGCAGGACATACGTAATGATCTCGCGCACGGCCGGTTCGTCCTCCACGACGAGGATGGTTTCCGTGCCCCCGGGAAGATCGCCGTCGGGAACCGCCGGGGAGTCCGCGATCTTCTCCCCGCGAATGGGCAGGAGGATTTCAAACGTGGTGCCGCGGCCTTCTTCGCTGGCGACTTCGATCCAGCCTTCCTGGCGCGCCACGATGCCGTACACGGTGGCCAGTCCCAGGCCGGTTCCCTTGCCCACCTCCTTGGTGGTGAAGAAGGGCTCGAAGATATGGCCCAACATATCCGCTTTTATTCCGCAACCGGTGTCCGTGAATCGCAGGAAGACGTGGCGTCCCGGGCGGGCTTGCGGATTGCGCCCGGCGCGCGCCTTGTCGATTTCCACCACGCCGGTTTGCAGGGTGAGCTGGCCTCCGTTGGGCATGGCGTCCCGGGCGTTGGCGGCGATGTTCATCACGATTTGCTCGATGTTGCTGTCGTCCGCATAGATCGCGGGCAGGTCGCCCGCCAATTCGCATCGGAGGTCGATGTGCTCGCCGATCAGGCGCCTGAGCATATCGTGCAGATTGCGGATGATGGCGTTCAGGTCGAGCAACTGAGGCTGCACCACGTGCTTGCGGCTGAAGGTGAGAAGCTGGCGCGTCAGCACTGCGGCGCGCTCGGCGGCGTAGGCCACCTGGGTGAGTGAGTCGGAGAGATCCTTCTCCAGGTTGGTGGCGGCGAGCTGAATGCTGGCGTGCCCCTGGATCACGGTCAGCATGTTATTGAAATCGTGCGCCACCCCGGCTGCGAACTGGCCCACGGCCTCCAGTTTTTGCGAATGCCGAAGCTTGAGCTCGAGTTTCCGCTGCTCGCTCACGTCCTGCGCGGCGACCAGCGCCACGGTCTCGTCGGCCAGCTCGAAGGCTTCGGCCGAGACCACACAATCCCGGATCTCCGCGGCGTGTGTGCGAATCCGGCATTCGAAATTGCGGACGGACCGCTCCTCCTGGAGTTGCAGCAGCAGCAGGACCGGCGAGTCCGGATCGGGGTAGAGCTCCAATTCCATCGGGGTGCGGCTGATAATCTGGAGCCGGCGATAGCCCGTCATCGCCAGGAATGCCTCGTTCACGTCGAGGTAGCGCGACGTGGTCAGGGATTGGATGGCCATGGGAATCGGGCTGGCCTGGAAGGCCTTCTCGAAGCGCTTTTCAGACAGCACGAGTTCTTTCTCCGCCTGCTGGCGATCTTCGATTTCCTTCCGGAGCCGCGCATTGGCGCTTTCCAGGTCGTGGGTGCGGGAGGCCACGATTTTGTCGAGGCCTTCCAGATGGCACTTCAGGTGATTGCTGAGCGTCCACTTCCGCGTCAGCGTGTGCGCGAGCTGGAGCACTTCCACGTTGTCGAAAGGTTTCTTCAGGATGACCAGGCTGTCCGTCTTTCCCACTTTTCGCACCATATCTTCCCACGAGTAGTCCGAGTAGGCGGTGCAGATGACGATCTGGATCTCCGGATACAGCTTCCAAATCCTGCTGATCGTCTCCACGCCGTCCCAACCCGGCGGCATGCGCACATCCACAAACGCCATCGCATAAGGGCGGCCTTCTTCGATCGCGCGCTGCACCATCGCCAGCCCTTCCTGTCCCTGAAAGGCGGAATCGATTTCAAAATCCACGCTCGTGAGCGATTCAGGGCCCGCGCCAAAGAGATCCGCCGCCTCCAGGTCGAGCGCCGAGTCCTCCTGCGCCGGCGCGCCGAGGATCTTGCGGACATCCTCATGGATCGATGGATTATCGTCGATGATCAGGATGCGATGGTTGCGCTCTTTCGCGCCCGCCGCGCCGGGATCGTATGGGGCATGCATGGAAGTGGAAGTGGCAGTTTGAATTGGGAAGCGGGGGTTAGGAGTGGGAGCTGGCTGGGGAGATGAGCGGTTTGCCGTTGGCTTGATCGTCCATGGGCAGTTCCAGCGTGAAGGTGGCGCCGCAGTTCGGGCCTTCGCTCTGCGCCAGGAGCGAGCCTCCGGTTTCGGTGGCGGCCAGCGCCGCGCTGTGGAGCCCGAAGCCGTGGCCGTTCACTTTCGTGGTGAAGCCGTGGGCGAAGATGCGGGCCAGGTTTTCCTGGGCGATGCCGATGCCGTTGTCGCTGACCACGATTTTTACCATGCGATTGCCATTGGCGCAGATGCGAACGGTCACTCGCTTGTCCTTGCGCATGCTTTCGCTCACCGCGTACTTGGCGTTGCTGAAGAGATTCACCAGCACCTGGAGCACCTTGTGCTTGTCCACGCGCACCGGCGGCGTCTCTTCGAATTCCCGCAGCACTTCCACGTGATGCCGGTCGAAAGCGGCGTCGTTCATTTCCAGCGCGTCCTCCACCAGGGCGGCGGGCGAAAGGGATTCCACGATGCCGGAGACCTTGGCGTAGCTTTGCTGCACGGCTACGATGTCCTTGATGTGGGCGATGTTCTTGCTCAAGCCCTCCGCTTCCCGCAGGAGTTCCGATTGTTCCACCTCCAACCGTTCCGCCAGCGAAGTGATGAAGGCCGGGAGCTTGGCGCCCCTGGGATCGCTGGTCAGGAACGCGGCGAGGTTCCCCGCGTTTTCGTTCACGAGCGCGGAGACCTTGGAGAGATGGGAAACCCTGGACTTGCTCAGCCGGTCCGAGATGAGGAGCGCGGAGACGTTCACGCTGTTGAGGACATTGCCGACATTGTGCAGCACGCCGGTGGCCACTTCGGCCATGCCTGCCCGCCGGGAGACTTCCACCAGTTTCTTATGCACTTCTTCCAGATGCTCCTCGGCCTGCTTCCGCTCCGTGATGTCCTGCGCCGTGCCAAACACTCTCGCCACATTGCCCGCGTCATCCAGCATCACATCTCCGCGCTGGTGGAGCACGCGTTCCGTGCCGTCCCGGCGGATGATGCGTTGTTCAAAGCTGAACGCCTCCCGGCCCTTGAATGCCGCTTCGGAAAGCGCCCGGTCCTCCGGGTGAACGAGTTCGAGCGCCATGGCGTAGGTGGGCGTCGTCTCGCGCGGTTCGAAGCCCAGGATGCGATAGTTCTCCTCCGACCAGTTCATGACGTTCGAGCGGGTGTCCCATCCCCAACTGCCGACCTGCGCGATCTTTTGCGCGGCGGCGAGCTGCGCCTCGCTCCTGCGAAGCTCTTCTTCCGCGCGCTTGCGTTCGGTGATCTCGGCCTGGAGCGTTTCGTTGGCTTTCTTCAGCGCCGTGGCCTGCTGAAGCAGGGGGCCGCTGATGCTCCGCGTGATGAAGGTCACAAACCCGATCGCGGCCAGAAGCGCGCACGCCGCCACCATCAGGCTCCTCGTCCGCCGGTCTTCGAACGCCTTGATTCGCGCCCGAAGCAGTGTATCCACTTCTTCATCGGCGACTCTCCAGAGTTTGAAACTCGCTTTGCGGGCCTTTTCTCCCGCTTCGAAATACTGCTCCGCACTGATGCCCGATTTCTCTTCGGCGACGATCCGGTTCGTCAACGCGATGAAGGTGTCGGCGGCTTCGCTGAACATCTTCAGCAATGGAGGCACCCGGGCTTGCAGCGTAGGGCTGATGCCGTAGAAATTCTCGTCTTCGTTCAAGGAGGTCTGGACGCTTCCGCGGATGCGATCCAGATCGGACTCCTTGAGCAGCGTGGCGTAAATGGCGAATTGCTGCCTTTCCTCGGCCGAAAGCGCCGCTTGATTTAGCGCCGCCTCTCCGTGGGCGATGACCGCCGCGAGGCGATCCTGGGTCTCTGGAAGCCCCAGCAGCGTGGCGTCCATAAGGTAATAGCTATCCAAATCGGGATCGAGGATGAGATTCGACATATCCCCGGCGTGGGTAATCATGGTCCGCACGCTCGCGATCAGGTCCAGGTGGCGTTTGGCGCGCGCCGCCGCATTGAGCCCAGCCAGATGCGCCTTCAGATCCTGCCATTCCGCCTGCGCGATGCTCGGGCGGGAATGCTCGCGGCCGCGTTTGGCCAGTCCTTCGTCGGTGAACTGAAGCTCAGGGCCGATCCGTTGATCGACCTCCTTCAAGGAATCAAAAGCCGCATCGATCTCGTTCTCCTTCCGGGAAAGGAGAGTCATCGCGGAAGCGTCTCCGGTGGCGGCGCGATCGGCCAGGAGCCGGTGTTCGGGAAGCAATTCCAGCAATTCTTCCAATGGGCGCTGGTACTCGTTCCCTTTGATCTCCATTTGGGCTATTTCGATGTTTGCGTTGATGCCGGTGATGAAGAGATAGAGCATCACCGAATCCGGCATGACAAAGAAGATGCTGATCAGCATCAACTTTTGGGAGACTTTGAGATTGTGAAACCAGTGTTTCATCGCGGTTGGAGCATGGTTGGATGAAGGCGCGGGGAGCGAGGCAACACGGCTGGTCAGACCGGAGTTGCAAATCCACTGCGCGCAGCGATGCAAAAGCACATCGCATGCCAATGAAGTTTAGCGGTGCTGCAGAGCCGTGCCGCGCGCCGCATTCCAGTGTGACCGGTCACCCGGCCCCGCCTCAGCGAAGGAGATTTCCGTGAATTGATTACAAATGGGCCGGTCACGGATTCCATGAAAAACAAAGATGCGAAAAACGGGATTCAGGAAACGGACCCGGGCGAGTGGGATAGTGGATACGCCGCGTGGCAGGGCGGGGTGCTAGCTTTAGCGATGTAAAAATCATAATTATTGTATTTAGCGCGAAGAATACCATTCCACCGCGGATAACTGGGTATTCTGCGCGGGATTTATTTTTTGGGCGGGCCCGCCTGTCCTGCGTATTGCGCAAAGCGCCGGGAGCGCTTATGGATTCATCCGCCATGCAAGACCTCGGGAAAACGATACTGATCATCGGCCTCGTCCTCGTCGTGGCCGGCGCCATCCTGTGGAAGACGGGAGGCTTGGGCGGCCTCGGCCGCCTGCCGGGCGATCTCTTCGTCCGAAAGGGAAACACCACCTTCTATTTCCCGATCGTCACCTGCATCATCGTCAGCGTGGTCCTAACGCTCCTCGGTTGGCTCTTCCGGCGGTGAGGGGGAGGGGATGACAGGGTGAGTGGGTGAGTGGGTGAGCGGCGGCACATTTTGCATGTTGCATTTGTCACTTTTCATTTTGCGCCTCCGATTTCCACGCTCCGATTCCGGACAATGCAAAGTGATAAGTGAAAAATGCAAAATGGCAGAAGCTCTTCGGCCTCGCCCGTAGTCTTCGCAACCGATCCCCGATTGCAATAAGCAGCACCCCGCGGCCGCCTCACCTTGTCACCCACTCACCCATTCACCTTGTCATCCCCACCCAGGGCCAGCGCGCTCGCCACGGCATAATGATCCGAATGACTAAGACTGAGCCGGATTTCAGAAATCCCCAGCCGCCTCGCCGTCTCGATTCCCGCTCCATGAAGAACGACGAAAGGCTCGCCACTGGCCTTTCGGCGCACTTCGATATCCAGCCATCCAAGCTGCGCGCCGATGCCCGTGCCGAACGCCTTGGAAACGGCCTCCTTGGCCGCGAAACGCGCCGCATGGCACCGCTCCGGCGCCGCCATTTTCGCGCAATAAGCGCGCTCCCCTTCCAGGAAGATGCGTTCCAGAAACCGCTCCCCATGCCGCGCCACGGAAGCCGCGATGCGCGCGGTCTCCACAATATCCACCCCCGTGCCGATGATCTTCATGGGCTCGCGCTCTCCGCGCCCGTCCGACGCGTCCGACCGGTCTGACTCGTCCGACCTGTCCGACTCCCCCCTTTCATTTCCTCTCCCGCTCCGTCTTCGCCTGCATCGCCGCGACCATCTCCCCCACCGCCGCTTCCAGCCCGGTAAAGACCGCGCGCGAGACGATCGAGTGCCCGATGTTCAGCTCCGCAAGATGCGGCACCTTGAGGATTTGGCGGATGTTCTGATAATTGATTCCGTGGCCCGCATTGACCTGAATCCCGAGGGCGTGGGCGTGTTTCGCCGCCACGATCAGGCGTTCCAATTCCGCTTTGGCTTGCGGCCCCGGCGCGTTGGCGAACGCGCCGGTGTGGAGTTCCACCATCTCGACGCCGAGCTGGCGCGCCGCTTCGATCTGCACTGGCTCGGGCTCGATGAACAGGCTCACGCGGATGCTCGCGTTTTGCAGCCGCTGGATGGTCGGCGCCAGCGCCTTGGTCTGCCCGGCGGCGTCCAGCCCGCCTTCGGTGGTGATTTCCCGCCGGTTCTCGGGAACCATGCACACATCCTCCGGCAGCACCCGGAGCGCGACGTCGAGAATCTCGGGAGTATTGCCCATCTCGAGGTTCAGCTTGGTATTGATGCTTCCGCGCAGACGATACACGTCCTGATCCTGAATGTGACGCCGGTCCGCCCGCAGATGCACGGTGATGCCGCCCGCTCCCGCACGTTCGCAAGCGGACGCCGCCGCGACCACATCCGGCTCGGCGTTCTGCGTGTCCAGCATACCCGCATAGCGGGCCTGCCGCAGGGTCGCGACGTGATCGATATTGACGCCGAGAATCATGGCAAAGGCTAGTGCTTGAAATGCCTGATCCCGGTGCAGATCATGGCCATGTTTCTTTCATCCGCCGCCGCGATGACCTCGGGATCTTTCACCGAGCCTCCGGGTTGAATCGCGGAGGTGGCGCCGGCCACGGCCGCGGCGATCAGCCCATCGGGGAAGGGAAAAAAGGCATCGCTGCCGACGGCGCTGCCTTTGAGGGAAAGCCCGGCGTCCCCGGCTTTCCAGATGGCGATCCGCGAGGCGTCCACGCGCGACATCTGTCCGGCGCCGATGCCGAGCGTGCGGTCCCTGGCGGCATACACGATGGCGTTGGATTTCACATGCTTGACCACGCGCCAGGCGAAGAGCATCGCCTCCATTTCATTCTTCGTGGGTTCGCGCTGCGTGACCACCTTGCTTGCGAAATCGATCTTCGGCTCGCTGTCGCGGGTCTGGGCCAGCACCCCGCCGGTCACCGAGCGGATGAGCATATCGTCTTCCTCCGGGGCCGGCGCGGCATGCGGCAGCTTTTTCATGAGGCGCAGATTCTTCTTTTTCTGCAAAAGCGCGCGCGCATCGGGCTCGAAGTCCGGCGCGATGATCACCTCGCTGAAGATCTCGCTGATCGCTTTCGCCAGGGCTTCCGTGAGCGTGCGATTCGTAATGATGATCCCGCCAAACGGCGCCTGTTTATCGGTCGCGAACGCTTTGTCCCAGGCTTCGCGCAGATCGGGATCGCTCCCCACGCCGCAGGGATTCGTGTGCTTCAGGATCGCGACCGTAGGCTCGCTAAATTCCTCGATCAGCTCGGAGGCCGCGGTGATATCGAGGATGTTATTATACGAAAGCTCCTTGCCATGGAGTTTCTCGAAATACTCGTTGAAATTTCCGTAGAGGCAGGCCGTCTGGTGCGGGTTCTCGCCGTAGCGCAGGCGGGCCACGACCGGCATGGAGAAATTCAGCGAGCACGTCGTCTCCTGTTCCCTGTTCAGATAATTCGCGATCGCCCCGTCGTATTTGGACGTGGTCACGAAGACCTTGATTCCCAGCCGTTCGCGCAGCTTGAGCGTCGTGGCCCCGTCATTGTCCCGGATGTTATCCAGCACGTCCGCGTAATCCTCCGGATCCACCACCACCGTCACGGAGCGATAATTCTTGGCCGCGCTGCGCAGCATGGAGGGGCCGCCAATGTCGATCTGTTCGATCGCTTCCTCGAGCGTCGTATCCGCTTTCGCGATCGTCTTCTCGAACGGATAGAGATTCACCACCACGAGATCGATCGGCAGGATGCCGTGCGCCTCCGCCTGCGCCTGATGGCCGGGATCGTCGCGCAGAAACAGCAGCCCTCCGTGGACCTTGGGGTGCAGGGTTTTGACCCGTCCATCGAGCATTTCCGGAAATCCGGTAAAGGCCGAGATCTCCGTGTTCGCGACGCCTTCCTGGCTCAAAAGCTTGGCCGTTCCCCCCGTGGAGATGATCTGAACTCCGAGCGCGACGAGTTCGCGGGCAAATTCGACCAGCCCGGTCTTGTCGGAAACGGAAATCAAAGCGCGTTGGATTTTCATGGAGGGTGAAACGCTAGGGCAGGGGCGCGCCGGTGGTCAATAGGGGGAAATGCGGACGAAGGATGATGAGGAATTGCCGCAAAGAGGCGCAAGAGGCACAAAAAAGGAAGAGGAGTCCGAATCGTTTTGTCCGGGTTTTTGCGCCTTCTGCGCCTTTTTGCGGCTAAATCCCTTTCCTTCCCCCTCACGGATTTGGAAGGATGCCCAAACCTCTCCCCTTATTCGCGATGCACTGGATGACTGAAAGCCTGCAACTCCTCATGCCGAGCCCGTGGCGTGAAATCCTGTCGGGTCTCATGGCGGTGTTGGCGGGATTGGCGATCGGGAACGAAAGGACGCGCAAAGAGAAGCCCGCCGGCATGCGGACCATGGCGCTGGTCTGTCTCGGTTCGGCCACTTTCACGATGGTCGGATTCGCCTTCGAGAGCAAGACGGGGGATTCGGGCCGCGTGGCCGCCCAAATTGTCACAGGCATCGGCTTTCTCGGCGGCGGCGTCATCCTGCGCGGGCCGAGCAGCATCTTCGGCGCGACCACCGCCGCCATGATTTGGCTGACGGCGGCGATCGGCATGGTCATGGGCGCGGGTTTTCCCATCGCTGGATTTGGGCTGACGGCGGTGACCCTCGCCCTGCTGAAATTCGTGGGGCGCTGGGAGCATACCCATCAAGGCGGAGTGCGCGCCGAGACCGTTTACGTGGTCTTCGATCCCCAGCACGGCAAGAGCCTGATCAAGCTCGAAAAATTGATGGTGGATTATGAGATCACCTATCCGCCGAACAACCTGACCCTTTTGAGCGATGGCCGGAACCGGCTCCAGATCGATTATCGCCTCGCCATGCACCGGCACGTCGAATTTCTCAATTCACTCGCCTGCATGCCCGAGGTGAGCGAAATCGAGCGCCAGGGGTGAACGCGCATCCCGGAGGGATAAAAGCCTGTAGCCAGCGGTTGATCCCGCGACCGCGGGAGACACCGCTGGGTCACGCCCCCCTCCGTCGGCTCCCCGGAGGGGAGCCAGCCCGCATACGCTTTGCCTGCGCGTACTCACAGAGTTTGCAGGCGCCGGCATCCGCAGGTCCGCCCATCTGGACATGCTTCCCATGCTTCCCATCATTCCCACGCCGTCCATCGGCCCCGCTCGGGAAAGCTCCGCTGCTCATCGCGGCCAAGTATAGAAGACAAGGTCTGGCGCCTCTGGCCCACTCGACAACGAAAGTCGATCCCGTTTTTCTTGCCTCGCCAGATTTGAGACGCTACCGGAAAAGGCCGGACGCACATGCCTTTCGCACCGTTTGAATTTATCGAATAACGATGCCGGAAACTCCTCACGATCGAAAAACTGCTGAGCTTGCAGGAGCCTACAAACGACGAGGATACACTGTTCTCGAGAATCCAAGTCCAGGCGAACTGCCGCCATTTTTGCAGGGCCATCAACCTGATCTGATTGCTACCAGTCCGGCCGACAACGTGGTCATTGAAGTCAAAAGCCGAGCCTCTTTGAGACAATCGGATCAGCCGCGGAGGCTGGCTGATGCCGTCGCCGGCCAAACAAACTGGCGGTTTGAATTGGTTTTGCTGAAACCCGAGGAGGAGCAAACTGGCGAACCGGAAATCCTTTCGCTCGTTGAAATTCAAAAGTATTTGGATGAGGCGACATCGGTGGGCCATCTGGCCACGGCTTTTATCCTGGCATGGGTTGCAGGTGAGGCGAGCCTTCGAGCCATTGCCAAACGGGATGGACTGTCGACGATGATACTCTCGCCGAAGGCTCTGCTAAAAGAACTGGTTTTCGAAGGAGTAATTTCAAGAGAACGCCACAAGCTCTTCGACGACGCAGCCAAAGTTCGCTCGCGCGTAGTTCATGGACTGCGCGAACCCAATCTGACAACGGCTGACGTGAACAAGCTAATCGAAGGGACAAAAGCGATGCTCGAAGAGTTGAGCGCAGTGCCAACCCCAGTCTGACTTCCCGCTGAATGGCCGATATGAAAAGTTCGTGCCAGCAAAGCGGCCGATGCCAGTCCGCGAGCGAAGTCATCCGCGAAGGGTTGAGGCTATTTGAAGACCAGGGTCAACTCCGCGCGGCTCAAATCGAAAAAGTGCGCCGCAAAATTCAGGTGGGGCTTGACGAACTCGATCGCGGGGAGGGCATCCCCGGGGATCAAGTCATGGCGAAATTGGGTAGTGCCCGAATTTGAAATTGGACGCGCAACAGCATGTTTCGTGCCATATATAGCGTATAGTTTTTGGCAAGGGTGCCAAAATTGGCCGGGTGCAAAATCGCAACGGTGGTTTTAACTGAAGCTAAAAACGGACGCAGTTAAATTTGGTTCATCCGGGTTGCTATTCGCTTCGGGTGCAATGTTGCGCCCGTGGTAATTTACTCTTTTCTGATAGCGAAAAAGCGAAAGCGGTTTCGGTTTCAAAAAGCGCCAATTAAAGACCGTGAAGGATTTTATTTGCATTATGGGTATTCACGGTCCATAACGTAATTATACCAAACGCCATGACAACCTCCGACGAACTTCGAAACCAGGCAAAAGAGCTTCGTGAAGCAGCGAGAAAGCTTGATGATGCCGCAGAGACTCTTGAGAGCTTCGGAAAAGCAAGAGGGAAGGCGCCAGTTGTGGAATCCAAGGAGCCTACCAAAAAGCGAACACAAGGGTTTGTGATTTCGGATGGAGTACGAAAAAATCAGGATTGGTGCTACAAAATCATCAAGGACGCCGGCCACCCATTAAAGGTGGATGAAATCGTGACGGCCCTTCACGGATTGGGGAGCAATGTCAAAAAAGCTACCACTGTGACGCTCTACCTTCGGTTTGACGAGAAAAAGCGGTTCACGCGCCCATCCCCCGGAGTGTGGGGAATCGCAGCCTGATTTCAGCATTTTACCATTATGCCAATACCTACAAAAGCCCTGGTCGTGCGAAACGCCAGCTTCCGGGGCTACGACCGAGGCCGGGAGAGTTGAAGTTTTGCGGCTGCTCTCTCCCGGCCATTAGGCGCTGAAACTGGCGCTCGTTAGGTCCAATCCCTTTCGGGCGTCAGAACCAAATATCGCAACCAGTTGCACTAAACACATTTCAAACGGGGCCTTAGGTTAACGGTAAACCGGCAGACTTTACACCCTAGCAGATGCGGGTCCGAATCCCGTAGGCTCCAATTGATTTGCGTATTACAATTTATCACGCTCTGCGGCGTCGAGCAACTGTTTTGTTGCCCACGCCCTGAGTTTCATCCCGGATTTGTCGGCGGATTTCTGAAATTGTTTCAAAATCTCGCGAGAGAAGCGGAGCGAAAAGACTTCTTTCGTTTGGTCTGCGGGAAGCTTCGGGCGGCCTTTTTTCATTTTATTTGGCGTAATACGAAAATTGTTATTGCGCCCACTGTGTTTCCGTATTACGATTAATGCAAATCGAAACTGAATATGGCGAACATCCTTCCAATCGAAGGGCAGATCACGGTAATCGGTCAACTCGCCAGGGTACAAGCATTCGGGCGATTGAGCGCCTCACTGGCATCCATCAAGATACGATCTGCCGTCTCGGCGTCCGTGTCGGGAAAGCCTGCGAAAAGATCATGGACGAGAAGATGACGGGGCTCGCTTGCAAGACGATCCAGATGGATGAGATTTGGGGGTTGATTGGAAAGAAGCAGAAGAATTTGAAACCCGGTGATGAAAGCAAGGGATTGGGCGATGCTTGGACGTTCGTTGCCATCGACGCTGAAACCGCATGGTCCCCCGCGTATCGGGTCGGCGAGCGCGACTCCTGCACCGCGAACTGCTTCGTTGAGGATTTGGCATCGCGCCTGGACGGCGAGCGCGTGCAAATCTCCACGGATGCCCTCGCCGCATACGCCGAGGCGATTGAGCGCGGATTTGGTGCGGAAGCCGACTACGGCCAGATTGTAAAAACCTACGGTGTTGCCGACGTGCAAGCGCAGCGTAGGTACAGCCCCGCCGAATTGGTTCGCATCAAGCGCCATGTGGTTTCCGGGAATCCCATTGAAGCGGACATTTCCACCAGCTACATCGA
>Ga0302319_10012112_pt1 | contig 16291 bp, 15 predicted proteins | sample Bog_T0_2_FD_203319 | JGI IMG/M metagenome (GOLD analysis project Ga0302319, IMG submission 203319) | Peat permafrost microbial communities from Stordalen Mire near Abisko, Sweden - Bog_T0_2 | ecosystem: Environmental > Terrestrial > Soil > Wetlands > Peat | place: Sweden: Abisko, Stordalen Mire...
CTCGCCGGAATCGCTGATGACCTCGACGATGTGTTCGCAAAGCTCGACGGCCATGTTATGCGACCTCCTCGCGGTCTTCGGCTTCGAGGCGAATGCGGACCAGGTTTTTCTGCCGTGGATCGATCCCGAAAATGCGGTTGTCCGTTCCCGGGTTGGCCCGGTCGTAAACGGAATCGGTGTCGACGATGCCGAGGTAGTCCTTGATGCCGCGGGCGGCTTTGCGCCCCGCGCCCATGGCCTCGATGACGGTGGCCGCGCCGGTGACGATATCGCCGCCGGCGAAAACGCCTGCCAGGGAGGTGGCGAGGTTCGAGTCGGTGCCGATGTAGCCCCATTTGTTGAGGCGGATGTTCGACGTCTGGCCGATGATGGGATTGGCCTGGGTGCCGATGGCGAAGACGACCATGTCGACCTCGAAGTCGTGTTCGCTGCCCTCGACGGGCACGGGCCGGCGGCGCCCGGATTCGTCGGGCTCGCCCAGCTCCATGCGGAGGTTGCGCAAGGCGCGGACGTTGCCTTTGCCGTCGCCAAGAATCTCGACCGGCGCGGTGAGCCAGTGGAACTCGACCCCCTCCTCCCGGGCGTGGTGCAACTCCTCGAGCCGGGCGGGACATTCGGCCTCGCCGCGGCGATAGACGCAATAGACCTTGTCCGCGCCGAGGCGCAAAGAAACGCGCATGGCGTCCATGGCGGTATTGCCAGCGCCAATGACGGCTACGCGGCAGCCCAGGTGCAGCGGCGTGTCGAACTCGGGGAACCTGCCGGCGTGCATGAGGTTGCAGCGGGTCAGCAATTCATTGGCGGACATGACGCCGCCGAACGACTCGCCGGGAATGCCCATGAAGCGGGGCGAACCGGCGCCGGTGCCAATGAAGACGGCGTCGAAACCCATCTCGTCGATCATCTGGCCGATGGTGAAGAGCCGGCCGACCAGGGTGTTGCACTCGATCTTCACCCCGAGGTCCTTGAGTTTGCCGATCTCGGCGTCGACCACGGAATTGGGGAGGCGGAACTCGGGGATTCCATAGCGCAAGACGCCGCCCGGGGCGTGAAGCGCCTCGTAAACAACGACCTCGCAGCCCGCCCTGGCCAGGTCCGCGGCGCAGGCCATCCCGGCCGGGCCGGAGCCGACGATGCCGACGCGAAATCCATTCGGCTCGATGTAAGGAATATTGGCCCAGCCGCGCTCGATAGCCATGTCTCCGACCCAGCGCTCGAGGCGGCCCACGGCGACCGGTTCGAGGCGCTCGGCCACGGCGCAGACGGCCTCGCACTGGCTCTCCTGCGGGCAAACGCGGCCGCAAATGGCCGGCAGGAGGTTGTCCTCGGTCAGCACATCGTAGGCGCCCCGGTAATCGCCTTCGCAAATCCTGGCGATGAAGGCGGGGATGTTCACCTTGACCGGGCAGCCGGCGATGCACTTGGGGTCGTCGCACATCAGGCAGCGCTCGCTCTCGTTGCGGGCATTCTCGGGCGTGTAACCAAGTGCGACCGGCGAGAAATTGCGGACCCGCTCGGCAGCCGGTTGCTCGGGCATGCGCGTGCGCTCCTGCGGAATGGTCCTGATCGTCTTCGGCTTCATGCGGGCTGGGCGCTCCGGCATTTATTCAGCCAGTTGTGCAAAGCGCGTTGTTCATCCTCGAGGAAGAGGCGCTGGCGCTTCATCAACTCATCAAAGTCGACTTCGTGAGCGTCGAAATCGGGCCCATCCACGCAGGCGAATTTCATCCGGCCGCCCACGGAAACGCGGCAGCCGCCGCACATTCCGGTGCCGTCGACCATGATGGGATTGAGGCTGACCACGGTCTTGACGCCGGCCGGCCGGGTGACCTCGGCGCAGGCCTTCATCATTACCGGGGGACCGACGGCGAGGACCTCGTCGACGTCGGGATGGCGGCGCAACGCCTGGGCGAGGCCGTCGGTCACGAAGCCCTTGAGGCCGGCGGAGCCGTCGTCGGTGCAGAGGATCAGCTCATCGCAATACTGGCGAAATTTCTCCTCCCAGAAGACGAGCGACTTCGAGCGGAAGCCGATGACGCCGATGACGTAGCCGCCGTTCTCCTTGAAGGCGCGCAGTTGCGGGAAGACCGGGGCGACGCCCAGGCCGCCGCCGACACAGACGACCTTTCTCCGGACGCCAATCTCCGTGGGGCGGCCCATGGGGCCGGCGAGGCTGAAGAGCGAGGCGCCCTCGAGGCACGTCGCCTGCATTTCCCGGGTGGTCTTTCCGACGGCCTGGATCACGAGGGTGACGGTCCCCTTTTGGCGGTCAAAATCGGCGATGGTGAGCGGGATCCGCTCGCCGCGTTCATGGGAGAGGACGATGACGAACTGGCCAGGCCGGGCCGCCCGCGCCATGAGCGGGTGGCGAACTTCGAGCAGATAGGTCGTCTCGGAGAAATCCTGGCGGGTGACGATCAGGAATGGAGGCGCGTCCGCCGCCATCGGGGCGCAAAGACCGTCCTGGCCGCGACGCGCGGCTCGATTCGAGCCGGGCTTCGACCGGGCTGGCGCCGGCTGGATAAGTGGTTTCGAAGTCATTGTAAGCGTTTCCCCCCGACCCGTCTCCGATGACGCGAAAAGCGAACAGCCTTCAAGGGTTTAGAGAGTGAACATACGTGAATCTGCCAAACCGGCCTCTCCATCGATTGGCATTCTCTTAGCAACAATTAGTGTAATCGCCAGACGGAAGGGCCTTGGGAACCGCTGATTAATGGGGGTGGCCTTTGCTGCACCATAATGGGACGCAATATCCCCGAGTGCGGCTTCACTCATCGGAGCCTTCTATCGTGGCTCTGCTGATCCGTGCTGACCCGGAGGTAGGCGGCGATTCCCATGGAGGAAGAATCGCCGAAAATCAGCAGCCGGTTGCCCGAATCGAGCGCAGAGCTTTTTCCCATGGCCTCACGTCTTCGGGCGTTTTCGCTTGTCGATGCCATGTCTCGTAACCCTTGCGCAATACCGCAAGTCCCTCCGTGGTAAGGTCGGTCGATTTCAATACAAAATTGCGATCCACTGTCCCGTCGGCGGCAGTAAGCCTCCGAGCAGCCAACCCATTTTCGTCAAAAAACCTCGCAAGAGCGGATAGCTTTCTCAGGATGACTTCCTCCGAGTCCACTTCCTCTCCGCCAGCTGCAAGACGATCCTCCACTCGTTTATCCATCTCAAAACTAGCAATCGTAAATGGTTTGTCGTTCATAACCTATTTTTGTCTGCGGACTTCGGAAACGCCTTCGACGGGAATAAGCTTTCTGGTTTCTTTATCCCGAATATACGTCCCGCCCGCGTCTCTAATGCGTTCTTCTTTTTTCTGTTGCAAGCGTTTATCGACACTATCACCCGTCGTCTCATAAGCCTTTGCAGTACCCGCCTCTTGATCGATCACTGCGTGATCTACGCGTCGCCCCTCACCGGTGACGGGGTCTAGAACTTTGTTCCCGGCCGCATCGCGTAGTGTTCGTTCTTGCTGAACGACTTTCCCAGGGTTTTCGGCGGCAAGTTTTTCAGCTGTCTTTGCTGCACGCTGAGCACCGGTCTCCGCGTTCTTAAGGAGTTGAGCCGCTTGCTTTGCTTTAGCCGCAGCTTCTTCAGCCGTAACAACGCCCTTGACCACCGCTCCTGCATCCTTTGCGATTCCGCCAACCTCGGGGATCATTCCGATCAGCGCGACCGCCTTGTCAACCTTTGACGCAGTTGGATCCTGGAGAGTTGCTATCGATTGAATCTGCGAAGCGACAGGAATGAATGGAGCTACGACGGGAATCGCCTCCTTAACTCCCTTTTTATACCCCTCGATATATTCTTGCCTATCCGCGCTGGTCCATTGACCGCCGCCCGGCTGGCCGGCGGGTAGGCGGGGTTCATCGTCGTTATCGCCTGTATTGGCCAAGGGATAGCTCAGGTATCCCTGCACTCCAATATAACGGAAAATGGCCAAATCCTGCCGATTGCGTTGGATTTCAATCAGGCTGGAATCATTCTGCACTCCGTGGCTGCTGTTGCTGACGATCCTCCCATGGTCCACGACAATGCCGGCGTAGCCGTCAGCGGCTTTTTTCCAGCCGGGTTCGATGATGATGTCTCCGGGCGCGGCTTCACTCATGGCCACTTGCGTGAATCGTTTGTCATGCGCCAGGGAATTCCAAAGAATGGACGTGCTACAAACATGGTTTGGAGGAGTTCCAAGCATGATAGTCTGTTCGGTGGCTTTTGTGAAGATGAGGGATACGGCCAATGCGTATTCCGGCGGGCCTATGAATGGGCCTCCAAAATTCCTGGTGGACATGCCGATGCTCTGAAACGCCGCTTGGGCTATTCCCGGACCATAGGCGCTTTGCGGCTCTTTCTCTGCCGCGCCGGTGCTGGTCCGTTGACCGACATTGGGTCGGCCAGATGGACAGAGTGACTTGATGGCGAGGGGATTTGGCGTCCTTGTCATAGAACCATCATGAGGAGTAAAAATGGTGCTCCTGTTAGTGAAATCTTTTCCATTGACTTTTGAGGGGGCGTTGCAGGTGGCGCGCGCACCCAGGCGTCAAGAGGAATGAAGAAAAATTTCCCCGAGCAATTTTTTGAGAAGGAAATCGTGGCGAATATCGGACACCAGATTGAACGACTTCGATTTTGGTGGACGCCGTACCGACGAGAACGTGGAATTGGCTTGGTCGGGCTGACGGGGTTCGGACCCGTGTCCCCTCCGCCTCCTCGGTCCCAAGCCCTTTTTCAGTGCAACCCGGAGAGCTGCAAGGGCCACGCCCATTAATCAGTGGTTCCCTTGGCCGTTCGCCTCTACCCCGAAATCGTTGCACGCAGATTCTTGCGTTTCGGCGGGGCATTGCTCATCTTGGAAGACCCACGCCGTCGCGCGAGGGGCTCCAAATTTTGACCAGACCCCCCGGGAAAAATCTCAATGAATAACAACAATACCCAGACTGTCTTCGTGACGGGCGGCGCCGGTTATGTCGGCTCCGTTCTCATTCCTCTATTGCTCGAAGCGGGCCACCGTGTCCGCGTGCTGGACCTTTTCATCTATGGAGACCACGTGTTCGACGGGCTTCCGAAGGAGCAGGCCGGGCGGCTCGAAATTTTCAAGGGGGATTTGCGCGACCAGGCGCTGCTGCGCAAGGGGCTGGCGGGGTGCGACTCGGTAATTCACCTGGCGTGCATCTCGAACGACCCAAGCTTCGAGCTCGACGCGGCGCTGGGGCGCTCGATCAATTACGACGCGTTCATGCCGCTGGTGGATATCGCGAAGGACTCGGGGGTGCGGCGGTTTATTTATGCGTCGTCGTCAAGCGTCTACGGGGTGAAGGCGGACCCGAATGTGACCGAGGAGCTGCCGCTCGAGCCGCTGACGGATTACTCGAAATACAAGGCAATGTGCGAAGATGAGCTGCGCAAGCGGGCGTCGCCCGGCTTCACGACGCTGATCCTGCGGCCGGCCACGGTGTGCGGCTACTCGCCGCGGCTGCGGCTGGATCTCTCGGTCAATATCCTGACCAATCATGCGATCAACCGCGGGAAGATCACGGTGTTCGGCGGCCAGCAGTACCGGCCGAATTTCCATGTGCGCGACTGCGCGGAGTTGTATGTGAAATGCCTCCAGTTTCCGGACGAAATGATCGCGGGCAAGACGTTCAACGCCGGTTATCAAAACCTGAAGCTGAACGACATCGCGGAGCTGGTGCGGAAGGTGGTGGGCGCGCAGGTGGCCATCGAGACCACACCGACCAACGACAACCGCTCATACCATATTTCCTCGGAGAAAATCCGCCGCGAACTCGGCTTTGCGCCGCGGTATTCGATCGAGGATGCGGTGGGCGACCTGAAGGACGCGTTCGCGGCGGGGAAAGTCAGCGAGCCGCTCACGAACCCGTACTATTACAACATCAAGCGGATGCAGGACATCCACCTGGCATGACCGATCCGGCGACGCTCGACCGCATCTCCCGGACCATCCGGCACCGGCTGATCGAAATATCGCACCGGGCGCAGACGGCGCACCTTGCCGGGGCGCTTTCGTGCGTGGATCTGCTGGTGGCGCTTTACTGGACGCGGCTGCGGGCCGATCCGGCCAATCCCGCCGACCCGGCGCGGGATCGATTCATATTCAGCAAGGGACACGCGGTGAGCGCGCTCTACACGGTGCTGGCGATGCGCGGGTATTTTCCGGAGGCAAGCCTGGCCGATTACAACTGCGAGGGCGCGGGTCTGCCGGAGCAGCCGGCGCCGCACGGAGTGCCCGGCGTTGAGTGGGCCACGGGCTCGCTCGGGCACGGGCTGGGGGTCGGGCTCGGTATCGCTCTGGCGGCGCAAATCCAGGGAGCGCAGTACCGGACGTACGTGCTGATGAGCGATGGGGAATGCCAGGAGGGAAGCGTGTGGGAAGCGGCGATGCTGGCGCCCAGGCTCGGGCTCGGCAGCCTGACGGTGATGATCGATTTCAACAAATGGCAGGCCACGGGGCGCAGCACGCAGATCATGCAGATGGAGCCGCTGGCCGAGAAGTGGCGCGCCTTCGGATGGAACGCCTGCGAGGTGGACGGGCACGACCTGCCGGCGATTGTAAGCGCGTTGCACCAGGAGAATCCGCCGGACAAGCCGCTGGCGATTGTGGCGCACACGGTCAAAGGCCGCGGGGTATCTTTCATCGAGGATGACAATAACTGGCATTACCGCTCTCCGTCCGCGGAAGAGGTGGTAAAGGCGAAGGAGGAGCTGTTTCCCAATGCGTAACGCGTTTGCAGACGAGCTATTGAAACTGGCGCGCGAGGACGCTCGCGTGGTGATCCTGAGCGGGGACATCGGGAACCGGCTTTTCGACAAGTTCAAGGCGGAGTTTCCCAATCGCTTCTACAATTGCGGCGTGGCGGAGGCGAACATGATCAGTATGGCCGCGGGGCTTGCGGGCTGCGGGATGCGGCCGATGTGTTACACGATCACGCCGTTCGTGACGACGCGATGCCTCGAGCAAATCAAGGTGGATGTCTGTTATCACCGGATGCCGGTGCTGATCGTCGGCACGGGCTCGGGGCTCTCGTATTCATCGCTGGGATCGACTCACCACTCGTTTGAAGATATGGCGATCATGCGCGTGCTTCCGGACATGAGCGTGCTGGCGCCGGCGGATTCCAACGAACTGCGTTCGTGCATGCGCGCCGCGCTCCGGCAGGACTTGCCCGCCTACATCCGGATCGGCAAAAAGGGCGAGCCGGAAGTGTTCAAAGAGCCGCCGCAGTTCGAGATCGGCCGGTGGAACGTGGTCGAGGCCGGGGAGCGCGTCTGCATCCTCTCCTGCGGAACGCTGCTGCCGGAGGCCCTCGAGGCGGCCGCGTGCCTGCGCAAGAACGGGCTGCTGCCGCAGGTGGTCCGCTGCGCGAGCGTCAAGCCGCTGGACGCGAACTTTCTGCGGGCGGCCGCGACGGATTTCGAGTTGATCGCCACGGTCGAGGAGCATTCCCTGATTGGGGGATTCGGCTCCGGGGTCGCGGAATTTCTTGCGGATGCAGGTCTGGCGCACACACCGCGGCTATTGCGGGCCGGGATTCCCGATCAGTTCCTGCACGACTGCGGCGAGCAGGACCACGCACGGAAGCTTTGCGGGCTGGATGCCGCGAGCATCGCCGGGCGGATCGCGGCGGCCTGTCCGTAGATTGACGGCAAAAACAGGCGGCCCGCGATGAGCAACGATTCCTCCAGCCGCGTCGTGGGAGTGGACCTCGACAACACGATTATCTGTTACGATCAGGCGTTTCACCGCGCGGCCGTCGAGCGCGGCTGGATCGATCCGGCGACTCCCGCCGCCAAGACGGCGGTCAAGAAAGCCCTTTTTGAAAAAGTGGGCAACCGGGAGTGGACGGAATTGCAGGGGTACGTTTATGGCCCGGGACTGGATGCGGCGACGGCCTATCCCGGGGCGGCCGAATTCTTCCGGGCGTGCGCGGCGCGGGAGATCAAGACTGTCATCATCAGCCACAAGACGCAATTCGCGGCGGCGGGGCCCCGGTACGATCTGCGCGAAGCGGCGCTGGGGTGGTTGAAAACCAGCGGCCTTGCCGATGCCCCGGTTACGTTTACCGATACCCGAAGCGCGAAGCTCGAGGCGGTGCGGAGGCACGGGTGCCAGATGCTCATCGACGATCTGCCGGAGGTGTTTCGCGATCCGGCTTATCCGACGGGAACGGATTTCATACTCTTTGACCCCGATCGGGCGCATCGGGACTGGACGGCCACGGAACGCGCTTCATCCTGGGCGGAAATCAGTTCACGATTCTTCCCATGAACTCTGGCGAACCTCCCCGCGAAATCGCGCGTCAACTCCTCGACCGCGCCGGATGCCCCGGGGAGTTCGCGCTGACGGCCATTCCCGGCGGACGCAACAACCGCGTGTGGCGGCTCCGCGCGAACGAGACCGATTTTCTGCTCAAGCAATACTACTGGACGGAGACCGACCGGCGGGACCGAATGGGGCACGAGTGGGATTTCCTGAGGTATTTGCGCGGGATCGGATGCACCGGCGCCGCAAAGGCGCTGGCGGCCGATCGCGAGCACCGGTTCGCGCTGATCGAGTTTATCGACGGGGCTCCGCCCGGGCTTTCGGAAGTCGGGGAGCCGGAAATCGTTGCGGCGTCGGACTTCTACGCTGAAATGAACGCGGGCCGTTTCTCGGACGCGGGACGGGAACTGCCGGACGCGTCGGAAGCCTGTTTCTCACTGCAAGAGCACATCGAAACGACGGCCCGGCGCGTGCGGCGCCTCGAGCAGATCGAGCCGGAGGCGAATCGCGAGGTCCTCGAGTTCGTGACCGACGAGTTGGCTCCGTTGTGGCATCGCGTCCATGCGCGGATTGTCATGATGGCGCCGGAAGCCGGCGGGCTCGACCGAAGACTCGACCCCGGGGAACGCTGCCTTTCCCCCTCGGATTTCGGTTTCCACAATTCGCTGCGGACGCCCTCGGGCAGGCTGCGATTCGTGGACTTTGAATACGCGGGTTGGGACGACCCGGCGAAGACGATCGCCGATTTCGCGAACCAGCCCGACATGCTCCTCGACTCTCGCCTGAGCGACATCTTCCGCGCGCGCGCCATCGCGTTGTTCCCTGACGGCGCCTCGCTCGAGGCTAGGCTGCGGCTGTTGACGCCGCTCTACCAGGTCAAGTGGGCGTGCATTTGTATGAACGAATTTCTGCCCGCGGGGACGGTCCGGCGGGCGTTCACCGGTCTGAAAACGGACGCGGGACCCACGCGGCTGGCCGGGCACCTCGAACGCGCCCGTATCATGGCCGCGCGGGCCGCAAAAAGCCTGGACTTCCCGGCTGGCGAAAGTAGTGTCGCCGACCTGCCTCGACCTTCTCCCTGAGGCTTGAAATCTCCCATGGGTCACCTCCGCAATTTCGTCACACCTTTGCACAAGGCCACCAAGCGCGACGTCGTCGCCCGCATGGTGGACGACAAAGTCACCTGCATGCTCAAGGCCAAGGAATATGAGGCCGATTACTGGGATGGCGACCGGCGGTTCGGCTACGGCGGCTACAAGTACCTGCCCGGCCGGTGGAAGCCGGTGGCGCAGGCGCTGATCGACACGTACGGGCTGAAGGCGGGATCGCGCGTGCTGGACGTGGGCTGCGGCAAGGCGTTTCTTTTATACGAGATGCAGTTGATCGAGCCGGGGCTGAAGCTTGTCGGGTTCGATATATCGAACCATGGTCTGGCCTCGGTGCAGCCCGATTTGAAGGCCGATCTGTTTCGCTATCGCGCCCAGGACGTGTACCCGTTCGGCGATAAGTCCTTCGACCTGGTGATTTCGCTCACCACGCTGCACAACCTTCGGCTCTTCGAACTCAAGACCGCGCTGGGCGAGATCGAGCGGGTGGGCAAGCAGGGTTACGTCATGCTCGAGAGCTATCGCAATGAGCAGGAACTCTTCAACCTGCAATGCTGGGCGCTGACGTGCGAATCTTTCTTCGATACCGCGGAGTGGATCTGGCTGTACAATCACTTCGGTTACACAGGCGATTACGAGTTCATTTACTTCGAGTAGTGCGCCAGCGGCGCGGCCTTAAACCAGCCCAGGGAGCAGCGAGCCGAGCCCAGGGTTTGCGGTCCGCGGCTCGAAAGGAGCGCGATAGCGCGGTTTAAGTTTTAGTGTGGCCATTCGGTTGCGGCGTCCACCCCCGCCTGGGCCACCGGCCCAGGGCTACAGCACGCTGCCGCGCGCGCAGAGAAACCTGTCGTATCACGCTTGCGTTGTAGCCCTGGGCCGGTGGCCCAGGCGGGGGAAGACGCCGCTTCATAAATGGCCACAGTCGGTCGCTCTCGCGTCCGGCGCCCCGGGCCGGGAAACTTCTGTTTGCCCTTGAACCCGGAGCCGGGCGATGCTTTTCTGGAGGGCTCCCGAACCACCGAGCAGGGAAGCGCAATTCGAAAAAACCCCGGCCCTGACGTTGGATGTTCCACACTTTGAGCAGGAGATTTTTACCCATTGAAAACCAAGGCAGCCATCCTCACCGAACTCAACTCGCCGCTTGTCCTGGACGAGATTGAAATTCCATCCCTCGATGTCGGGCAAGTCCTCGTAAAGATCGAACGCACTGGCATTTGCGGAGCGCAGATCGGCGAAATCTCCGGAGCCAAGGGCCCGGATAAATACCTGCCGCATCTGCTTGGCCACGAGGGCGGGGCGGTGGTGCTCGAGACCGGCCCCGGGGTGACCCACGTGCGGAAGGATGACCACGTAGTGATGCACTGGCGCAAGGGCGCGGGCATTCATGCGCGTCCCGCCACTTACCAGTGGAATGGCCGCACGGTCAATTCCGGCTGGGTTACGACCTTCAGCGAATACTCGGTTGTCTCCGAGAACCGGCTCACTCCCATAGGCAAAGAGATCGATTTCGAGGCGGCGGCGCTGATGGGTTGCGCGGTCACCACGGGATTGGGCCTGATCAATAACGATGCCCAGCTCAAGATTGGACAATCGATCGCTGTCCTGGGGTGCGGCGGCGTGGGCTTGAACGTGATTCAAGGCGCCGCGATGGTCGCCGGCGACCCGATCATCGCAATCGATATCCACGACAAAAAACTGGAAATGGCCCGCAGCTTCGGCGCCACCCATCTCATCAATTCCGGCAAATCCGATTTGCGCGAGGAAGTGCGGAAGATCGTCGGTCCCAAAGGCGTCGATGTATTCGTCGAGAATACGGGCTTGGTGCGGTTGATCGAGAAGGCCTACGAATTGACGGCCCAGGCGGGACGCGTGATCCTCGTTGGCGTTCCGCGGCACGACCAGGACATCACAATCCACTCCCTGCCCCTGCACTTCGGGAAAGTCCTGACCGGTTGCGAAGGCGGGCACACGTATCCCACCACGGACATTCCACGCTACCTGCGGCTTTACCAAACCGGGAAGCTGGATCTGGACCGGCTGATCACGCACCGTTTCCCGGGGCTGGAATCGATCAACGAGGCGCTCGATGCGGTCCGCGCCGGCGATGTCGGGAAGTGCGTCATTGTCATGTCATGAATCAGACCGTGACAGAGGCCGGCGTCGAACCGCTGGCTCGAACCGCCGGAGTCGGCCGGATTCTCATTCTGGGGCACTCCGGGTTCATCGGCAGTTATCTGGATCGGACTTACCAAAGGAAGTTGCCCGGCGTCGAAATCGTCGGCTTGTCGGCGCCCGAGTTTGACCTGACCCGGGAACAGGACGCCGAAAAGCTGGCGGATTATCTGGATCCGCAAACGGTGGTCGTGTTTTTGGCGGGGGTGAAACGGCAGCTCGGCGACGATCTGAATGCGTTCACGATGAACATTCGGATGGCGGTCAACTTTTGCCGCGTTCTCGAGCGCCATCCGGTCAAGCGGCTCGTTTTCTTTAGCTCCGCGGCAGTGTACGGCGAGGAGAATCAAAACACCCGCATCATCGAGGAGACGCCGGTGCATCCCACATCCTTTTACGGAGCCGCCAAATACGCCGCCGAGTGTCTTCTCGAGAAGGTGATCCGCTCCCAGGGCCAGGGGTCGCTGCTGATCCTGCGCCCGCCGCTCATTTATGGGCCGGGAGACGCGAGCAACGGTTACGGCCCGTCGGGATTTGTCAAAGCCGCCCTCGATGGCGAGACGATTACCGTCTGGGGCGATGGATCCGAACGGCGCGAATTCATCTTCGTCGGAGATGTCGCGGAAATCGTTTTTGCTCTAAGCCTTGGCACTTACAACGGCGTGCTGAATCCGGCCAGCGGACAAAGCAGCACTTATACGGATATTGTGAACATTCTTTCGCGGACGCTGGGCCGGCAGGTTCAGACGACTTCGCGCTTACGCTCCAAGAACAAGGTTGATCACGGATACTCGAACGCGACGTTTATGAAATTGCTTCCCGATTTTGCATTCACGCCCCTCGAGGAGGGAATCCGCCGGACCATCGACTCGAAAGGGAGCCGCTAATGGATGCCTGCCTTCTATGCAGAGCCAGGGAAGTCGTTCAACTTATCGACTTCGGCATGCAGCCGATCTGCAACCGCTTTCCAGCCACCCCCGACGCCGAGGAGGCGCTGTTTCCAATGCGGCTGGGCCAGTGCGGCGCCTGCGGCGTCGTGCAGGCCATCGCGCCGCCTCCCGCGGCGGAATTGAAACCGCGCGTTGATTGGATCACTTACAACGAACCCGAAGGGCACCTGGACCGGCTTGCTGTTGCAATCGCCGGGCTGCCGGGTTTGACTAAGGACTCGTCGATCTGCGGCATTACCTTCAAAGACGACAGTTTGCTGCGGCGATTGCATGACGAACACGGGTTCGCGCACACGTGGCGGCTCGATTTCCAAAAGGATTTGGGAATCGCCGAGCGCGGTGTCGGGGTGGAAACGATCCAGGACCGATTGACCGGCGCGGCGACCGAGAAGATCGCGCAAGCTCATGGCAAGGCCGACGTGGTAATCGCCCGCCACATCTGGGAACATACGAGCGACCCTGCCGGCTTTGTCGACGCGTTGAAGAACCTGATGACGCCTCACGGCTACTTGGTTATCGAGATTCCCGATTGTGAACGGGCATTGGCCGGCTGCGACTACAGCACGGTGTGGGAGGAGCATTCGCTTTACTTTACCGACGCTGCTTTTCGCCTCGGTATTTCGCGTTGCGGCCTGTCGCTCGAGTATCTCGAATGTTTTCCGTATGCTCTCGAAAACTCGCTGGTGGCCATCGCGCGGATAAATTCAGGAGCGGCGCCGGCTCGTGATTCGGAAGAGATTTTGGAAGCGGAGAAGCGCCGCGGCCAGGGTTTCGCCGGCGGATTGGCCGGGCAGCGGGAGAAACTCGCGAATTATTTTGCACGGTTTCAAAAAGAGCGGGGAAGGATTGCGATTCTTGGAGCGGGCCACCTGGCTTGCACGTTTGTCAACCTGCTCGGCTTGAAGCAATACATCGACTTTGTCGCGGATGATAATCCGCATAAGTTGGGCCTTTGCATGCCCGGCTCGCGGCTGCCGATTCTTGGGTCGGGCGCCCTCCTGGAGCGCGGCGTCAAGCTGTGCCTCTTGAGCGTGAATGCGGAAAGCGAAGAAAAGGTAATTCAGAAGAATCGGCCATTTGTGGAGGCCGGGGGGAGTTTTCAATCCATCTTTCCCGCAAGCAAACACGGCTTGCGGGTATGAACTGCGATCCTATCTCCGTATGATCAATGTCCATCCACAGAACGAAGAGGTGCTTTACGCGGTAGACCCCATCGTTCGGGTGAACCGGCAGGACATCGCGGAGCTGATTCGCAAGGCGGCCGGGAACGCCCGCAACCGGATTCGAGTTTGTACGCACAGAAATATTGAGGACAGGTTGCACGAAATGCTGATCGTGCATACGAGGGACACTTACGTCCGCCCTCATAAGCACCTGGGCAGGAGCGAGTCGTTTCATGTTATAGAGGGCGAGGTGGACGTGGTGATTTTCGATGAAGCAGGCGCGGTCGCCGATGTCCTCCGGTTGGGAAGTTACTCCTCAGGAAAGACATTCTATTACAGGATAGCGGACCCGCTGTATCATACCCTGCTGATCCGGTCCGATGTGATCGTGTTCCATGAATCCATCAACGGCCCGTTTTGCCGGGAGGACATGGTTTTTGCCCCGTGGGAGCCGGAGGCAACTGACGTTGCAGCGCAGAAAGAATTCCTGGAACGAGTCGAGCGGGACGTCGCGGCATTTAGCTCCGGGAAGCCGGAGAGCTGCCAGGAGTTATCCCGGCGGTAACCATGAAAAGGAAACACGCACTCGTCATTGGCGGCACGCGCGGCGCTGGGCGCGCCGTGGTGAAGCTCTTTGCTGGGAAAGGTTACATCCTTTCCGTGATCGGACGCAGACAGCCCGCGGAATCCGACGTTCATGCGCCGGACGTTCATTACTGGGTGGTCGATCTGCTCGATCAGGATCGGCTCGCGAATGCGCTGGCTGAGATCGTTCACAAAAACGGCAAGCTCGACAGCGTGGTTTTTTGCCAGCGTTTCCGCGGGCAGGACGATCCATGGACGGGAGATTTTAATACCAGCTTGACCGCGACAAAGCAGATCGTCGAGGCGGTCGCGGATTGGTTCGACGATGCCGGGGACAAATCCATTGTGATGATCGGGTCCATCGCGAGCACTTTCATCGCCACGGAACAACCGGTGGGTTATCATGTCGCGAAGGCAGGCCTCATCCAGATGGTCCGCTACTTTGCGGTGACGCTGGGGCCCAAGGGCATCCGCGTAAATGCGGTCTCTCCAGGCAGCTTTTTGAAAGAGGAATCGCGGCACTTCTATCTTCAAAACAAGGAGTTGCTCGACCTCTATCAACGCATTACGCCACTTGGCCGCATGGGCACGGCCGAGGAAGTCGCCGCGACGGCCGAGTTCTTATGCGGTCCCTCGTCGTCCTTCATTACCGGCCAGGACCTTGTTGTCGACGGCGGGCTTTCCCTGCAGGGGCAGGAATCTCTTGCCCGCAGCCTTGTGAACTTGAACCATCTTCCGGTTACCCGGCAAACCCCTCAAACGGCAAACCCCTAATAGTGAAAATGACTAACCCTTGTGTAAAGCGCGCGACGTGCCGCCTCTGCGGAGAATCCGAACTCGAACTTGTCCTGCCCGTGGTGGCCACTCCGCCCGGCGATCATTATGTATCCGCGGCGGAAGTGAATGTTCCGCAGGAGACTTATTCGCACGACATCGTTCTATGCAAGCGGTGCGGCCTTTCGCAATTGGCTTACACTGTAAATCCGGAAATCCTGTATCGCTATTACTCCTACACCTCGTCGATTTCGCTCGGTCTTGTGGATCATTTTCGAATTTATGCGCGCGAAGTGCTGGCGCGGGTGAAGCCGCCCAAGGGGGCGCTGGTTCTGGACATAGGCAGCAACGACGGCTCGCTGCTGCGCGCGTTTCAGGCAGAGGGAATGACGGTCCTGGGCGTCGATCCCGCCACCGAGATTGCGCAAGCGGCTACGCGGTCGGGCGTGGAAACCCGGGCCGGATATTTCACTAAGGAACTCGCTTTCAAGCTCAAGGCCGAGCGGGGCGCCGCCGCGATTGTCACGGCGAACAACGTGACCGCGAACGTGGACAATCTCGGAGACTTGATGGAAGGCATCCGCCACATGCTGGCTCCGGACGGCGTGTTTGTTTTCGAAACGTCCTACTGGCTTGACGTCATTGAGAAATCGCTCATTGAAACCGTCTTTCACGAGCATCTTAGTTATTTCTCGGTCAAGCCGCTCGAAATCTTCTTCCGGCGGCTCGGCATGGAACTCATCGACGTGCAGCGCGTGGAAACCAAGGGCGGCTCGATACGCGGCACAGTCCAGCTTGCCGGCGGGCCGCGGACGGCCTCGCCGTCGGTCAAGGACCTGATCGCGCTTGAAACGCAGGCGGGTTTGTACCGGCCGGAAACTTACACCGCCTATGCGGCCAGGCTGGACGGCGTGAAGAATGACCTTCAAAAATTGCTGGGAGACCTGAAAGCCCAGGGCAAGACCGTCGCGGGATACGGCGCCTCGGTCGGTGTAACTACTCTGTTATATTTGTTCGATCTGGCCGGGAAGCTCACCTTCATTGCCGATGACAATCCGGTCAAACAAAACACGTTCTCTCCCGGACATCATATCCCGGTGCTGCCCTCGGCGGCGATTTACGAGAAGAAGCCGGATTATGTTTTGATACTGGCCTGGGCTTATTCGCAGCCGATCATGAAAAAGCACCAGGCGTTCGCCGATGGCGGAGGCCATTTCATTATACCCCTGCCGAAGGTGACGGTGATTTGATAATACCGAAAAACAA
>Ga0302319_10012115_pt1 | contig 16289 bp, 16 predicted proteins | sample Bog_T0_2_FD_203319 | JGI IMG/M metagenome (GOLD analysis project Ga0302319, IMG submission 203319) | Peat permafrost microbial communities from Stordalen Mire near Abisko, Sweden - Bog_T0_2 | ecosystem: Environmental > Terrestrial > Soil > Wetlands > Peat | place: Sweden: Abisko, Stordalen Mire...
GCAATTCGACACCACCCTGCCGCGCTTCGATGTGCTCTCCGCCCTTGATCGCGCCGAAAATGGACTGACCATGGGCGAATTGTCCAACTGGCTGCTGGTGTCAAACGGCAATGTCACCGGGGTGGTGGCGCGGCTGCTTGCCGACGGTCTGGTCGAGCGCCGAGCGGACCCGAACGACCGGCGGGTGCTGCATGTCAGCATGACTCCGCTCGGCAAGCAGCAATTCGGCCTGTGGGTCACTGCCCATGAGCACTGGATCGACGAGCTGCTGGGCGGCCTGACCTCAGCCGACGTCGAACTGCTGATCCGTGAATTGGGCAAAATCAAGAGGGTGCTGCCATGAGTGGTTTCACTGTCGGCACCGCCGACCTGTCGAATTATCGTGCCCATCACTTCCTTTGGCGTCTTGACGAGCAAATAGGCCATGTCACCCTCAATCGCCCGGAGCAAAAAAATCCGCTGACCTTCGACTCCTATGCCGAGTTGCGCGATTTGTTCCGCGACCTGGCGCGCACGCCCGACCAGGTCAAGGCGGTGATCGTCACCGGTGCCGGCGGCAATTTCTGTTCCGGCGGTGATGTCCATGAGATCATCGGTCCGCTCACCAGGATGGATATGCGTCAGCTGCTGGCCTTTACCCGCTTGACCGGCGATTTGGTAAAAGCCATGCGCGCCTGTCCCCAGCCGATCATCGCCGCGATTGACGGTATCTGCGTCGGCGCCGGCGCCATCATGGCGATGGCGGCGGATTTGCGGCTGGCGACGATGCTGGCCAAGACCGCCTTCCTGTTTACGCGCGTCGGCCTGGCTGGCTGCGACATGGGGGCCTGTGCCATTCTGCCGCGCCTGATCGGTCAGGGCCGCGCTGCCGAACTGCTGTTCACCGGCCGCGTCATGTCGGCCGAAGAGGGCGAACGCTGGGGCTTTTTTAACAGCCTGCACGACCCGGCTGCTTTGCTGCCGTCCGCCCTGGCGCTGGCCGCCAAACTGGCGCGCGGACCCAATTTTGCCCATGGCATGACCAAGAACCAGCTGAACGTCGAGTGGGATATGAGCCTGGACACTGCCATCGAGGCCGAAGCCCAGGCCCAGGCGATCTGCATGCAGACCAGGGACTTCGAGCGGGCCTACCACGCCTTTGTGGCCAAACAGGCCCCGACCTTCGAGGGTAACTGATGGCCGACTCAAGTTTCCTGACCTGGCCGTTCTTCGACGACCGTCACCGCGCCCTGACCGCCGACTTGGCCGGATGGATCGACGCCAATCGATCGCAGCTAGGCCATGACACCGATGATGTCGATGCCGCCTGTCGTGCGTTGGTCGGGCGGCTGGGCGAAGCCGGTTGGTTGCGCCACGCCGTGGTGAGCGACGAAGCGCCGCGTCTCGACGTGCGCAGCCTCTGCCTGCTGCGGGAGAGCCTGTCCTATTGCTCCGGTCTGGCGGATTTTGTCTTCGCCATGCAGGGATTAGGCAGCGGCGCCATCAGCCTGTTCGGCAGTGACCGGCAGCGCGCCGACTACCTGCCGGCGGTGGCGAATGGCGACAAGATCGCCGCCTTCGCGCTGTCGGAAAAAGAGGCCGGCTCCGACGTCGCCGCGATCACCACCCTGGCGCGGCGGGATGGCGATCATTACCTGTTGCAGGGTGAGAAAACCTGGATCTCAAATGGCGGCATCGCCGATTTTTACTGCGTCTTCGCGCGAACCGGAGAAGCGCCGGGCGCTCGCGGCCTGTCCGCCTTCATCGTCGATGCCGGCACGCCGGGATTCACCGTCAAGCATCGCATCGAGGTCATGGCGCCGCATCCGCTGGCCACCTTGGCGTTCGACGACTGCCGGGTGCCGGCCGGCAATCTGATCGGCCGGACCGGCGAGGGATTCAAGATCGCCATGTCGGTATTGGATGTGTTCCGCGCCACGGTTGGCGCCGCTGCGCTGGGGTTCGCCCGCCGCGCCTTGGACGAAGCCGTCGACCGTGCACTCACGCGCAAGCTGTTTGGCGCGCCCTTGTTCGATTTGCAGCTGACGCAAGCCCATCTGGCCGACATGGCGGTGGATGTCGACGCCAGCGCCCTGCTGGTCTACCGCTCGGCCTGGGCCAAGGATCAAGGTCAGCCGCGCGTCACGCGCGAGGCGGCGATGGCCAAATTATACGCCACCGAGTCCGCCCAGCGCACCATCGATCAGGCGGTACAGCTGTTCGGCGGGCAAGGTGTCGTGTCAGGCCATATTGTCGAGAAATTGTACCGCGAGATCAGGGCATTGCGCATTTATGAGGGGGCCAGCGACGTGCAAAAAGTGATCATTGCCCGGCAGCTGCTGGTAACAGCGTGACGGCAGAATTCGTCAAAACCCAGCGGATCCATTTTTGCCACTGCGATCCCGCCGGCATCGTCTTCTATCCCCGCTATTTTGAACTGATTACCGCGGTCCAGGACGACTGGTTCAACGAGGCGCTGGGGATCGATTACGCCGCTTTGCATCAGGCGCGCGGCATCGGCACGCCCACGGTGCACCTCGATTGTACCTTCACACACCCCAGTTTTCTGGGCGAAGACATCGTGTTTTGCTGGTCCGTCGAAGAACTTGGCCGCAGTTCCGTCACCTGTGTCGTGACGGCGACGCACGAGGGCGAACTCCGCCTGCGCGCCAAAATCGTGCTGGTGTTCGTCGAACGCGAAAGCGGTCGCGCCACGCCGGTGCCCGACGATGTCCGCCGCGCCATCCTGCGTAGCTTGCCGGCCTGAAGGAGCCGCCACCATGCGACTATTGCAACCCGCCGGATGGCCAAGACCGAAAGGCTACGCCAATGGAATCGAAGCAGAAGGTCGCCTGATATTTACCGCCGGCCTGGTCGGTTGGGACAGCGAAGGCCGTTTTCCCATCGGCATGGCGGCGCAATTTCGCCAGACCATGCTGAATGTGATCGCCGTACTGGCGGAGGCCGGGGCGGAACCGCGTCATATCGTCAGGATGACCTGGTACATCACCGACAAATCGCAATATCTGGCGTGCGGGCGGGAAATTGGCGAAATCTATCGTGGCCTCGCCGGCAAGCATTTTCCGGCGATGGCGGTGGTGCAGGTGGCGGCGCTGATGGAGGATGCGGCGCTGCTGGAAATCGAAACCATCGCCGTGGTGCCCAAACCGTAACCAAGCCAACCAGGTCGAATCGATCGGCGCCGTCAGGCCGGCGGCCAATCGGCAGAGGGCATGAATTTGGGAATGCTGACGCCTTCCGGCCAATCGTCGAAGATGACCTCGACCGGCATGCCGATCGCGAGGCTTTCGAGTGCACAGAACTCGACATTGCTCATCATGGTCGGGCCTTCTTCCAGTTGCACCAGCGCCACCACATAGGGCACTGCCGCCGCATAGTCTTGGGAGACTGGGCGCCGCACGATGGTGAAACTGGTCAGTCGGCCACGCCCGCTGGCCTGCACCCAATCGAGCGTCCGCCCGCCGCAGTGGGAGCACAGCATACGGGGATAGAACTGGGCGGATTGGCACGTTCCGCAGCGTTGGATCAGCAGCACATGGCGGCGGCAGCCGGCCCAATAGGGTTCGGTTTCCGGCGTCGCAACGGGGAGATTCTTGCTCATCGGCCGGGCTCGCGCGCCAGAATGACGGTGCTGTGGCTGGACATGATGCCGCCCTGGCCATGCACCAGGGCGATATCGGACTTGGCTACCTGCCGTTCTCCGGCCTGCCGGCGCAATTGGATGACCGCTTCGGTCAAGGCGAACATCGACCCCGGATTGCCCGGATGGCAGTGCGACAGCAGGCCGCCATGGGTATTGACCGGCAGCTTGCCGCCCGGACCTATACTGCCGGCGGCGACGAACGGACCGCCTTCGCCTTTGGCGCAGAAGCCCAGATCCTCGAGTTCGATCAGCAGCACCGGCGTGAAACAATCATAGATCTCGGCAAAATCGATGTCCCCCGGCCCGACTCCCGCCATCTCAAAGGCGCGCCGCCCTGACAGGGCGGCGGCCGAACTGGTCAGGCTGTGCGCCTGGCTGATATGTTCGTGCCCATGGCCTTCGCCGACGCCCCACAGATAGACCGGCGGCTGCCTGAAGTCACGCGCCCGCTCGGCCGAAGTAAGGATGATCGCAGCACCACCATCCGACACCAGCGAACAATCGAGCAAATGCAGAGGATCGGCAATCATGCGCGATCCCAGCACGTCGTCGATGCTGATCGGTGTCCGCATCTGCGCCGCCGGATTGCGCGCCGCATGGGCGCGCGCGCTGACCGCCACTGCCGCAAACTGGGCCGGGTTGGTGCCATAGTGATGCATATGGGCGCGGGCGATCAAGGCGTAATAGGCCGGCACAGTCGCGCCAAAGGGGCGCTCGAACTGCGGATGCCCGGTCGAGGACTGCATCGCCAAGGCGCTTTCGCGCGACAATCCCGAACGCAGGCTGTCGGCCATCGCGATTACCACAGTGTGGCAGATGCCGCTGGCGATGGCGGAGGCGGCCTGGTGCAGCGCGGTAAAGGTGGTGCCGCCGCCGGCGCCGACGCTGACGCAATAGCGGGGAAAGATCTGCAGATATTCGGCGATCATCTCGGCGTGGTAGAGATAGGGTTCCGCCATCGCATTGCAGGTGACCAGGCCGTCGACCGCGCTCTTGTCGATGCCGGCATCCGTCAAAGCGCGCAGGATCGCATCGATGCACAGCTGGGTCGCACCCATCTGCGGGACGACCCCGACCTCGGTGTCGGCAGCGCCAATGATGGCGGTCTTGCCATAGAGTGTCTTGACGATGGTAAGCCTCTTATTCCGGCGCCGGCGTTCCCGATTCCAGGGGAAGCCAATCTGCCACAAAGCAAACCTTCATGCTTGTATTTTTGCGCGCTCCGGGCTGTTCACGGCTTGCCTACTTTCATGTGCTGTTCCAGGAAACTCAGCACCCCTTGATTGAAGGCGTCGTTGCGGTCGCCGGCTACCATATGGCCGGCCTGCGGCACTTCCCACACCTCCAAGTGCGGCACCACTGCCCGGAATTCGGCGATCCCCTGCTCGCTGACCACATCGCTCAGCAGGCCGCGTACCAGCATCACCGGCGTCGTGATGCGTCGCGACAGCGCCAGCAGATCGTCGCTGAAGTCCGGCGGTTCGATCGATTGGGGTCCGTCGATCAGGCGCGGGTCCCAATGCCAGTAGAGCCGCCCATCGTCGCGCTGCCGCAGATTGGCCATCAAGCCGCTATTGTCCTTGGGCCGCTGCCGATGCGAACTGTAGGCCGCCACCGCCTGGGCCGCCTCGTCGAGCGTGGCGAATCCGTCCCTGTGGGCGCGCATGAAGGACTTGATGCGCTCTGCGCCAAGCGTTTCGATGCGCGGCACGATATCGACCATCACCAGCGCCGTCACCGCCGGCGGCGGTCCCGAACCCACCAGATGCAGGGCGGTGATTCCGCCCATCGAAGCGCCCACCAAGGCGATCGGTGCGGTGATGTCGGCCAGCACGGCGCGCAGGTCGGCGGCCTGCACCTCCACCTTGTAGCAACCGTCGGGCGCCCACTCGCTGTCGCCATGGCCGCGCGCGTCGAGATTGATGACGCAATAGCCGCGCGCCGCGAAGGCGCGGGCGGCACCTTCCCAGGAGCGTCTGGTTTGCCCGCCGCCATGCAGGAACACCACCACGGGCGCACCTTCCACCCCGCCCACCGCGCCGGACAGGCGCACGCCGCCGGCACCGACGAAGCTGCGGACAGTGAAGGCGGGGTCAAAATGCGTCATGCCTAGCGACCCTCATTCAATCCCGTAGAACCGCTTCCAGCTCGGCAGCGGTTCCGGCCAATCCGCCGCGCGGGGTGCGGCGGTCGCGCGATTGCGATAGGACAGGCCGGGACCGAAGGCGTCAAGATAATCGGCGACCGGGACAAAGTACATATAGGCCAGCAGTCGTTCGCCGAATCGCCAGTGCCCATCCTGGCGATGATAGGTGTCGCGATAGCGGATCGCGGTCAGGGTCGCCGCGCCCTTCCAGCTCATTTCGGCATGCGACAGGATCAGACCTTGGGCACGATCCGGCGCCGCATCGTCGAAGCTGATAATGCGGTCATGGGAAAAATGATTGCTGGGCCCCAGCAGCTTGAATTGACGCGCATACATGGCGATCACCGCCGCGCGGCCGATGGCTTGCAGGCCACCATCGAGCGACCGGATCACGATTTCGGGGGTGAACAGATCTTGCATCGCCGCCATGTCGCGGTCGTCCATCGCCAGCCCGTAGCGTGCGATCAGCTCGCCGATTTCGACGCGATCTTCGAGGCGGCGCAGCCGTCTTTGGGTCTCACTGGTCGGGTCCGTCATGGAACATCCTCGCCCACCTTAATCATTTGTGCAATTTTGGTTCCGGGTTCACAAAAGATAGCGCTATGCTGGTCAGAATACAGACAATCCTTCCCCCGAACTTCGCCAATCCTGTTCTGCCCGGCACCATCCCGGCCCGGACGTGCCAGTCTTGGTACAAGCTCCACGCCCGCCCTCCTGACAAGGAGACACCAAAATGAACCCGAACGCCGATGAAATCGCTGCGCTTGAAGCTCGGCTTGCCGCTGTCGAGGCCGATCTGGCGATCCGCAAGCTGATCTCGCGCTATGCCTTCGCCATGGATGACCGCGACCTCGAGTCGATCGGCGACCTGTTCACCCGCAATGCCCGAGTCTGGTCCGGCGACGGCGTGATGAACGCGTCCGGCCGCGATGAACTGGTTCGGCTCTATCAAGGGCGCTTCGCCAAGCTGGGGGCTACCAACCATTTCGTCCACGACATCGTCATCGACCTCGAGGGCGATCATCGGGCCTCCGGGTTGGTGTCGGCGCATGCCGAAGTCTGGCGCAATGGGGTGCAGCAGATCGCCGCGCTGCGCTATCAGGACCGCTATGAAAAGGAGGACGGCGCCTGGCGCATTGCCGATCGCAAGATGCTTTATGTCTATTACACACCGGTCGACCGGTATGACGGCATTCTCGGCACCTTGAAGCGCAATCTCACCAATGGCCAGGCGACCGATGCCGACGTTCCCGAAAAAACCGCGGGCTTCGTCAAATATCTGCGATTGCAAAGCCAGGGCGGGTGAGAGCCAAGTTCTGCAAGCCAGACGCATCAGCGGATTCCTTACGGGTCGCCGACCGGTTTCTTCAGCATCATCCCTGCGCGGATCGCCGTGACGACGATCTCGTCCTGCTGGTTGTAGCCGATATGTCTGAAGGTAACGATTCCGGCATTCGGGTGCTTACCGCTCTCGCGTTTCGCGACGATATGGGTTTCGCCATGCAAGGTATCGCCGATGCGGACCGGTCTCGGAAAGCGGATTTCGTCATAGCCGAGATTGCCGATGGTGGTGCCCAGGGTGGTATCCCGCACGGAAATCCCGGTGACGAAGGACAAGGTCCACAAGCTGTTGACCACCCGCGTGCCATAGATGCTTTTCTTGCCGAATTCCTCGTCGAGATGCAGCGGCTGATCGTTGTGCGCCAGCACCGAGAACAGCAGATTGTCGGTCTCGGTCACCGTGCGCCGGACGTCATGCGTGAACACCATGCCAGGTTCGAGTTCTTCATAGAATTTTCCGCTCAACCGGTCCTCCCTTTCTTCCCTGCGCCACAGTTGGCCGACAGAAGCCTGCCGCCGAAGCACTGCCGCCGCCAGCTGGTTGTCGCCACAGACTTCGGCGACCGCCGCGACCTTGCCCCTGTTGGAACGACCAACCCTGCAAATATATATTTTGTTGCCGACTAAATTATAGTGACGAACCCCCGCGACTTGATTAAAGTCCCCTGCGCAAACAAGGATAAAGGCCCTGTCCAACCGGGCCTGCGGCGAGGAACAACCAGGCGACCTTCGATCGATCGGCGAATCGCTAAGCGTACCAATGAACGCGCGCAATCTCGCCCTGGCTGTAACTGACGGGCCGCGCGTTTTGCCGCGATCCTGCAATCGAATCTGCCGACAGCAAAGACTGTCGCAGTGGAATGAAAGGGAAACAAGATGGTCCAAGTGAGCCTGCGCTCCCACAGTCGCGCCGATGCCGGCCCGGTCGCCACAAAAATCCGGTTGCGCGGCACCTCGAGCGCGCTGGTCCTCTTGGCCTGCGCCGTCCCGTGGTTTGCGGAACCGGCGGCACGGGCGCAAACGGCGACCGCCTTGCCGGTGTCCGCCGCTTCCGACAGCATCGGCGAGGTCATCGTCACCGCCCAGCGACGGTCGGAATCGCAATCCAAAGTGCCGATTTCGGTGTCCGCCTTCGACGGCGCCGCGTTGGCCGATCATGCCATCACCAAGGAAAACGAACTGCAGTCGCTGGTGCCGGGCCTGACCATGATCACCACCAACAGTTCGAATGAATTCGACTACGCCATTCGCGGCCAGACTCTGCAAGCCTATTCCGGCTCGGCACCCGGCGTTTTGCCCTATGTCAACGATGTACCGATGTCGCCGCACGGCGAATCGGCGCTCGATCTTTACGATATGGCCTCGGTCCAGGTGCTCAAGGGACCACAAGGCACGCTGTTCGGACGCAACAACACCGGTGGCGCTATCCTCTATGGCACCGCCCAGCCGGAGGACGCTTATGGCGGCTTCGTCGATGTCAGCGGCGGCAGCTATGATGCCCGCTCGGTCAAGGGGGCGGTCAATATTCCCCTGGTTCCCGGCAAGTTCGATGTCAGGGTCGCCGGCGACTACGACGCCGAGACCGGCTATCTCAAGAACCTCACCAACAACACCACCTTGGGTGACGTCGACAACAAATCGATTCGCGTGACAGCCAAGATCTCGCCCACCGACAAACTGACCAGCACCTTCATGTATCAATACAACAATGCCGGCGGCACCGAAGGCAACCCGCAGATCTATTCGAGCTATGTAGCGGGACAGACCAACAACGGCTATGCGCTCTCCGCCACCTCCTATTACCTGACGGGGGGGCTGCAGCCGATTTACGCCGCGCTGGCCAAGCAAAATCCCTATAACGAGTATCTGTATTATACTGCCAAGCACTCATCGCATGGCGAGACGCTGGAAAACACCACCACCTATGACATCACCCCCAATCTGCAGATCAAGAACATCGCCGGCTATGTCGAGGCTGATTCGGTGGTCGGCGATCAGCTGGCCGCCTCGCCCTTCGTCGTGCTCGACGATATCGACGGCAACCATTGCTGCGACGGCCTGCATTATATCCAGGATAATTGGTCCGAGGAGCTTCAGCTGCTGGGTCAGACCAGCGACCAGACACTGAAATATATCGTAGGCGCTTTCGATGCCTTCTCGGGCGAAGTGAATCAATGGCCGCTCGATTTCGGCGGCTATAATTTTCAATATCATTTTGCCACGGCCGATCATAGCAAGGCGCTGTTCAGCCAGGAAACCTTGGACATGTCGAGTTGGACCGGCATCCCTGGCCTCAGCGTCACCGGCGGTGTCCGCTACACCTGGGAAAATCTCGATATCCATCAATTGGCCGGCGGCGCGCAGACCCAGCCGGGCTATCCGCTGCAGCAGCACACCTTCGAAACCGCGCCCAGCTGGCAGTTCGGCGTGCAGGATCAGGTGACACAGGAATTGCTGGTCTATGCGGTGACACGCGGCAGCTGGCGCTCGGGGGGCTTCAATGACGGCAACCCCACCGGCAACCAGAACCTGTTCAAGAAGGAAACCACCGAGGACGTCGAAGCCGGCGCCAAATTCACCGGCTCGCTGTTCGGCCGGCCGGTGCGCGCCAGCATCGCCGGCTATGACCAGCGCAACCAGAATTACCAGACCACGCTCTACACCCTGGTTGACGGCAATCCCGGCACGGTGACCGTCAATGCCGCGCATGCAGAGGTGCGCGGCAGCGAATTCTCGCTCGAGACGTCGGCCACCAGCTGGTTGCGGCTGGGCGGCTCGGGTTCCTACAATTTCGCCTTCTTCAAAGATCCCAACGTGTCCGGCAACGGCTTTACCGGCGTGCTGACCAATTTTGCCAATACGCCGCGCTGGACCACGTCTTTGTTCGCCACGGTGTACTTGCCGACGCCGGACCAATGGGGGCCGATGTCGCTGCGCGCCGACAGCTACACGACATCCGATGTGCCTTTCTCGAATTTTGCCCACAGCGTTTTGCCGGGCACCATCCTTCCGGGCTATACCACCGTCAATCTGCGCTATGATTGGCAGGAGATTTTCGGCTCGAAGGCGTCGTTCAGCCTCTATGGAAAGAATGTTTTGGATCGGACTTATTGGCTGGGGGGCTTCCCGGTCGGTGTCATTACCGGCACCAACATCGCCATCCCGGCGCAGCCGGCCACCGTGGGTGCCGAGTTGAGCTACAAATTCTGACCGAAGCGGCGCGGCGTCCGCTGGATCCGCGCGCGCCCTTCGATCCATCGCGGAGGTAGGGTGAGCCAAGACGATTGCACCTGTGCCGCCCTGCTTCTCGACAGTGCGCGCGCGCATGCCGGCACGGACGCGATCGTTTTGCCCGGCGACCGGGTCACATATGCCGAACTGGTCGGCGGCGCCCGGCGTTGGGCACGGCGCCTGATCGATCTTGGTGTCGCGCCGGGGGATCATGTCGGCCTGTTCATGCCGAACAGCAGCGACTTCATGTGCGTTCTGTTCGGCGCCATGCTGGCCGGCGCGGTGCCGGTGCCGATCAACAGCCGCTATCGCGGCCCGGAGATCGCCGACATCGTCAGCGATGCCGACCTGCTGGTGGTGGTCACCAATAATCTGGTCGGCCAGCCGGTCAACCCGGCTGAGCGGTTGGCCGAGGCACTCCCCGACCTGCCATCGGCGGCGGACCCAAGGCGATTGGCACTGGCGGCGGCACCCTCTCTCCGCTCGGTGCTGGTCGCCGCCGGGCCGGCGGTAGCGGGAATGATTGCGTCGGACACTTTGTCGGAAAGTGCAGACAGCGCGGTCGATGCACGCTGGCGCGCGGTGCGGCCCGACCAGACCGGACTCATCCTCTATACCTCGGGATCGACCTCACGGCCCAAAGGCTGTCTGCTCAGCCACGCCGCGATGGTGACCCAGGGCCGCCTGATGGCGGAGCGCTATCGCATGACCGCCGCCGACCGCATCTGGTCGCCGGTGCCGATGTTTCATATCGGCGGCATTTCGCCGGTGATCGCCATTTTGTCGGTCGGCGGCAGCTTTCTGTCGATGGCGCGATTCGAGGCCGGACCGGGTCTGGCAATGATGGCCGAGGAAAAGGCCACGATTTCCTATGTGCTGTTCCAGACCTTGATCACCGACCTTTTGCACCTGCCCGATTTCGCCGATCACGATCTGTCCCGCATCCGCCTGATGGTCAGCAATCTCGCCATGCAGCCGGCCTGGATCGCTGCCCAATTGGCGGAACGCTTCCCCAATGCGGTGCAGATCGGTACTTTTGGCTTGACCGAGACCAATGGCGCCGCCTGTACCCATGCGCCCGACGATCCGCCCGCAGACCGCCTGCATCGGCTCGGCCGGCCGCTGCCCGGTGTCTCGGTACGGGTGGTCGGCGGGGATGGCCGTGACCTGGCCGCGGGTGACATTGGCGAAGTGCTGCTGCGCGGCCCGACGCTGTGCAGCGGCTATTACAAAGCGGCTGACAAGACCGCCGCCACCCTGCGGGACGGCTGGCTTTACACCGGCGACCGCGGCAGCCTGGACGCAGCCGGCTCGGTCATGTTCCATGGCCGGCTCAAGGACGTGCTCAAGGTCGGCGGCGAAAATGTCGGCGCGCTGGAAGTCGAATCGGTGGTCGGCGCGCATCCCGCGGTCAAAGGCTGCGCCGTGGTCGGCATGCCCGACCCTAGGCTGGTCGAAGTGCCGGTGGCGTTCGTCGAACTGCGGCCGGGCAGCCACGCCAGCGAAGCCGAAATCAAGGCGTTCTGCAGCGGCAAACTGGCCAGTTTCAAGCAGCCGCGCCGCGTCTTTTTCCTCCAGGAATGGCCGATGAGCGCGACCAAGATCGACAAGCCGGAGCTGGTACGACGGCTGGCTTCCCTGATCCAGGAAAGCAACGCAGTTTAGGAGGGCGACCATGGATATGTCTGTTCGCGCCGAGATCGAAAACGCCTTGTGCCGCTATGCGCTGGCGGTCGACGATATCGACTTTCCCGCCATCCTCGATAATCAGTCAGGCGTCTGGCGGGTGGCGCACCGCCATCTCGAGGTCGCCCTGTTGTACAAATAAGCCTTCGAGGAAAGTTCCGCAAAAATGCGCACCCTGCTGTCCGTTTTCGTGTTTTTGGCCGCCCCTCTTTCCCTGTTGGCGTTTGGCGCCGTGGCCGGCGTGCCCGGCGTCGAGTTCGCGCCCAAAGCCGCGGCCAACGATCCCGGCCCTAAGCTGTTCAAGGCGCATTGCGCCGCCTGCCACGAACATGGGCTCAACCACGCGCCGCCGGTGGTGATCCTCAATATGATGTCGCCGACCTCGATCCACGACGCCTTGACCAAAGGCGCCATGCGGGTACAGTCGTCCAAGCTGAAGGATGCCGAGAAAATTCAGGTGGCCGAATATCTGAGCGGCAAGAAGCTCGCCGATGTCGCGCAGCAACCGCCGCCGCCGCGTTGTGCGGCGGCGGCCGCCGCCTTCGATTTCAACCAGCCCCCGGTGTTTGCCGGCTGGGGGCTGACTCCCGGCAACACCAGGGAAATCCCGCAAGCGGTGGCAGGACTTGACGCTACCAGCGCGCCGCATCTGCGCCTGAAATGGGCCTTCGCGTTTCCCGATTCGCTGAGGGCGCGCTCGCACCCGGCGCTGGCCGGCGGCGCCCTTTATGTCGGCAGCCATCGCGGCACCGTCTATGCCCTGGATCGCGAGTCCGGTTGCGTCCGGTGGCAGTTCGAAGCCGGCGCCGAAGTGCGCACCGGACTGGTGGTGGCGCCCTGGCGGAGCGGCGACAACACGGCCAAGCCGCTGGTCTATTTCGGCGATCTGACCGGCAATATCTTCGCGCTCGATGCGCTGACCGGCGCCCTGGTATGGCGCCAACACGCCGACGAGCATCCCAGCACTACCATCACGGCGGCGCCGGCGCTCTATCAGGATCGCCTCTATGTATCGGTGGCCTCGCTCGAAGAAGCCAATATCTCGCCCCACTTCGAATGCTGCAAATTTCGCGGCTCGGTGATCGCCTATGACGCGGCGAGCGGCGCCAAGATCTGGCAAACCTTCCTGACCGACAAACCCAGAATGCGCGGCCGCAACAAAGCCGGCGCCAGAATGTTTGGTCCGTCGGGCGTTGGCGTTTGGAATACGCCGGCGATCGATCCCAAGCGCGGACAGCTGACCGTCGGTACCGGCGATAATTACTCGTCGCCGACCACTTCCGATAGCGACTCGGTGGTCGCGCTCGATCTCGGCAATGGCAAGGTGAAATGGGTCTATCAGGCGCGCGCCGACGACGCCTGGAATGCCGGCTGCGGCGCCGACCCGCGCACCTTATGTCCGAAGGAGAACGGGCCCGACTATGATTTCGGCGCCGCCACCATTCTGGCCACCGCCAGCGATGGCCAGGATTACCTGCTGGCTGGCGAGAAGTCCGGCGATGTCATGGCGCTCGACCCCGATGACGGCCATCTTTATTGGAAAACCAAGGTCGGCCGCGGCGGCATTCTGGCCGGCGTCTATTTTGGCATGGCGGTCAGCGGCGATTCCCTGTTTGTGCCGATCAGCGACATGCCCGATGGTCGCTCCTATCAGGAGCCGGCCCAACCCGGGCTCTATGCGCTCGATATCAGGACCGGGCAATATCTCTGGCGGGCGCCGGGCTTGCCGGAAGTCTGCCAGGGGCGGCCGTTCTGCTGGCCGGGTATCGCCGGCGCCGTCACCGCTACCCCGGCCCTGGTTCTGGCCGGCGCCAGCGACGGCTGGGTGCGGGTCTATGACGCGGCGAGCGGCGGCGTGCTGTGGCAATTTGACACGGCGCAAAGCTTCGCAGCGCTCGGCGGGGGCACGGCATCTGGCGGCTCGATGGGCGGCGGTTCGGCGCCAGTCGCTTTTCACGGCGCACTGATCGTCCCCTCGGGCTATGGCTATGCCTCTCAGCGTCCCGGCAATGTGCTGCTTATGTTCGAAAGTGGCCCATAAAATGGGCTGGTATCTCGAAGATTGGCAGATCGGCAGCACCTTGCGGACGCGCGGACGCACGATCGGCGAAGGCGACATCACCACCTATGCCGGGCTGATCGGCGATTGGACGCCGATTCATGTCGATGCGGCGTTCGCCGCCACCACGCCGTTCGGCAAGCGTATCGCCCATGGCACGCTGACCCAGTCGATCGCCGTCGGGCTGATGGCGCAGCTCAATTTGTTCGACGGCACCGTCATCGGGTTGCTGGCGATGCGCTGGACTTTTCAGCGGCCGGTCTTCATCGGCGATACAATTCATGCCGAGATCACCGCCGTGGAAAAGCGCGCCACCTCCAAGCCGGGCCGCGGCGTGGTGACGCTCGACATCGTCGTGCTCAATCAGTCCGATGAAAAAGTGTGCCAGGGCGTTCACGATGTCATGGTCCTGGCGCGACCCGACAGTCTCGACCCGGAGGCATGACCATGGATTTCGACCTTGATGAAGAAACCGCAATGTTCCGGGACGGCGTCCGCAAATGGGTGGACAAGGAATGTCCGAAGGACTGGTGCCGGGCCCTGGAGCGCGACGAGCATCACTATCCGCACGCGCTATGGGACAAGCTCACGCTGGGTGGATTTCACGGTCTCGGTATCGACGAAGACTATGGCGGCTCGGGCGGCGACATCGTCATCCAGTCGGTGTTCATGCGGGAATTCGCCCGCACCGCCGCCGGGCTCGGCTGGATCTGGGGCATTACCGCCTTTTCCGGCGCCAGCGCCATCAGCTTGCACGGTACATTGGAGCAGAAACGCCGCTTCCTGCCGGAAATGGCGGCGGGTCGGCTGAAAACGGCAATCTCCTTCACCGAAGCCGGCGGCGGTACCGACCTGCTCGGCGGCATGCGCACCAGCGCCAGCAAGGTGGCGGGTGGCTGGGTGCTCAACGGCGAAAAAATCTGGAGCACCACCGCCGACAGCGCCGATTATCTGCTGCTGATGGCGCGCAGCGACAAGAACGTGGCGCGCCGCAGCGATGGTGTGTCGATGTTCTTCGTGCCGCGTCAAAGCAAGGGCGTCACCACCACACCGCTCGATAAATTGGGGATGCGCTGCCTCAATTCCTGTGTGGTCGCCTTGGATGAGGTGTTCGTGCCCGACGAACTGTTGCTGGGCGAAGCCGGCAAAGCCTGGAAAGAGGCCACCAAGACGCTGAATAGCGAGCGCATCATGATGTCGGCGATGTGCCTCGGCATGATCGACGGTGTGCTCGAGGATGCCATCGCGCATATGAAGGTAAGGCGCGCCTTCGGCAAGCTGATCGGCGAGTTTCAGGCGCTGCAGCATTATGTCGCCGACATCGCCATGGCGCAGAAGCAGTCCGAACTGATGCTGTTCAATACCGCCTGGCTGCAGGCGCGCGGCCGTCCCTGTGCCCAGGAAGCGGCGATGACCAAGACGGTGGTGTCGGAATATGCCTGCCAGGCGGCCGATCAGGGCATCTCGATCCTGGGCGGCATGGGCTATTCGGCGGAAACCGACATGCAGCGCTATTGGCGCGATGCCCGCCTGCTGCGCATCGGTCCGGTCAGCAACGAAATGGCGCGCAACATGATCGCCGAAGGGCTCGGTCTGCCGCGGTCGTTCTGAGGGTGATCGGGCGATGAAAGTCCTGGTGTTCGGCGCCACCGGCGATCAGGGAGCGGCGCAAATCGACCGGTTGCGCGCCGCCGGGCATCGTCCGATCGCGGCAGGCCGCCATCCGGAGCGCAGCAGCGGAGAAGCCATTTTCGCCGATTTTGCCGAGCCGGCCAGCCTGGCTGCGGCGATTGACGGCATGGAGGCGATTTTCCTCACTCTGCCGTCCACCTCGTTCCAACCGGCCGAACCTTTGATCGCTGCCACCGACATCATCGCCCGGGCGGCGGCGGCCGCACCCTCCGTCCGCATGCTCATCTTCAACAGCTCGCTGCCGATGGCGCCCGAAAAACTCGGCTTTGCGGCGCAGGACGCCCGCATCGAGATGCGGGCACGTCTGTTCGCCGCCGGCATCCCGACGGTGGTGCTGGCGCCGGTGGTGTTTCTCGACAATCTGGTGAAGGGCTGGGTCTGGCCCACCCTGGTGCGGCAAGGCAAAATCGTCTATCCGCATCCCGACTCTCTGCAGGTCAGCTGGATCTGCCATGACGATCTGGCGGCCCTGATGGTTGCAGCACTCGGGC
>Ga0302319_10012119_pt1 | contig 16287 bp, 9 predicted proteins | sample Bog_T0_2_FD_203319 | JGI IMG/M metagenome (GOLD analysis project Ga0302319, IMG submission 203319) | Peat permafrost microbial communities from Stordalen Mire near Abisko, Sweden - Bog_T0_2 | ecosystem: Environmental > Terrestrial > Soil > Wetlands > Peat | place: Sweden: Abisko, Stordalen Mire...
GGCACGGACTGCCGAAGCCTTGGACCAAGCCATCACCGAAGCTCTCAAGGTCATCACTCCAGACAATGCCGCCGCATGGTTCCGTTCCTGCGGTTATCGGGATACAGCTACTGAGGCTTTGCTCTAGCGTAGGGGAAGCGAGTACATCAGGCCGCCTTGCATCCAGAGGTTGTTTGGACCGCGAGAGAGCTTCATCGCTGAGGTCGCGCCGAGGTCGCGCTCAAATATCTCGCCATAATTGCCTACAGCTTCGATGACCTGAGCAGCCCAGGTGTCATCGAGCGAGAGATATTGGCCGTAGCCGCGCTGGACACCGAGCAAACGCTGGATCACTGGGTCGTCGCTCTTCTTCATCGCGGCGAGATTGGCCTGCGTCACCCCGCTCTCTTCTGCCTGAATCAGAGACTCGACCGTCCAGTTAACAATCGCGGCCCACTGTGGGTCGTCAAGGCGATAGGCCGGCGCCAACGGATCTTTGGCGACGACGTCGGGAAGAATTTCAAAATCTTTCGCCATGCCCTTGAAGGCGATTCTCTCGTAGGCCAGTTGCGAGACATCGGCGGTGATGGCGGCGCAGTTGTGGGTGATAAAGGCTGCTTCCATCTCTCCTTCTTCCTGGAAAGAAAACGGCAGCCAATCGATCTTCTCGCGCTTCATGTAACCCTGAATCTGCATCTCGATCTCGGTGCCGCCCAGGAAGCACACCTTCTTTCCAGCAAGGTCTCTTGGGGATCGAATACCCATGGTCTTGTTCACGAGAAACCCCTGATAGTCATAGAAGATGGGCCTGGAGAAGCCGAAGCCCGCATTGGCTGTATTGATGTAATTGGGCGATCCCGTGGCGAGCAGCGCGATCTCGCCGGACTTGAGTGCCTTCAAAGCATTCTGCTCGTCGCGGTAGGGCTTGACGGTGAACTTGGCGTTCGGCCCCAGCGTCGCTACAGCCACTGCCTTGCAGATATCCAGATCGAAGGCGCCATGATTGCCATGCGCGTCCTGCGTGGAATACTCAGGCTCCTCCGTGTTGATTCCACATGTGAGTGAGCCGACCGCCTTGATGCGATCCAGCGTGGTTCCGGCACTGGCCGTAGCTGTTGTTCCGATGATGAGTCCAGCAAATAGAGTCAGAAAAAGCGCGGAAATCCTGCCCATGTGTGTCTAGTTCCTTCTGGAGTTTCTTGAAGTTTCACTCATTGATGCGTGTGGCGGCTGGAGGTTCAATCCAGCCGCCCCGAACGATGATTTGCGCAGAGATCTAGTTCGACGGCCAAGTGCCTGAGGTCGGCAGGCCGGGGTTGGAACTGGGGCGAGGATTGAAGTCGGCCGGAGCCGGGTCGAGCAATCCGTGGACAGTAACGTCGGTCGGGACGATTCCCAGGACGCGGCAGCCATTGGCGCCAAAGTGGGGCAGGCTGGTGACCTGAGCGGCCGGAATCTCCGCATATGAGGCCTCCAGTTTCGGCGCAATTCCCAGCAAGCGGGCATTATCAAACGCAGTGAAAAGGTCGCCGACGCCAGGAGTCTTGTCGTCGGAGGGTCCCAGGTATTTCTGAGGGGCGCCTTGAGGAGTGGTGTAGGTCTTCTCGCCGAGTCTGCGAGCCGCGGCTTCGTCGGGGAGATCGGCCAGCGGAGTGAGATTGAAGAGTTCGTCGATAAACTTGATGATCGAGCCATGCTCCGTGGCTTCGTGCGAGATGGCGTGAACTTCGCTGTACGGCGAGATCACGATGGCAGGAATGCGAGGACCCTGGTCGAGCGCGGTTTCGCTGGCATCCCAGGAACGAATCACCGGCTGGGTGTGGTCGTAGAGGCCATCGCTCTCATCGTAGGTGATGATGATGGCGCTTTCCGGCCAGTACTTGCTGCTGGCGATGGCGTTGATCTCGTCCGCGAGAAGAGCTTCGCTGATCTGCGCGTCAGAATAGCCAGGATGGTCGTCGTTGCCTGAGAAGGCAGCCTTGACCGTCGGGCTGGGTGAGCGGGGAGTGAGTCCGTCGAGATTGTCATATCCACCGCGAACATAGAAAACTCCACCCGCCGCGGGCAGCGCCCGGGATGAGATCGCAGCAAAGAAGTCGCCCAGGCCCTTCAGATGAGCCTTGGTCTCGACCGGGTTATTCGCCTCGTAGCCGAAGTATTGCGGCGCGTCGTGGTGAGCGATATAGCTGGTGTGGGTGGCCGTGATGGAGGGATCGGTCGATTCGTGATCGTAGCCTTCCTGGTACCAGGCCCAATTCACCGGCAGGTTATGATCGCCGGCAATCTTCTTGATGTCGCCTTGCACATCGACGAGATCGAAGGCCGGATCCAGATCATTGGCGGTGATGTTCTCAATCTGATCGCCCATGAAGCTCAGCGGCAGCGTGGCAAAGGTCAGGTTGGAGGAAGGGTTCGTCGTGCCGGGGGTGCCACTTTCCGTTGGCTGTTTCTGGCTCGGAGGCGTGAAAACATCCAGAGCCGATCCCCAGTAAGGCTGCGGGTCGCCGGTAACGGGCAGGGCGGCGTTGGTGGTCGTAACATTGTTGCCCAGCGCGGGATACTTGACCCACTGCGTCACGCCCGACTGACCGGCGATTATGGCGATGGCGTTGGGCGTTGAAGGCCCAATCACTGTGTCGAAGAAATTATCGAACAGAGTGAACCGGTCAGCGTAATTCCACAAGAATGGCGCGGTATCGCAGTCCACATGGCCGACGACCAGTTCACCCTTCTGCCTTTGCGCCAAGGTCGGAAGAGGACCGGTATAAGTGGTTCCGTCGACGCTCAACGTTCCTCTCAAGCCCTCTTCTGTGAAGGCATAGCGGTCGTTCTGCGCCACATTGCTCGCATTCAGATCAAGCTTGGCGTCGATGGCCGAGTGGCCGTGATTCACCGAGTCCGTATCTTCCGGATAGAGAAGCACCGTCTTGTTGTTCACATCGGTAACCGACTGAGGAATCTTGAAGGGGGAGATGGTGCTCACCGTGCCGTCCGTGTTCACGATCGGCTGGTAAAAACCAGGCGTCTTGTCGGCCGGCTGTGAAAAGAGCCCGCGAGCGCCAGGAAAGGTGCCAAAGTAGAAGTCGAAGGAACGATTCTCCTGGAAGAGAACAAAGACGTACTTGATGTGCTTGCGGAGCAGGTCGAGTTTCTGATCATGGGAGAGATACGGCGAATTCTCCACGCTGAGCGTGTGGAGCGCAACCGCAGCGCCGGACCTCGGTGCGATTTCGACAAGGTTTTTCTCGTTGCCATGTTCGTCAGAGATACGGTCCTGCGCGAGCGTGGTGGCGGGCTGCAGAATCAACGCAGCCATCATCAATGATGCACAGCTGGTCTTCATCCATTCACTGCAATACATTCTTGCCTCCTTGGGGTTATCGATTTTTGCAAGAGAGATTTACGCCGGCGCACTTCAGTTACTGCTGGGGCAGACGGCAAGCCGGCAGGGAAATGTACACAACTGTGGAATAACAGCGAGATGTGAATTGGATTTTGGGTTGGTGTGAACAGTTGATGAAAAATCGCGAAAGTGCACTCGCGTGGCTTTCAGATGTAGCCAGATCGCTGAGTCGCTCAGCGAGTAAATCGGCCTGTCAGCTCCAATCCGTCCCTGCTTCGGCTTCAGATATCCGCGCCTCAAGTCATCTTGGTAAAACAACTCGATCCTTAATGAAAGTCATGCGAAGTAATGGCGGCGCTCGTGATGTCTAGCGGAAGGACGCGCTGGGCTTTGACGTGAATCACGCCGTCCTGGTTTTGGAGCGTGCCTTCAATCAACAGAAAGCGGCTGCGCGTGACAATCATGCGGTCGCGCTCGAAGACGTCTGGGGTGAGGATGACATTGGCGATGCCGGTTTCGTCTTCCAGTGACAGAAAAACGAAGCCTTTGGCTGTGCCCGGACGCTGGCGTGCGATCACGCAGCCGGCGATGCGGACGGGCGAGTTGTTCCTGTGCTTTTGGCTGAGTTCTTCTGCCGAAAGAACGCCTTCACTCCGCAACATCATGCGGTGGTAGGTCATAGGATGCGGGCCTGTTGTGAGTCCAGTGCCGCAGTAGTCGGCGGTGAGGCGTTCGTCGGTGGACATCGAGCGGAGCGTCGTCGGTCCATGAGATTCATCGGGCAAACCGCCTGCGTCGCGCAGCAATGGCCCGACAGGACGCCCGGCCTCTTCCACCTGCCAGAGCGCATCGCGGCGATGCTCGACGTGATCCAGAGAATTCAGCGCGCCGATGCGAGCAAGCGCAACAAGCTCCTTGCGGTTTAGAGCAGGCACTCGCTGCGCCAGATTATCGACGGATGCAATAGGTCCATTGATGTTGCGCGCTTCGAGAAGAGAATCGATCGATGGGCGGCGTAGTCCTTTCGCATAATTCAGCCCCATGCGAAGAGACAGCGAGCCATCCTGCTCCGTTTCCAGCGTGCAAATGCCTTCAGACCGCTGCACGTCGATAGGGCGCACCCGCAGCCCGTGGCGTTGCGCGTCCTTCACCAAAACCGCAGGCGAGTAGAAGCCCATTGGTTGGTTGTTGAGCAGTCCGCAGGTGAAGGCCGCCAGGTAGTGAATCTTGAGATACGCGGAGGCGTAAGCGATCAGCGCAAAGCTGGCCGCGTGCGACTCCGGAAAGCCGTACATGGCAAAAGACGAGATGCTCTGCACGATGTTGTCCTGTGCTTCGGCACTGATGCCGTTCCGCGTCATGCCCGAACGCAGGCGGCCTTCCAGGTCTTTCATGCGCTGCATCGAGCGGCGCATTCCAACGGCGCGGCGCAGTTCTTCCGCTTCCGCTCCGCTGAAATCGGCAATGGTCATCGCCATGCGCAAGAGCTGCTCTTGAAATAGCGGAACTCCCAGCGTGCGCTTGAGCACCGGCTCCAGTGATGGATGCGGATAAGTGACCGGTTCCCTGCCCTGGCGGCGGCGCATATAAGGGTGCATCATCTTGCCCACGATAGGTCCGGGCCGAATGATGGCTACCTGCACAACAAGATCGTAAAAACGCACCGGCGCGTTGTGCGGAATGGATGCCATCTGCGCGCGGCTCTCCACTTGAAACATGCCCACCGTGTCGGCCTTGCGCAGCGTCTCGTAAACAAGCGGGTCCTCCGGCAGTGTGGCAAGGTCCACGTCGTTGCCGTAGTGGCGCGGAATCAATTCGATGGAATCCTTGAGCACGGCCATCATGCCCAGGCCAAGCAAATCCACTTTGATCAGGCCGAGATCGGCGCAATCTTCCTTGTCCCACTGAATCACTGTGCGGCCGGGCATGGATGCGCGTTCGATGGGAACGACGCGGTTGAGCATTCCCGCGCAGATGACCATGCCGCCGGAGTGTTGGCCAAGATGGCGTGGAAGATCCTTCATGCGCAGGCATAGGTCGAGATAGCGAGCAATGCGCGGGTGGCGGATGTCGAATCCGGCCTGCTCAAAGTGGCGAGCCATGGTGTCGTTTTCGCCGCGCCACTCCCAGTGGCCCATGAGGCTCGAGAGACGCGCAAGCTGCTCGTCTTCGAATCCCAGAACCTTGCCCACCTCACGCGATGCTGAACGGCCGCGGTACGTAATGACGTTGGCGGTCATTGCAGATCCCAGGGCGCCGTAGCGTTCGTAGACATACTGAATGACCTGCTCGCGCTGATCGCCGGAAGGCAAGTCAAGGTCGATGTCCGGCCACTCGCCGCGATTCTCATTGAGGAAGCGCTCGAAGAGAAGCTCCATTCCAACCGGATCGACCGCGGTAATTTCGAGCGCATAACAAACCGCGGAATTGGCGGCAGAGCCGCGCCCCTGCACGAGAATGCCTTGTCGCTGGCAATAGCGAATGATGTCCCAAACAATCAGAAAGTATCCGGCAAAGCCGAGCTTCGCAATGAGCTTGAGTTCATGCTGAACCTGTGCGCGAGCCTTTGCGAGCAGAGTATGCTTGGCTCCTGAACCGTAGCGTTTGCGGGCGCCTTCCTCAACTCGCTTTTCAAGAAAGCTGTCCATCGTCTCGCCATCGGGCACAGGGTACTGCGGAAACTCATAGCCGAGATCGTTGAGCGTGAACTCCAACCGCTGGCTCACGATGCTGGTATTGGCAATGGCTTCGGGAATGTCGCGGAATAGCGCGGCCATTTCACGCCCAGAGCGCAACGTGCGCGATGAATTTGTCGTAAGCAAACGGCCCGCCTGACCGAGCGAAGTGTGAGAGCGGATAGCCGTCAGCACGTCAAGAATCTCGCGGTCACTTTCCGTCGCAGCACGCACACCGTTGGTAGCGATAACCGGCAAATGCAGCTCCGATGCGAAACCCAGAAGCATTTGATTCCTGCACTCTTCGCTGCGTTCGTGGTGGCGTTGCAATTCAATGTAAAGGTTGCCGCGCCCATAGATGGAAGACAATCGATCAGCAACAGTGTGCGCTTCTTGTTCTCCACCATGTGCGAGTGCAGCGGCCAGCGGTCCTTCTTCGCCGCCCGTCAAACAGATCAGTCCCGCCGAAAACTCTTCCAGGTCTTCGAGTGTTGCGGCTCCCTCCGCTTTTGTTTGTTCGCGCATCTTGAAGCGCGTGATGAGCTGGCAGAGGTTCTGATAGCCGGTCTGAGATGCGCAGTGCAGCACCAGGCGCGAAGGCGCGGCAGGGTATTGATGCGGTAACCACGCAGCAGGCGTCAGCCTGCTGCCGAATGAGTTGACCGCAATCTCCGCGCCAATGTGCGCCTGCACGCCGCACCGCTTGGCCGCAGTATGAAACCGCGCCACGCCGTACAATCCATTTCTGTCGGTCAGGGCCATCGCAGGCATGTCCAGCACTGCGGCGCGTTCGATCAGCGCCTCGGGCTGAGACGCACCGGCTAGAAAGCTGAAGGCGCTGGCCGCGTGCAACTCAATGTAGTCTGCGTCCTCAGTCATAGAACGCCTCCAGCCGCCACTCGTTCCGCAGCCGGTCCAGTACAAGCAGGCAGCCGAATTTTTCGCCATTATTGTTTGCTGCCAATGCGTCCCACTCTTCAGTGTCCCAGCCACCCAGTGACCACCAACAGCCGCTGGTTTTCCAGGGGCCATACGCAGACTCAATCTCGAATCGACTGCCTTCATCGCTGAAAGCCACCGGCTTCATTGCGTGCAGTACAACCCGAACCGGGCGTGGCGGCCTCACGCGGCGAAGCGCCATACGCGAGCGTTCGATTTCCAGCGCGGAAGATTTCGCGCCCACCACGAAGCCTTCCATGCGGAAGCTGCCTGGGCGGTGTGTATCTTCCAGCACCGGCGAGCCCACGCGATCCTCTCCTACGATTGCCTTGAGGCGCGCCAGCGTCACATCCAGCCGCGAAGGCTCCGGCGTCTGCGGCGCAAAGAGCCCAAGCTGCACTTTGCTTGACAGCCCTGCTTCCGCGGTGAGAGTGAGCGACACGACCGCCGCTTGCGGTGGATGCGCACCCATCTCCAGATGCAGCAACTTCAACAGGAATTTGCGATCCACGGACGGCACGGCAGGACGAATCGCCAGGCGATGAATTCGTCCACCCTCAAGCTTCATCTCTGCTGCGAGCGATGCCAGCGATAAAGCTCTCCCAGCCGCGCGCGCCACCAGGCAGTCGATCATGCGTGCGCCGATAAAGAGCAGTGAGTCGATCTGCTCCACGGGAGTTTCAAAATTGTAGTACTCCTTCAGCGCAAACTCCGGCTCGATAGGCTGAAAGGTATGCCGCGCCACGCCCTGAGCCAGCGCGCGCCAATCGCGGGCTGCGGCGCCGAGTCGTTTCACCAGCTCCACCTCGGGCAGCGCCGCCAGTTCGCCCAGTGTGCGAATGCCCCACAGCGCAAAGGTCTCTTTGTGCTCTTCCGTCAGGTTCAGTGCGGCAATGGGTAGCTTCTCCAGAGATCGCACTTCCTCACCGTCTGGAATAATCGTGATTCCATGCGCAGCTGTTGCCTTCATCCGCGCCGCATGAAAGTTTGCGCTCACGGCAACGGAGACGCGAAAGCCCGCTGTCGCCATCTCATCACGCAGCCGCGCGGAGAGCTTCTCCGGCGGGCCAAAGAGCCGCTCCGTACCAGCGATATCGAGCGCCAACCCACATGCTGTTCCTTCGCTGACTCCTTCGATGCGGGGAGAAAACATTGCCGCGCACTCTAGAAACACTGCGTGCGCAGCAGTCTCGACCTCCGCCGAACGTCGTAGAAGCAGCATACCGCTGATGTCTTCAGCTTCCAGCCTTGTCATGCCCAGCACCGCGCCCCGCTGCACTGCATGACGATTCAATGAGCAGATGGTTTCCTGCGACGCTGGGCCATCGAGCACGGCTACGGGTTGCGATTGCATATCCGTACGCAGACGCAGCAGAGCCTGCGCGGGAAATTCCGCGGCATGAACGCAAGCATAGAGTTCGCCGCTCATGCGCTTCTCCCCGTTTCCCACGCGGCGTCTGCACGCCATGTTGAAGCAGGCGGCTTGCGTACCCCAGAGAATTGCATAAAGCGTTGCCGTTTGCGCCCGACCCAAAACGCGCACCCGCGCCATACGGTGCCGCCAACAATCTCTGGCTGGAACGGCATGGATTCCAGCACGGCTTCAGCGCCTGACTGCGCATAGGCTGTCTTGCCCAGAACCACAAGGCTGCATCGCGTGCGGTCGGCAGCCTGTCGAAACCGGAACCAGGTGGCCAGCGGAATCCGCATTGCGTGTTCAGCCTCCATATCGCCCAAATCCAGAACAATTGCCGCAAATCCACCGGCCTGCAACAGCAGGTCGGTCGCGCGCAACGCCTGATCGAGCCGCGTCCACGGCTTGGTCTTCGTCACCTCTCTCTCCCTACGGCAGCGCACCCACAGCAGTTGCTTCAAACTCACACCGCACGCTGCCGCCGATTCCGGATCGAACGCGTCGCCCGCATCCACCCAGGCGCAGACTTGGCTCCCCTCAGTCCTCTTTGCCACAAACTCCACCGTCAGGCTGGTTCGCCCCGACGACTGCGGCCCGATTACCTCGCTGATCGCTCCCACCGGCAATCCGCCCTCCAGCAACGCATCCACTGCGGCAACGCCCGTCGGCGCCACCTCGCGAGCGATCCTCGGGGCAGGCGTCAGTGCCGCCGGAAAGCGGTGTTCCAGCGTGCGTTCGATCTCAATCCGTAAAGCTGCAGCGGAGGGCATGGCGGATCTCGTATTCGCTTTTTCTTCGCTTTAAGCTTCTCTCAAAACGGCCACTTTGTCAAAAAATTCTCTCGGATGTGGGAAGATGGTTGGCTATTCTGTGGGAGACATGTGTGGGCGCTTTGCCAGAAAATCGACGCAAGAGGTTCTTGCAGAATGGTTTGACCTCGAATTGGAGGAGATGCCCTGGTTTGCGCCCAGCTATAACGCCGCTCCGCAGAGCATCCAGCCAGTCGTCCGCCCGAATCGCAATTCCGGCAGGCGTGAGGCTGCTCTGCTTCGCTGGGGCCTCGTGCCTTTCTGGGCAAAGGACGCGAAGTCCGCGATCTCAACCATCAACGCCCGCGCTAAGGAAGCCGCAACGAAGCCTGCCTTCCGAGAGGCGCTCAAGATGCGCCGCAGCCTGGTGCCCGCCGACGCATATTACGAGTGGCGGCGCCTGGGCGCTAAAACCAAGCGCCCTTTCGCCTTCGCACTGGCCTCCGGTGAACCGTATGCCTTCGCCGGACTATGGGAGACTTGGCAGCCGCCAGAGGGCGCTCTGCTTGAAACCTTCACCATCCTGACCACCGTTCCCAACTCGCTGACGGAACCCATCCATGATCGGATGCCGGTGATCATCGAGCCAAAGGACTACGACCGCTGGATGGATCCCTCCACTGCGCCGCCTCTCGATCTGCTCCGCCCCTACCCGGCAGAACAAATGCGCTCGTGGCAAGTCAGCGAGCAGGTTGGCAATGTGCGCAATAACGCTCCTGGCTTGCTGGACGAGGTTCAAGAGAATCAGCAATCGCTGTTTTCCTGATCCCCGCCGTAAATAACAGAACGGACTTAATCAGAGATCTCTTAGGGCTGCACAAGTTCAAACGGAATGGCCGGAAGAATTCCCAACGCCACCGGACGCTTGTTTTTCGGCTGCGGATCTGATGCACTGGGCGGCTTGAGCGCCGTGGCCTCGACAATTAGATTTCCATCTAATCCCGGTTTCACCTTGCGATCCGCGCTGAAGCGAACCCCGAGAAAGCCGCCGGCCTGGCTTACATCCGCAATGCCGATTCCATCCGGAGGATCGCTGAGCACCAACTGAATCTGATTTCCCGTCTGCCCCGGCGGCATTGCAAGGCGAAGCAGCACCGTTCCGCCAACCGGAAGGCGCAGGCGGTTCTCTATCGTGCTCCAGAGCGGCTTGCGGTGGTCGTTGCCCAGGACGCAGAGCATGGCTTCCTCGACGGGAACCAGGCGACGCCATAAAAAGGCCTGCATCATGTCTTCCGCTGGAACGCCAGTATGACGCACAGCGAGTCCGTCAATCGAGGCTTCTCCCTCCAGCAGAAATCTGTGAGGCGCAGCGACTGCCTCCGGCGAAGCGGTCAGAGTGACGCGCACCGTATCGGTCCCGGCGGGAATCGTGCCTCCGCCGAGGACGAGTCCCGGAGGTCCATCCTTGATGCGTAGCGTAACGGCGCCATCGAATCCATCCCGCCGAATCAGGAGAACGGTAACTGGAATCGTTCTGCCGGGGCGCAGATTGAGGCTGGAAGGAGCGATCCGCAGTTCGAAATCCGGACGCGGATGGCTGATGCGAAGCCGGTAAGTGTAGTCGGGTCCGCCGTTCTGTTCGGTGTCGGCGAGTTGCAGATAATACGCGCCCTTTGCAGGGAAGCGATAGATGAGACGCGAGTCGGCCTGATGGGTCAGAAGAGCTTCTCCCTTATCCTCGAAGTCGTCATTGAAGGCGAGCTGCTTGCCGTGGGAGTCGGTCAGCGTGAGTGAGGAGTCCAGCGGCGATCCCAGGCGGCGCGCTTCGACCTCGGCCACCATCTTTTCCCCTGCTCTAGCCTCGATACGGAAAAACTGCACATCGCCGGGATGACCGATGCGCCCGTTGACGATCTGCGGCAGTTTGATGCGGCGAGCATTGGCGGCGCCAGAAGAATTCTGCTTCTCGATTGTCTCTGGCAGCGTGTCCACGGAAAAAGTAACGGGATTTGCGCCAAGCCAGCCCTTCTCTCCGGCGGAAAATGTATGCATTCCCGGTTCGCTAACGGTTTCCTTGAATTGTGTTGCCGCCAGGTTCCAGCCCGCCGCTTCAACCCGCGTATGAGCGCCGGATTTGCCGCCCATGGGAAAGATGCCGGTGACGTACGGAATCTCGCCTATCGCGATCCGGTAAACAAAGTCTTCGCGGCCGCGATTCAAAATGTCGCGCACCGAGAGAATGTAGTCTCCCTTCTCGGCGATCTCCTCTTCGATTACCGGCTCCTGATTGAAGCGGAAATGGTCGGCCGAAACCAGTTCCCTGCCCTTCGCGTCTGTAAGCGTGAGCGATGCCTGAAACCATCCCGGCACCGTATCCGACATATACGGGATCAGCGCGCGAGTCATGGCATGGATGACGATCTTCTGCCCTTTCTCCGCATGAAAGCGATAGCGGTCCATGCTTCCCGGCATCATCTGTCCATTCACAATCGTTGGCAAGGCGATCTCTAATGGAGCTTCAGAGGCTTCAACGTGCGCCTGTGCGGAGAGCGGCAAACCGCCGCCCGCTGCCAGCGAAAGCGGTACAAGCTGGAAGGGGCGCGTGGCCTCAGGAAGCCGATCAACAAGAAAGTTGAGCGGATTGGTTAGTCCCTGGTTGGTCAGCAGGCGCAATTCATGGTTGCCAGGGGCTGCGTGTGTGTCCACCGTTACGCGCAACAGAACCGACTGCGAGAGAGCCGGCGCCGCTCTCATGCGCATCGTTGCGTCAATCTGTTTGTGTAGATCGGCAGCGAGCTTCTTATCCTCAGGCGTCCACGGCGTAGCGACGCGGGGCTGCGCGAGCGTCGCTGCCGTCTGTCCATCCTTGCTTGGAGAGGAAGCTGCGCTGGCTGGAGTGACCGTGAATTCCGGCTTGTTCACTGCAACTCCGGCCGGGGTCTGCGCCGGTTGAGAGCTTTGGATGGGCTTTGCGGGAGCGTTGGAATGGCTTTGCTCCAGCTCTTTCAACTGAGCGCGAAGATCGTCCAGTTCCTTCTGCGAATGAGGCTTGGAAAACCCGGCTATCTCGGCCCTCACGCCATCTCCAGCGAAGAAAGCCTGCTTTGCTCCATCCAGAAACTGGCCGCCGACGGTGACTTCAAAGGTGCTCCCGAGCTTGCCTCCAGCGGGATAGGCAAATGCGGCGCGAGGCGAGTTCTGCTGTCCGCCGGCCGCTGCAACTCCCAGAATCAGCAGAAGCAGAGATCCGCGCGCACGCCAGATCATGCGCGCACTCCCATGATCTCGCGCAGCATTCCAGCGGTTCTCACGTTCTCTTCCTTACTCGGAGCGACAAAGACGGATTGGCCAAGAGGATGCGGCAGGCTGGCGTGAAGATCGATTCCCAGTTGCGTATAAATGCTTGAAATCAGGTCCGTCGGATAGACAGGACGGTCCTTCACCTCTTCGCCGCGCGCATCCGAGGAGCCGATTACCTGCCCTCCGGCAAACCCTCCGCCGGCAACTACCGCCGAGAAGACCTGTCCCCAGTGACCTCGGCCCCCGTTCCACGGAGCCTCCCACTGCACCTTCGGCGTACGGCCGAACTCGCCGCTCCACCACACAATCGTGCTGTCCAGAAGACCCCGCTCGGAGAGGTCCAGCAGCAGGGCCGCCATCGCCTTGTCCATCTCTGGAACGCGGCGGCGCATCGTCTGGAAGTTCTCCTTATGCGTATCCCATCCGCCCTGATAGTTGACCGTGATATAGGGAACGCCGCGCTCTACCAGCCGTCGAGCTGCGAGGCACGACTGACCAAAGGTGTTCCTTCCGTAGCGGTCGCGCATTTCGTCCTTTTCCTGGGAGAGATCGAAGACCTTGCCGCCGTCGCCAAGGATCAGATCATAGGCCTGCTGTTCGCTCTCCTTCCAGGGAGTTATGCGGGGATCGTCGCGCAGGGACTTATCGAACGTATTCAGATCGTGCAGCAACTGGCGGCGGCTCTGCTGGCGCTGGTCAGAGATACCCTGCAGCACCACCCCCTCGACCGCAAAGCGATTCTGCGCCGGGTCGCCTCCCGTGGCAAAGGGCTTGTAACGCAAACCGAGAAACCCCTCTTCCGAGAAGCGCCCCTGCGGTTCGGTAAGCACAATGTAGGGCGGAATCAAGCCCTTGTAACCGGCATTGACTCCTTTGAAGTAAGATGCCACAGCACCCACACAGGGAAAGACGTCCTTGCCGCCCGACGCGCGGCCTGTCTGCACTTCATAGGAAGCAGTCTCGTGGCTATTCACTCCGTGCGTCATGCCGCGAATGATCGAATACTTCTCGGCGCATTTGGCCAGATTGGGCATCAGCTCGCAGATGCGTATGCCGCTGACGTTGGTCTCGATGGGATGGTCTAGCGGGCCTGAATAATCGCTTCCTGCTTCCGGCTTGGGATCGAATGTATCTAGATGCGATGGGCCGCCCCACATCCAGATCTGAATCACCGCTTTGGCCTTGGCCGCCGGATTGGGCTGCGCGGCAAACGCGGGCAAAAACCACAGATTGCCCAGCGCCATTCCGGCGCCTCCCATCGCTCCCAGGCGCAACAGGTCCCGCCGCGATAGATCGGCAAACAGCGGCAGCTTCGGGATTCCGTTCTGGTCGTCGTTACGCATGGGACTTATCTCCTGGGTACAAAAAACCGCCCATTAGTGGCGATAAAGAAATTCGGTGCTGTTGATCAACGCCCATGCCACATCGATTGCGGCCTTGCGGCGGTCGAGACCACTGGATTGAGTGTACGTGGCGGCGATCTTCACCTCCTCTTCCGTCGGATACCGGGAGAGAATGGTCAGGTACAGGCCGGTCAACACGGCGCGCGGATCCGATTTGCGAAAGATCTCCTGCAACCCCGGACCCTGTTCGATTCTCCGTTCGATCTGGCTGGAGTTCAACAGATGAAGGCGTTGTGCGGCGGTGGGACGGTTGTTGCGCTCCGACTCCATCCCGGTGTTACGCGGCGATCGGCCGAAGAGTTCGAGAAAGGAACTGGAGATGCTGCCGTCGGGCAGCGCGATGGCTCGCTCGCCATTGGGCATGATCGTATAGGGCTCCGGCACGGCGCTGGAATATTGCTCGCTCGTCCCCGTGATCTGGCTGAGCGCATCGATCAGCACCTCGGCGTCGAGGCGGCGCACTGGGTAGCTCGCGAAGTTTCTTGCCGCTTCCGGCTTTGTGCTGCGCGGAATGGAACTGAGCTGATAAGTGCTGGAATTCAGGATCAGCCGGTAGATGTGCTTGAGATCGTAGCCCGAGGCGACCAGTTCCGCCTCCAGAAGGCCAAGAAGATCGGGATAGAGCGGCGGATTGTCGGGACGAATATCGTCCGGCTCGTCGATGATCCCTCGGCCGTAAATCCACGCCCATACCCGATTGACGATATTACGTGCAAAGTACGGATTCCGCGGGCTGATCAGCCAGTCGGCAAATTCCACGCGCGGATCGCGTCCGGCCTCGAGGCGAGTTCTGGTTCCGTCCGGAAAGACCGCTTCAGTTGAGGACGAGGATTTGCTCCGATCGTAGAAAACAATCTCCTCTTTCCATTCTCCCGTCGGCTTGTATCCAACCTGCGAGAAAAACGCCGCCATCTCGGCGCGCCGCGCCGCTGTCCACTTCTCCGTGCGAACGCCCATGAAAGTCAGCGCCACCGCCTGCGCCACAGACTGCGGCTCCCGGTTTTGCAGCGCGCGATAAAAGTTCACTGGGCCGACGCGGAAGTTGCTCCCGCTGGAGGTCAGCAGCTCGCGCACAAACTGGTCGTAGGGTTTGTTCTTCTCCAGTGACTCGCGTAGCCAATGGTAATATTCCTGCGCGGCGGTTGGCCAGAGATTGATGGGGAATTCGGCCTTGATGCGGAGCAGATCGCTCCATTTCATCGCACAGTAGACGGGAAATTCATCGCGTTGAAGAAGCTGGTCAACCAGGACCGTCCGCCGCTTCGGGTCAGTGCTGGCCAGAAATGTTACCGCTTCCTGAGCCGTCGGTAATGTGCCAATAGCGTCAAGGTAGGCTCGACGGAGAAAGACATCGTCAGAAGAGAAACCGCTGGGCTCCGCTCCCGCCTTCGCAAGATGCGCAAAGACCAGCTCATCGATCTTGCCGCGGGCAACGGCATTGCTGCCGCGCCCAGGCACAGATACTGCACCGAGGCCCCGAGGGACCTCACTGCCCGCGAGATAAGAAATAGAATGACTCAACCCGCACCTTGAACGCCGCTTCAGTCTAGTTTACGCGTGCGAAGATTCGCTCCTCACTGGATTAGACGCGGTTTCCGCTCTCAAGTTGCGGCAGTCGGAGTCTTCTGTCAGGGCAATTCCGCCCATCGCCCGAATCATCGGCAGCGGTACCCGAGTCGGGGCACAATCGATTATGAGCGCCAGTGCAAAAAAAGGCCACGGTGCGTCATTTATGTTCTGAAAAAGGGGCACAACTTCAGACGTGCCGTAAGTGTCGCAGGATCAGCGTTCCTTTAGGCGCTGAGGGATGCCTTTCGGGAGTTCGGATCAAGTCCAGGCCATTTTCCGCAGCCTATTTAGCCCCTGATGAAAGCCACTTTCACGAATTCATCCCATGCGCGAGCATCGGTAAATAACCCTATTTGCGGCAACCTGCACTAGCTATCCACGCGGCAAAATCCTATAGACTCAAGTCGGCCCAAAGAAACTTGAACCTCTTGAATCGTCGCAAGGCGTTTCATTTCAAGCCGCTTCTCAATTGCTGCGAACTGATCTCCGAAAATTACGCATTCAGAAACCTGGGCGATCCAGTCCCTGCATTGCGGCCAGGTTCCGAATCCCTCATAAATCGATTGCGCTCTGGTGGTCTCGACCAGGAGAACTCGAACCACTGGATCGCTTTCCTGCCCATACATTCTTACGAAATGCGCTCGGAATGATAGTCGATTAGTCGGAAGTGCATCGTTCATTGAAGATTGCCAAATCTCATACTGAGAGCATTTCGTTAGCGCTTGCTGAGAGGCATTAGAGCATCTCTCCAATTGGTATCGAGTCCATTGCCAATAACTGTTGGAGCTTGTAGCGCTGTGTATGACAGCGTCGGCATTGTCAAGGCTCTTTTTCCGGGTGTTTTTTGAAAAACACCGCAGGGATCTCCGATGGTGAGGATTTGGGTGTCAAGGGCGCCGTTTTTTGGCGTTCATCT
>Ga0302319_10012122_pt1 | contig 16286 bp, 10 predicted proteins | sample Bog_T0_2_FD_203319 | JGI IMG/M metagenome (GOLD analysis project Ga0302319, IMG submission 203319) | Peat permafrost microbial communities from Stordalen Mire near Abisko, Sweden - Bog_T0_2 | ecosystem: Environmental > Terrestrial > Soil > Wetlands > Peat | place: Sweden: Abisko, Stordalen Mire...
ACAGCAGCGTCCGCGGGGAGAAAGATCGCTCCCAGGTGATCCGCTATATTCACCGCAATCCGGTTGCGCGCGGCATGGTTGCCAAGCCCGAAGACTGGCCCTGGTCCAGCTTCCGGCACTATGCGATCGGCGTAAACGAGACGGTCGAGATTGAGTCGCAATGGACCGCGTTCTCGCGGGGAAATCGGTTGCCGGAAGGCGGACGGTTGAAGGAAGTCGAACGATCCTGCTTTCCCACCCAAGCCGCAAAGGACGCGCCTTGGATGGGGCACACGCCTCAAAGGGGCGACACAGAGTGAAAAAACTTGCACGGGCCACCTGCCTAAAGCCCCATTGGTTCTATTGGCTTTTTTGCCGGGGATAAATCCCCGGCCTACCGCAGGAAAGAGTTTCTTACCAAGGTGTGAAGTCATGCCGTGTTACAAGGCTGCGGACAAGGAGCTTGCGGGGGCTGGGCTTTCCTCCCCGGTCCCCAAAGGCGAGGGACCGGGGGCACCCTCATTGCGGGTTGAGACGGTCACCCGGACCGAGGCCACCCGCCGAGGGAAAGGTTGAATTTGTCGCGTGTACCTGCTTCCATCCCCGGTCCCCAAAAGCGAGGGACCCGGGGGCACCCTCATTGTGGGTTGAGAGGGTTACCGGAGCTGGGGCCACCCGCCTTGCCAGGCTCACTCTAGGGGAGTCCATTCCGATTCGGGAGATGATTTTTGGGACAAGTAAACATGCCGTCTGTCCGTTGGTTCTCTGGGTTCTGCCCCGGGTCTGCCAAGAATAGGGGAGTTGGCGGTCAGGCCGGTTTCCCTTTGTCGCTTTCTGTTTCTGGTTTTCCCTTTGGCCCATCAAAGGGCGTGGATACGTGGAGGATAGGCGGGTGAGTTCTACTTGCGATCACCTGAGGGATTTCCACGAGTTTCTTGTCGTTTGGCTCCAGCTCGGTTTTTGATGTTTCGCTCATGTGGATATTAGATGCCGAATCCAGCTCGACAGTGGTTTTGGCCGGGGACTGCGATGGGGAACGCGGCGCCGACGGCAGTGCTCCCGGACAAAATCAAGAAACCTGGGGACCAGACGGGATGTTGATCTCTGGTCCGGGCGAAGGGCCACTGCTGGCTGAAATGCAGTTCGTCCTGCCGCTTCTCCGCAGGTTCGATCCCCGGTCCCCAAATTGCGAGGAACCGGGGGCACCCTCAGTGTGGGCAAAAGGTGTTATTCTCCGCGCATTGCATGGCAAGGGCGCTCCAGACTCACCAGGAGATATCGAATGAAACAGAACCTTACGTTGACCATCGCGTCTCTGCTCTCGGTGCTCTTCATGACGCTTCACATGGCGGACGACATTGTGAGGGGAATGGAGCCGGGAACGCTATTCGACCTGATTGTGCTGCCCATCGTTGTCGTTCAGCTGTACGGGGCGCTGGTGCTGGCGGGGAAGCGATCTGGGTACGTGATCCTCCTCATCGTGTCGCTGCTTGAGTTGGTTGTGCCCGCCGTCCACATGAAGGGGGCGGGAGTGGGCGGAGCGATCGCCAGCTCGAACGGAGCCTTCTTCTTTATCTGGACGCTGCTGGCGCTGGGCGTGACGGCCCTGTTCTGCGTAATGCTGTCGGCGCGCGGGTTGTGGGCGAGTTGGTCGCGGCGGAGCACCGCGTAGCGCAAGCAAGGCGCCCCTGGGTGAGGACCTGATTTGAGCAGCGGAGATTTGGTTGAAAAGACCATCTGACGGGGCGCACCCGCCGGCGACTGTTCGTTTTTGGTGGGCGAGTTTCGATTTCGGACAAGGATCGAGTTGCCGTTTGCTGCGCCGGAGCTGAACCTATCTTATGAATCAGGGAGTTGAAGTTGGAAGGATTTGGCTGGGTTCGTGCACTGTTCCAGGCAGAATGCACCTCGTACGGAGACCGGCCAAGGGAGATGTGTGAATCTGAGAGCCGTTTCCGGCGTATGCGAGGTGTTGGAGGGTTGCTCATGTTCCGATCCATTGCTTGCTTCGTGGCTTCTGTTGGGGTGGTTTCCGTTTCCGTGCTGGCGTCGCTGGCCAACGCACAAATCTCGCCGAACCTGCCCAATCCGATTGCAGCGGCGAATCCGCTGACGGCGACCCTGTCCATTTTTCGCAGCAATATGGAAGACAAAATCATGAATTCGGCGGAGGCGATGCCGGAGGCGAAGTACAGCTACCGGCCGACGAAGGAGGTTCGCTCGTTTGCCGAGATCCTGATTCATGTGGGGGATACTTCGTACATATTGTGTTCCAACGCGAAGGGTGAAGCGACCCCCGGGATGGGTGCGGCGAAGGGTTCGAAGGCCGAGATCAAGGCCTATCTCAAAGGCGCGTTTGGATACTGCGATGGGGTGTTCTCCGGGTTCCCGGATGCTCAGCTCAATGACAAGGCGAACTTCTTTGGCACCAAGACGAACAAGATGTTCATCCTGACGCAAGTGGGAAATCATGACGCCTTGCATTACGGGAATCTGGTGACGTATATGCGCATCAATGGGCTGGAGCCGTCCGGGGGCTGGTTTTGATGGGATGGGGCACCCACGTCCCACCGGGCAATTTAGCATCGGCTGGTTCTGCGCGACTTTCGATGACTGAGGGGAGGTTATTGTGGCGCGATTGGAACCACCTTCCGAACCCTTTGGTTGGTCTGGTCAGAGATGTAGACATTGCCGCTCCCATCCACTGCGACACCCCAGGGACGTTGAAGCTCAGCGGTATTGGCCGGCCCGCCGTCTCCCGAAAAGCCAAGCACGCCGTCGCCGGCAAAGGTGATGATAATTCCAGACGTGTTCACCATGCGAACGACGCTTGCTCCGAAGTCGACGATATACAGGTTGTCACTGGAATCGAATGCCAGGGTTTCGGGGTCTTCCATCTCCGCGCTGGTTGCCGGCCCACCGTCTCCCGAATAGCCAGTGAGGCCATTGCCTGCGTAGGTGCTTATGATTCCGGATGGGGTCACCTTGCGAACCACCGCGAAGCCTGAGTTGGGGATTTCGCCGGCTCCGGGGATGTCGATATACAGGTTGCCTTTGGAGTCGAATGCCAGGCCGTTGGGGAAGGAGAGTTCGGCATCGATTGCGGGGCCGCCGTCTCCCGAGTCACCGGTCTTGCCATTGCCTGCAAAAGTGGAGATGGCGCTTCCGAGTGTGACTTTACGAACCACGAAAAACTCCTGGTCCGCGATGTAGAGATTGCCTGCGGCATCGAAAGCCAGACCTGCCGGATTGCCAAGTTCGGCATCGATGGGCTGGCCGCCGTCCCCCGAGTACCCATTCGATCCGTTTCCGACAACGGTGGTGATGGTCCCCGCGGTGTCTACCTCCCTCACAACGTGGTTGTAATAGTCTGAAAAGTACAGGTTACCTTGAGAATCGAAAGCAATGCCCCAGGCGAGGGACAATTCCGCGCTGGTTGCCGGGCCGCCGTCTCCGGAATACCCGATCTGGCCGTCGCCGGCAAATGCGTGAATGGCGCCCGCTGAATTGACAACCCGGATTCGGTTGTCGGCATCTCCAGAGTCCGCCAAGTAGAGATTTCCCATGCCATCCACCGCGACAACGCCTGGATTGCTCAGCATTGCGTCAAGCGCCGGGCCGCCGTCTCCCGAGTAGCCATACTTGCCGTCACCCGCAATCGTGCTAATGATGCCGGTAGGCGGCAGAATGGCAATGTACCTTCGCGAGGCCACCGCGCTCTCAATGTCTGGAGGCGCTATGGCGATGGCGTGGACTACCATGGTCTTGGTCAAAACGATCGGTGAGGTGTAGAGCGTTGAGGATAGCGTCGGGATTGTTCCATCCGTGGTGTAATAAATCGATGCCGTGGAAATGGAGTCTGACAAAGCAATCAGGCTTCCAACTGGTTCCAGTCCTGGATTAAGGCTGAAGGCCGGTTCGGGGGTGACGATGGTATATTGCTCCGACGTTACCGTGCTCTCCGAGTCCCCGGTAGCGATAGCGATGGCTTGAAGCTCCTCGGTGGCCGCCAGTGCGACCGGCTTGGTGTAGAGCGTTGAAGCTGTGGTTGGAGTGGTTCCGTCGGTCGTGTACCGGATGGTTGCCGTTGGGATGCCATCGGAGATCGTCACTAATTGCCCCGGCGCATATTCCCCAGGACCGGGGCTGAAAACGGGGGCCGGGGCTTGCGGAAGAACGCTGTATTGGGCCGCTACGACCGGACTCTTCCAGTAGCCAGTTTGGGTTGCAATAGCCTTGACGGTGGTGGTACGTGCCGTCAACGTGAACGGTCCCGTGTAAGTAGGCGATGACGCTACCGGGGTGGTGCCGTCGAGCGTATAGCGAATCACCGGGCCGGGGATTGCATCGCTGAGGGTCACGGTGACGGACCCAATGTACTTTCCGGGGGCCGGCGAAAAGGTGGGCACAGGCGCAATTGGCTCCGGGAATATGTAGCTTCGCGCTTCCTGGTAGCTGTTGATGTAGCCCGCGGCCATTGCGATTACCTTGATGGTGGTGGTCTGACTCACGGGAATAGGCCCGCTGTAGGCCGCAGAGCTCGCTGTTGGCGTAGTTCCATCCAGCGTGTAATGAATTGTCGAACCTGGCGTCGGATCGGAGATTGTCACCGTCTGAGGACCGTTGTAATAAATTCCCCCTTTCGGCGTAAAACTCGGCTCCGCGACCTGCGGAGCGTTGCTGGTGGTCACGTAGCGAATGGCGTTATTGCCCGCGTCGACTATATAGAGATTTCCGGATGGATCCGCAACCATGTTTCCGGGATAACTCAGCTTGAGTTCCGCATTGGTCGCCGGGCCGCCATCGCCCAGGTATCCAGGCAAACCATGGCCGGCATACGTGGTGATGGTTCCGCTGGGCGTAACCACGCGAATCACGCTGTTGCCGCTGTCTTCGATGTAGAGATTGCCCAGGGAATCCAACGCCAGACCGGTGGGGTTGTTTAGCAGCGCACTGGTTGCTGGACCGCCGTCGCCCGAATATCCTGTTGTGCTGTTGCCCGCATAAATGGTTTCTACGCCACCCGGAGTCACTTTGCGAACTTCAGTGTCGGTTGGCAAATTGTTAATCAGAGTATTGATGCCGGCAATATAAAGGTTGCCCGAGGGATCGACGGCGAGAGCCTCGACTGCGATTAAGCCGTAGTTATTTACAATGATATTATTGACGACGCTCGTGCCTGTCAGATTCACTACACTAATTCCGCAATCGAAATCACCGATATACAGGTTTCCCTCGGAGTCCAACGCCAGCACTTCAGGTGCAATAAACTCGTACTGGCTAGCCGGGAGACCTGACTGGCAGCTGAATCCGATATTTAGACCATCGCCCGCGAAAGTGGTGATGGTCCCATTCGGGACCACCTCGCGAATCACACGGTTTCCATAGTCGGCGATGTACAGGTTGCCGGAGGAATCAACCGCCAAACCCATCGGGGAGTGCAACTGCGCGCTGGTTGCCGGGCCGCCATCTCCTGAGTAGCCCCAGGTGCCGTTGCCGGCATAGGTTGAAATCGTGCCGCCCGGCGTAACCCGGCGCACGCGATTGTTGTTTGTATCGGCAATATAAAGATTGCCCTGCGCATCGAGAGCAACGGAGCGAGGGGAGTTAAGCATGGCGTCGATTGCCGGGCCACCGTCTCCCGAGTAGCCGGCTGTGCCTTCGCCCACAACGGTGCTGATCACCAAGGTGGTTGAGGTGGACGATTGAGCGGCACTGGTTGTAGCCAATCCAAGTACTGTCAGGCCGGCAAAGAAAATCGCTAGGGGGAGAAGCACAATTCGCATGGCGTGGGGCTCCGCACTTTCGAGTTAGAGGGGGAAGGGGCGTGCTCAGACCGAATAGAGTTCCCAGCGGAAAATATCTGCGCCAGATGCTAGGCTTGCCTGTTGTCATTGTCAAGAGCGTGTTTGTTGGACGCGTGGCCCCCCTGATTTCTATCTTCACTCTCCCACTATCGAGGGCGCCCACATCAAAGGCCAGTTAAAACCTATCCATTGGAATTCTGCACATCTCTGGCAGGATATTTCTTGAGGTATACTCGAAAGCCAATATCCATGCGCCTTCGATGCCAATTTGATGAAGGCTCCAACTTTTCGTTTAGGATGCCTTTTTGGTTCCGGCTACGCCGGGTTAGGGTTGGTCGCCCGCCAGTTGCGCGCGGGCGATGAAGCCGTTGCTGGCTGGGTGAGGCGGTTTCCTGCGGAAAAGAGCGTACGGTGCAGGAGATTCTCCATGCACGCAACCACATTTCTGAGGGCAATGACTGCCCTTTGTCTTGGTTCGCTCGCGGCTGCCACATTCGGTCAATCGCGCCCAACCGCTGTTGCTTCGCCGGCGAAGGCGCCCGCGAAGGCTGCATCATCCACCAAGGCAGCCGTCAACTACGGCCGCCTTCCATTGAGTTTTGAACCGAACCTCGGGCAGACCTCTGCCAAGGTGCAATGGCTGGCGCGGGGGCCGGAGTACACGCTGTATCTGGCCGGCGATGACGCTGTGTTGCAGATGAACAGGATCACCGCGGCGAAGCGCGATGCGGCTGACCCGAAGGATAGGCAGCCTTCGGTCAGCTCGTCCGTGGTGCGGATGAACCTGCTGGGAGCCAGCTCCGGACAGAAAGCGGATGGGGAAGAGCCCCAGGGTGGCAAAGCTAATTACTTCACAGGGAATGACCCTGCTAAGTGGCAGCGCGACGTGCCGATGTACGGGAAGGTCCGCATGAACGGCGTGTATCCGGGAGTCGATCTGGTGTACTACGGGCATCAGGGCGCGCTGGAGTACGACTTTGTGGTGGCGCCGGGAGCGGATGCATCGGCGATCAGGCTGGGCTTCGAGGGCTCGAAGGCGACGCTTGCAGCGAATGGCGACCTTGTGCTGCCGGTCGAGGGCGGTCCTGAGGTGCGATTCAACAAGCCGGTTGTCTACCAGACGGTGGGCGGCGTTCGCGAGGCCGTTGAAGGCAGTTTTGTGATTGCCGACAGCAAGGCTGGTGAGAACAAGGCGGGCGAGCAGGTCAGCTTCCAACTGGGAGCCTACGACCACAGCCGGGAGTTGGTGATCGACCCCACGTTCCTGTTCGTTGGCGTACTGGGCACGGGAAACTATGAGACGCAGGCCGCTGGGATGGCGGTGGATGCGGCTGGAGAGATTATCCTCACCGGCGCAACCAGCGACGTCGATTTTCCTGTTACAGCGGGAGCTTACCAGACCACTTGCAATCAGGACTCTCCGGTTGCGGCGGCGAATAACTATGTTCGCTGCGGAGGGCAGGCTGAGGGGTACCTCGGGTCGGCATTTATCACCAAGATCAGCGCCGACGGCACTTCGCTGGTCTACTCCACTTATCTGCATGGCTTCTCCGGGTCAGAGTACGGGCAGGCTGTTGCGGTAGACGCAGCAGGGGATGCTGTTGTCCTTGGCGAGACGGGGTCTTCGGATTTCCCGATTACTTCCAATGCCATTCAATCGTTGTGCATGCCGTACTATCAACCGATTGGCGTGATCGGCGGGAACCCGTCGGACTTTTATCCGGTAGCGCAGCATTGCGACGGGTACTTTGCGGGCGGAGGCACGGAGTGGGTGTCGGGCGGTCCAACGCTGTTTATCACCAAGCTGAATCCGAGCGGTTCCGGGCTGATCTACAGCACCTTTTTTGGCGGGACCAACCAGACGTATCCCTCCGCGCTGGCGCTGGACGCGGCCGGCAATATTTACTTTACGAGCTATCTGCAAGGCTCGGAGGAATACCTGAGCAACGGGGTGCCTGTGAGCAACGTGTATCCGCAAAACGGCACGGTTCCATTTCCTGTCACGGCGAGCGGGTTCCAGCAACTGAACCTGGCGCAGCAGGTTGCCACGCTGTCAGAGTTAAGCGCGGATGGGCAGACGCTGCTCTATTCGACGGTGTTTGGAGCAACGAATAACTCAAATCCTGCCTGGGTACAGCCGTTGTCACTGGCGGTTGGGGCGAACGGGATTGCCTATGTGGGCGGGGAAACTTATTCCGACGGCGTTCCGACAACGTCAGGATCTGTGAGGCCGGCATGCGTGGACAGCAGCGTCTACAACGGCGGCAATGAATACGGGAATTGCGAGGCGTATACAGCCTGGCTTGCGGCATTCGATACGACGCAGTCGGGATCGGCTTCGCTGAAGTATGGAACCTACATCGGCGGCCCGGAGATTCCCGGAGGAAATTCTCCCGAGAACGAGGTGTTTGGACTGGCCGCGGATAGCGAAAACAACGTCTACGTCACCGGCCTGACAGTTAGTTCCAGCTTTCCCACTACCCCGGGCGGATATCAAACTGCATGTCAGCAAGTGCACGGATTGGGCCAGACATACTGCAGCCAAAGCGCATTTCTGACCAAGATCAACCCCACCGGCTCCGAATATGTGTGGTCGACCTTGTTCGAAGGCAATCAGCAATCCAACGACTATGGGCAGAACATCGGCTTCGACTCCAGCGGCAACGTCTATCTCTATGGCTACGACAACAACTACACGTTCGATCTTCCCTGGGTGAATCCGCTTGAAGGCCGTCCTGGCAGTAACACCGGAGCGAGTTATCCTTTCCTGGCGACTTTTAGCGCGGATGGCAGCAAGCTGCTGTTCTCGACTCCGCTCGGCAATATAAATCCCAACGCGGGGAATGATTTTCCGGTTGGGATGGTGCTGGATTCGGCCAACAACATCTATTTCGCTGGATATGGCGCAGACGGAGGTACCATGGCCGCAACGCCTGGCACCTACGCGACAACGGCTTCAGGCGGGGGCAATCGCACCTATTTCGGGAAGATTTCGCCGTTGAATGTGGCGCTGGCAATCACATGGCCGACGCCGACAGCCATCGTCTACGGGACGGCATTGAGCGGCACTCAGCTCGATGCGAGCGCGAACGTGGCAGGATCGTTCAGCTATTCTCCCGTGGCCGGAACAGTGCTGCCTGCCGGACCGCAGACGCTCTCCGTCACGTTCACGCCATACGATACGGCCGACTACGCAACCACGACAGTGACTGTCCAACTTACCGTCAACAAGGCTCTGCTGACGGTTGGGCCTCACCCTCCTCAAGCAGGAAGCACGCAGTTTTCCGTTGGGTATGGAGACAATTCGCCTTACCCGTACGATCTCTACGTGATTACTGGATATGTGAATAACGACGGCGCTTCGGTCTTAAGCGGCGCACCGACTGCAACCCCGGTCTGGGGCGCACAGCCGAACATCGGCACGTATCCTCTGGCCATTGGAGTAGGCACGCTGTCGGCGGCGAATTACACATTCACAGCCGTCAGCGGGACGATCACCGTGGCCCCGGGAATCCTGGTCATCAAACCGTATGCCTCATCCATCAAGTATGGAAGCCCGCTCCCCACGCTTGGTTACCTGGCCACCGGACTGGCTTACGGCCAGACGGCAGCCAGTGTAATGAGCGCCGCTCCTGTGCTCTCAACAACGGCTAACGCACATTCGGGCGCAGGCGTCTACCCGGTCTCCGCAAACGTAGGCGGAATCACGGCGTCCAATTACGTCGTCGTCGCCGGAGCGGCTGGAACGCTGACCATCCAACCGCAAACGCTGGTGGCGAGGGCGACCAACATTGTTGCCAAGCATGGCGCGGCGTTGCCTGCTCTGACCTACCAGGTCACCGGTTATGTCAACGGCGATACGAGTTCGGTGCTTTCAGGCAACGCAGTCCTCTCAACCACGGCAACCCAGAGCTCACCGGCAGGGACGTATCCGATCACGTTCTCGACGGAAACGCTCTCTGCGGCAAACTACAACGTCGTCTACACAGGCGCAACGCTGACGGAGAAATAGCCAGGGGAAGGGATCATCTCCCCGGGGTGTGAAGTCTTGCTTGCATCCCCGGTCCCTAACAGCGAGGGACCGGGGGCACCCTAAGTGTGAGTTGAGACGGTCACGGGGCCAGCCGCCAGGGGCAGGCTGGGGTTCGTGCTTTCACTTCCTTGAAGTGATGAGGCCGCGGAAAGGATGGTGCCTGCCCGGAGGGTCGTGCCGGATTAAAGGACCGGCCACCCGCTGCAATGCGGGGAATGAGCATCATGTCCCCGATTTCCGTACCTAGACTGCTCGCAACTGGAGCTTTTGCGCGGCGATGCTGATGAAGTGCGCACACCTTGAAAAAGCAGTATGAAAATCAATAACAAGACCACCGCTTCGGCAGAGAGAATATAAGACTTGGCCAAATAGATGTATTTCTGTGCTTTGTGAGCCAAGGAAGAGTGATCATAGAGTGCCTTGTTGTCCCCTGCTTTTCTCGCACGCTTCAATGCGTCTTCCGCGACGTTGGTTGCAGCCAGTTTTGCAATAAATCGCAAGCCAGAACGAGGACCGAAGCGGCCGCGAGGACGAGCACGAGGTATTTGCTTATGTTCGCTGTCATGGGACGCAGCGGATAGTCGTGCACGGTGCGCAATGTCCAAGCAACCCCGATAAAGGCCAGCGCGAGACTGCGCGTTAGGGTGCTGACGTGCCCGCTGGTCTCCTTTTTGCGGTCATATATCTCTTTGAACCGCGGCATTTATATTCGCTGCCCTTCGGTGAGAATCTATCCTCCATCCTCTGTGTCATTCCGCTTTTCGAAGGGGGGAAGCCAAACGAAAACACCCTCCACCTTATCGAACGGATACGGAACGCGGTTAAGCACCACCTCAACCAGCGTGGTGGTGAAGGGACAAAACAAGGTGAAATCCTTGTCTTGCACCGCACCAGTGATGTCGATCGTCACCGGGTCGCTGTCCGCGCGCATCTCCATCTTCAACTCGTCGCTGCCATAACCCTGGTACGCAACGATATCTGTGCCCGTTGAAGCCTGGAAGCGTATCTGCATTGGCCTGGGGGCGGTGGTGATCCCCTTGGGCAGCTGTACATGCAGGCAGCGGTAGCTCGGGTCCGCACCATAGGCATGCACGTCCACAGAGATCTCCTCTGCCCTTTGCCATGATTGGCCGTCCGAGCCCAGTTCGAAGACCTCGATCATGTAGTCGGTGACCGGGGCGCCATGCCCGTCGCGGGCATGCACCACAAACTGCTGCCATCCATCGAGATCGCTTGTCTCCCAAAAAGTGAAGAGATGTCCTTTGGTCTTCAACATCTTCTCGCGCGCCGGAGTGCTCCAGGTCTGCGCTTCGTTCAGCCAGGTGTTGTATTGGTCAATGTTTCCTATTTCCAGAAATGCTGCGATCCGGTCTACCATTCCGGGGTCGGGGTCCGAAATCAGCGAACCGTGATCCCGGTCGTCTACGGCGAGCATGGGGACATCGAGCCGGGAATCGTTGGCCCATTCGCTGATTGTGACCCGTTGTCTCGGAAGCCCTTTTGCATCTGTGGGCGTCTGCGTCAGGTCCAGAGTGATCTTGCGCGTATTCAGGCCGCATCCCGACCAACGCACCGTCCCGTCCGTGCCCGGATCATTGGCAACACTGGCGATCCCCGTATATGGCGTGTTGCCGACGAATACGGCGACATAGGGTGTATCCGGCCCCGTGCCGAAGTAAGGTTCCGTCCCCAGCAGGTCGGTGTGCGCCAGGTCCCAGGTGTACCGGCTCCCGAGTTCCAGTCCGTCCAGCACCTGGTTTCCGGCATTAAGAAAATCGGGCCCCGGCGTCTTGCTGCCCTTGACCAGCGCGCCCAGCCACGTCCGGCCTTTGTGCGCCTGGGGTGAGCCCCAGGTTGCGGGGGCTACGCCGATCAGATGCTTCAGCCGCGCCAATCGCGGATTCTTATCCGGCGCAGCCTTCTGGTGCGCCAGCCACGCCCGCACGACCAGCATCCCTGTGGAGTGCACAATGGCGTCGAATTCGTCGTAAGTGTTCAGCTTGGTCAGGCTGATGGCTCGCTGCAATCCCTCGGCGATGTCATCAATGGTGATCTCGTTATTCAAGGAAACGTAATTTCCCACGTTCAGCAGCGCGACATCGACTTTGCGGTCAGCCAGCGCCCAGTAAAGTTTGGAGAAGTCCAAGCCGGTGGCTGAATAGCCATGAATCAAGAGAAGCGGTCGTGGCAAAGGGTCCTCCGCTACAAAGCGTTGAAAGGTTCGCGTGAAACTTCATCACTCTCAGCAAGTTTCGGAAACGGCGCGGCACAGCGATATTCTTTGCTCTCCCACCCTTCCGCGAGAATGCTGCGGAAGGATGGGGCGCCCGGCATTTGTGGTTGGGACTACTTTTTCATTGCCGTCTTTTTTGCGGGGGCTTTTTTGGCTGCTTTCTTGGCCGGAACAGTCTTGCCGGCGGCTTTCTTTGGGGCCTTCTTCCCCACGGGTTTCCCTTTTTTGACTGACTTCTTGGTCGCAGTCGGCGCGGGAGTTGCAGCGGCGGCGAGCAGGGGAATCAGGGTGGCGGCGATGGGCGAGCCGAGGCCGGTGCAGGCGTCCCAGCCGGGGCCGGCGGAGAAGCCGCCGTTGTTGCCCTGGGTGATGTCGTTGAAGGCGGAGGCGGCTTTGGCGGCGTAGATGGCGGGCTGGATGAAGCCGACCTGGGTGCCGAGCTGCTGGTTGGCGACGGCGATGAGTCCGGCCCAGAGCGGAGCTACGGCGCTGGTGCCTCCGATCACCGGGGTTGTGCCGTCGACCTGGATGGAGTAGCCGGTGTTGGGATCGGCGTCGCCGCATACGTCGGGCACGCCGCGGCCGCCGGCGGCAACGGTGGGTGCGGGGACGTTGGAGTTGGCCTGCCAACTGGGCAGGGGGAAGACGTTGCTGACGCCGCCGCCGGTGGCACCGTCGTTGTTGGCGAGTTCGTTCCACACCACTTCAGAGACGATGGTGGAGCCGTTGGCGTTGAGCATGGTTCCGCCGCAGGCGAGGACGTTGGGACTGGAGGCGGGGAAGTCGACATTGTTGCCGGTGCCGCCGTCGGTTGAGCCGTTGTCACCAGCGGCCACGGTGATGGTGACGCCGAGGGCCGCGGCGGACTGGCATGCGGCATCGAGGGCCTGCATGGCCTGGGCCGTCCAGGCGGACTCCGCCGCGCCCCAACTGATGGATATGACGCTGGGCTTGTTGGTGGTGTCGTGGACAGCGGTGGTGATGGCTTCGGTGAATCCCTGGTCGGTGTTGGGGCAGAAATAGACGACGATGTTTGCGCCGGGAGCGACCGCGGCGGCCACTTCAATGTCGAGCATGACTTCAGTGTCGGCACTGGAGGGAGTGCTGGGCGCGTTTTTTCCTTTTAGAACGCTGACGGAGGTGATGTTGGGCGCGGGCATGCCGAGGGATTTGAAGTAGGCGGTGAGGTCGGCCTGGCGATAGCCGCCGCCGAGCTCGATGATACCGATGGTCTGGCCGGCTCCGCTGGCCGTGGAAGGGAACTGATAGGCCTGGGCAATCTGGATGGGCGTGTAGCTGGTGGGCGCGGCATCGTGGGCCTGGATTTTGCGGGCGCGGTAGTGGGGCTGGGCCTGGGGGCGATTGTCGAGGCCGAGCACGGCTTTGACGGAGCCGATGAGGGACTTGGGCAGGTGTATAGCACCTTCGCGGACGCGGTACTCGACGCCGTCGATGGTCTTCTGGTGGAGTTCGACGCCAAAGGCCTTCTTGACGTCAGAGGCAGCGCCGGTCAAGCGAACAGTACGGCGGATAGCGGAGGTTGCGTCGTCTTCGATGTTGAGGTTGAACTCTTTGGCGAAGGCAGAGATGAGCTTGAGGGATGCCGGGTCAGCGATGTGGCGCCTTCTATACTCTGAGCGGCTGAGACGGACGGGACCGTTGGCGCGGCCGGAGCGATTGTTGATCTTGAGGGGTTCCTTCCGCTTGACGATGACGGAGACGGTGACTTTCGCCTTGGCCGGAGTCTCTTTTCCGGCGCCTGCGGTTGGGACTGCGGATTTTTGACTACCTTCGAGGACGATGCGTGCCTGAGCGGCAAAGGTGGGAGATTTTACGCGGGGAGAATTAGCCATAACTCGCCTCTTTCTGGTCCCGCTTGCACAGGCTTCACGCGCAGGCCCGGGACTGGATGAGTTCGAATCATAATCCAAATTGGTTGAATCGTACGCAGGAAATTGTGAGAGGCGGAATTCCGGCGGCCGGCGCAAATCAACGGAACGTTAACAATTGCCGGCGGGGTTGGCCGCTAGCATTGGCACTGAGCCGAACGGGGGTTGTGTGCCTCGCTCATTTCAGGCAGGCGCGATTCCTTCAGGCAGGCGCGATCACTTCAGGTAGGCACGAACGAGGTCGATGAGGTCTTCGGCGAGTTCCGGGGCGATCTGCTCTTTTGCGCCGTCGACGAGGTGGAAGCGGATATGGGTTTCGAGGACTTCACCCATAAGTCCGTTGACGCCGCCGCGGACGGCAGCGAGGAGCATAAGTTGTGCGCCGCAGTCTTCATCGGCAAGGAGGGTGCGCTCAACGGCATCGAGTTGGCCGCGGAGTTTGCGGATTCGTTGAAGGAGTTTTACTTTTTCGCGTTCCTGGTGGGACATGGGGTTTCTCCTGTTGACAATACCCACCCCCGGTATGGTATCTACGGAGTGGGGGTATAGTTTCGTCTTCATTTTATGCCTGCCTGCTGTCGCTTCGCATCTCGAATCAAAGGGTGTTTTTTATGGCTTGCTTCTTCGGCTCAGCTCCCAACTCGAATTGCGCCGCCTACGAGGGCGGTTGGATGCGAAGCCGAGGGCTTGTTTGCGTGGTCGCGATGGCGGCGTTGTTGTTGGTGGATGGAGCGGCCTTGGCGCAGACGGCGGGAAGCTTGCCGGACGCGCAGGCAGTTGCAGGGGCTAAAGCCCAGACCTTTTTGTCCGGATTGATCGGCACGACTAAGGTCATGCCCTGTTACAAGGCCATCCCGGATCAGAGTATCTCGGAGACCTGTGATGGCTTCGTCGAGGAAGAAGTTAAGGGCCAGAGTGGGGTTGGTCAGCAGTCTACGGATATGAGTCCGATGGGGCGCGAGCCGAACGATCCGCCGGTGGTGGCGATGGCCCCGCATCCGGAGAACCAGCTTTGGTGGGTTTCGGGCCAGGCGAACATCATCATCCAGGGGGATTTGCCGTTTCATTCGCCGTATGAGGGGAAGAACAGCTTTATCGGCCGGGGCGAGTACAAGACGTCGATGGTTGGGACGCTGTACACGGCACTGCGGCGCAATCGGTCGATCCGATACAACACGGATTTTGTGTTCGATCTGGAGGCTGCGGAGGGGCGCGGGCTGAGCGAGGCGTACGGTCTGGCGGGGTTTACGAACCTGGATGTAGTGCGCAATCCCAACCTTGGGAAGGTGCCGTACATCGCCCGGTACCAGATTCACCAGGTCTTCGGGTTGACGAACAAGACAACCGAGCAGGAGCCGGGATTCTTCGCGCTTGCGCCGAGCGTCCCATTGCGCCGGTTTGAGGTGCGGGTTGGCAAGCTGACGCTGCCGGACTTTTTCGACGTGAGTGGGCCGGGGTCGGACTCGCACCTGCAGTTCATGAACTGGACGGTGGACAACAACGGGGCGTGGGACTACGCGGCGGACACGCGCGGGTACACGGTGGGCGGGTTGGTGGAGTACGACGATCGGATCTGGTCACTGCGCTACGGGATTTTTGCGATGCCGACGGTGGCCAACGGAATCGATCTGGACTGGGCATTCAGCCGGGCGAATGGGCAGAATGGGGAGTTTGAACTGCGGCATAGCTTTGTCGCGCACCACAAGGGAGTGACGCGGGTGCTGCTTTATGGCAATCACGCGCACATGGGGACGTATCGCGAGGCGGTTGAGGACTTTCTCAATGGGTCAGACACGGCCAAATTTGGCGTGACGGTGCCGACGATTACACTGCATGCTCATTTTGGCGCGCTGAAATACGGGGTGGGCTATAACACGGAGCAGGAAGTTACTGGGAACCTGCGGGTGTTCGGTCGCTTCGGCTGGAACGAGGGGCAGCACGAGTCGTATGCCTACACCGAGGTGGATCAAACGGTGGAACTGGGCGCGGATTATGCAGGGACACGCTGGCACAGGCCGGTGGACAAGGTTGCGGTGGCAGTGGTGTCGAACGCCATCAAGGCCGATCACCAGGAGTACTTGAAGCTGGGCGGGCTGGGGTTTCTGCTGGGAGATGGCAAGCTGAACTACGGACGCGAAAACATTGTGGAGAGTTACTACAACTGGCATGCCTGGCGCGGCATGTTCTACGCGCTGGATGTGCAGCACATCAGCGATCCGGGATATAACCGCGACCGTGGGCCGGTGTGGGTGGGGTCGGTGCGGGCGCATGTGGATTTTTGAAGGCGGGGTCTGGGGTGTAGGGTCTGGGGTGTGGCCGGCTCGCGCGGGCCGCTAGTTTCCTGG
>Ga0302319_10012123_pt1 | contig 16285 bp, 10 predicted proteins | sample Bog_T0_2_FD_203319 | JGI IMG/M metagenome (GOLD analysis project Ga0302319, IMG submission 203319) | Peat permafrost microbial communities from Stordalen Mire near Abisko, Sweden - Bog_T0_2 | ecosystem: Environmental > Terrestrial > Soil > Wetlands > Peat | place: Sweden: Abisko, Stordalen Mire...
GGGGACCCCGGAACTCCACCCCAGCGACGAAGACCTGTCGCTGGGGACCCCGGAACTCCACCCCAGCGACGAAGACCTGTCGCCGGGGACCCCGGAACTCCACCCCAGCGACGAAGACCTGTCGCTGGGGACCCCGGAACTGAAAAACGCCTGGGGCCCCTTTTCGCTCAGGATGACAGATTTCTATTGACGGAATTGGCTGTAAAGGAAATTCCTCTTGTGCCCGGCGGAGTGCTCGCTTGACAGCGATGTTGTTGGCTTGAAAACATGCTTGGGTGGTTGTGGGCGCGGGCTTCCCTGCTCTTTATTAGCGTCTGCGATGGTGCGCTCGGCACGATGGTCGCATTGGTTCGTCAATATTGAGTACGCGATTCCGTGGAGGAACAGTGTTTCCAGCATTCAGGGCCTCGCAACAGACAAAGTACAAGGCAGTCGCGTATCTGACCATTTTTGTTGCGGCGTTTTTGACGATCAACTTTTTGCCGGGGCATGGGAAGACACTGGGCATTGAGCGGATTCTGGCGACGGCGCAGGCCGCGCAAGAGGGGCCGCAGACGCTGCTGCCGATTTCGATTGACTATCCCGAGAACGGGTCGATTTTTCCGCCGGGAATTGCGCCGCCTACGTTTCTTTGGCGCGATTCGGCGGGGACTTCATGGACGATTGATGTGGCGTTTGCGGGGAAGGCTGCTGCGATCCACGCGATGGCGACAGGCGAGCACATGAAGCTTGGACCCATTGACCCGCAGTGCGTCGCGGACTCAAACAAGCCTCCGAAATTGACGGCACAACAGGCAGCGAGCTGGGCATGGACTCCGGATGCCGAGACCTGGCGGGCGATTCAGGCGGGGTCGGTGGCAGGGCCGGCGACGGTGGCGATTACCGGGTATCGCGATGGGCATGTAGCTTATTCGCGGTCGAGCGTTGAAGTGACGACGTCGAAGGACGAGGTGGGGGCGCCGATCTTTTATCGGGATGTTCCACTCATGCCTTCGGCGGGAGTGAATGGAGTAGTATCGCCGCTGGCGCCTACGTCGATTCCGCTGATTCACTGGCGGATTCGGGACATTCGCGAGACGGAGAGCCACACAGTGCTGAAGGATATGCCAACGTGCGGCAATTGCCACTCGTTCAGCGCGGACGGCAAGACGTTTGGGATGGATATCGACGGTCCCGCAAATGACAAGGGGCTATACGCGGTGGTTCCGGTCGAGAAGCACATGACGATCGCGAACAAGGACATGGTGCATTGGAACGTGGATGGCAAGGTGGGCACGACTCGCGTCGGATTCATGTCGCAGGTGTCACCGGATGGGCGCTATGTGGTGAGCACGTTTGCGGGGCCGAATGAGAAGCTGCTCGACAGCTATTATGTGACCAACTTTTTGGACTATCGATTCCTGCAGGTGTTTTATCCGACGCGGGGAATTCTGGAGTGGTATAGCCGCGCGACGGGGTTGCGCAGCCCACTGCCGGGGGCGGACGATCCGCACTACATTCAGACCGATGGAGTTTGGAGCCCGGACGGGAAGTACATTGTGTTTGCGCGGGCCGAGGCCAAGGCGCCAAGAGAGCCGGGACAGGAGAAGGCGATCTACGCGCTGGACCCGAACGAGACGCAAATCAAGTATGACCTCTATCGGATTCCTTTCAACGACGGCAAGGGCGGCTTGGCGGAGCCGATTGTTGGCGCATCAGGGAACGGGATGAGCAATAACTTTCCCAAGGTGTCGCCTGACGGGAAGTGGATTGTGTTTGTGCAGTGCAGGAATGGGCAGCTGATGCGGCCAGATAGCCAGCTCTACATTGTGCCGGCTGAAGGCGGCACGGCACGGCGGCTGAGGGCGAATACGAGCTTGATGAATTCATGGCACAGCTTTTCGCCGAACGGGCGCTGGCTGGTGTTTTCGTCGAAGGCGCGGTCTCCTTATACACAGATGTACCTTACGCATATCGACGCGGAGGGTAACTCGAGCCCTGCTATTCTGATTGACAATGCAACCGCGGCAAATCGCGCTGTCAATATTCCCGAGTTCGCAAACGTTGGTCCGAGCGCGGATGCTATCCAGGACATCACGGTGCATGTGGCTGACGCGCCAAAGGCTGACGTTGCAAAAGCCAACTAAGGCCAGGGATGGTGCTTCAAGGACTGAATTGGCTGTGAGAAAAGGGCCGACCTCGGAATTTTCGAGGGTGGGGCTTTTGCAGGGGCTAAAGCCCAACATCAATTCGGCTATCGTGATCGGCACGACTAAAGTCATGCCCTGTTACAAAGCTGCGAGCAACCGCTTCAGAGTGAGTTTGTTCGCAGTGTCTAAAGTCATGCTTCTGTTGGTGACCTTTTACGGCACGGCGGAAGCCGTGCCCTTTCAAAACGCTACTTTTGCCTCGGGCTCCCCGGAGGCTTGCACGCCGCCTGAGCAAATGAAGGCGCAACTCCAGGGGAAGCCGGGTGCGGTGGCGCTGAAGGATCTGGGCGTGTGGTTCGCGGACAACAAACAATACGCGTGCGCAGCTGATGCGTTTGCTTCTTCCCTGCAGACAGATCCGAACCAGAAAGATGTGGGGCATATTGCCTTCATGTTTGGGGTGAGCCTGGACCTTTCCGGGGACATGAAAGAGGCGATTGGCGCGCTCCAGGAGGCGGAGCAGCTGGGGTATCGCGATATCAATCTGCATTTGCTGCTGGCCGCGGCGTTGGATGCATCGCAAGCGGTCAAGGAGGCTGAGAACGAGTGGCGGGCTGCGTTGCAGATGGATCCGGAGTATACGGCGGCGCTGGATGCGCTCTCGAATGATTTGCTGCGGGATGGGGATTTCAACGGCGTGATTGCTCTGCTGGAAGTGCCGCGGCTGAAGGGGCAGCGGACTCCGTTGCAGAGCATGAATCTGGCCGCGGCATACGAGGGGTTGGGTAAGCTGGATGAGGCTAGGAATGTGCTGCGGGATGGGCTGAATACTGCGTCTGATTCCCTGCCCCTGGCGAATGAGTTGGCGAAGGTGCTGATTGCGTTGAATGACCGGGCTGGGGCGGGGACGGTGCTTTACCTGGCTGGGGTGCTGGCGATGGAAAAGGGAGCGCTGGAAGAGGCGCGAGGGCTGTTGGACCGGGCGGTTGCGTTGGGAGATAACAACGCGGATGTACGGGACGCGCTGGCGAAGGTGAAAGCTTTGGCTGGTAAGTGAGAGCGGTTCGGTCTCATTGAGGATCGGTGGGGCGTGTTTCATTCGGTCCCTACGGGACGAACCTTTCTGCTATTGGCGGTTTCCCCGGACTTCGTCCGGGGCTATTATCAACCGATCCCTCCGGGATCTGAAATGCAAAAGTAGATCCTTCGGCTCACCACCCCCAAACTGGAAAGCGTTTGGGGCCCCGTTCGCTCAGGATGACAGGTCTGTTGGTTGGGCCGTCGATGGTGGTTGGGCGGGGCGGAGCTTTTGCTTTAGCTCGATCCAGACATCTTTCAATCGAAACACAAAGTAGGATTCGAGGATCAGGACGGCTTCGCCGGCTATGGCTACGGCTGCAACCATCCATAGGCCGTGCGGGCGGGAGACGTGGAGCAGGGCCATGCAGATGGGAAGGGAGATCAGCAAGACGGTGACGAGTTTTAGCACGGGCGTGAATGTGATGGATGGGTCGTTGTTGAATAGCTTTCGATTTTCGCGATAGATGAGAGCCATCTGCGTTACTTCTGAGGCCAGCCAGGCGCAAAGGAATCCATAAAGTCCGAACGCGATGACGAGGGGGATGCTGCAGGCAATCATGAGCAGGTTTCCGAAGAACACGATCAGCGAAAGGCGGTGGTGGGTGTTGGTGGCGAACTGGAAGAACTGCTTATGGTCGCGCACGCTGATGGCTGCGGAGACGAGGGCCATGAGTGCGTAAGTCAAGGGATCGAAGAGCTGCGGGCGATGGAGCCAGAACGCCACAATGATTGGCGCGAACAGAAACGCGCCGAGGTTGGCAACGGGGATGCCGGCGAACACGATCTTTTCCGAGTGGTGGAAGATGTAGAGCATCTTCGGCATGTCGCGCCTGGCGTAGCTGAAGGTTATTTCGGGTGCGATGGCGTTGGTGATGGGCGCGAGTACCTGTCGGGCGCTTGAGAGCACAGTGCGGCTGGTATTGAACAGGACGACGACGGAGGGCCCGACGATCCATTGCAGGATGTTGACGGGCACCTGGTAGGTGAGCACCTGCTGTGCCAGGATCATGGCAAACATGCCGCTAGGCTTGAGGGTATGCAGGGCGGTATTTCGGGTGGCGCCTTTGAGACCGAGGGGCAGTGAGCCGAGGCAGCGTTTGAGGTCGTAAATGGACAACAGGGTGACAAGGAGGACGACGACAAACTGCCCGAGTGCGAGATAGCGGAAGTTGGTGCGGAAGAGGGCAAGGACGAAGCAGACGAGGGTTCCGGAGAAGGCGCGGGCGATTCCCCAGGAGAGGCCGCGATGAGCCTTCTCGACGACCATGAAAAGGCTGTTGTAGTACGCGGCGAGGATGTTTACGAGTACCTGCAGGCCAAGGAAGAAGGCGGTGAAGCCGATGTCATTGGGGGCGATGGCGGAGAGATGGAGGAGCTTTCCCAGCGGCAGAATGAAGACAGTAGAAACGATCGCAAGTCCGAAGGTTACCATGAGGAGCATCAAGGCAAGCGTGCTGGCCTGGAGCTCGCGGTACCGGTCAAACTCGGCGCGCTTGCGGAGGATGGTGAGCTGGTTGCTTGCGTAGGTGGTGATGCCGAAGTTAAGGGTGGAGAGATAACCGACGGTGCCCGCGAGGACGATCCACTCGCCATAGAGGGTGACGCCGTAGTAGTGGAGGAAGGCGGGAGGAAGTAGGAGCTGGGTGATGATGATGAGGCCTGTACCAGTCCCCAGCGCGCCGAGCATCTTGAGAATTCTCTGGATCATCTTCCTCTTGTGACTTGTCGCTGCAGTTTCCAGGATACGTTCCGAATTGAAGAAGCAGATCCTTCGACTCACCACCCCCAAACTGAAGTACGTTTGGGTCCCGTTCGCTCAGGATGACAAGGCTAGTTTAACTAGAGCGGCTCTGACGGGTGTGCAACATGATCGACAATGTCCAGCGCTTTCTTTGCGGTGGTGTCGTAGTTGAAGAGCAAGTCGAAGCAGCGACGGCTGCGCAAACGCAGGTCGGCTATCTCAATGGGACTTAGAGATTGCCAGCGCGCCAGGGCTGCGCTTGTGCCGTCCACGGTGTCATTGCAGACGAGGCCGGCCCGGTGGTTGGCCACTTCCCGCCAGATGTTGACTTTGTCGGAGAGGATGACGGGAAGATTGCAGGCCATTGCTTCGGGGATGACGATGCCGAAGTTTTCCTGGTGGGAAGGGATGACAAAGACCTCAGAAGCGGAGAGGGCGCCCCACTTGATGGAACCGGTGAGCATGCCGGTGAAGGTGATGCGGGGAGCGATGCCGAGTCGATTGGCAAGGGCGAGGAGGCCAGGTTGAAGGTTGTCTTTGTCTGGGCCGGCGATGACGAGATGCCATGACGGGTCTTGTGAAAGAGTGCGGGCGAAGGCTTCGATGAGGATGTCGATGCCTTTCTTGGGGTGAATTCTGCCCATGGTGATGGCAAGGCGATTGCCACGCAGGGCGGGCCACTTCTGAAGAAACTCTTCGGCGGCCAGCGTGATGTCACAGTCGGGGCCGAAGATGCCGTAAGGGACTACCGTTTCGCGCACCTGATAGCCGGAGAAGGACTTGCGGGCGAGGATTTTTTCCTCTTCACAGGTGAACAGGACCGCGGTTGCGCAGCGGAGGATTCGGCGCAGAAAGAGGTGCCAGTAGATGACCTTCTTGATGTGCTTGAGGGGGAAAGTCTTTTTGAAGTAGGGGTCGAGCATGCCGTGGGTGAACACGGCGTAGGGGATGGTTGTTTTGGCGAGGGCGCGATAGGCGGCAAGGGTGTTGTATTGCCAGATGCAGTTGATGAAGACGACGTCGTAGCGGGAGAGATTCTGATGAAACCAGCGTTCCGCGCGCGGGGCATAGCCGTATAAACCCCAGCCGGGGCCGAGGGCAAAGACGGGAGCGGGGAAGTTGAATTTGCGGACGGAACCCGGATCGTCGAGGGAGAATACGTCCACCTCATGACCACCCTGGTGATAGATCTGGCAGAGTTGCCTGAGTCCTTCAGCGGGGCCACCTGTCGCTGGGTCGATGGAGGGGATGACGTGGAGGATCTTCATCGAGGCCCCTGGGGCGGCTCGGCCGCGCGCCTGGGGCGGATGACTCGAAGGGGATTGCCGGAACACACCATGAGGGCGGGGACGTCTTTGAGAACGACGCTGCATGCGCCCACTACGGCGCCATGACCGACGGTTACGCCAGGAGCAACGAAGACATGGGCGGCAAGCCAGACTTCGGACTCGATATGGATGGGTTTGGCGTAGAGGTCAAAGGTGGGGCTGGTGTAGTCGTGTGAACCGGCGCAGAGGTAGGAGTGCTGGGAGACGACGGCGTTGTCGTCGATGATGATTTCGCCAAGAGTGTAGAGGGTGGCGTGATCGCCCACCCAACTGTAGTCGCCGATGGTGAGCTTCCAGGGATAGGTGACGGTGACGGATGGGCGAATGAGGACGCCTTTGCCGATGCGCGCGCCGAAGGATCTGAGAAGAAAACGACGCCAGGCGTAAAAGAACTGCGGCGATGGATGAAAGAGGAGGGATTGGACGATCCACCAGATCTGCACGAACCAGGCGGGGCGGCCGCGGAAGCCAGGCGGTACTTTGGCCCTGGATAGATCCTGGATTCGCCCTGCCATGGAATAAACCTCGTGGTGGATGGGTGCGGTTAGACTTTGCATCATTTTCGCACCTGACGGGATGGGTGGTTCGATGATTGTGTTGGCGAGTAAGGGAACATGCGGTGGATATCTACATCCGGGATCGCATTCCCTCGGGGGCTAAAGCCCAACTGATTTTGGGGTTTTGATGTACGGGCTGAAGCCCGTACCCTTCAATGTTTGTGGCGGAGGGCTAGCTGCTGATACACCGATTGGACGGATTCCCCGTAGCGGTCCCAGCCGCCGAGGGTTCTAACGCGCTCGAGGGCGGCTGCGGCCATTTGATCGCGCAGCTCCGGATTGTCGATCATCCACTCGATCTTTTCGCGGATGGCTTCGGGGCTGCGGATGGGAACGATAAAGCCTTCCACGCCGTCGGTAAAGAGGTCTTCCGCGCCGGTGTTGGTGGTGGCGATGATGGGCAAGCCACATGCCATGGCCTGAGCCTGCACCAGGGCCAGACCTTCTTCCACTGAGGCAAGTACGAGGACGGAAGCCTGGGAGTAGTGCTGCCAGAGATCTTTGCGGGCGATGACGCCTTTGTATTGAAAGATGCCGCGGTATTCCTTGAGGAGGCGGGTGACGGTGGAGTCGGTTTCGCCGACTAGGCAGAGCTCGACCTGGCCTTTGCGGGCGAGGGGTTCGACGGCGTGGAGCAGGTGGCCGATTCCCTTCCTCACGGTGATTTGCCCTACATGGAGGACCCGGAAAATCGTGTCCCGCTTGGGGGCGGGGCGGAACTCGGAGAGGTTGACGCCGTAAGGGCAGACGAAGATGCGATCGGCGGGAATGCCCTGCTGGAGGAAGGACCGCATGGCGAATTGCGAGGGAACGGTGATGGCGTGGGCCTCCTCGTATTCGGCGACGCAACGCTCCAGACGATGGGCAGAGAACCTGGGCGGGGGCACGTTCCAGAGGGCGAATTCGTCGTCAAGAAGCTGCTTCTGGGCGACGATGTGGGTGCTGCCGCGGTCGCATATCCAGAGCTTGCCGGCAGATTTGATGGTGCGGCCGGGCCCCGGGCCGACGCCGTCGAGGGCGTGGAAGATATCGGTCCATTCGGGGTCGAGAGTGCGAGTGAGCCAACGACCGAGGTCTTTGAGCAGGGCTTCATCGAGCCCGTAGAGATGGGCGCCGAGGCCGAGACGGTTTGCGATGGCGAAGGGGATTCGGTAGAGGGGGTGGGTTTGGGTGTAGGGCCAGAGGTCCTCGTCGACCTTGGCGCGGGGGTTGCTGGTGAAGAGCTGCAGTTGGTGCTTGAGGCGGAGGATCTGGCGGCCGAGGTCGAAGTGATGGAAGCGTCCGATAGTGAAGACGGAGACGTTCATGACCTGGGTCCTCTTAGGAGAGTCTAGAGTGGGAGATTCGGTGAGTGGCTTTGATGGAGCGACGAAAGACAAATGCAGGTCCTTCGACTCACCACCCCCAAACTGAAAAGCGTTTGGGGGCCCCTATCGCTCAGGATGACAGAGTTTGGGAAACGGGCTAGGGATTGGGTGCTAGTTGGGGCCAGGCATTTTCGATGGCCTGGGCGATGAGGCGGTGGCCGTGGGCGTTGAGATGGATGCCGTTGTCGAGGGTGATCTGGGCTGAGGTGTAGGGGGCTTCGGCGGAAGTGGCATCGAGCATCGGAATGTGGTTGGTCCCGGTCCAGGACTTGAGGATGGCAACCTGAGTCGCGGCGGGGCTGGGTATGTCGCGCCGAAAGGGGACGAAGATGAGGACGAGACGAGCGCCCTGACTGGTAACTAGAGCATGGATGGCGTCCAGATTGGCGAGGTTGGCGCGGATCTGGGCGTCGGCGTTGGCCGAGAGCTGATCGCCGGCATCGGCTTTCTGTGTGAGTTGGAGGATATGGGGGCGGATGAATCGAGTGAAGAGTTCGCCTATGGCGGTGAGGGGGCGCTGGTGGGGCAGGTCTTCTCCGACATCGGCAAGAGAGGAACGGGGTTGGGCTAGATCGCCGTCGTTGAGCACGAGCAGGACAATGTCGGATTGAAAGGCGCCTCGAGAACGGAGGTAGGCGAGCTCGTTGTCCGGGGCCCATGCGCCAGCAGAAGCGTTGAGGACTTCGACAGGGCGGTGCAGCTGGGCGGGGAGTTCGCGATGCAGCAGTTCGGTGAAGATCTGCTGCTGGTCGACGCGGGTGCCCGCATAGGTGACGGAGTCTCCGACAAACATGAGGCGGAGGGAGCCGGGTTGGCGCTTCTGGGATGGTTCGTCGGAACGCATGCCGTAGTGATTGATGCGGGTGTGGACAAAGAATCGCTTCACATCCTGATCGGGCTTGAGGATGTAAGAGCAGGCGGGGTCAGCCTGAATGAGGATGGGATTGCCCAGGCCGAGGATGAAGCGCAATCCCGCTTCGGTTAAGAGGGTGAACAGGATGAGAGCGCCGAGGAACCAGAAGGTTAGCCGCCTCGCCGGGCTATGCTCCCATCCATTCCGCAACGGGCGCGGAATGGAAGGGGCACCCGGCGGGTGAGTGCGCTCAGGCATGGGACTGGCCTGCAGGTTCCGGTTCTGGATCCCACGAAGAGAAATCCTCTACCCTTTCGGCCTGGGCGTCGCCTTTGACAGGAATCATACGGACGACGATGCCGACGCCGTACGAGAGGATCACGATGGCGGCAGGTGCGCGGATAAGCAGGCCGAGCAGTCCTCCCATGCTCACCTGGGCGAACGAAAAGCAGAATGCACCTGTGGCGACGATGCCCCAGGGTTTGTGGATGTCGAACATGCTTTCGTAAACGATGAAGATGGTGGGGAACCCGATGAGTCCGACGACAATGACGCCGAACCAGCCAAAGGCGCCGAAGGAGTCGCTGATGGCGGTAAGGACAAACTCGCCGTTTTCGATTTCGTCGCCGTTGATGCCGGTGACTCGGCCCGTGTAGGACGCGCCGTCAAACTCCGGCTTGTTCTTTTCGAGGAATCGGGGCAGGCTGCGGCGGAGATCGATTTTGAGAGCGGTGAAGCCGTAGTGAAATCCACCGGCGCATGCGTTGATCATGTTGCTGTCCGCGCGGATAGCGGAGAGGCGGCTGAGGACAAAGGTTCCGGGGCGATCATAGTACTCCTCGCGGGAACCCGACTCGACGCCGCCAAGACTGGCTTCCTGGACGACTGACCATGCGGGGAGGGTGCGGATGAGCTCGAGTCCTTCGTGAAGCCTTCCGCGAAAGTCCAGTTCGCGCATGGGGCCGCGGGAGTAAATCTCAAACGGCGAAAGAACCAGGATGAAGACTGCGAACTCGCAAACGACTGCGGCAAGATGTTTTTTTCTGAACCGGTACCCACTGACGTAACAGGTGAAGAGGTAGACGGCGGTGGGCAGGATCATGTGCGAGCGGGAAGTGTCAAGAAAGCCGAAGAACACCGAAATGAGGCAGGGGATGATGGCCCGGATGCCAAGGCTGTGTCGGCCCTGGGAGGTGCGAATGCGGTGTTGGACGCCGAGGACAATGGAGAAGAGCAGGAGCGGAGAAAGGGCCAGGCCGAGGCTGTGGGCGATGCTGGTTCGACCGGTGTGATCCGTGGAGGCTTCATTCACCTCGTAAATGAAACTGGCGACAGCGCCTACAATGAGGGAGATTTTGTATTGAATGTCCGCCTGGGCAAACGTGGTCGGCTCAAGGGGCCTGGGGAGGCGCACGCGGAGGCTTCGATAGACGAAGGTTCCGATCATGACGCAGAGATAGAAGACGAAGTAGACCTTGATGGTGAGATAAGGAGACTCGAGCGGCTTGTCTGCCGGCTCCGCGAAAATTACCTTGGCGAACTGGGAGATGACGATGGTGGAGGCAGCGAAGGTGGAGAAGGCGATGCCGCTGATGGTGCCGAATCCGCCGAGCACATTGTAGGTAATGCCGATGCAGGTCAGGGTGGCGGCCATGAAGATGGCAAAGACGGGCTTGGTGCCGGTAAGCATCTCGCCGACGGCAAGCAGAGCGGCAGTGACGAAGATCAATGTGGTCGGAATCGTGAGGCGCTTGACCATCGGTAATCCTTGACATGCCGTCCGGCCGGGAGCGATGACCCGCAGCCGGAGGAGAGGCTATTTGAGCACGGCTGCTGTTTCAACCGCGCCATAAATCACTGACGAGAGCAGGCCTACCCCAGCGGCGGCCATGCCGGCCTTGAATGCGTTGGAGGGCACGAGGAGAATGTCGTTGGAGACAAGGGTCACATCCTGCTGTTTACCGAACATGATTTTCTTAAGATCGAGGCGGATTTCAACCTGCTGATTGTCGGCGGTGGTGCGGATGATTCTGGCTTTGGACAGCCCGGCCCCGTAATTAATGCCGCCGGCCATGGTCAGGGCACGGAGAACGGTAACAGGGCTGTTGCCGGAGAGGGGAATCGCCTGCGGCGTCTTGACGTAGCCGAGGACAAAGACGCTGCCGACCTTGGAGACGATGACCGTGTCGCCGGCCATGAGGGGCACGTCGGCGGCGTTGGCAGTTTTGGGGTCTGTCCCGAGTTCGACGGTGATGGGGTCGGATTGGCCGGGACGGCGGATGGTGATGGTGTGGCTGGCGAAGGGGGTCAGCCCACCGCAGGCGGAGAGTGCGTCAAGCAGGCGGATGTGGCCGAAGGCAGGGATTGGCGACGGCTTGAGGACCTCGCCGAGAACGGTGATGGCGCGCGTGGGCGAGTCAACGAGTTGAACGCTGATTTCGGGATCGACGAGGAACCCGCCTTTTTCGAGGGATGCGGCGAGGAACTTTCCAGCCTGGGAAGGTGTGAGGCCAGCTATCTTGACCGAGCCTAGATAAGGCAATGCGATTTCGCCATCGGCGCCTACTTTGATTCCTTGGACGAATCCGCCGCCTGTGGTCGGGGCGATTGAGCCCGAAGAAGTGAGGCTAGTGGTGGTGAGTTCCGGAACGCCGACCGTGGAGATGGAGATGATGTCGCCGGGCTCTATGCGTACGGCCGGGAAATCGGACGTGGCTGCAGTGGTAGAAACACCGGCGGCGACGGGTGGAGAAGTGACAGCGGGGCCCGCGAACTGGGCGGAAGCTGAGGAGGCCGAGGCAACGACAGCGATTGCAAAGGTTACCAGCAAGAAGCAACGGCTAGGGATGAGCCTTCGAATTGGTTGAGTGATCCGCACTTTCATCTCCTTTCCAGACCCTGTCATAAAGCAGCAGGGCCTATTTCTTGTAGTCGTACGAATAGTAGCCGAGGTAACCGTAATACTCGGGCAGGCTTGAATCGACACCGTTGAGGACAAAGCCGTAAACCTTGATGCCAACGTCGCGGAAGATTTCGCCGGCGCGGGAGATCATGGCGCGGGTGCAGTAGCCCTGGCGGATGACGAGCACGAGTCCGTCGGAGAGAGAGGCGACGATGAGCGGATCGGTGACGGAAAGCGCCGGGGGCGAGTCGAAGATCACATATTCGTATCGTTGGCGGAGCTCTTCGACGAAAGACTTCATCTGGTCAGAGGCGAGCAGGTCGGCAGGAAGCGGCGGGCAGATGCCGGAGGGGATGACATCGAGGGAGCTGAGGGTCTTGTGGGTCTGGATAACGCGATCGAGCGGTTCCAGGCCGGTGAGGAACTCCGATAAGCCTTTTTGGTCGCTTAGGCCGAGGCGCCAGTAGACGCTGGGGCGGCGCATGTCCGTATCGACGAGGACGACGCGCTTCCCCCCCTGAGCGAGGGCAGCGGCGAGATTCATGGACAGGGTGGACTTGCCTTCGCCTGGCTGGCAACTGGTAACGGAGATGACACGCGAGCCGCGCGAGGTGCTGGAGAGCTGTATGGAGGTGCGGAAGACGCGCATCGACTCGGCAAAGGGAGAGCGAGCGTCCCACAGGATTTCTGGTCCGGAGTTGGCCTCGGACTCAGGGCCTTTGCCCTTCCAGCTGGTTTGGGGAACGATGGCGATAACGGGGAGGCCGAGCAACTCCTGGATCTGCTTGGAGTCGCGCATGCGGGTATCCATTCGCTCCAGGAGCAAGGCCAGGGCGAGGCCGCCGAATAGCCCGAAGATGAGGCCGATCTCACCCATGCGCAAGGGCGAAGTGCTGGAGGGCTGGATGGGAAGTGCGGCGAGATCGACGACGCTGATGTCGGCTGAGTCGAGACCGGCATCCACGGCGGCTTCGCGCAAGCGGGCCAGGATGCTCTCGTACATGTGCCGGTTGGACTCGTATTCCTCGGACAGGATGGCGTACTTTACGGTATTGTCGCGCTGATCGTAGAGCTCGTGAATGCGATTCTGCAGGACACCCTTGGCCTGGTCTTCAGCCGAATGGGCGATGCCGTAGGCGTCTTTGGCTTTGTCTACGACGGCAACTTCCTGCTGAGCGATCTGCTTGTCAAGCTCTTTGATCTGGCTGTTCAGCTTCTTGATCTCAGGGTAGTTGGGGCCGTAGAAGGACTGGTCGTGCGCCAGCACGGCCATCTGGGTGGCACGCTGGGTGCGGAGGCTCTCGAGCAGGCTCCCGTTCCCCTCCATGCTGACGGGGGTGGGGCCGTCTTGCACGCGGCTGGGGGGCAGCGACTCGAGGATATGAAAGCGGGCCTCAGCAAGGACGCGCTGCTCGGTGGCATCGGATGCGCCCTTCTCCAGGTTGGTAATATCCTGGACGACCATGCTGTGAGTAGGATCGAGCGCGGAGATGCCGAGCTTCTTTTGCAGGTCGACCAGGCGGTCCTGGGAGTCCTGGACGACGGTGCGAAGATCGTCGATTTGCCCGGTGAGCCATGTGGTGACTTGCTGGGTGCTGTTGTAGTGGGCAATGAAGTTGTTCTTGATGAACTCGCTCTCCAGGGCGTTGACGATGTCGGCAGACAACTGCGGCGATTTGCTGACGTAGGAGATGGTGATCATCTGGGTGCGTGGAATGCGGGCGATGGTGAGGTGGCCACGCAGATTCCCGAGGACGGCGTTCTGGAGGTAGGGATCGTCGAGGTTCTGGCTGCGGGGCTTGGTCTTGGGGCCGAACGTGAACATGCGAGGACCCTGCTGCGGGTCGCCTATGAAATCAGGGTTGCTCTGTAATTTGAGGGCCCTGGCGACGGCGAGGAGGAGTTTATCGCTTTGCAGGATACGGCTATGACTTTCGATTACCACATCGAGAGTGCTGGAGCCTCCGACGAACGAGATGGACTGCTTGAGATCCGCCGCGGAGCCGGGCTGGATTTGAATCTCTCCGGTAGCGGTGTACATTTTGCCTTTGTAAACACCGAAGGCTGCGGCGAGCAGCGCCAGACCGAGAGCGGACGCAACGAGGAGCCAACGCCTTTTACGGACAATCAGCCACAAGTCCGTGAGGACAAGGTCGTCCTTTCCCGGGGCCGGGGAAACACTCGTGGGGCGCGTTGACTGCTGCAAGTAACCCTCTCAATGAACAAAGCTTGCGGAGATTTGAACCGGGCCTGGGCTGCCTCGTCGCGGCAGTTGGCCAAGGGAAAAAGACCGGCTCAAAACCTCATTTGCCAGCGCGGAATCAGGTTCCTCGAGAACAATGATTTCGGGCGCTAAATCCTGCCAAATCATGCAAAATACTGCATTTGATGATAAAGCATGGGCTAAGGCCCTTTCGGGCGGGGTGAATTATTTCGCCGCTGGACCCACAAAAGGTACGCAGAGGCGGCGAGTCCTGACCTGGGTCAAAACTGGCATTGTCTGAGAGATAGCATTGATTGCCGGGATGGTGAGGCGCAATACACCTTTCGTCGCAACGGGGTGTCTGTTTGGGGTCTGGGGATGGGCGGACCGTTGGAGTAATGCGCGGCGGGGTTTGGCGCGGTTGAGCATTCGCCGTGGAACAAAAGCAGGCCCTTCGAATCCCAGCGCTGCGCTTCGGTCGCTCGGGATGGCAGCGTTTTCTGGGGGTGCTGTGTTCTGGCCGGCTGTGGGAAAGTGGGGGCGAAAAGGGGTGGGAATTCTCACAATTGCAGCGGGAACTGTGCATTTTGCAATTAGCGGAATTCCGGACTGCCTTATCCACAAGAACCCCGGTTGTTGACGTTGACCCTGCCCCCCGGGCTGCTTAGAGTCTGTATTCGGGTGCCTTGTTTGTAACCCGCCCGGACGGAAGCAGAATCGTCAAACAAACACGGCTGTCCGGCCGTTTTGCTATTCGGAAGCTAATCCAGCCCAATGATTCGGAGTCAAGATGCTGAAACTGAAAAAGATACATATCCTCGGCTTCAAGAGTTTCTGCGACCGCACGGAGTTGAGCGTGCCGGGGACTGGAATTGCCGTGGTGGTGGGACCGAATGGGTGCGGGAAGTCGAACATTCTGGACGGGGTGAGCTGGGTATTGGGCGAGCAGAGTGCCAAGACGCTGCGCGGCACGCACATGTCGGATGTGATCTTCTCGGGGACGCGGGACCGGAAGCCGCTGGGAATGGCGGAAGTGACACTGACAATGGTGGATCCCGAGGCCTATGAGGGGCCGATTCCGGTGGAGCCGGAGGTTAGCGTGGAGCACCAGGGGCCGACGGACTGGGATGAGGACGAGGTTCGGAAGCAACGGGCGGCGGAGGCGGAGGAGATTATGGCTGCCGAGCAGCCGGGGCAGACGCTGGATGAGGATGCCCCCGAATCGTCTGGCGACGCCGGGACAAACATGGGCGAGGCCAGCGTCGGCGGTCCCCAGGCCGTGGTCCTGAAGATTCGCCGGCGGAAGTTTCACAGGACGCCGCAAAAGGGCGAAATCGTGATTACGCGGCGGCTGTTCCGGACCGGGGAGAGCGAGTATCTGCTGAACGGGAAGCTTTGCCGTCTGAGGGATATTCAGGACATCTTCATGGGGACGGGGTTGGGGCCGGAGAGCTACGCGATTATCGGGCAGGAGCGGATTGGGCAGCTGCTGAGCTCGAAGCCGCACGACCGGCGGGCGATTATCGAAGAGGCGGCGGGGATTACACGCTTCAAGACGAAGAAGCGGCTGGCGGAGCTGCGACTGGAGAGCGCGAAGCAGAACCTGGCGCGCGTGGACGACATATTTGAAGAAGTGACGCGGCAGATGAACAGCCTGAAACGGCAGGCGGCCAAGGCGGAGCGGTTTGCGGCGGTTCGCGACGAGCTGAAGGAGCGCCTGCGGGTGGTACTGGCGAGCCGGATGGCGCTGATGGACGCGGAACAGGCCCATCTGGATCAGGAAATTGCCGCAATGTCGGAGCGGATCAACGTGTCGGCTGGGGAGATTGCGGAGCTGGAAGGAAGCCAGCACAGCCTTACGGAGCGGGGATACGACTTGGACCGGGAAGGCCAGGAGGCACAGGGCCGGGCCAACGAAGCGGCCGTGGAACTGGAGCGGGCGGCGGCTCGGGAACGGGCCAATGTAGATCGGGTGAGCGACCTGGAGGCGCGGATTGCGGCATCGACTCAAGAACTGGAAGTGACTCGGACGCAGCTGGCCGGAGTGGTGGAGGAGCGGGGACAGCAGCACCTATTTTTGCAGACAGCTGCGGAAGAGGCGCGGGCGTTTCGGCAGAAGGTGGAG
>Ga0302319_10012126_pt1 | contig 16284 bp, 4 predicted proteins | sample Bog_T0_2_FD_203319 | JGI IMG/M metagenome (GOLD analysis project Ga0302319, IMG submission 203319) | Peat permafrost microbial communities from Stordalen Mire near Abisko, Sweden - Bog_T0_2 | ecosystem: Environmental > Terrestrial > Soil > Wetlands > Peat | place: Sweden: Abisko, Stordalen Mire...
TTTCCCGGCACCGAAGCGCGATGACCCGCCGGCCAGAAAAACCACGCGCCGGCCAGAACCAGCAGGCCCAGTAAAATCCAAAAAAGTGAACGTGAACGCATTAATTTATTCTACCACCAAGGCACCGAAGCACCAAGAGGTTCTGATTGTCAAAACTGCTCTTTAATTTTCATGATTGCAAAATGGAATGTTGAAATTATCGGCAGGGACGCGTAGCACGCCATCATTGCCAAGACAAATTTACGGTAGCAGAATCAATTGGTAAAACTTCATCAGGAGCGGCGCGTTGGTGTCCGTGAAGGAGAAGATGCCCGTCGGCGAGGTGATTGTGCCGGGAAACAGCGTCCAAGTCAGGGACACGAGATTGGTCTTCCATTGCACCTCGAAGACATCGTTGGTCGGCGCGGACCACTGCAAAACCACGTTCGTGGCCGTCTCCGTGACATTGGTGATGGACGGAATTGGCGCGACGAAGATGGTGAACGTATTGCTCGCCTGGGCCGACGGCACGCCATTGTCGGTGACCAACGTGGTGAACCGCGCGGCCAAGCCGGAAGGCGTCGCGTTCGTCCAGGTGATGATCCCGTTGGCACTGATCCCGACACCAGCCGGCGGATTGACCAGGCTATAATTCAAGATCGCAGCGGGATTGGAATCCGTCGCCATATTGGTGACGGTGACCAATGCCGATGCGGCCGCCGTAAAATTGGCCGGGACCGGAAGCGTCAAAATGTTGGCGGATGAGGCCGAGCCGTAAAGGATTAAACGGTAGAAACGCGTCGGGTCAAACACGCCGCTCGTCTGCGTGGCGTCGTCAAAGAAGCAGAACTGTGCGTTCGTCGGACCCACCGGGAAATTCGTGTTATAGCTGACAATGTTGGAGAACGTATTCCACGTTGCGGCCGCAAGACCGGCCTTCCATTGGACTTTGAACAGATCGTTGCTCGGCGCGAACCAGGTGAGCCAATAGCCGGACGTCCCTAAAATATTCGTATGCACGATGCTCGCAATCGAAACCGGGTTGGTGATCGTAATGACCGGCGGGGCCGTCAGCAGAATCAACCGGTAGAAGCGCGTCAGGCCGAAGGGATATAATATACCGTCGTCAAAGAAATTGAACTGTGCATTCGTCGCGCTGGCCGGGAAGTTTGGGTTGTAACTGACGATGTTGGTGAATGTGGTCCAATTGGTGGGCGAGAAACTTCCCGTCCATTGCACCTGGAACAAATCATTGCTTGGTGCGAACCAGGTGAGCAGGAATCCGTTCGTACTATTGATGTTTGTGTGAACAATGCTGGAAATCACGATGACATTCGTAAATGGCGGCGGGATGATGGTCGTCACCAGATGGAAATCCACTTCAATCCCGTAGGTGACGGAAAAGTTGTTCGTGTTGTTCACACCCAGGTAATACGTGGAACCCGGAACCAGCCGCGGCGACGTGCTGGCGCTCAAAATTTTAATGCTATTGGTCACCCCGGCCAGCAGCAGCGTGTCATTAAGGTTGGTGATGCTCGGCGGCGAGTTGGTCGTGAACCACACGTTCAACGGCCCGGGTTGCAGGGTGAACAGCAAACTGTTCGTGGCGAAATCCGCATTCGTCGGCACCGTGACCAGGTAATAATTGATGTTGTGCGGGAAAATGGTGTTCGTCACCGGCGAATCACCCGGCAGTTCTGAAATGGTGGCGTTGATGCCAAAAATGTTTGTCAGCGAGGTCAAAGCCAAGCTGTGCAAATATCCGCCGGCAATGGCCACCACATTGCTCAAGCCCAGAGGCACGATGATCTGGCCGGCGGTGTCATCACCCCAGGCCACGACATTACCATCGCTCTTCAACGCCAGACTGTGGAAACCGCCGGCGGCGACCGCCACCACATTGCTTAAACCGACGGGCACATTTGTCTGGCCGGCGCTGTTGTCGCCCCAGCTCACCACCGTGCCGTCGTATTTCAGAGCCAGGCTGTGATAACTGCCGCCCGCGATGGCCACCACATTGGTCAGGCCCGGAGGCACGTTCGTCTGGCCGACACTGTCGTCGCCCCAGGCCAGAACTGTTCCGTCATTTTTGAGCGCCAGGCTATGATAACTGCCGCCCGCGATGGCCACGGCATTGGTCACGTTCGCCGGCACATTGGTCAGATTAAAGAAGGTGGCCCCCCAGGCCGCCACCGTTCCATCGTTTCTCAAGGCCAGGCTGGAATATGTTCCACCGGCAATGACCACGACATTGCTCAAGCCCGGTGGAACGTTGGTCTGGTTCAGGAGATTTGCCCCCCAGGCCGCCACGGTTCCATTGCTTTTCAGGACTAAGCTGTAATATTGACCACCCGCCACCGCCAGAAGGTTGCTCAAGCCGGCCGGCACGGTTGCCTGCCCGAAATTGTTGTCGCCCCAACCGATGGCCATCCCATTATTCTTCAAGGCCAGGCTGTGATCATACGCCCCCGCGATGGCCACCACATTGTTCAAATTTGTCGGCACATTCGCCTGCCCGAGGTAGTCCGCCCCCCAAGCCACCACGTTGGCTTCGTCCAAAATCTGGTCGAACCCATAAACCACCCCGACGGCATTGCTGACCACCAGCCGGAAATGATAGGGCACATTCGTCACCAACCCGCTGATCGGGCGGGTGGTGTAAACCACATTGGAACCGGAGCCCACGGGGAATGGCGGTGTGCTGTTTCCGTAAAATGTATTTGTTCCCCACTGGAACCAGGCGGTGGAAAAATACCCGTTTGGCGTGGCCATGCCGTTCAGTTGCGCGTTGGTTCCCGTCACCAGCTGAGCCGGTTCCGTGAACGCATACGCGGTGGGCAGCAAATCGAAATCCACCTCGATGCAGGCATCTGCCACCGGGACATTGTTCGGGTTTTGCACGCCGAGATAATAGGTCGAGCCGGGAACCAGCGGCGGCACGGAATTGGTGCCCGTGCCTATCACGAAAATTCCATTGGTCTGATCCGATAGCAACGTCACGCTGCCGCTGGTGTCGGGTGAATTCGTGTTGAACAGCAGATTCACCGGTTGATCAGAAGAAATTAAACGGTTGGTGGCGAAAATGCCATTCAGCGGCACGTTGACCTGATACCAAAAGATGTCGTTGGTCGGGACCGGATTGCAGATTTCAGTTCCGGGAGGCAGAAGGATCGGGGTCGGATTGGCCGGGACCGGATTGGTGTTGGCAAAGACAAATGACAACTGCCAGCTGTCGAGCACGGCCTGGTTTGTGGCGCCAGCACGGTCGTCCTGGATTTCCAGAGTCCAGAGTCCATAGGCGCTCGTGCCGATGAGCGGGGTGAGATCCTGCTCCGGCTGGTAGTAAAGATTGCCGGGCGGTTGAGATAAAACAAAGTGATCCACGAACATGCCGGCGGTAAGACCACTTACTTGAAACGGGGTTCCCGTCTGTGTGGCAGTAAAGACAACCGAACTCGTCTGCCAGTTGGTCGTTCCGACAATCGTGTTCGTTGACATACCGTTCAGAACAGACAGGGCGGCTTCCGCGCAGATCGCCGGGGGCGTTGTCAAACCGCACTTTCCCTCGTGGCCGGCAATGAATATGGCTTGGATTTCACTTGCGCTCAATGCCCGGTTAAACAGGGCTGGCTCGTCAATAGCACCGTCAAAATTATAGCCGGTTAAAAAACCTGACGGCCTTGCCCCCATGTAAAAGTCATAACCTGTCTGCGGGGTAAATACGCCCAAGTTTTGGGTTTGAATCGCGACGCCATTCAAATACAACACGCAAACTCCGGTTGTTTTGTTGTAGGTTACGGCAACGTGCTGGTAGGTGCTTGCTTTCACCAAACCGCCAGCGGAGGAGATGATATGGTTGATGCCTGTAGTGTCCACCAAGTTGGCATAGAGGCAGCCGACCGGCCCGGAACCACCACCACTTGCAGAAATCCAAAGGTGCGCCCCAATGCCGCCCGCGTTATTATTCCATTCGGCCACCGCTTGAGGATTCAACAGACTGACGGGATTGATCCAAGCTTCGAATGTATAACCATTGCTGACGCCGACATTCAAACTGGAACTGGCCGGGACTTGAATATATCCCGTGGTGTTAGTCAAAACAAATGCCGACCCGACTTCTCCAACGCCGTATGTGCCCCCGCCCGACAACGCCCCGTTGTTGCCGCTGATAATATCAACGGCGTTGCTCTCACCCGGCCACCAACTGACCAGCCCCTGCAATGTTGGACCTTCACGGTAGTCAAAACTCAAGGTATAGCTTTGGCCGGCGGTGGTTGGCAAGGTGGTTGAAATAACGCCGTTTTGCAGGGCGACAAAATTGGCCCCATCCGCCGCTGCAGGATTATTGGTGATGGTCACCGGACTGGATGCCACCGTCCAAACACCAAAGGTCGAAGCCGGTGAATAGCTCCCCAGCGGGTATGTCTCGAAACTGTCCGTAAATACGTTGCCTACGGCGACGTTCGGCACGAAGGGCGGCGGGGCGAACTTGATTGGGGTGGTCGTCAGGTTCGTGTCATCCGTGAAAGTGAGATAATAATAATTCGTTGAAATCCCGCCGGCTTGATAGGTCCACAAATCACCACCGGAATTCGTATTCCCGAACTGATTCATCACGATGGTCAAATTTGAGGAAATCTCCGTCGGTGATAGCGGCGGGAAACTGACCGTAATATTGCTGGAGCCGCTGGCATAACCAGAATTATAAATCAAATTGGCGGGAACCAGATTTGTGCCGTAATAAACGGTCATCTGGTCCGGCACGGTAAAAAAGTTGTAGCTAATCGGAAAGGTTCCCTGTGTTTCGCCAACGTCAACGACATTGGTGTTGCTCGCATTATTGCCACTGGCCGTGGTCGTGACCGTATTGGTCGTAAATATCGTCACGCCCGCGCCATTTGTGCTGGTGCCGCCGCGGTTTTCCATGAGCAGATAGCGCGTGCCGTCCGGGCTGATCAGATGAAAGACCAGGTCCGAGATGCGCGGATGATCCACGCGGATGCCGACATTGATGGCGGCGATGATCTCGTTGGTGGCCGGCGCGACGGGATTGTTGGTGATATACGAGTAGGTCACCGCATCGTCCAGCAGCGGCACCGGCCCGGCGGAACCAAAATCCACCGGCGCAACCTGGCCGACGCCGAGCGTCGCAATGATGAAAAAATTCTGTGGCAATGTGCTGGGATTGTAGAGCGTCACATAATAACGGCCCGGCTGGATCGGCGGTACATCCGACGGCCCGACGGAAATTGAATTACCTGGGTCGATGTTGGGCGGTGCCGGTGGGGAGGCCGGATAGTTGGTGAGGAAAACCATTTTATCAAAATTCGTCGGTGAAGCCGGTGGCGGCACCGGTTGCTGGCCCAGTTTTTCAAAGAGCTGCCCCGGAGCCGTTGTATCGGGCAAGGGCATAGTTGTATTGGTGGCCGAGATGGTCAGGTTCGTCACGCCGACCGCCACGTCAATGAAACCGTAGAAATAGCTGTTCGGTGGCAGGGTGACATTGATCCCATTGCCCAAATCCTGGTGCGGCGTGATCAACAGCGTGAGGCCGGTCACCGTGCCGGTCTGCGTGAGCGAATTGTCCACCTCCGTCAAAATCCACGGGCCGAGGCCTTGCTGTCCCTGAAAGCTTGTCAGATTGCCCGGCCCGTCCGGCGGTTGCGAGCCGGTGATCGGTGCCGGGCTTTGGTCATAGATTAAATTATAAACTCCCAAAGCGTTGAAGAGCGAATCGTGGTTGTTCAGGATCACGGAAGTGCCGTTGTGCTGGAACGTGCCGACCAAGTCGCCAAAATTCTGGTGCACGATCTGGTTGGTAATGATGACGTTCTCCACCGGGATCGGCTGAACCGCCAGCGCAAAAATATAGGCAATGCCCGGATGTGCCGGTGAACCGTCGGGGATATTGACCGGCAACAGCAAACCGTTGACGATTTCGTTGCCGTTTTGTACCAGGCTGAAGGGCTGCTGGCTGAACACCGGTAGAAAACCGTATTCCGCCGCATCGGCGGTTTCCGACTTCACGCCGATGTAATAAAGCTGGTTCGGCTGCGAATTTGTGTCCGCGACGAATTCCGTGCCGGTGCCGTTGCCGAGCGACGCGCCGCTAAAGGTGGCGGCCACCGACGCTCCGACTTGCGTGCCGTGGACGCAAGTGGAAATCACATTCGGATCAAGATTCGTCAGCCCTGGATCCGTTGACACATACATGTCAATGTCCGCCTCCGGCTGCGTTGGATTTTGGGTTGCGTTCGCAAATACGCCCATGCGCGGCGTCGCCAGCGTCTGCGACGAAAAGGTGACGAAGGCGGCATTGGTGAACGTCGTGGTGTTCTGCACAACGTAGAAATGCCACTGGTTCGTCATGCCCAGCGTGACGACGGCATTGGTGACGTAACCGGCCCCGGCACCCACGGTGTTCGTGCCGAGCAGCGGCGTGCTGGCACCGGCGAACTGGTCGAGGAAGATGCCGCCGGTGGCGACGCTGTTCGTGGTCATGCCATTGGCGTTGATGCCCACCACGGTGATCTGCTGGTCCGAGGTGGGATGGTAAACCGGCGGGCCGGGCGTGACGGTGATCGCATTGGTCACTTCGCCCTCGCCGCAGGCAATCACCAGCGCAAAATCCTGCACCACGTTGGGCGCATAAGCGCCCGTCGCATTGTTCGTCTGCGCGGTAACGGCGTTCACATTTACGCTATTCCCGATGACCGTGACAGTAAAAGTGCCGCCGACGGACGACGACAGGAAAACGTTTTCGATGTTGTTGATGGCATCCAGATTTGGTGCGGCATTCGTGTTCCACGTCGCGTTGAAGATGCTGCCATAGGGAATATCATTGCCAAAATAAACGTCACCCGTGACGTTGTTGCTGACCACGAGATCCAAATTGTTAACAAGCTTGATGGCGGCGGCGGGATTACCGGGCGGATCCGTCCATGCCAGCGTCACGCGCAAAGGCAGCGACGACGCCTGTGCAGAGGAAGTGGTGGGGATTGTCACGAGAAAAGACTGGCTAGCGCCCGTCGCCAGCGCGTTGGTCGGGCTTTGATCCAGAAAGAAGCTGGAGCAGGCCGCGCCCATTCGATTGGTCAGGCCGGCGGGCAGCGAGTTCGGCACATTGGCCAAACCCCAGCCCTGGAAATTGATCGCGTTAGTGACGACAAAATTATAGTTGCCCACCGCGCGCGCGCCATTGATGAGCATCGCCTTCAACAGCGCCGGGCTGGGGGTCGAATGCAACGTGTTCGTGAAATAATCCTGCATCAATGCCAGCGTGCCGGACACCGCCGGCGTGGCCATGCTCGTGCCGGTTTCATAGCGATACCACGGTCCGATCGTGTCGTTCAAATTGCTCAAAACCTGAAAATAATTCCCATTGTCGTTTGTGGTGACGATCTCAGTCAAGAGGTTGTAGTTGACGTCAAAATTCGTCGGGTTGCCAATCGCATAATAAAACCCATTAGTCAGAATGTCTTGGATACCTGTGATTGCACCGCCACTATCAGGCGGAATGGAAACCATGTCGTTCAAAGTCTCGAAATCGTAAGTTGGCGGATTGGGATAATTGGCCTTTTCCACATAGATCGGCATGTTAGTCGGAACCGACAAGTTACCGGTTGATTGAAGGGTGATTTTCACCGAAACTGCATTGCCTGGAACCGGAAGACTGTAGTATTGCAGCCCGCCCGCGCCCACGACCTGATTATCAAATTCGTTGTCATAGAAATTGGACGGGTTGTAATAGGCGGCTGTGTCCCACTGCTGGGATCGCGTCGAGACCACGAATGAACCGGGCGCGACCACATCCGGTTTGAAGCGGCCATAGGTTCCTTCCGAACCGATGCCTACGTTGCCACGCGCCGAATAACCTGCGACCTCAGCACTATTGTCCGTTGCCGTCGCCCACGCTACCACCGGGTTGGTGCTGCCCAGCGGCGTGTAGGTGTTCGTGAGGTTGCGCTCCTGCTCCAGTGCCCCAACCGTGATCACATCTTTGGCCGTGCCGGGTGACAAAATTGTGTCTGGGCTGCCACCGCCGCCACTGTCATCACCACCGCCATCATTGCCCGCCGCAAATACAAACAGCACCGGCTGCGAACCGGTGGCGAGCGGGAGCGCATCACGCACCGCCGCGTCGTAACTCGCTGCCGCCAGATCGTAGGAATTGTCACCAACGTAAGTCCAACTGTTGTTCGAGATGAGCGCATTGGTCAGGGCCGGCTCCGATTGCAGGTAGGCATCAGGCACATCAAATGAATTACCGTTCACGTCCAGAAACGCGACGGAAAACAAATCAGCCGCCGGCGCCTTGCCGCGAAAATCTGCGTTCGTCACCGAACCCTGCGGCGTGTTGGTGACGGTGTAGGACGCCCAACCGTTGCCCGCAATGATGCCCGCCACATGCGTGCCGTGGCCGTTGGTGTCCACCAGGCTCAACGCCTGATCGCCGGTGACGCGTCCACTCCCGGGCGGTATGGCCGCAGCCCCCGAAGCCTCCGCGTTTTCATTGAGGCTGAAATCAGGATGCGTCTGGTCAATGCCCGAGTCGTTCACCTCAACCAGCACATTCGAACCGGAAAGATTCAGGTAATTTGTCGAGGTGACGGTGTCTGCGGAAATGCCCAGCGTCACCCGCGCCAGATCATTGGCCACCGCACGCCGGAAAACTGGTTCCGCCCGCTGCACGAGGTTCTGCTGCACCAGGGCCGCCACATCGGTGACATTTTGAATGATGAAGGTTTTGCCGAAGGGCGATGTGTCCTGCGCCAGGATCTGCGCGCCGGAATTAGCCAGCCAGATCTGCAGCGCGTCAGCCGTATTGGGATAAGCCGCCACCCGCAACGGCTGATCCGCCGGATACGTCTTCCCCACCCACGACAGCAGCGACGCGGGCAGTTTGTAATACGGCTCGTAGGGAATCACGTTCTGGACAGCCGGCTGGCCGGACAGCCCGGCGGCACCGCCGGACGACAGGGTCACGAGATAGGCGTTGTTGGGAATATAGGAAACGATCTGCGCGCCCGCCGCCGCCAGCGCCGCGCGGAACGCGCCGTCCACCGGCCCGCGCGCCTGCACGATGTAGGCACCCGGATCGCCCGGCGCCTGCAGGTTTTTGGGGATGGAAAAATTCAACGGGAGCTGTGTGTCAATCAGCGCGTTCTCCAGCAGGATCGCGTGCGGATCGTTCACCAACTGGCCGATGGTCCGGGGCGTGTTGCTCAGGCGCCAAGCGAACGCGTTCGTCTTCACCTGGCTGTTGGTGGACCCATTGCCGGCTCCGAACAGCTGCGGCGCGGTGGAGGCGGACCGGGTGGTGGCTAGGGTGGGCACGCTCACCGCCTGGTGCAACGCCACGCTTTTTCCCGGCACCGAAGCGCGATGACCCGCCGGCCAGAAAAACCACGCGCCGGCCAGAACCAGCAGGCCCAGTAAAATCCAAAAAAGTGAACGTGAACGCATTAATTTATTTCATTCGCCAAACCGCCAAGGGTGCCAAGCCGGATTCTCCAACCAAATCAGTTTTTTTATTTTGACCCGTATTCATCTTGGTGCTCTTGGCGTCATGGCGGTTCATTTTTCAGTCCGGCGGCAGGACATTGAACTGTTCGATGGTCGTGTTGTAATTCGTGCTCAAGGTGCCGATGGCATTCGTCGTCACGACCTGGTTCACCTGCACCACCGCGCGCGTGATGGTTTCCGCCACCACCTGATAATTCGTGACCATGCCGAAAAACGACCCGCCCGTGACCACGCCGTTCGGCGCGGGCTGGAGCGTCTGGCCGTAGCTGTAAATGACATAGCGCGGCGCGCTGCTCAAACGCAGCAGCGACATCGTCTGTTGCGGCAGCCATTCATACAGCTCGTCGTTGTTGTAATTGGTGTTGGCGAGATTCAAGAACGGTGATTGTTCGGCCAGCGCCGGCACGGCAAGGATGTCACCCACATGCTTGAAAATCTGTTGCGGGGAAAAATTGGTGTTCGCGCGGATGTCATTGATGCCGTTGGTTCCATTTTGGACCAGATAACCCATCGCATATGGCGAATACAAACCGGGCCGGACGGCAGGAAGCGGCGCGCCGACAACCCCGGCGGGAGTGATCATTTCATAAATGTTGGTGGAACTCGGAGGCGGGATGGCCACGCCGCTGAATAGCGCCGACCATGATGCCAGTCGTGTCTGATTAACCGAAAGCTGGCCACGCGAGGCATTGTCATTGATTGCCGTGGTAAAAAGATCAAATAATAACCGGTCTTGAACCGGCGCTGTGTCAACGGAATCATAGGCGTTCGTGTTTCCCGTCCAATTCATCCAAGTATTGACGCCATTGGCAGCGGAAAGAATGTTGGTCGCCTTTAGATAAACCGTCTGCCACGGAGTGCCGCGATGCACCCGTCCCAGCCAGCCGACGGTCGGCAACTTGTCCGCTGGAAAATCCCAATTGTCTGAATAATTCATCAGCGGATCTTTGCAGGCGAGGTTCCAAGCAGTATTAGCTGAACCCGTTTGAACATACATCTGGCCCCATGGCTGATAAAGTCGGTTCACCCGCCCCAAATCCGAAAGGATGGACAATGTCCCATTGGTCGTAGTGATGCCGGTCTCAAGACCGTCAGCCTCCATGCCGGAAAAATTTAAATCGTTTACCAAATAATGCACCAGCGGGTCATTCGCCTGCCAAGAAACATATTGCACCATCGTGCGCGTGGGCGTGTAAGGTGCCTGCATCACCATATTCGTATTCACATAATCCGTGCCGAGGAAGGAATATTGACCGTTTGGCACCAAGAATCCGTGAAAATATGCCTTTATTGCATTCTCACCTAATTGACCGCTGAGGTGCAAAGCTGGCGGCAACCCCGGCGGGTTATCCCAATTCCCGCCGTCCTGAGGTGCAACCAGCGTTGAATTACCTGCCGAAACATTGATCTGATTGATGACACCCCATGGCACCGTCCCAGTAAGATTGGTGTTCCAGAGGTAAGCCGGAAGACCACCAGGCGAAGCGACATCAGCAAGTTCGGCATTCAAATTACGACTGCTGTCTGGCCCGCTGAAATGTGCATAATCAATGACATGGCCGTTATCCAGCATGAACACCTGGAGCCGGTTGGTCATCAGCAGGCCGAATTGTGCAAGCGGGGCAGGCGGATAATCTTCAAAGCCCGAATTGGCATCAACAAACTTGCCGCTGCTGGAACGCAAAATCGCGGTCGGCAGGACGCTGAAATTTGTCACGCCTGCTCCCAATGGCAGCATGAATGAATTTGAATAGGAACTCTGAATGCCGTTCGTCCAGCCGGGCCACCTCCCAACATTGTAAGGCAGCGCAGCCGGCGGCGGGAAACTATAAAAAGCCTGACCGACAAGTCCTACCGCATTGTTGGTCAAGGTCATCGAAAGATTGTCATGAACAATAATCTGGGCATTGGTGTAGGCGTTGCTGTAGGAATTCCAGAACTCCGCCCCGAAGTAATTGGTGATGCCGATGAGGTAATTCTGGTTTGTGCTGGCAATCGCATATGTAGAGCTTGTAACGCTGGTGCGCGTCAGCTTCAATTTGCGAGTCACCTGCACGATGCTTTCCACCGAAAATTCATTGAAGTTCGGGAAGCCTTTTTTCGCGCCAATGATCCACGGCACGCCATAGACATTGCCCCCTATTTGATTGGGGCCCAGCGAAGGCGAATGGTTGAGCGGAGTATAACCGGATCGCAATGAATTAACATCTGACGGCAGATCCAGCACGGCACTCCGGAAAGTCAATGGGAAAATTGAAGAAATTTCCTGATAACCCACAATGGTAACATTGGTGGCCAACACTGAAACACTTTTAAACAAAACCGGGCGGAAGATTGACGGATAATTTTTGCCGAAAGTGGCGGATTTGTTGGTCGTCGCGTCGTAAATGTTTGCGGCGAGCTGGAGCACGCGCTGCACGGCGGGAGTATAGACAAACTGGCCGTTCGCCAGCACCGGAATGTTCGTAATGCCGAAGGCCGGCACCTGGTTGGTCAGACCGAAATACGGCACATTGGTCAGGCCAACTCCGCTTGGATCGTTGGTATGAATGACATTGGGAATTACACCGGTGTCTGTGTAGTAATAATTGTAGCCGTTGATGCCATAATAGGTCGCCAGATAATTTGATGGGCTGGCCTGAAACCAACTGGCCGAGTATTCGCGCAGCATCCGGTCGGCGGCGATGGTGAAAAACTGGAGCGGCTGCCACGGCACCAGGTTCGTCTCCGCATTCGGGAAGTAGGCGATGTTGGTGACGATGCCATTGGCGTCAAAATAGGCGACGGCGTTGGAATAATTGAGGTTGATCTTGTTTTGCTCCGGCGCGGAATCCGTGCCGAGCTGTGAGAGCAGCCGGTAAAACGTGTAGCGGTCGTAGGTGGAATTAGTGCTTCCGCCAAAGGTATTGGTGCCGGCATCAAGGAGACGATCGGTGAAACCCGGCGGGGTCACGCCAACCCCCACTTTGTTTGTGTCGAATAAATCCGACGACAAGGCAAAATAATGATTGGTATTGTCCGCGCCCGCCCAGGGCGTATCGCTGGGCTGGATATTTAGAAAAGGCATTTGTGTATTGGTCATCAACTTTCCCGCCGCATAGCTGTCAATCCGGCCATTGGCATAGGCCGAATATCCCGGGGCGCCCAAAACCTGCTGCAAAGTGTCGAGCGAATTGTAGTTGTAGTTGTAGCGATAACTCAAAAGGGCCAGGGCATCCTGAAAAGCATAACCGGTGTTTGGATTGGGAATTGTGCTGGCCTCGTTATAGATGTAAGGCCCGGGAGTTGAGGGATTGTTCCATTCATTCGTATTCAAGTCGGCCAGAAAGGCGGCCAGATTGATTTCCCAGGAGCCGACGCCTTGATTGCGGAAGTAGCCTTCCGCCACGGTGCCGAGGGAACTGTTAACAGTTTTGGTGCTGGTTTCGTTATGAATGGCGTTTAAATCCAGCGCGCCGTCGGCGGGCACGGCCACGAAGGCGTAGCGCGACACAAATTTGTTGTTCGGCCCGTGCGTTACATCCGGCCGCTCCAGCACGCCAATCCATTCGGGATCGCCGATTTGAAAATTGGTCACCACGTTGGCAAAAATGTTGTCTTCCGTTCCGTTCGGATGCAAATAGCCGCCGGTCTGACCCCTCACCGGCACCAGCCCGTTCGCCTCAAACTGTCCGTTGCGGTTCAGGTCCAAGTAAAAGCGGAAATCCAGCGGACTGCCCGGGTTGGTGGTGACGAACACCGGCGCGCGCGGCAGAAAAAGCAGGTTGGCGACGTTCTGCTCAAAGTCATAATTAGGAGGGTTATTATTTAACGGAGTCTCGTCGCCATAAACATAGTTAACATTGGTCGGATTGGACACGCCGGTCACAAAGCCGAAACCGTTCTGATAATTCGTCGAGACGATCAGGCCGGAGCTGAACGGGTTGGTGGTGGCGTAGATGGTGGCGATGATCTGCGCCTGGGCGTTGGCGAGCGCGGCGTCGGCGGCGAGCCGCGCGGTGAGGGTATCGGTGGAGGTGGTGACGGAACCGCGTTCGCGGCGGCTGATGGCGAGGAACGCGATGGCCATGACCAGCGTGACGGAGAGCAGGATGAGCGTGATGACCAGCGCGATGCCCTCCCGGGATTTACGATTTACGATTGTTGATGGACGATGGACGGCAGCACCGGCGGCCGGGGGACTGACCGCCCTGCCCGATTTTTTAAAAATCGCAGATCGCAAGTCGTCAATCGTAAATGGCGGTGGCAGTTTCATTGGTAAACCGAGGGGTCAACATTCGGGATGGCCACGCGCTGGCGGAAGACATGGACCTTGCCGGACTGCTGCGCGAGGTAATTGATTTGCGCGGTGGAGCCGTTCGGCCAGGTCCCGGCGCGCTGGAGCGTGCGGTCCTCGAGCGTGGCCATTTCAATCTCCACGGAGGCGGGCAGCGCATTGCTGAAAAAGACATAGCCGACGCCGTCCGGCAGGGCGTTGGTGCGGATGTTCATCCGGTTGGTGGTGATCAACGCCCCATTGGCATCATACGCCTGGACGCGAAAATCCACCACGCCGTCCAGCAGATGGCTGTAATTGGGGCTGTTGGGATTATTGGGATACGCGCGGAAATTGACGAAGTCGGCGTTGAACAAATTGGAGGCCGCCACCGTCTGCGCCACCGGGCGGTTGGTGGAGAAGCGGTAGAGCGAATAGGTGTTGCTGGACGACTGATAGACGGCGTAACCCGTGCCATACCAGGTCGGCACGCCGTTCAGATTGCCCCGGCTCAAGATGAAAACATCCCGCTGCACGTTAGTGCGCGTGCCGCTGCTGGCAACCAGGGATTGGACCAGCGGCGGGTTGGTGTAATAATTGCCGACGTAAAAATTCGCCGCCGCGATATTGTTGCTGTAGCTCATTGACGGGGCCATTGCGCGCAAATCTTCGGTGATCAAGTCCATGGCGGCGCGGCCGCCTTCCAGCACGTCGGTCTGCGTGACGCTGGCGCGGAAGGCGGACTGCGTGCTGTTGAATACGGCCATGAGCGAGATCACGATGAGCGACAGCAGGACCATCACCACCATCACCTCGATGAGCGTGAAACCATTTACGGTTTCCGATTTACGATTTATGATTGAACTGGCGGGGCGCGCCGCCCCCTGCGCGCCGGCGTCCAGAGGGCTGGCCGCGCTGCCTGCCTGATCGGCAATCAGCAACCGGCAACCGGCAACTTGTGACTTCATTTTCACGGCGCGTTGGTGAAGGATTGCGACTGGTAAAAATACAGCGGCTGGCCCAGCAAATTGGTCTGTCCGATTTGTCCGGCGATGAGCGCGCGATAGGTCTGCCGTCCGGCTCCGGTCTTGCCGTTGGGCAGGACCGGCCAGAGAAAGGTCAGGCGCAGTTCGTGCAGGTTCACATCCAGTTGCTGGGGATACATGTTCCGAACCCACCTTATCGAACTCCCGGGAATATCGGTCGCCTGGGGTGTTTTGGACGGTTGCCCTGCAACGACTGCCTGCCAGTAAGTTATCTGCCCATTCAAATTAGTGGAAGAAACCTGGTCGCCAGCGTCATAGGTTTGAGGCACCCAAAACGGAGGAGTATAGCCGGCCACCGGCGCATTGACGCAATAAATGCGGTAGCCAAAGGCATCGGCCTGGATGACCGAGTTGTCCTGCGGCGGCTTTTCCACCGCCGGCCCGCTGATGGAACGGACCGAGACGACAATGTGGTTGCTGTAGCCGCCGTTAAGCAGGGTGTTGGCCGGAATAAAATTTAAATCCGTGAATTCCGGCGTGCTCAAGAGCCCGACGATGCGCAGGCCGTTGGTGATGGGAAGAAAGGGCGGCGAGGAAATTTTTGTGATGTCGGAACCCGGCAAGGGGTAGCCGCCATAGCCGTCACTTTTTGCCGCCACGACACCGCCGGCGCTGTCATATTCGGTCCAATAATTCGTGATGGTGTAAACGTAATTCGTCAAATCATCTAGGCCGCGCGCGCCGTTGCGGATGGCCTCAATAAAGACCGTGGCGTCCTGGTTGATGACGGTGGCTTCGCGGTTGTCGCGCTGGACGTTCATGCCCAGCGGCAGCACGCCGATGATGGCGACGAGCGCGATGCCAATGATTGCCAGACTGATGGCGACCTCGACCATCGTGAAGGCGCGGCAGGTGACGGGTGACGGGTGACGGGTGACGAGACCAGCCGAACGCGATTCGGTTCGTGTCACCTGCCATCTGTCACGTGTCACTGGTTGCAAAACTTTCATTTGAGCTTGAAAAAATCCAGGGTGGCGCGGCCCGTCAGCGGGTCAATATCCACGAGGTTGTAGGAAATATTGGTGTCGTTGCCGGGCGGGATCAGCCGGACGGTCGGCGAAGAGGCGGCACTGTTGCCCAACTGCAGTTGCTTGCTTGGATTCATCGCGGGATACACGCTGCCCTGCGCCAGCGGAATCCGCTCGTGATCCGTCGCCACATCAACGCCGTTCGTGGACAGCAGTTGTCCCTGATAATTGAACGCAATCCACGGCAGCACAACCACACCGTTGTAATTGGTGGACTGGTCGGTGGGAAACGGAACAGGTTGGGAGAAACTTTTACTCGTGGGGAACTGGCTGATTGAAAACTGACCCTGCAATAGAAACGGCTGCGTCGGCAAGTAAAATTTTATGGGGGAAATGAAGGCACCTTCCGGCAGGTTCTGCCACGGCGCAAGGTAATGCCACGCGTGCCGCCCTGGCTGGTCACCCACCGTGCCGTAGGACACAAAACTGTAGCCGCTCAACTGCTGGTCCG
>Ga0302319_10012128_pt1 | contig 16283 bp, 13 predicted proteins | sample Bog_T0_2_FD_203319 | JGI IMG/M metagenome (GOLD analysis project Ga0302319, IMG submission 203319) | Peat permafrost microbial communities from Stordalen Mire near Abisko, Sweden - Bog_T0_2 | ecosystem: Environmental > Terrestrial > Soil > Wetlands > Peat | place: Sweden: Abisko, Stordalen Mire...
AAAGTACGGGTGTTAGAGCATTGGCAGGCGGAGATGTGGGAAATCGTTACAGGCAAAAGTGTTGTGGTTCACAACACCGCAAATTGCGATTCGAGCTGTAAATGAGGAGTGTTAAGCAGTGAAGTCAATGACTTAGCGGGAACACGAGAAACATAGCGAGATTTCGTTACAGTGTTGCGCTTTGCATCGTGCGAGAGAAAGTTATCCACAGGGGAAGTGGGGAGTACTGAAAATAAACTCTCGAAGGCAAACAAACCGGCCCGCCGAAGCAGGCCAGCCTTGCTGTCAAAAGGAAGCTATTGCCGCGCCTCGCTCGGCTCCGGTTGTGGAGGGATGGTTGGGAGCGGCCCGGCAACTGGAACTTCGGGCAGCGGCTGTTCCAGTGCGATCTGCAGCACTTCGTCCATCGAGTCCACAAAGTGCAGCTTCATCTCCGCCCGCAGGTTTTCCGGAACCTCGGCAACGTCCTTCTCGTTTTCCGCCGGAAGGATCGCCTCCATGATTCCTGCCCGGTGCGCCGCCAGCAGCTTTTCTTTCAGCCCGCCAATCGGCAGCACCTTTCCCCGCAGCGTAATCTCGCCGGTCATGCAGATATCGCGCCGCACCGGAATCTTGCTCAGGGCGCTGGCGATCGCTGTCGCAATGGTGATACCCGCCGAGGGACCGTCTTTCGGAATCGCGCCCTCCGGTACGTGAACGTGAATATCCACGTTGCGGTAGAAGTCCCGTGGAATGCCAAGCCGCTGCCAGCGTGATCGCAGATAGCTCATTGCCGCCTGCGCCGACTCCTGCATCACATCGCCCAACTTGCCGGTCAACGTCAGTTTGCCTTTGCCGTCGATGATCGCGACTTCGGTGGTCAGGATGCAGCCGCCCACTTCGGTCCAAGCCAGGCCGGTCACCAGTCCAATCTCGCTCTTCTCATTTGCCGGAGTATCGCGGAACTTCGCAACCCCCAGGTATCCGTGCAAACTTTCTGCCGTAATCGCCGCCGAGAAGCCTTCGCCCTCGCGCACCACTGCACGTGCAATCTTGCGGCAGACGTTGCCGATCTCGCGCTCCAGGTTCCTGACTCCAGCCTCGCGAGTGTAGTACCGGATGATTCCGCGTAGCGCATCGTCCTCAAACGTGATGTTTGCCGTCGTCAGTCCAGCCTGCTCAAACTGCTTCTTCACCAGGTACTGCCGCGCGATCTCCAGCTTTTCCGGCTCGGTATATCCGTGTAGCCGCAGAATCTCCATGCGGTCCTGCAGCGGACTCGGAATCGTGTGCAGCACGTTGGCCGTAGCGATAAAGAAGACCTGCGAAAGGTCGTACTCAACATCCAGATAATGATCCACGAACATGAAGTTCTGTTCCGGATCCAGAACCTCCAGCAGCGCCGATGATGGGTCGCCGCGGAAGTCGTTGGACATCTTGTCCACCTCATCCAGCATGAACACCGGATTGCGCGTTCCAGCCTTCTTCATCATCTGAATGATCTGCCCCGGCAGCGCACCAATGTAGGTGCGGCGATGTCCGCGGATCTCCGCCTCGTCGCGCACACCGCCCAGCGACATGCGCACAAACTTGCGCCCCGTGGCTTTTGCGATGCTCATTCCCAGCGAAGTCTTGCCCACACCTGGAGGCCCAACCAGGCACAGAATCGAGCCCTTCGGGTTCTTCACCAGTTGCCTTACGGCCAGAAACTCAAGAATGCGCTCCTTGATCTTTTCCAGCCCATAATGATCTTCATTCAGCGTGTGCTCCGCGAAATCAATGTCGCGAATCTCCTTCGACTTTTTCTTCCACGGCACCGCCAGCAGCCAGTCCAGGTAGTTGCGGCTTACCGTGGACTCCGCCGACATCGGAGGCATCGCCTCCAGTTTCTTCAACTCCTGCGTCGCCTTTTCCAGCACATCAGGAGGCATTCCCGCAGTGTCGATCTTCTTCTTCAATTCGTCGAATTCGCTTTTTTCGCCGCGTCCCAATTCTTTCTGGATCGCCTTGATTTTCTCGTTGAGGTAGTACTCTTTCTGCGCCCGCTCCATCTGCCGCTTCACTCTCGACTGGATGGTGCGGTCCATGTTCAGCTTCTCAATCTCAATGTCCAGCACGTCTGAAATTCGGTTCAGCCGCTCGGCGGGATCGAACAGCTCCAGCAGTTCCTGCTTTTCTTCGATCGAGAGTTGCAGGTTGGCGGCAATCGTATCGCTCAGCCGTGAGATGTCGTCCAGCCGCACCGTCGCGGCAATCGTCTCCTGGTTCAGCGATTGGCAGAGCTTTACGTACTGCTCAAACAGCGAAGACACGCGCTGCATGGTCGACTCAACCTGCGCTGTGATCTCGGGCGTGTAGCGGTTCACCCGAACGGACGACGAGTAGTACCCGTCAGTCTCAGTCACCTGCAGAATGCGCGCCCGCTCAATGCCTTCCACCAGCACCTTGATGTTGCCGTCCGGCATCTTCAGGCTTTGCACAATATTGACGATGCAGCCGACCTGGTAAATCTCATCCGGCTTCGGTTCGTCCACTCCCGGATCGTGCTGGGTGGCCAGGAAGATCCGTTTATCTGCCGCCAGGGCCTCTTCGAGGGCGCGCACGCTGGATTCGCGGCCGACTACAAAGGGCGTCATCATGTACGGAAATATGACCACGTCCCGGATGGGCATCATCGGCAGCTTGCGGGTTTCGAATTTTTCCTTAATCAGGCTCACTCAGCCTCACTTCCCCAGTGGACAGATAGACAATTCCGGTTTCCAATCGCCATCTTCGTCTGATGCCACGCTATTGTTTGTCGAGCCTACTACATCGCTATATCGGCGGCAATACGCCCGCTCACAAGCAATTAACGCCAATCCAAGCAAACCACGGCAGAAACGGAATTGGAAGCCCGTGCCGGGAACTGGCGAATCCCGGATATCAGGAGTGCTTCCACCACTTTGCGGCCTGCCTGCTCCAAAACAGACGCCCAACCGGAGTTCGGCTGGGCGTCGTTGAATCGACAAATTCTTTCTACGAAGCCTGCTTCTCCGCCAATGGCATGGATACATTCCGCTCGTCCACCATCTCTTGCGTGACTTCGAATTCCTTGAGCTTCTTCTGTCCCGGAAGGTGATACATAAGGTCCAGCATCAGTTCTTCCAGAATCATGCGCAGCCCGCGAGCGCCGATCTTGCGGTTCAACGCCTCGCGTGCAATCGCCGTTAACGCTTCCGGAGAGAAGCGCAGCTTTACATTCTCAAACTCGAAGAGCCGCTGGTACTGTTTCACAATGGCGTTGCGGGGCCGCGTCAGGATTTCCACCAGTGCTGCTTCATCCAGATCGCTCAGCACGCCCATCACCGGCAGGCGGCCAATAAACTCCGGAATCAATCCGAACTTGATCAGGTCCTGTGGCTGCGCCAGTTGAAGCAACTCGGTGTCGCGCTTGTGCGACGGTTGAGCCGCTTCCTTTTCCGCCTCTTCGCCGGTCTTGAAGCCAACCGCGCGCTTGCCGATCCTGCGCTCGATCACCTTCTCCAAACCTACAAACGCACCGCCCACAATGAACAGTATGTTCGTGGTGTCTACAGGAGTGAACTCCTGGTGCGGGTGTTTGCGTCCGCCCTGCGGTGGAACGTTGGCGACCGTGCCTTCCAGAATCTTCAGGAGAGCCTGCTGCACGCCCTCGCCGGAAACGTCCCGCGTGATCGAGGGATTCTCGTCCTTGCGCCCGATCTTGTCGATCTCGTCGATATAGATGATGCCGGTCTGCGCCCGAGCCACATCGCCGTCGGCAGCCTGCAGCAGCTTCAGGATGATATTTTCCACATCCTCGCCCACGTAGCCTGCTTCCGTCAGCGTCGTTGCGTCCACAATCGCAAACGGAACGTCGAGCATCTTGGCCAGCGTCTGCGCAAGCAGCGTTTTGCCCGTGCCCGTCGGCCCAATCAGCAGAATGTTCGACTTTGAAAGCTCGATTTCGCTGGTGCGCTGGCGGTTCATGTAGATCCGCTTGTAGTGGTTGTACACGGCCACCGCGAGCTTCTTCTTCGTACGCTCCTGGCCGATTACATACTCGTCCAGAAACGCCTTCACCTCCTGCGGCTTCGGCAGGTGGTTCGGACTTGCCGTGGTCTGTGCCTCGCTCCGGTCGTCTTCCAGAATCGAGTTGCACACGGCCACGCACTCATCGCAAATGTAGGCGCGCGGATAGTCGGAAGGAGAAGAAATTAACTTTGCCACCGCGTCTTGAGACTTATGGCAAAACGAGCACCGCAACACTTCGTCAGAACCGGACCTGGATCTCACTGAGAACTCCTGATGCTTCCCGGTTGCCCGGTATCTACTAAACTGGCCCTGGGCTCACTGCCCTGTGTCAGATGGTATATCGTCGCCATCCGCAATGAACAACAGCCTTTACACCTACCCTAATGCTTCCCAACCAATCTTGGGACGGCCGAACTTCGGGGCAGGATGCCCGGCTTGGCCAAGAGTATGTACCGCAATCCCAGCAGCTCACAATAACGTGAGTACCTTAGTTCTGTATTCTCCGCCGGCTGCCTGCGTCCGTAAAGGGAAGGGAAGCGGCTTTTGCCGTCCCCTTCATCCTTCGGCTATATCTCTTTAGTTACTTATGTTTGTAGATAATGTCATCCACAATGCCATATTCTTTCGATTGCTGTGCATTCATGATGAAGTCGCGCTCGGTATCGCGCTCCACTTTATCCAGCACCTGGCCGGTGTGCTTGGCCATTAACTGGTTCATCAATTCGCGCATCCGCAGAATCTCCCGCGCATGAATGTCAATGTCAGTCGCTTGCCCTGAGATTCCGCCCCCCATGATCAGTGGTTGGTGGATCAATATACGCGAGGTTGGCAGCGCGTAACGCTTGCCTGCCGCACCCGCCGCCAGCAGCATTGCGCCCATGGAAGCCGCCTGCCCAATGCAGATGGTCACCACGTCATTGCGGATGAACTGCATCGTGTCATAGATCGCCATGCCTGCCGTAATCGAGCCGCCCGGAGAGTTGATATACAGCGAAATGTCTTTCTCCGGATCTTCTGCGGAAAGAAACAGCAACTGGGCAATGATCAGGTTCGCGACGTTGTCATCAATCGGGGTTCCAAGGAAGATGATGTTATCTCTCAGCAACCTGGAGTAGATGTCATAGGCTCGTTCGCCCCTGCTGGTCTGCTCCACTACCATCGGCACAAGCATAATACCGTCTCCTTTTGCGGACCCCAGGGCAACTCGCCCCGGTCCAGTTAAAACCGCTCCCGAACATTCGATGCCCGTCTAGGAACGATGGATTGCGAAATCTTTTTTCCCGCGTCTACTCCGACTGCTTGTAAAGCAAATCCAGTGCGCGATCGCAACGCAGTTGCTGCCGCAACCCATCCAGCCCGTTCTTCTCCTCAAGCTGTTTGCGCAGTGCCAGAGGGTTCTGCCGCGACTGTTGCGCCGCCGCTGAAATCTCCTTGTCCAACTCTTCGTCGCTGACCTCGATCCCCTCCACGTCCGCGATTTTCTCCAGCAGCAGGTTCGCGCGCACATCGCGTACCGCGCCCTCGCGCTGTCCATCGCGCAGTTTGCTCAGGTCCATGCGCTTGATGTCTTCTGCCCGCAGCCCTTGTTGGATCAGCGAGCGCAATCCGCGCTCCAGCCGCTGGTCAATCGAGTTCTCCACCAGCAGGCGCGGCACGTCGATCGCGAACTTCCCCGTCAACTGCTGCAGAATCTCTTCCTTGATCTTGTGTTCTCCCTGATGCTTCTTCTCGTGTTCGATGCTCTCCCGCACGCGGGACCGCAACGCGTCAAGGGTCTCCATGCCTTCCTGCCCAAGGTCCTTTACCCACTCGTCGTTCAGCTCCGGCACAGACTTCGTCTTGATGCCTTTGACCTCAACGTCGTAATGCAGCGTCTTGCCCGCCAGTCGCTTGTCGTGGAAATCCTCGGCGTACGTCACGTCGAAGCTGCGGCTTTCGCCCGCCTTGGCTCCGCGCAGATGCTCGTTGAACTCAGGCAGCGTGTTTGAGCCCCCAATGTCCACCAGGATGTCGTTCATCTCCACCGGCTCGGCGCCCGCTTCCGGGCTTGTGCTCTTAAACGCTACGGAGCCAAAGTCGCCATCGGCCAGTCCACGATCTTCTTCCACGTTCACGTAGGTCGAGTTCTGCTCGCGCAGCGCATCCAGCGATTTCTGAACTTCTTCATCGCTCACGGCAACCGGCTCGTGCGCAACTTTGATGTCCTTGTAGCCTTCCACCTCGAACGCCGGAAGAATCTCAAAGATCGCTTTGAACTTCAGCGGCTTGTCCTCTTCCAATTCAAGCTCCACCACCTGCGGCTGCCCAATTGGAATCAGGTTCTGCTTCTTCGTCTCTTCGCGGAACGCCGTTGGAACCAGGTGCTCCACCACCTCAGACTTGATCTCCTGCTCGAACTTGCTGCGGATAATCGATGCCGGAACTTTACCTGCCCGGAATCCCGGAATCCGGGCATGTTTTTGAAAGCGCGACAGTGCGCTCTTCCATTCGCGCGTTACGTCCTCCACCGGTACTTCGACGGAAACTTCGCGTTCACAGGGGTTCTTGATTACTTCGGCGGTCGGTTCACTAGATGTCAGTTCACTGGATGTCAAGGGATAGCCTTAAGTCTTCTGAAGATTTTGTGAGGCCGAAGGGCCGCCATCTGCAGCGGCGCTAACTTCGACTACGCACCGCGGTAGGGCGGATTGGCGTCAGCGACCGGCCGGACCTCATGATCCCAAACCCGTCGCTAATCCTGTTTGCCGCAAACCGACCGCGAAGCGAACAATTCAGTGTATGAGACTCCGCAAGCGCGGGTCAAACCACGGGCCAATAAACTGCTCCTCAATCCGTAAGCTGATTCCCGCCCCGGTAGGTCTTCCGCCGTCGCCGCATCCGATTCCGGTCGCACGTGGATATTTGATTCGTGGTATTTAAGATGAGCTATCGAAAGCCGACGCGTCACTCCATGAAACAGACTCCGCTCACCATTCTCCAATCTGAAGTCGTCGCCTGCCGCCTCTGCCCACGTCTGGTCGAGTACCGCGAGCGCATCGGACGCGAAAAGCGCCGCGCCTACCTCGCCTGCGATTACTGGGCGCGTCCTGTCCCCGGCTTCGGTGATCCACAGGCCCGTGTCCTCGTCCTCGGGCTCGCTCCCGGAGCCCATGGCAGCAACCGCACCGGACGTCCGTTTACCGGAGACGCCTCGGGCAATTTCATGTACCCCTTCCTCCACCGCCTCGGTTATGCATCCCAGCCTGTCGCCACCGGACGGAATGACGGCCTGCAGCTCAACGACATGTGGATCACCGCCGCACTCCGCTGCGCTCCTCCGGACAACAAGCCTCTGCCCTCGGAACTCGACGCCTGCGCCCCATTCACCGACCGCGAACTCGCCGCCCTCACCCGCCTGCGCGTCGTGGTCGCGCTTGGCAAGATCGCCTTTGACGCCTACCTCGATGCTCTCCAGCGCCGCCGGATGATTGTCCGCAAAGCGGGTTACGCCTTCGCCCATGCCGCCGAATACGCCATGCCAGACGGCATCACCCTGCTCGCCTCCTACCATCCCTCCAACCAGAACACCGCCACCGGAAGGCTCACCGCGCCGATGTTCGAATCAGTCTTCGTCCGCGCCCGTCAACTCGCCTCCACGCCCGCCTGATCCCTAGCCTGCACCTTTTCGCGCACAACAATGGCCCGCACTCAGTACGGGCCATTGAGGGAAGAATCCGGCCTGCGCCGGAGTCATAAACTACTTGGGGTTGCTGGTTGAATCAGGGGTCGAAGTAGACGTGCCGGACGAAGGTGCGGTCGAGGACGAGCCCGGCATTGACGAAGGCGAACTTCCAGAGCCGCTCATGCCGGTCCCAGTGGTGCTGGAACCGCTTGAGCCGGAAGTCCCGGTTGAGTCAGTGCTGCTCGGAGTTGAGGTTGTCGTGCTGCTGCTGGTGCCGGTGTTTGTGCCCATGCTGCCCGGTTCGCTGCTGGTTGAGCTCCCGCTCTGGCTGCCGGTCGTGCTTTCGGTGCTGCTCGGCGTTGCACTCGTCCCTGTTCCCATGCTGCCCGCTGCACCTGTCCCGGAACCGCTCCCGCCTGTCTGGGCTAGCGCGAAGGTAGTTGCAAGTGAAAGTGTGGCGATCAAAAGAAATTTCCGCATATCGTTTAGCCTTTTCTCCCTGTTGCTGTTAGTGGGCCGATTATCACGGCCATTCAAAATTTCAAGTGGCGTATTTCATCAGATGTCTCCCCTTCGGCAGATGTTGGGCGAAATCCCGCAGCCACCCTCGATTTCCAGAGCTCCGCGCGCGTGTGCTCAGCCCGTCTCTGCGGGTTTTGGCAATTTGATCCTGTTTGTTCTTTAGATTGTTAAGGTCACTGATTCTTCCTACCTGGGATCCATCCGCGCATTGCGAATCTTGTCGATCTCGATCACCGCAGTCCACTCACCCGTCGTCCGCCGCTCCCATACGATTCGCCCGTGCAGCATCCGCGCAATCTCCGCCGCCGGCAGATCTTTGTGATAGTCGAAGTACCGCGTCTGCACTCGGCTCCAGCCCGGAAGCCGCTGAAAGACCCCGCGCGGCGGCTCATATTTCGTGGAGAACGCCACCACCACGTCGAAGCTCTCCGGCGTCTGCTGCGCCCGCAGAATCTCCTCGCCCGAAAAGTTCTCCACATGCACCACGCTCAGCGGTTTTTCCACATAGCCCAGAAACGGCCGATTCAACTCATCCGACGCGCTCCACGCCGTCAGAATGCGATCCTCCGCATAGTGCTGCTCTACATAGCGCGCCGCCTGCTCATGCATCCGCACGTATTCCGTCCACGTCAGGTTGTCCTCGGGAGAGATGAACCATGGCGGATTCAACAGCAGCGCCACCACAAACGCCCCTGCGCATCCTGCAATCCACCATTGCCAGCGCGGCGCATACATCCGCACCACATTCACCGCCAGCAGAATCACCAGCGGAACCGCCGCAATCATGTAGCGCGCCAGCAGCGCTCCGCCCACCACTGAAAACTCCGCCACCTGCGCCAGTACCACCAGCATCAGCAACAGTTGCACCTTCGGAGAGATCGGCTCGCCCAGGGTTTTCACCGCGCCCACCCCGTGCGCGTTCCACGCCAGCAGCACCGCCGCCGCAGTCAGCACAAACAGGTTCATGTAGCCGGTCACATGCCACAACCGCATCAGCGCCGCCAGCAGAATGCGCAGCGGAGTGACGGTCGCGCCCACGTTGTAGCGCAGGTAATCGGGATTTCCAAAGACGTGTCCGGTGCGGTGGAAGTGATATGTGTACCATCCCACCAGCGGCAGCAACGCCAGCAGATACGCCGCGCATTGCGCCAGTGTCCTGGATCCCAGGCACCACTTCGCCGCCAGCGCTGGACGCCATCGGTAGGCGATCCAGCCCAGTAGATCCGCTCCTGCAAGGGTCAGCAAGACCACCACCGTAGTCTCTTTCGCCACCCCTGCCAGGGCTGCGAACAGAATCGTCTGCCAGCGCCTTCCCTCGATGTGCGAATACAGCATCCACAACACCAGCGCGAACGCCGCAATATCCAATTGCGCCATCACAGATTGTGAAAATACCGTGGGAGAAAGTGCCGTCAGCACTACCGTTGCCGCGGCCACCGCACTACCGGCCACCTCATGCGCCAGCAGCCACAGCCCGGCGAATCCAAAGGCCGCCACCAGCAGCATTGCCGTGCGCGTCACCAGCGGAGAGTACACCGTCAGCTTCCAGCACAGTGCCAGCCACAGCATCACCAGCGGAGGATGAGCGTTCGAAAGCGTGGTATGTGGAATCAGGTCGCCGCTCAGAAGAATATCGCGCGCCGCCGGAATGAAATATCCCGCCTCGTCCCAGAAGTATGGGAGCCGCAGCAGCGGCAGATGAACCAGCCACAGCGCGCCGAAGATGACGCCAACAACCAACAGCGTAGCCGGTGCCGCGGGAGCCTTCATCCCGGCAGGTGCGTGCGGCGTCATCCCAGGCGTCTTGCGCGGCATCGTCGATTAGTGAATGGGACCGTTCTGCACGAACTGCGGATCGAGTTTGATCTCCCCAAACGTCTGCTCGTAGTTCGCAACGTTCTGGTGCAGCATAAGCGACAGAGCTTTCGCCTGCTGCGGACTCAAATAAACTCCCTGGAAGTTGATCAGGTCAATGCCGGGGCCATTGCCCGGCAACGCTTTTCCGAAGGCCAGAAAGAAATCCCACACGCTCATGCGCACCTGCACGCTGTTGGCATAACCCTCGCGGTAGTCTGCGGTGTTCTGAATTCGAATCTCGGGCTGATCGTTGAAGTTAGACATGGCAGAGTCTCCGCAAACCAGCCTAACAAGTTTGGCCGGGAATCGCACGCGTCCCGCTGATACTTCTGGCAACCTTCAAGCATCTCAGATACCGTGCCCGTCGCAGGGCAGGAGGCAACCGATGCAAAGCGTCGAGGGGATGCTCGAAGCCAAGCCGTTTCTCATTGCGCAGGATTACGCAACATACCTTCCCGATCAGCACGCACAGTGGAGCGAACTGGTGCAGCGCCGCATGGCCCAGCTTGAGCAGTGCGCCTGCCCCGAATACCTGGAAGGCTGGCACGCCCTCGGCCTTGAGCAGACTCGCATCCCTCACCTCGCCGAAGTGGACAAGCTCTTGCAGAAGCGCACTGGATGGCACGTGCAACCCGTCTCTGGCTTCATGCCCGCACGCGCTTTTTTTGAGATGCTCGCCGCCCGCCAGTTTCCCACCACAACCTGGCTGCGCAGCCGCCAGTCCATGGATTACACTCCCGAACCAGATATTCTGCATGACGCCCTCGGTCACCTGCCCATGTTCGCCGAACAGAGCTTCGCCGACGCCGTAGCCGAATACGGACGCATCTGCTACTCCATGGAAAACGAAGAGAAGCTGGAGCGCATGGGCCGCCTCTACTGGTACACCTTTGAGTTCGGCCTCATCCGCCAAAACGGCGCGGTAAAGGTCTACGGCTCCGGCGTCGCATCCTCACAGGCGGAATGCACCAATGTGTTGAATGGAGGCTGTGAGATTGTGGACTTCTCGGTGGACAGAGTACTGAACACAACGGTGAAGGTGGACGAGGTTCACAAGCGCCTGTTCGCCATTAACTCATTCGCCGAAATCATGCCCGCCGTTCTCGAAGCCAAACAAATCGTCGAAACCTCCTGACCGCCGAGTCCTGCGGGTGCCCCATATCTGCCACAGTTAGCAGATGTGGGTCAGTTGAACTTTCTTTTGCCCTTGCCGTCCGCATGCATAAAATACGAGCATGTCTCCCACTGCCAAATATCGCGGACGCATCGCGCCTTCGCCCACCGGATATTTGCACCTCGGCCATGCCCGCACCTTCTGGCAGGCGTTCGAACGCGCGCGAACCAACGAAGGCGTACTCATCTTCCGCAACGAAGATCTCGATTCGCAGCGCTGCCGCCCGCAGTACGTCGAGGCCATGTTTGAAGACCTCCGCTGGTTCGGCATCCAGTGGCAGGAGGGACCGGACGTAGGCGGTGCTTTCGGCCCCTACGCGCAAAGCTCACGCCGCCAGTTTTACCTCAATGCCTGGCGCAACCTGCTGAGTGGCGGCTGGATCTATCCCTGCTCCTGCTCGCGCCGCGATCTTGCCGAATCCGCGAGCGCCCCTCATAACGACGCCCCACACGATGACGGGCCTAATAATGGGGCTAATCATAATGACGAGCCAATCTATCCCGGAACTTGCCGCGCCCAGCGCCTCGCCGCATCGTCTCCCGCCGGAGTGAACTGGCGCTTCCGCGTCCCTGATGGCGAGCGCATCGATTTCGTGGATGCCCGCATGGGGCCGCAATCGTTTGAAGCCCGCCGAGACTTCGGCGACTTCGTGGTGTGGCGGCGCGATGACGTTCCAGCCTATCAACTCGCCGTAGTCGTGGACGACGCCGCCATGCAGGTAACCGAAGTGGTGCGCGGAGAAGACCTGCTGCGTTCTACCGCGCGTCAGATTCTCCTCCAGCGTGCTCTCGGGCTGCCCACCCCTCAGTACTACCACTGCCCTCTGATGACCGATGAGAACGGCGTGCGTCTGGCCAAGCGCCATGATGCGCTTAGCCTGCGCGAGTTGCGCCGTCTGGGAATGCTTCCGGAAGAGCTTCGGAAAGTCGCAATTTCCGATTTCGTACCGAATCCGAAGGAAAAGTGATTGAAATCACAGAACCCACACTACCCCCAGCCGTTATGATCATTATGCGCGCGGGCGATGCAGATTCAACTTCGCCGGACCCGAAACTGCGCAAGGAGATTTTCCATGGCCCACGTTATTGTTGACACCTGTAAGAAAGACAACCTCTGTCTCGATTCCTGTCCTTCCGAAGCCATCCGTCCCACCAAGGATGAGCCCGCGTTCGAGACTGCGACCCAGCTCTATATCAATCCTGAAGAGTGCATGGACTGCGGCGCCTGCGTTTCGGAGTGCCCGACCAACTCGATCTACCCCGCCGAGGAACTGCCTGCCGATAAGCTTGAGTTTGCTGAAAAGAACGCGGACTTCTTCAAGAAGTAACTCCCGTTCCAATGCATTCTAACGATCTCTCCTAGCGCGCTCTGACGCGCTAGGCCGGTCTGCGTCTGGCTCCGATCGTCCCCCCGCGCCCTGCATGGGATGAATCGTGTTTGCCCGCGTTTCCATCCCGAATACATGGTTGCATTCAACCTTGTGCGGGGTGGAAGATACTTTGGGTAATCATTCGCTCTCAGCCAGGAGTCTTCTCATTGAACTATCCACACTGGCAGCTTCCAGTTCCCGGCGGCATGTTGATCGCCCTGGTGGCCGTGCTCCATGTATTCGTCTCGCACTTTGCCGTGGGCGGAGGATTTTTCCTCGTCGTCACAGAGACCATCGCCCGGAAGAACAATGACGTCACGCTGCTCGATTATTGCCGGCGTCAATCAAAGTTCTTCGCCCTGCTCACGCTCGTCTTCGGAGCCATCAGCGGCGTCGGTATCTGGTTCACCATCGGACTCGTCAGCCCCGAAGCCACCTCATCTCTCATTCACGCCTTCGTCTGGGCATGGGCCATCGAGTGGGTCTTCTTCTTCGTTGAGATTGCTGCTGCCATCCTCTACTACAGGACCTGGGATAGCATCCCCGCCCGCGATCACCTGATCATCGGCTGGATCTACTTCGTCGCCGCCTGGATGAGCCTGTTCATCATCAACGGAATTCTCACCTTCATGCTGACGCCCGGCCGTTGGATTACCACCCAGAACTTCTGGGATGGAATGTTCAATCCCACATTCATGCCGTCGCTGGTGGCGCGCACCGCCGTAAGCTTCATCCTCGCCGGAATCTTCGGCTACATCACGCTACCCAAACGTGAAGGCCGCGAGCAGGTCTCCCGCTGGGCGGCCATGTGGATGCTGGCCGGCGGCCTGATGCTGCCCGTATCGCTCTGGTGGTACTTCTCGCGCATCCCGCTCTTCTCTCAGCTATACATGAACGGAGTGCTCACCGGAGTCCGTCACGCCCTTCGCGGCGGAATCGGCTTTACCCTGCTGGCCCTTGCCATCGCCTTGATCTGCGGCATCTGGAAGCCGCGATGGATGCGCCCACCCGTCGTCGCCGTCTTGATCGTCTGCGGACTAGGAATGATCGGCGCCGGCGAGTATCTGCGCGAGTTCGTGCGCAAGCCCTGGGTCATCAACCAGGTGATCTACGCCAATGACATTCGCGCCTCTGAGGTGGATGCCCTGCAAGCCAAGGGCGTCAGCCACACCGCAAACTTTCTGCTCACCAATGACTCCGCCAGCCCCGCCTACGGCAAGAATCTCTTCCAGTTGCAGTGCGGAAGCTGCCACGCCGAGGAAGGCTATCGCGGAATGCGCAAGCGCGTGGACGGATGGGACGCAGCATTCGCCGCCGACATTCTGCAGCACATCCACGTCCTTCGTGGAACCATGCCGCCCTATGCTGGAGATGAGCAGGACCGCAAGGCCCTCGGACGCTACCTCGCTTCGCTGAATCCCCCGTGGCAATTCAATATCACGGATGCGAATCGCCTTGAGATTGGAGAAAAAGTCTTCTCCGCCCGCTGCGGACACTGCCACACCGTCAACGGCAAGTATCGCCCGCTGCGGGGAACCTTTGAGAAGGCAACTCCCAGCCAGGTGCAGGAGGTCTTCCCCGCATTGAGCGCCATGAGCAGCAACATGCCGGAGTTCAGCGCCCCTGACGATCAGGCGCAGGCCTTGGCCTTCTACATCTCACATGAAGCCAACTTACCCTTGGCGCACCCACCGGCAGCCTCTGAGATGCCGACCGGCAGCTCTCACAGCCAACTGATACGTCCCGCCCAGCCGTCGCAGGAGGTGCGCTGATGTTTACCATGACCCTGCTAACTACGACCCTGCAACCCGCGACGCTCTTAACGCCCCAAACCCTCCCGATCCCCCACGTCGACCCCTTGCCCCTTCCCGGCCCGGTGTGGCTGTTCACCGCTCTGCTGCTCGTCGTATTCACCCTCCACGTCATCGCCATGAACTCCGCTCTCGGCGGAGGCCTCTGGACCCTGTGGAACTATCTTCTCGGACGCCATTCCGATCATCCCTACTCGCGCCGCCTGGCCAATGAACTTTCGCAGATGCTGCCAACCTTCCTGGCCTTCACCGTAACCCTCGGAGTCGCCGCGCTGCTCTTTGTACAAGTCCTCTTCGGCAACTTTCTCTATACCAGCTCCATCCTGATCGGCTCGCTCTGGCTCGCAGTCATTCCCTTGGTGATGGTTGCCTATTACGGCTTCTACTACTTCTCCTACACCGCAGAACAAGGGAAGGGAATCGCCGGATGCGTGCTCGCCATTTCGGTCTGCGTGCTCCTCTGCATCGCATTCATCCTCGTCAATAACATGACCCTGATGCTCAGCCCCGCGCGCTGGCTGGCAATGTATCGTGCCCATCCCAATGGATGGAACCTGAACCTCTGCGATCACAGCGTCATTCCGCGTTACCTGCACATCGTCAACGGCGCAATCGCTGTGTTCTCGGCCATCCTCGCCCAGTTCGGCATGCGCAAACTGAAAGCTGACGCCGAATACGGACGATGGCTCGTTCAGCGCGCCGCTCTGGTCTTTGCCGCCTGCACGGGACTGCAGTTCCTCCTCGGCATGTGGCTGCTGCTGGCAATTCCGCGCGATATCGCCATGCTTCTCCTGCGTGATCCTCTCGCCGGATCGGTCTTCGGCCTCGCCCTCATCTCCGTCATCTCGTCGATGCTCCTGATCCTGTTGGGAAGCCTCTCGCCCAAGCCCGCGCCTCTGGTGAACGCCGGATTCGCCATCTCGCTCGTCACTCTCTTCCTCATGGTCAGCCTGCGCTACCTGCTGCGCATGGCCTACCTCAGGCCCTATCTGCATCTGGAAGCCCTGGCCGTGCGTCCTCAGGTCGGAGTCATTGCCATCTTCCTCCTGCTCTTTGTCGGCGGCCTCGCCACCGTCGGATACATGCTCTGGCTGGTGTCACGAGGCGCAAAAACACGCGTCCGCACTACCGTCACGAACTAGCGCGCCGGGTGCCCGGCCTTTTCGCCGAAGCGCGGGCGGGTGGCCGAGAGTTGGCGCAGTTCCAACTCTGGGGGGCGCTCATCTCAAGGCGAGATAGTGAGGCGGAAGTCCTGTTTCCGTCCACAAACCAGACACTCTGGTGAAACGGGGTGCTCGCCATAAGGGGTCGCCGGAGATTGCAAGTTTATCGCACGGGTAAGTTGAGAATTCCCGCAATGGGATTGTGAGACACCGGGCCTGTTTCGCCAATCAACTGGAAACCGACTTCAATATCAGCGTAAAGTAGGTGCCTCGATGGAGCGAATAGTTCATTCGCAGTAGATATGCAATCTCGCAGCGCATTGGAGGGAACGGTGTCGGTGCCTGAAGAGAACATGATGCGGACGGAAGACGCTGAAACTCCCACGGAGTGGTCCTCACTGCGAGAAGAGAAACTGCAGGAAGCAGAGGAAACGGGGCCGCAGTTACGGACTCGTCCGCGAACAATTACTCTGATCGCCTCATTCCAGTTTTGCAAAGCTGGTTTTCTCTTTGCCCTTTTTGCTCTCATTTGGATACATCCCGACATGAAGTTTGGTTCAGAAACGTTTTGGGAGATCGTCTATGCTGCCTCCAGTGGCGCGGGCAAACCGAGCACTTTGACCCCGGTGATCGCCATATATGCCGCAGTCGTCGGATGGGGGCTGTGGAGTTTGCAGAGATGGGCTCGCAACCTCTTCATGGTCACTTCAGGAGT